>JACCDT010407502.1_pt1 | contig 39313 bp, 48 predicted proteins | sample 7446291 | NCBI WGS metagenome assembly JACCDT01 (sample SAMN15323446, study PRJNA562643) | freshwater metagenome | isolation source: river surface water | place: USA:Blue River Watershed | collected 2017-08-17
ATTCATGGGTCAAGTTTTCAAATGACGCTTTTTATGCGTCAGATGCTTTGGTTGTCGCTGGCGGCGGTGGTAGCGGTGCAAGTTCTTCGTACTTGCAAACAAACGTGGGTAACGGGGGCGGTGGCGGCGGCGCTGGCGGCTCAGGGATTGTTGTAATTCGATACCCGGGAGCTCAACGAGGTATTGGTGGCAATGTCACAAGCGCCAATGGTTACACCGTTCACACATTCACATCATCTGGCACATACACCGCTTAATCGGAGATTCACATGGGACATTTTGCAAAAGTAACTGACGGCATCGTGACGCAAGTAATCGTCGCAGAGCCAGAATTCTTTGACACATTCGTGGACAGCTCGCCCGGTCAATGGATTCAAACTTCATACAACACGCATGGCGGTGTTCACGCCAATGGCGGTGAGCCGCTACGCAAGAACTACGCTGGCGTGGGTTTCACCTACGACGCCCAACGTGATGCCTTCATCCCACCCAAGCCATTTGAAAGCTGGGTGCTCAATGAAGACACCTGCCTTTGGGACGCGCCAGTGGCAATGCCAACTGACGGCAAGCAATACCAATGGGACGAAGCAACGACTTCGTGGGTTGAATTAACCAACTAAAAAAGCAGCGCCGCATGATGACACCCGAAGAACGCCATGAGCTAGTCCTTGAAATCACGCGAGCGCTGGCATGTTCGCAGCCAGCCCCGCAGCTCACCGATGAAGAAGTGCAGTATGTGAAGCTGGCCATTCAGCGTGAAGCGCAAAGCATTGAGCTGCGCAAGGCCATCATTGAAAAAACCATAACTGGTTTGATTTGGTTGGCCATCTTGGGTGTTGGCGGCATTTTCTTGGAGTGGGCAAAGGCTCACGGATTCAAGCCATAAGGACAACACCATGAGCCAAGCACCAGCCTACAACCGCACCAAAAACTTTCTCGAAAACAACTCGGACCGAACCGACCACGGTTCATTGAATGCCGAGCTGGACAAGGTTGCACAGTCAATCAATACGCTACGCGCCAATGCGGCAGCGATTCAAAAAGACGACGGCACGCTGGCCAACGCCATCATTACGCTGGCCAACTTGACCACCGAAACCGTTGCCGCGCTCGCCATTCCCGGACCAACTGGACCACAAGGCCCAACAGGTCCAACGGGCCCAGCAGGTGCGCAAGGCGTCAAGGGTGACACTGGCGCGTCATTCGATGCTGACGTGCGCGACATTGCGGCCAACAAGTCGCTCTACAACTTGCAGCCCAAGGGTTTCTCATTCTTGGCAATGGACACCGGGCTCTTGTACTTCAAACTTTCCAACACAAGTGGCGACTGGTCCACTGGTGTGCAGTACGGCAAGGGAGAGACTGGCGCACAAGGCCCGCAAGGTCCACAAGGCTTGCAGGGCATTCAAGGCTTGCAAGGCATTCAAGGTTTGACTGGTGCCAAGGGCGACCCCGGTGACGACGGCTTAAACGGTGCAGTCACTTCGATTGACACCGCCACAAAGACAGCCAGCTTGGTTGGCCGCAGCTCCGTGAGCGCTCGTTTGGTGCTGACTTCTGGCGTGCTTTCCATCGTGCTGACTACCGCGTAAGGGGAAAACATGAACGGACTGGCACAACGCAACAAGACCTTTGGCGAGCTACTTTCCGAGCTTCGCGCACGCTTGGGCTTTGTCACCCAAGGCTCTGCCTCAAAGGGCAATGAAGCCGTGCTCAAAAGCTACCTGCAAGAAGCGCACGAATATGTGTATGGCGAGCTTGAGCCGCCTGCATTGAAAAAGCGCTCAATCATCACGCTGCAAGCCAACTCGAATTTGTACGACTGGCACGACGACACGAACGACGAAGACATTGACCCCGGCCAAGTGCGTGCCATTCACGTCAAGGTATCGGACACCATCCGTGAGCCATTGACCCAAGGCGTGACTGAAACCGACCGCTCGAATGCCAGCATTCGCCAGCAGCCCAGCAAGTACGACACGCTTGACGGGCAGCTTGAGGTTTGGCCAACACCCGGCCAGCCCTACGACTTAATCATTGAGCACATTGCAGGCAAAGGCCGATTCGAGCGCATGAGCGACCGCCCAAGCGTGCCGGACCGCCTTGTTTTCTTGTACGCACTGGCCAACGCCAAGGCGCACTACCGCCACCCCGATGCACAAGTGCCTGCCAAGACTTTTGAAATGATGATGTCAAAAGAAAAGAGCAAGCAAAAAGAAAACCAGCGGTATTTCGTGAGCACTGGCGGCGCGTCGCGTGATGCACAAGTGGCACGCACTGAGAGCGGCTACACCCTGAGAGCGTAAGCACATGGCACAAATCACCTTCGACCGATTCGACTTAGGTATTGACCTTCGCAAAGGCGCGTCCGTATCGGATGCAAACCGCCTGCGCGAAATGAAAAACGCCTATGTCACCACGGGCTTGGCCACACAGAAGCGGCCCGGCTTGGTCAAGGTGGCCGACTTGGAAGCAGGCACCAAAGGCTTGTTTGCCGCCTTCGGCAAGTTGCACACGTTTTATGGCAGCGGCACCGTGACGCACGCCAATACGCTATTTCAAGCGCACAAGGTCCAATACTCCGGTGGGGCTCGCCCAGTGGCCGACGTGCCTTATGCCGACGTTTTCAACGCCTTCATTTACTGCGCGGTGCAGTACGACAACGGCACCGTGGAACACCATTACCTTGACGGCAGCGTGACCACACACATTGCCGACACGAATTGCCCGGACACTAAAGGCGTGGTCAAGTTGTCGTCAAAGCTCTTTGCAATCAATGGCGACACGGTGCGCTTTTGCAAGACAGGAAACCCACGCGATTGGACCGCTGCAAACGATGCAGGCTTCTTGCCAACTGGATTGAATTCACGCGGCGACCGCTCGACAAACGCCTTGGGCATCTACCAAAACAAATTGGTTGCCCTGAGCCGCGACGGCGCACAGGTGTGGACCGTTGACCCAAACCCGGCAAACATGAAGCTGGACGACATTGTGGAAAACGTGGGCACCAGCTTTCCGCGCTCCGTGGCGTCCGTGGCGGGTGACTTGTACTTCCTGAGCGATTACGGCTTTCGCTCAATCACCACGTTGCAGCTCACAAGCAACTTGGCCGACGTGGACGTGGGTTCACCCATTGACGCGCTGGTGCGACCAGAAACCAAGGTGGCCGGGGTATTCCCACGGGCCTTCTATTTCTATGGCACGGGCCAATACATTTGCGCCATTGGCAACCGCCTTTTCGTGTACTCAATCAGCCGCACGGCAAAAATTGCAGCGTGGAGCCAATACTTCTTGACCCAGCCAGTCGATGCTTTTGCAGAGCTTGGCCAAGAGCTTTACATCCGAAGCGGTGACAGTGTTTACAAGCTCGACCCTTCGGTGAGCACTGACGACGGCACGCAATATGAGGTATTGCTCGACCTGCCTTACATGAACTTCAAGACGCCCGGCCAGCTCAAGCGCATCTATGGTGCCGACTTGGTGATTGATGGCAAGTGCGAGTTTTCCGTGGGCTTTGATGTGCGCGACCCGGACGCATTCACTACCCCGGTCAAGATTAAAGGCAACACACGCCCGTCGGGAATGATTCCGGTGGAATGCAGCGGCACCGAGTTTGCCTTGCGTTTTCGCAACTACGACGCCAAGCCATTCAAGCTGGACGCGGTGACTTTGTATTACGACGTTTTGGGCCCGGTGTGATGAAAGTCACATTTATCACCAGCCCTGAGCTTTTGGCACAAAAATTCCACTTGGCCGCACCATTGTTGCAGCCAGTGATTGACCAAGCCGCTCGCGGTGAGTTCACGGTGCAAGACATTGAGCGCTTGACCGCAGAAGGCAAGGCAATCACGGCAGTGGCAGAGCTGGACGGCAAGGCGGTGATGGCAATGGCATTCGAGTTTGTGCATTACCCGCAAACCGTTGCCGTCAACGTCATGGCGCTTGGTGGCCAAGGTTTAGATGGCATTGCCAATGAGTTTTGGGCCAGCTTCAAAGAGTGGGCAAAACTCGCCGGGGCAACAGTGATTGAGGCTTCATGCAGCGACGCAATGGCGCGAATGCTGGGGCGAATTGGATTTGAAAGTGTTTACCGCGTTGTACGCGCAGAGATTTGAGCAGGAGAGAACGATGCACACACGAATGACAATGGAAGAACTGGAAGCCGGATTGTCGGCAGAGTTTGGCGGTCCTGCCATTGGCGCGTGGCCACGCAACAAGGGTGAGCGTTTGCGCCCACACAAAGGTGGCGGTGGTGGCGACGGCGGCGCTGGCCAACGTGAGGCAGAGCGCCAAGCACGCATCAAAGCTGCGACCGAAGAAATCAACAACATTTTCAACAACAAGGTCAAGAAGACCGGGACGCGTCAAGTTGCAGACTATGACAGCGAAGGCAACCCCATTACCCGGACTGAAACATACGACTATTGGGCAGATGGCGACCCAGCCAACGCCCGTGAAAATATGTATGCCTCACAAAAAACTGCCGTGTATGACCTCAACAAAAAAGAGGTGGACCGTCAAGCAGTTGAGGCAGAGCGCAACAACCGATTCGGTTTGGCCCGCATGGGCTTGCTTGGCAGCTCTGTGGACGTTGACAGCAATCAAGAGCTGGACCGTCGCACCAACGAAGGCTTGATGCGAGCTGGTGGCATTGCCGACCAGTCAGCCGCCGACTTCCGCGTGGCAGACGAGCAAACCCGCTCAAACCTTATCAGCATGGCCCAGTCGGGCATTGACACTGGTACCGCTGCGCAAATGGCGCTTGGTGGCTTGAAGGCCAACTCAGACAGCGTGGCGCAAGCCCGTGCAGGTGCAACAGTTGGCAGCTTGTTCAACGACTTGAGCCAAGCGTATTTGATGAACCAAGTAAACGCGGGCAAAGCAAATGGCCAGCAGTACGGTGGCCAGTGGTACGGGGTTTCAAACCCACGTCAAACCACGCAAGGCACCGTGCAGTAATAAGGGCGAATCGTGCAAGAGCTAATCGTCAGCAGCCAAAGCCAAATTGCCGTGACTGGTAATGCGTGCCTGCCTGCAATGACGCAAGAGCAAATCAACAAGGTGGAAGCCTTGGAACATTTCTCGCGTGCGCTTTGCGAGCAAGAAGAAATACCGACTGAGCATTTGATTCATGGCGGTATGTACTCGCGCACGATTCACATGAAGGCTGGCGCGGTGTTGACTGGTGCGCTCTTGAAACTGCCAACCGTGTTGGTAGTCGCAGGCGATTGTGCCGTGTTCATTGGCGAAGAAACCATTGAGCTTCGTGGCTATTCCGTGCTGCCCGGTAGCGCTGGCCGCAAGCAGGCATTTCTTGCTCACACCGACGTGAGCATGACCATGCTATTTCCAACGCAAGCAAAGACAGTTGCACAAGCAGAGCAAGAGTTCACGGATGAATACGAGCTTTTAATGAGCAACTTTCAAGACTGCGTGACCACACGAATTACAGGAGAGTGAAATGGCAGGTGCTTTAACCGCAACGCAAATGGCCGCATTGGCGGCAATGGTTGCAGGCTCTTACATGCAATATCAGGCCAGCGTCGATGCCGCTGACCGACAGCAAGCCGCAATCAAACAAAGCCTTGAGCGCCAAGCTGAATTGCAAAAGCAAGCAGAAGCGAAGGCATTGGAGCAGGCCGGGAAGTTTGCACCGGGCGACCGTGCCGCTCAGAAGACGGCCATTGAAGACCAAATTGCCACGGAGCTTATGGCCCCGGTGAGTGAAAGCCAAGCCATTCGAGCGCAGCAAAGCACAACGCAAGGCGACGTGTCCAACGACTACTCGGAAGCGAAAGCACGCTCAACCGCTGAATCGCTCAAGTCAGCCGAGCAACTGGCACGACTACTTGGCAAGACCACTTCGGCAAACCGCTTGCGCATGAATGAAGGCATTGGCCTCATGGACACTGGCCAAGCCATTGACCAGCTCAACAGCTTCTCGCGTGGCCAACAAGCCGCCGACCAAATCGGCATTCAAGTGGCTGGACGACCTGACGCTGAAAAAGTTTTTTTGGGCAGCTTGCTACAAACAGGCGGCAGTGCTGGCTTGATGTATGGCGGCGGTGGAACCACGCCAGTGTCACCAGCAGAAGTGAATGCGGCCAACGCAAGCGCAGACCCTATTGCTTCGCTCAACGCGCAAAAGGGATGGACTGGCACAAACAACAATTCTTGGTTGAGCGCATTCAAGAGGTAAGCACATGAATTTCACCATCGACGGCGCAAGCGGCGCACAAGCAGCAGGCCAAGGCTTTGGCAATATGTTCAAAGCTGCCGCAATGGCACCATTACTTCGTCAGCAGGCAGAAGTGGATTCGGCGCTCAAGGGCGCACAAATCTACCATCACCAAATGGCGGGCAACAAGTTAGGCACCGAGGCCGAGCAAAAGCGCGGCGCGTTGGCCATGCAAAACGACCCACTCGAAAACACCATGCTGAGTTTGGGCCTGCCAACCAACCTTGCGCCAGCTTTCCGCGAGCGCATGGCCACTGGCAACTGGGGCGGCGCATACACGGCACCAGCCGACGGTGTTGGCCCGGTTATGCCAGCGCCAGCCAATGACGACACGTTGAAGAAGTTGGGCCAAGCCATGTCGCTCACCCAGCGCATGTTTGCCACAGGCAGCAACGTACATCAAGGCGCACAAGCTGCGCTGGAAGAACAAAAGCAACGCGGCATTGATGCAGTTGTGGCAGACCCAACACTTGCCCCGGCATACGGCAAAGCAAATGCAGCAGCGGCAGGCAAGCCATTGTTCAACGACGTGGGCAATACCGGGTACAGCATGGACAACTTCACGGGTGGCCAGATTGAAGGCAGCCCAGTTTTGGCCAAGATTTTCAACACCGTGCAAACCTCAATGGCCAACGAGAACAACGCGCAGGCCAAGAACGCCAACGCGTCGGCTCGCAAGCACACGCTCGAAGGCGACGCACTGGAAGGCGCAGACGGCAAAACGTCAAGCGGCAAGCCGTTGACCAATGCCCAGCTTCGCACCAACCAAGACATTGAAGCGGCTCGCAAGTACGTCACTGACTTGCCACGCGAAACCGTGGCGGCAGTGTTGCGCAAAACAAAAGACATGCTGACACCACAAGACATTGATGTTTTGAAGCGCGTCGAAAAAGCACGCTTGGCCAAGTTTGGCGAGAGCGGCGTGCCCGACCAATACAACGACATGCTTGGCCTTGACCAGAATGTTGTGCAACAGCTCGCAAGCGCTTTGGCCAATCCCGGCACCAACCAAGCTGGCGTGCTTTCAAAGCTCTTTGGCGGTACCGACAAGCCAATGACAGAGGAAGAAATCATCAAAGGCGTGATGGCTAACGCTGGCGCAGCAGAGCAACCCAACCAAGCGCAGTACGTCGCAGCGGCCAAGACACGAAACCGCAACGCAACACCAGCGCAAGCAGGTGACAAAAATCCGCCGGGTGGTGGCGCAGCTCCCAAAATTGAGGCCAAAGTCCCCGCTGGCTACAAGCAGATTGGCACCTCAAATGGCAAGCCAGTCTATCAAGCACCGGACGGGAAAAAATACGTTATGGAGTGATAGATGGCCTTACGAGAGTTCGACGGAAAACTTGACGCAACACCCAAGTTAAAAGAGTTCACCGGGAACCTCGATGGCGAAAGCCAAAGCGTCGAGCCTATGGGCGACCCAATGGGCGGAACGCTTGGCAGTGAAATCTTGGCCGTGGCCGCACCACGTCGCCGCAGCGTATTGGAAGGCTTGCCAGCTGACCCGTCCAAGTTCGATTTCAAAGCATCCAGCGCATTGATTCGTGGGCTCGAAAGCCAGCCAGCACCAATGCCTGCCGCGCCACGCCAAGAGCTACGCGCATGGACACCACCAGAACCGCGCAGCATTCCACGCGCATTGGTAGACACCGTGCTTGGTGTTGGCCAAGGTGGCGTTGGAATGTTCAAGGGTGTTGCCGATAACGTCAATGCGGGTGACAACGCGGTAAGCAATTTCCTTGATTCGGTTATCAAGACAGCCGACAAGTACAAGTCCGACGATTTGCGCGACCAACAGGCCAAGCGTAATTTTGAAATCTACGCTGCCAAGAAAAACATGGGCGAGGTAGGCGCAGCGCGCGCTTCGTTCAATTCACTCTTTACGCAACCAGCAGCCGGGCTTGACGTTGTATCTCGCGGCGCTGGCTCATTTGGACCCACACTTGGACTTGGGATTGTTGGCGCTGGCTCCAAGACGCTTGGCGCAGTCAACATGCTTTCAAATGCTGGTGACGCAGCAGGCCAAGCAGGCGACACATTGCGCAACCTCACGCCAGAAGCGTGGGCCAATGACGCTGACTATCGCGCACTGATTCAAAAAGGTGCAACGCACGCCGATGCAGTGGCCGCGCTTGTCCCGTACAAGGTACTGCCAGCACAAGCTGCTGGTGCCGTCACTGGTTTGGTATCTGGTTCAACTGGCGTGGAAAAAGTCATTGCAGGCAATGCCGTTGGCAATGCAGTCAAGCAGCGCGTGGGCCGTGTGGTTTCCGAATTGCTTGGCGAGCAAGCTGAGACATTGGTACCGCAAGCCATTGGCAACGTCACCGTGGGGAACATCGACGGCAAGACGAAATACAACGAGGGACTTGGCCAAGCCAGCATTGACACACTCGCTGGTACTCTGCCGGGTGCTGGCATGGCTGGGCGTAGGGTGCCAAACCAAGCGCCAGCTCAAACCCAGCCATCCACACCAACGAGCGCCGACTATCAAGCACTGGTCAACAAAGTATTCGGCAATGGCCAAGCCGCGCCCGTATCGCAGCCACAAGCCGCTCAAAACGCCCCGGTGGTACCAACACCCCAGCAAGCGACGCAAGAGCCTCAGCAGTCCATTCAATCGCTGGCGCAGCTCATTGCCAACACGGCAACTCAAGACAGCCCGCTTAATGTGCCCAAGCTCACCCCGGTGGGTGACGACATTCAACTGGACAAGGAACCCGTCACCGATGGCGCAGCAAATGTTTTACAGCCCGTGGATTCAAACACCGCTGGAAGCGGGCCACTTGACGCAGACACAAGCGTGGCAGCTTCACAGCGAGTATTCGACGCCGGGCAACTGGACCTCACAGGCAATGGAACAACTGAGCCAGCGGTGCGCACTGCATCACTGGGAGCCGACGGACAGCGGGCGCAGCAAGTCGCACCTGCAAATCCCCAACCCGCTTCCGATGTAGCGGGACAAGTTGCGCAGCCAGCAACCACGACAGCAAACGTGGAAGGTGACGGCTATGCCGCTCCAATGCAGGCAGCACCAACACCAGCCGCAACGCCAAAGGCTTCGACTGGCTACATTGGCCAAGACGGCACCAGCATTGATGAAGGCGGTACGCCATTCAAGACCAAGCTGGCAGCACAGAAGGCCAAGAAGCTGCAACCCATGATGCGCGTCAAGAAAGTTGAAGGCGGCTTCGTGCTGGCTGACAAGACGCCCGCGCAGCTCGCAGCAGAAGCCAAAGCAGCCAAACGAATCAGCGGCGCAAGTACGGAAGCTGGCTCGCGTGGCCGTCCAATGTCAGCGCATGAATTCATTGCGTCGCGTGGTGGCATGGCTCCAAGCGAGCGCTCCGACCTTGGCATTGAAGGCAATATCAAGGTGGGCAACCGCTGGCTTTTTGCTGGCGCTGGCAAAGGCATGACCATTGCGCAGGCCACAGAAGCGTTGCAAGAGAACGGCTATCTCAAAGAAGACAGCGAGCGTGCAGCGTATGACCTAATCAAGCGCAGCGTGAGCAATCCCCAGTACACGGATGAAGGCTGGGAGCGCATGGCCGAGCTGGAAATGCAAACCCAGTTTGACGACTACTTGGCCAACCAAGAAGAAGCGGCGCAAGAAGATGGCTTTGACCCATTTGCGCCACTTGACGATTTTGGATTGACACAAGAAGATGCCGACCTATTAGGTTATGGCAATGCCTCACCAGAGCTGCAAGCAGAAGTGGCAGCACTAGCCGAATTGCTCGACGGAATGGATGGCGACGCCACCACAATTCTTGAGCGCCTTGCAGTACAGTTCCCCAACGCAACCCAAGACCAATACCATGAACACGCCAAAGAAGCCATCACCCAAGCCATTGAGGCAGCCAAGCCCGCAAGCAGTGGAAATGCTGGCCAAGATGATAGTGGCCAAGGGAATACGCGAGGGCAAGTTGAAGCCCCAACCGAAGAAGCCCTAAGCACCTACACGCCTCAAGAAATTGAGGACCGCTTGGCCAAGTTGGAAAAGGCCGAGCAAGAGCGCAAGCAACAAGAGCGCGATGCCGAGCAAAAGGCACAAGCCGACGCGCAGCGCGACACATTTACCCTGACTGGCAGCGACCGTGCTGCCGACGTGGCAGAGGCTCAAGGTCAAAACACATTGTTTGACATTAAGCGCTCGCTAAAAGTCAAACGACCAGATGGCTACGACCAAACACAAACGCAAGAATTCAAGCGCTGGTCAAACAATGCACCATTGGTGACGGGCCAAGAGGCCGAAAGCTACGGGTTCAAGACTGGCGAGAAGGTAGTGCTTGAAGCATTCCACGGCACCAAGCGACCAGACCGTGTGGGGACAAAGTTTCTCAAGAAGCGGGCTACAAGCGGTCCGATGGCGTACCACACAAGCGACCCGACTTTGGCTTCAAGCTATGCGTCCGGAAAAGAAGACACCAGTCTTGGTGATGACGAGCAGGACTATGCAAACTGGTTCAAGTACAAGCCAAAGGGCCAACGCACGCCCACTGACATTGTTCGCGCTTGGTACAGCCTAGATGCTGACACCAAGGCAAAAATCGCAGAGACAGCCCCCACGCTTCGATTGAATGACGAATTAGATGGCGTCGTTGTAGAAGATGGAAACACACGCGGCAATGGCAGCTATGACTACAACCTTTCGACAACGCGCACTTCATACAACCGACAAGGCAACCCACTCAAAGCTCTAGTTGAGGATTGGCTCAACAGTGGGAACTTGTTTAACAATGAAGAAGTGTTCATGGATGTGCTGCGCAAAGCAGGCTTCCCAATGGAAGACGTGGCATACGATTCACCGTTTGCAGCATATCCATTTGTCTACAAGAACTACATTGCGATGCAGAAGCCGCTTGTCACAAGCGACATTCCGCAAAATGTTGTTGACGCACTCAATGCAGCGGCAAAGTCAGACCGCAGTCGTGCCAAGCAAACTGGTGCAGACATGTGGGACAAGAGAACACGCACGATGCGAGATTGGGTTGCTGAGTTCAACAAGACAGACAACAAATACGTTTGGACAAGCATTCCTGACACAGTGACTAACTTGTTCAAGTCTCTTGGTTATGACGGCATCATTGACTGGTCGGGCAAGGGCGGCGGTACGTCATACCCCGTGTATATCCCGTTCGAGGAAACGCAAGTCAAGAGCGCCATTGGCAATAAGGGTACTTTCGATGGCTCGAAGAATGACATTCTGAAAGACATTTCAGGTTTCAACACCTTCAACCCATTTACACGACTTCCTGAAACAGCACGCACCAACGTGCTGGCCAAACTCAAAGCGCTGGAAAAGAATCTTGACGCTGGGAAGATTGATGCAGACAAATACCGTGAAGGCGTGCAAGACCTGATTGAGCGCATTCAGCAGCGCAATGAAACCCAGCTTGACCGTGCCGTGGCAAAAGGCCGAGAGCGCGGGCCAGAGTGGATTACAGAGCGATTGATGCGGGCCAAGCGAAAAGGTGAACTGAGCGAAGACACAGTGAACTTTGCATTGTGGGCATTGGCAAAGAATCCATCCTTGGCCAACGACTTGGGTATCAGCCTGCCAGAAGGCAAGAACAACGACGCGTCGGGCGATTACAACCCAGCCTCACGCGTTATGCGATTGTTCAAGAGCAGCGCAAGCCCAACAACGGCAGTGCATGAAATCTTGCACCACACCGAGCGCATGATGCCCGTGGAAATTCAAAACGGCATTCTCAAGGAATACCAAAAAGCATGGGATGCGGCTTGGGCTAAGGCGGACGAGAAAACGAAGAAGCTCATGCAAGACATGCTGGCTGCAAGTGCAGGTGACGCGAAGGCAAAAGAGCGCGTCATGGCTGGTTTCTCAAGTGGTGCGCTCAAGTATGACGACCACTATCAGCTTTATAACGCATCCGAATTTTGGGCAGTGAATGCAACCGACATTCTTGCCAAACGATATGCCGTTGAAGGCTCATGGGTTGCAAAGGCGAAGCGCTGGCTCGCAGAGCTGGTGCAATACATGAAGGGCGCATTAGGGCTTCGCTCTGACGCGCCGATTCTCAAAGCAATCAATGCCGTAATGGAAGGCAACGGAGAGCGAATCACCAAGACCATGCTTAACGAATCGGAAGGTGTACTCAATGACCCGATGCGTGAAAGCAAATTTGCCAAGTGGTTTGGCAATAGCAAGGTGGTGGATGCTGAGGGTAAGCCGTTGGTGATGTACCACGGAACAGACAAAAACTTTACCTCATTCAAGCCAAAATCAGGAATGATTTTTGTCACCCCAAAAGCCGACTTTGCAAACGACTACACAACGTCAAACCTAGAAGCGCTAGACAAAAATGATGGAAGCCCAAACATTATTCCTGTGTTTGTGAAAGCAGAAAATCCTTTTGACTTTAATAACTCAAGCCATATCGCTGCGCTTGAAAAGTATGAAAAGGAAAACCGCTATACAGAGAGAAGCATTAGCTACTTGATTGGTGATATGAAGCGCGGCTGGTGGGAAGCTATGGAAGATGGTAAAGCTCAAGCCGCAATCAAGGCTCTTGGCCACGATGGTTTTTACCTTGTCGAAAACAGTGTGAAAAATCTTGCCGTGTTTGACGCTACCCAAATCAAGAGCGCAATCGGGAACAACGGCAACTATGACCCAACAAACCCAAGCATTGTTGAGGACATTAAGCGCCAAGACGACCAAACCGAGCTTGACCTCAACGAGCCCGGATTCAACTTCGAGCCCATTGATGCCAAGGACGCATTCAGCACCTTGGTGGATGCAGCCGGGCGCAAGCAGTGGGCACTTGGCAAAAAGCTCTACGACCGCATGGCTACCGTTGCCACGGACTACTTGGGACGCGTGAAGCTGGCAGACAACCGACCAGCAGAATTCAAGCAGATGATGCGCCAATTCCGCGTGGACCAAAACAAGGCCACCGAGAGCGCCAAGTCCATTGCAGAGAAGGGCATGGACCTGACGCCAGAGCAACGCGTGCTCTTGTCAGACATGATTGAAAACCAAGTCAAGGTGGGCGACGTGCCACCGCAGGAAATGGTGGAGCTGGCCGCGTCAATCACTGCCGCGCTGGAAACACAAGCCCGCGACTTGGTTGAGCTCGGCATGTTGTCCGAAGACCGCTTGGTGAAAGACTACCTGCCGCGCCTATACAAAACGCCATTGGTGGCCCAGCTCACCAACAAGCAAATGTTTATGTCGTGGTTCACCAAAACACGCATGAAGATTCGCGGAGCTCGCTTGCAGTCACGCGGCTTGGTCAACGAAGTGCCGATTGAAAAGGTAAAGCTGGCCGAGAAATTTGGCTGGAAGGTTTCGAGTTTGGCAGACGGTGACAACCTGCCGCAAAACTTGTTGGACGTGCTCAATTCTGGCGGCAAGATTCCAGCGAAGTACAACGGCACCAAGATTGTCATGTGGCGCGACTTCACCGAGAGCGAGCGGCAGGACATGGGAGAAGTGCGCGACGCAGTGTTGCGCTATGCAATGGGCTATGTTGAAACCCAGCGCGACGTGGCCATTGGCCGCTTGTTCAAAGCCGTGGCCAACAATCCCGACTTGGCCAAGACATACAACCCCGGTGGCTGGGTACAGGTGCCAAATGCTGAAATCAAGGGCGCACCCGGCACCAAGACCTATGGCGCACTGGCTGGTATGTACGTCGAGCCACAAGTGGCTGATTCACTCAAGCGCAACACACAACCCAAAGGTGTGCTCATGGCAGCCTATGACAAGGCGCTTGGCTGGTGGAAAGAAGGCAAGACAGTTTGGAACCCAGTAAGCCACGGCAACAACGTGGTGAGCAACATTTTCGTGATGCACTTTGCGGGCCTCAATCCTGCCAACCCTGCCAACTGGCGCAACACTGTGCGCGAGTACCGCACCAAGGGCCAGTATTACAAAGAGGCGGTGGACAAAGGCTTGTTCGGTACCGAGTGGGCGACGATGGAAATTCAAAACTTGCTCATGCCTGATTTGGCCGACATGGCTGACATTGAGAGCGTGGCGTCGTCGCGGGTTTCCAAAATGGCTGAATTCTTGAAGAAGACAGGCAAGCCCGTGAGCTGGTACCGCGAGAACATGCAACGCGCCTATGAGTTTGAAGACCAGTTTTTCAAGCTGATGATTTACAGCGACCGACGCAAAGCAGGCATGACGCCAGAAGAAGCCATTGAAGACACCGAGCGCTATATCTTCAACTATGCGGATATGCCAGAGGGTGTTGAGAACATCAAGCGCGTTTACAGCCCGTTTTTCTCATACACCTACAAAGCCGTGCCGATGGTGATTCACACCGCCATGACGCGACCCGACCGCTTGCTGGTACCTATTGCATTGCTCAGTGGTGCCAACTGGCTTGGCTACCTTATCAGCGGTGGCGACGAAGACAAAGAGCGCAAGGGCTTGCCCGACTACATGCAAGGGCGCTCTGCCATTGGTACCCAAAAGGCGGTCCGTATGCCGTTCAACGTCGAAGGCAAACCAGCCTTCATGGACGTGACGCGACGCGTGCCGCTGGGTGACTTGTTCGACGTGAACAACCAAACCAATGGCCTGCCAGTGCCAGCGCCTTTAATGCCTTCACACCCATTGCTTTCAATGACGGCAGCAATCGCATGGAACGTGGACACATTCAGCGGCAAGGACTTGGTGAAGAAGTCGGACACCGCTTGGGAAGCTGCGCAAACCCGTGCGGGCTACATTTACAAGCAACTCACACCCAACGCGCCATTTGTGCCCGGCAGCTACAACTTCAACAAGCTCATGGATTCGGCGGCCTACACCTTTGACACCGAGCTTGGCCCGTACACCGGGCGCACCAAAGCTGGCGACCCGGTACCGCTTTCGACGACGCTGCCCGACGTGTTCACTGGCACCAAGATTCGTGCCGTGGACCCTGAGCGCGGTATTGAGTACAAGCGCTCAGACATTGCCAAGGAAGTGCGCGAAATTCAAGCCAACATCCGAAGCGCAAACCGCAACCAGTCCATGACGGCAGACAGCCGCGAGCGCTACAACCAAGAGCAACGCGACAAGCTGGACGAGCTGCGCAAGCAACGCGAAGCCCTGCAATAAATATCCGTCGCCAACCTTGCACCCCCATAGCATTACTGCATGGGGGTGTTTTTATGAGCGCGATTCTTTCGTTTTTGGGTGGTGCGGCTTTCCGCATGATTTGGGGCCAACTGGCCGACGTGTGGACCAAGTGGCAAGACCACGCACATGAGCAAGCCATGCTCAAGTTGCAGGGTGAGCTTGACGACAAGCGACATGCCCGCGACTGCGAGCGCTTGCGCCTGCAATCAGAGCTTGGCGTCAAAGAGGTGATGGTGCAGGCAGACGCCGACATTGCCCGCATTGAAGCCAACGCATTCTTGATGGCCACAAGCCGCGCCACTGAGAAGACGGGCATTTGGCTGGTGGACTTGTGGAATGGCGTTATCCGCCCGGCAGCCGCTTCGCTGGCGCTTTACCTTTGGGTGGTGGCGCTCAACACACGCGGCTGGACCATGACCGATTGGGACCGGGAGCTTGTGGGCGTAATCATCGGCTTCTATTTCGCAACCCGCGTGATGAACCGTGACAAACGAGCCAACTGAGCTGGCAGCGCTCTATGTGCTGATTCGCACCTTTGAAGGGTGCAGGCTGGTGCCGTACTTGTGCCCGGCTGGTGTATGGACGTGCGGGTGGGGCTCAACCGGGCCCGACGTTTTCCCCGGCAGGCCGTGGACCCAAGAGTATGCCGACAAGCGAATGCGCATGGATGCGCTCAAGTTTGCACGCGGCACGGTGGCTTTGTGCCCAAATCTCAAAGGGGACCGCCTGAGCGCCATTGCTGACTTTGCCTACAACTTGGGGCTTGGTGCCTTGCAGGCTTCAACGCTGCGGCGTGTGGTCAATGCTTGCAACTGGGAAGCAGCCAAGGTGCAACTCATGCGCTGGGTGCGTGGCGGTGGCCGCGTATTGCCCGGCTTGGTTAAACGACGAAAGGCCGAAGCAAATTTACTGTGACCCCGCCTTCATTACCGTGAAGTCCACACGGCGCACCGGGGCGGAAATGTCGGTGCGGGAGACCTTCCTTGACGGCCAAGGATGGACGGTGCCGATAGCGCAGCCCCCAGCCCCACAAGGGTAGTCGTATGGGGGCACCCTTACCCTCAAAATCGTTTCCGCAAGCACCCACGTTGACCTAGCAAAATCAATGGGTTAGAGTGCTTAAAATCAAGCACATTGCGGAAATGAAATCCGCGTAAGGTGTTGATTTATATGGATAACACGGAAGACTTGAAAGCTGTTGCATCGCCCTAACGGGCCTTGATTTACAAGGGTTTTGGCAAATCGTTTCCGCAACTTGCGGAAATCATTTCCGCAACCCCAGTGGTTGAAGTACAAAATTTGGAAGCGTGGCAGAGTGGTCTAATGCATCGGTCTTGAAAACCGACGGGGGTGTGAGCCCCCCGTGAGTTCGAATCTCACCGCTTCCGCCAAATGACAAAGGGCTCCACACGGAGCCCTTTTTCTTGACTGGGTTTTGATTGTCAGCGCGTCGGCTGGACCACTTCACCGACCCTGCGATAAACCTTCTCAGTGATTTCGTGCTCAGTGTGGCCAAGCAATTTGCTTGCGTGCTCAAGCGGCAACTCGGATGCAGCCTTGGGGCGAATGTCGCGGAATTGGAAAGCCTTAATGCTCTTGGCCAATTCCAACTGCCCGGCTTCCGTGGCCACCTTGATGGCAGCTTCGCGGGCGTCGTCAAAGCGCGTGCGCAGTGTCCACTTGTTGAGCGCCACACCACTTGGCGTGGCAATGAGAAAGAGGCTGGCCACCTTGCGGTCGCGTGCCCGGATTCGGTCAATCACGCGGCCCAGCTCGGAGCGCACACCGTTTTGCTCAAGCATGATGCGCAGGCGCTTCTTGGTCTTGTTCTGGCGTACCTCAAGGGCACCGTCCTTAATGTCGGTGAGCATCATTTTCAGCACGTCGGCTGGCCGCTGGCCCGTGAGGTAGTTCACGTCCATTGCGTCCTTGAGTTCGTCGCACGCGTGGGCATAGACGGCAGCCCAAATGGTGTCGTCAGCATAGAAGTCGCGTGGCTTTTCCTTGTTCTTGCGCACACCCTTGACCGGGTTTTCTTTGGCGGTGTAGCCCCATTCGCGGGCCATATTCCAAATGTGCGAGAGCAACGCCATTTCACGGTTTGCCCGCACGGGTGCCGTGGCCCCGCGCTTGTCGCGGTATTGGGCAATAATTTGCGGCGTGATGCCGTCGATTGGTGCGGTGTCAAACACTGCCCGCAGCTTTGACATGCAAAGCGCATTGTCTTTTTGTGTGTTGCGAGCCTTGGCCGGGATAATGTCGCGCTCATAGCGGTCGAAAATAAAGCGCATGAGGCCCGTTTCGGCTGGCGCTTCCTTGCATTCCAGCTCTGCCCATTTGCGCTTGGCTTCGTTCAAGTCGTTGCCAAGCGGTATCTCAACGCGTTTGCCTTCGGCGTCGCGTCCGTTGTAGTAGAACGATTCCCAAACCTTGCCGCTTTTGAGCGTGCGCGAGCGGCGCAGCATACGCGGCGGCAGGTCTCGGTGGTTGGTTTTCGGTCTCATAAAGTCCTCAGCTTAATGCAGAAAAGTCGGGTTTCCAAGCGGCAGGTTGAATGCCGTTGGCCGTGGGGGTTATACCAGCCATGCGCATTCGTGCGTACCAGCGGCTCACGACGGGCCTGCCAGCAGCGTTGGTGACATAGGCCCAGCCTTTCTTGTCCAGCCATTCTTTCTGGCTGGCAATGTGCTTGTAGCCAGTCACTTCGCCCAGTTCGTCGGCGTTTAAGAATTCGGTTTCAGGCATGGTTTTCTTTAGGTGTGCAGGTGTGGTTGTGTGGCGTGTCGGAGCAGAGCCAAGCCGTACTTCACGCGCATTACACAAACCCCTTGAGGTCGGGCGCGGTCCAGCCAGCGGGCTTGCCGATTTTTCCGCCGGGCAGAATGACGGGCTTGCCGTCCACCAGCTTGGCGTCATTGGAAGCGAGCACGGCCATATCGGCGGCAGGCTTGTCGAAGCGGGCGAAGTAAGCCACACCGTTGCCAGTCACTTCACGGTCGCAAAGGGCGTCCAGCGCGTGCGTACGCAGTTCGACGGGAATGCTTGCCTTGGCCTCACCACGCTTGAACATCATGCCAAGCGCTTGCAAGTCATAGACGATTTTGTTGAGAAGGAATTGCGCGGCGCTGGTGTCGGCCACGATGCAGGCCAAAAACTCCACGCCTTCCTCAATGTCGCAGCCGATTTGCAGCGACAAGTTGGCTTCGGATTGGTCTTTGCCGCAGGCTTTGAGCCAGTTGGCGGTGCGTTCAAAATTGCTCATTGTTTTTTTCTTTCTTGTTGGGGCCACCAAACTGTCACCAGCTCAGTGGCCCAAGCCTTTACTCGCCCTTGGTGTACTCGCCCAGCATCACAGGCATGGAGCTACCAAGCGCTTCACGCGTGAGGTCGGCCAGCTCATTGGCCATTTCTTCCTCATGCACTTCTTGCTTGACGATTCGCAGGGTGATTGAAGGCTTGTCGCCACCAGTCAGCACGCTCAATCGCAAAACAAAAGTGCGCTCTGTCAGCTCTTTGTATGCGTCGCATGTGAAGTAAATGATGGTCGGTATTGGGTCGGTGCTAGTGGCCTTCACGCTTTCAAATGCGCTCTTGCTGGCGCTCAATGATTGCTCGCTGCTTTGCAGATTACGCATAGCCTCAATGGTGAGTTTTCGCACGGCAGCAATGGCGTGCTTGGCCTTGACTTCGGCTTCGTCGGTGAAGAATTTGAGGTTGTCGGTCCAGTCCTCAAAGAATTCGGCCACTTGGCTTTGCGACAAAGCGCGGCCTTGTGCTGCATTCAGCAAAGCGGAATAGGCGGCGGTGCGCTTGAGTTTCAAGCGGGCTTGGTTGTCAGCGTGGCCGGGCTTGGTAGGAGTGCCAAGGTTGAGCACGGCAATGGCTGTCATGTCGTCGGCGTCCACAAAAACGGCAGCGCCTTCTTCTTTGTTGGCGTTGGCGTATGCGGCAAAGTCCTTGAGCGTGAGCGTGGACATAAGGCCACGGATGCGGCGACGGTTTGGAAGGTAGGTTTCCAAATCATGTTTCTTGAATCGCTCAGGCAGGGCCACCACGGCCTTGTCGGCAAATGCCTTCTTGAATGCGTCGCTGGCTTGGGTGATGCCAGCGCCTTCGTTGATTGCGTCGATTGCTTCTTTGTTCAACATGGTTTTCTTTCAGAGTTGCGACTTAGGCGATTTCGCCTTGCTTGCCAAACAAGGGGGCTTGGGCAATGCTCATGGCACCACCTTTGCCAACGTGCATGACGGTGGACGTTTCGATTTCTTCGCTTTGGTTGCCCATAGAGGTTGGGTTGGCGAATTTCACGCCATGCACGATGCGCACTTGATGCGTGCCCGGAATCTTGAGCACTTCAAAAGTCACGCTGACTTTTCCTTTGCGCTCATGGTCAACCACGGCAGCGGCGACGCGTGATAGCGCGGTGGAGAGCATCACTTCAAATTGGCCACCGTCCAAGTCGGTGATGAATTCGGCCACGTCAGTTGCAGCGGTGGATGGTCGGTTTGTTTTTTTCTCTGTCATGGTCTTCTTTCTTAGTTGCTTATTTCCAAGTGATTGCTTTGACAGCCCACATTTGTGCTGTTTGCGCTTCTGTGATGGCAACGGATGCCATGCGCTTGACTTCGTTGTTGTCAGTCGTATTGCGCAAGTCATTCATTCGGTCGATTACCTTTGCAAATTCTTTTTTGCAATTCGCAACGGCATCGTCATTGCTTGGATTGAATGAGAGGCCAACGGCTTTTTCGCCAAAGGTTAGGTTTTCGTGCATAGGTCTTCTTTCTTTCTTGCTTACTGAATTTCCCAAAGGCTCACTGGGTTGCAATGCACTTTTGGGTCGGTGGCCGTTGTCCAGCCTTTCTTCACAATGAGCTTGGCGCGTGCTCCCTTGAGCATCACGGCACCCCAAGCCCGCTTGTCGGGTGGTGTTGGTAGGCCATGAAACTCAGCGTGGGCACGGACATACTCGCTGGTGATGCACTCGCCTTGGCCAAGTGTTTTGGCTACGGTCTTGAGGGATTCAAAGGCCCGCTCGGACCAGTTGGAATGCACGCGGTCAGCGTGGTTGATGGCACGTTCAATGCCGTTGTCGCGCAGTGCTTGAGCTTCATTCATGGCCGTGATTCCTTAAAACGGTATGTCGTCGTCCATGTCGTCAAAGCCGCCTTGTGCTGGCGCTGGTTGACGTTGTGGTGCTGGCTGGCGTTGTTGTGCGGCTGGGCGTTGGTATCCACCGTCATTGCCGCCACCGTTGTTGTTTTCGCGTGCGCCTAAGAGCTGCAATTCGGTTGCAACAATGTCGCAGGTGTTCTTTTCCACCCCAGTGTTCTTGTCGGTATAGACGCCATATTTCAAGCGCCCCTCAACATAGACTGGCCGACCTTTTTTCACATACTCGCCAGCAATTTCTGCCAAGCGGTCGTAAAACGTAATGCGGTGCCACTGGGTTTCTTCAATGGTTTCGCCAGTGTTTTTGTCTTTGCGTCGGCTGGTTGTCGCCACGCTGATATTGGCGACCGCTTGACCACTGGGTAGGTATCGCACTTCGGGGTCGCGGCCACAGTTACCGACGATGATTACTTTGTTGACTGATGCCATGATTCTTCTTTCTTATGCTGCGCGTGCGGCAATGCTTCGTTCTTCTTTGGCCAGCACACCGGGGTAGAGCTGGCCAGCCTTCTTGAATGCACGGGCTTGTGCACCCAAAAATTTCGTGTCGGGTGCAATGCACTCAATGGGAGCTTTTCCGTCAGCCACGGCTTTGACCAATTCCATGAGGTCAATTACTTCGGCGCTGAATGTCGAGCGTGAGCTAATGCCAGAAACCTTTGCTGGCGCTTCGACGGCTGGGGTGACTGTCACGACGTTGGCAGTCATTGCGGCCATTGCCGCTTGTTCTTGTGCTTCCTGAGCGGCTTGCATAGCCTTGGCAGCGGCTTCTTTGTCTCCAGCTTCGGCAGCGGCTTGGGCTTCGGCTTGTGCCTTTGCGGCGGCCTCAGCTTGTTCGCGTTCAATCTTGGCCAAGCGCTCGCGCTCGATGCGTGCTTCTTCATCAGCCTTGCGTCGCGCTTCGGCGGCCAAGCGCTCTTGCTCATTGGAGTAAGTCACCATTGCACGCTTGAGCGTTGATTCGGCTTGGTCCAAATACTCTTTGGGTGCGCGGAATAAGTCGTTGATGGCTTTGACGGCTTGATTGATTGGTCCAGTGATGGCGGTTCGTTTTGCTTCAACGTCCTTTTGCAGAGCCTTCACTTTCATAAGGTCTTCGCTGGCCAGCTCAAACATGGTTGGGCTGTCAATCACATAATCTTTGGCGTTGGTGAGTTGCTTTTGCGCCTCAGTGGCCAGCACGATTGCAGCGCTGGCGTCATAGGTCACGGTGTCGGTGGTTTTCATTGGTAGAGCTTTCAAAGGTTGGGGGTAATTCGGTGACGTGTGCACCAGTTGCGCACAGTCAAGAGAGAACAGAAAACGGGCCAGTCAGTTGGGTCTTCATAGAGCTTGGCCACATAGGTGCCATCACCCTTGAGCTGCACGGCCATGCGCTTAATGACGGGTTCTTCAAGCGCTTTTTCATACGCGGATAGCTGGGGGCCGACGCTTGGGTAAAGCTCGATGGAGCTTTTAATGTCCAGCAGCGTGCTCATGCCATCTACATATCCGAAGCGGTCAAGCGTCCCGGCATAGCCAAGCGTTTTGTTGTGCACTTGCTTTTCGATGTGCACCCACTTGGCAGCGTGTTCTTTGCAGAACTTGCGCCACGCCTTGAGGTAGGGCATGAGCGCGTTGTCCAGTCGCTCCACATCCAGCGTGCCCAAGTCGTCCAGCTCGCACGCCTTGTGCACGGCGGTACCAAAATCAGCGGCAGCTTGGAGCACATGAGGTGGCACCATGTCCAAGTTGGTCAATGGCTTGAGAATGGTCGTCACGCCGGGCACCACATTGCCGTTGTAGCGGTAGGTATGCGTGGCCTCGTCAAAGGTCAAAGCGCTCATGCCAACACCGCCTTGATTGCGTTGAAGCCTGATTTGCTCAAGCCGTCGAGCGTGTCGCCTTGGTCAAGGCCAGCGGCTTCGCGTGCTTGTGCGACCGTCATGCCTTTGTCCTTGAGCTTCTTGCCAAGGTATGCAATTTCGCCAGTGGTTGCAGGCGCGTCGGTTTCTGGTGAAGCGGCAGGCGCTTCGGGCTTGTGTTCTTTTTCTTGTGTTTGGCGACGTTGTGGTTGTGTCACCGCTGGCTTTTGGCCAGCCTTGTCTTGTGGCGCTGCATTGCTTTCTTGTCCGTCGGCGTCCAAGTCGTCGTCAGCCGCCACGCCAAGCATTGCCGTCACCATGTAGCGGCGGAAATATGTAATTGCTGCGCCAAATGCTTTTGGGTCGCCTGCCATTTCACGCGCTGACGGAATGAGCACTTCACTGGTGATGATTCCGCCACCAGCGTGCATGAGCCTACAAGTCAAAAGCGGGCCTTGCTGTCCGTGCTCGACGGTTTGAATCATTGACAAGCCATTTGACGCAAGCGCTGGCCGTGTCTTTGTGATGATTTCCTCAAGGTCGGCGTAGCGGAATTTGTAGCTATAACCAGACTTGGTTGTGATGGTGACTTCGCGGTTTTTTTCAATCGCGCTGAATTCGCCTTGTGCTTTTGCCAATGCGGCCATGAGGGCTGCGGGAGCGTTGTGCTGGTTGGCAGATGGTGTTATTTCGTTTTGTTGTTCAGTCATGGTGTTGCCTTAGAAAATTGCGAGAGCCAGCGCCAGCACGCAGACAGCGGCAATGGCAATGGCAATGAGTGTTTTGGTTGGGGCTGTTATCCAGTCCCAAGGACCGCTGATTGGCTCCGCCAAATCAAACGCTTCTTGGTGGCCTTCAAGGTGGTAAATGCCGCAGGTGTATGGCGTTGGGCAGTAATCGAGCCCCTTGTTGCAGTTGCACTTTGGTGCGCCTTGGCTCATACCGATTGCCCCAGTTGAGCCGCTGGAATACCTTTGGTGTTGACGCAACGGAGCTGGCCTTCACTGGTCCAGCGGTGGGTGTAGCCGGGGCCATTGAGGCGCACGCAAATCTCAGTGGCCGCACGCTCGACGCGTGCTTCTTCGGCTGCCATGCGCTTTGCGTCGTCAAGCTCTTGTTGATACAGGCGTTGGCTTTCGATTTCGTCGGGGCCGTCAAGCAGGTGAGAGCAACCCAAGGCCAGTGAAATGAGAAGGGCACTAAGCCAGTTGATTTGTGTTTTGCTGAGGTTCATTGCATGGACTCCCAGCGAGCCACGGCTAAGTCGAGGTTGTGTTGCTCGGCTTCTTTGCGAAGGTGCTTTGAATACTCACGCTCAAGCGCCTCAATCACAGTGGCAGACAAGAGGTTGAAAATTTCTTTGCCTTCGACATAGACGTGCCACAAGTTCGTGGTGCCTTCGTCAAAGTAGCAAACCAACTCGGCGTCACTGTCGTGGCTATCGTCGGCAACGTAACGGTCAAGGTCTGGGTGCAAGTTGGCCGCTTGTAGCTGGTGCTGCAAAACGGGGCGGTTCTCAAGGTTCATTTCCACTCCATACTGGTGTTTCGGTAACGCTCAAACACCTGAAATGCACGGGCTACAAGCCCTAAAACCCTTCGCTCTGCGTCCTGTCACGTTCGGGGTTCGTATCGCTTCCCCTTGGGTTTCGCTGCGGTGTTTGCTGCGATGGATGAATTAAACACCATGTTTAATCATTTGTCAACACCGCGTTGAATGTTTTTTTCAACAAAATTCAACAAGTTGGAAATTTAGGACAAAAAAAACCCGCCGAAGCGGGTTTGTTTAGCTGTGATGTTTAGTCGTTTTCGTCAAGACCAAAGAACAGCGCCTTGTCTATCAGTAGCGATGTAAAGAGCACGGCAATAAGCGTGGCAAATCCAATCAAATACCAAAGGAAATCATTGTTCCCAACGGTGTACCTAGCCCAAAAGTTGAAATCGCTTTTGGGGTTCAATAGAACAAATCCAATCGCTACCGATTCAATGCAAATTATTGAACTGCGAACCCTTGACCTGTATTGGCTCAAAGAGTTTTTCATTGCTACCTCTTTCTGTATTTCCTGTGCTCAACCATTGTTCCAATGATGTTGATTTGGGTCGAATCAGAGCGCATTGAAGGGTAGTCTTCATTGAGCGGCACCAGCTCAAACACCTGAGCGCCTTGCTCATTGACGCCACGGGGGCGGTACTTCTTGAAAGTGGCTTCGTTGTCGCCATTCTTGGCCACCACAAAGTCGCCCGGCAACGGCTCCACGTTGGGGTCAATGATTACGCGGTCGCCTTCCTTGAATTCGGGAAGCATGGAATCGCCTTTGATTTGCAGCGCAAAGGCCGAAGGCGACAAGTCCAAGTCGGTGAGCAACCAGTCTTCGGCGTCGCCCGGCAAGTAGTTGTCCACTATCCCAGTCCAGCAACCCGCTTGAACATAGCTTATGAGCGGGATTTTCTTCACGCCCATATCTGCCGGGCCCACGTTTTGTGTAACCCCAACAAGCATTTCACCTTGTCCGGTTTCCACCCAAGATGCAGAGCAACCAATGATGCGCTGAGCCAACAGAAGCCCTTGCTTTGACACGCCCCTGAGTTCCCAGTTGTGGATTGTTTGGGGCGATGAATTCAAGACGCGGGCAAGCGCAGACTGGCCTACAAGGCCCTTGAGTTCCTTTGCAGCTCGGTACAGCCGTTCCATTTGCGGGTTCATGGAAGCATTCTCGACGAAGTAAACAGTTTGTTGTTATACACGGTGTTGACAAATTATTCAACATGGTGTTTAATATCGACCCATGAGCAATAAACTTAACCCCACCTTAGAGGCAGACAAAGCCCTTATCCAGTCGTTTGGCGGCCCAACCCAGTTGGCAATGCTTCTTGGCTACTCGAAGCCGGGCGGCGTGCAACGTGTTCAAAACTGGACCTCACGCGGAATCCCGCCATCGGTGAAGCTGGCTAGACCAGAAATTTTCCTTCGAGAGCTGAAATCTGGCAGGGCCAAAAAAGCCATCAAGGGGTAACGGATGAATTACTACCCGTTCCACCTTGGGGACTATGCCGCCCACACGGGGCACCTAGAGCCAATGGAAGACTTGGCCTACCGCCGAATGATTGATGCGTACTACCTGCGCGAATGCCCTTTGCCAAGCGAAGTGGCAGAAGTCGCAAGGCTGATTCGTATGCGCGCCAATGTTGATGAAGTCGGCACCGTGCTCGAAGAATTCTTTGTGCTGGACGCGGAAGGGTGGCGGCACTTTCGTTGCGACGAAGAAATTGAGCGTATGCAAGACAAGCAGGCGAAGGCTCGCGCTTCTGCGGCTGCATCGGTCAACGCTCGCAGAGCCAAGGCAATGCCACCGCATAACGAAAGCTCAACGACCGTTCAACCACCGCTCAACGACCGTTCAACGAATGTTGAGCTACCAACACCAACACCAACACCAATTAAAGGTAAGAGCGCAAGCGCCAAGCGGGACAAGCCCGCTTCTGTCACCCAACCCGAAGACGTGAGCGAATCGGTTTGGCAAGACTTCTTGGCTGTCCGACAAGCCAAACGCGCACCGCTCACCAACACCGCATTGGACAACATACGCCGCGAGGCTGGTAAGGCTGGCATGACGCTGCAAGCTGCCTTGGCCATGTGTTGCGCACGCGGGTGGAGCGGATTCAATGCGAGCTGGGAAGGCGTGAAAAACTTTACCAACCCGGTTCAACAAACTGGCGAAACCCAGTACCAGCGTGCAGCGCGTGTGCGTGCCGCCGAGTGGTCCCCGTCGATTGCCAAGGGTGCCCCCGCACTTGAGCGCCAGCTTGGTCAAGTCATTGAGGGTGACGTGGTGGAAGTCAAAACCAACTTGCTGGGGGCCGCATGAGTTTGCCAATGCCTTGGGTTGACAAGATTTTCGCCAAGCTCCAGCTGACGTATGGCCGCGCCTTCATCCTGCAATACGACGGGCTTGAGCCTGCCGCAGTGAAAGCCGACTGGGCGCATGAGTTGGCCGGGTACGAAAACCACCCCGATTCAATCGCGTTTGCGCTGCAAAACCTGCCAACGGACAAGCCGCCAAACGTCCTGCAATTTCGCGCCATGTGTCGCAAGGCACCGCCGCCCGTGTTCAAAGCGCTGCCCGTGCCAGAGCCAACGCCAGAGCAACGCGCCAAGGTGCGCCGAATGATTGGCGAATTACGTGACCGCATGACGGGCAAGAAGGTGGGGGCGTGACATGCGAACCTGCGAACAGCTTGGAATCTGCCAAGGCCGAGGCTGCGCCACCTGCGTGCCCCGCGTGCGAATCAGCCGCGAAGAAGCCATTGAGCGGAATTTACCGATTTACATGCGTGCAGTGCTGCGCCCGGCTGGTGCTCAGTGCGCACCCGGACAAGCGCCAAGCGTCAGCCATGTTGGCAGCGATTGCGAGATTTCGGGAAAGCCCTTCGCGGGCCGACGTGTTGGAGTGCGTGCGCCAACACCTGACGAAACCCCCCTCAGTGTTGAAGAAGTCCGAATCGGACTAAGGGCGGGCGTTTTATGAAGGCCGTACTTATCAAGACCGAAACCGGGTTGCGCGGGTCAACGTCCGTGGACCATGACGCGTGGGAGAAATTCAAGCGCCGATTGCTCACCTTGAAGCCCGGCACCTTCTTGCGCATGGAGTGGGCAAAGCCGCGCAACGGCAAACACCACCGCAAGCTCTTTGCTTTGCTCACGCTGGTGGCCGAAAACTCCGAGACCTACGACACCACGGCCAAGGCTTTGGTGGCCATCAAGCTGGTGGTTGGCCATTACGAGCCATTCATTGACCCGAAGACCGGGGAATTGCTGCAAATGCCAAAGTCAATCGCCTATGACGCGATGGACCAAGACGAGTTTGACGAGTTCTATTCCGCCGCCATTGACGGCGTGTTGCGCTACATCCTGCCGCACATCGACAAGGTGCAGGCCGACCGCTTGATTGAAATGATTGTGGCGGGGTGGGCATGAAGGGACGCACACCGAACAAATCCGAGAAGGCATTGCACAACGCAATGGCCGCGCTGGGTTGCATTGCCTGCCGCAAGGACGGGATTTTCACCGAGCTGGTGAGCATTCACCACATTGACGGACGCACCAAGCCGCTGGCGCACTTGATGGTGCTGCCGCTTTGCGCTGGCCACCACCAAGAGAACACCGGGGCACCCGGCTTGATTGCCGTGCATCCGTGGAAAAAGCGCTTCGAGCAACGCTATGGCACCCAGCTTGAGCTTTTGAAAGAGTGCATGGCGCTTATTCAAGGCGAGGGCGTCGTGATTGAAGCTGGGTGGCTGGCATGAAGCAATGCAAACGATGCTGCGTGACAAAAGAGCTTGACCAGTTCTATGAGGATTCTCGATGCCCCGACGGAAGGAAATTTGATTGCAAGGCTTGCTCCAAGTTGGCTGACATGGAAATGGAAGATTTCCCCATTGGCACCCGCGTTGCAACTCCAAGTGGCCGCACTGGCGTAGTGACCAAACACCGTGGCGCTGAAAGCAAGCTGGACTACTTCCAGCGCGTGACCGTGCTTTTGGATGGCAAACGCAAAAACGATTACGTCACCTTACAGCCGCACCTACTTACCAAAAATCCGCCCGACACCGTGGCCGAACCAAGAATTGAACCATGCAAGTAACCCTGCCATTCCCCTCAAAAGAGTTGAACCCGAACCAGCGCAACCACTGGTCGGTGCTGGCACGCGCCAAGAAGAAGTACCGCGAATTGTGCTGGGTGCTGGCGCTCAAGGCTGGCATTACCCCCGAAGCCGTCAAAGGCTGGGAGAAGGCCGACGTTCACCTCAACTTTTACCCGCCCGACCGCCGCGCCCGTGATGGCGACAACATGCTGGCCGCAATGAAGGCTGGCATTGACGGCTTGTCCGACGCCACGGGCATGGACGACAAGCATTTCAAAGTGACCTTTGACGTGTCCGACGACATAGGCGGCATGGTGAAGGTGAGCATTACCAAGAGGGAGCCCAACCAATGATTAGCAATTTCAAGAGCGGGACCATGCGGGTACCCGTCGCCCGCCCGGTCAATACCGACATTCTCAAGGGCCACTACAACGGCAAAGAGCTGCGCCCGTATGAAGGCCGACCCGGTGCCAATGACGCACTTGCCTTGCCAAGCCGAATTGGCACTGAGCTGCGCTACCGCGATGGAAAGGTGGTGGCAGCATGAGAATCACAGCAGAGCAATGCGTCAAAGCGCTCAAGGCACGCAACTTGAGCACGACCGCCAAGCAGTTGGCCGAATACATGGGGGAGACAGACAGCCGGGCCGTGGCCACCGCGCTGCGTGAGCCCGTGCGTGATGGCCGCGTGAAGATTCACTATGCCCGTGGCATTGGCCTTGTTGCCAATTACCGCTTTGTTCGCATGAAGGCGGTGAAGCCATGACACGCGAACAAGCGAGAGCAATTCTTGCGCACATCGACTTGATTAAGCATTTTGCGGAAGGTGGTGATATTGGTTTGCGACTTCACACGCATAGAGGCGAGTACGTTCATACCGTCCCACAAAGACACATTGTTCTTGGAAATTTGCGAGAAGAAGGGACAAACCTTGTCCGGGTAAAGCCAAGATTTACCTACAACACAAAATTCGGCGTGCATGAGAGAAGCCCGCGAAGCTGGCCTGAAACCATCCCCGAATCTCACATTATTAAGGGGGACGCATGAAAAAGCGCCAACGCCCAGTCAAGCTGCACCCATTCATTAAGCAGGCCATTCGCGCCAAGTGGCGGTCCGAATCGGTGAAGGCCGACATTCACGCCTTCATTGGCGAGGACAAGGACAAGCTCATGGCTTATGCGTCGATTCTCTTTTTCGTCGCGGGTGGCTGCGCCATGTGGCTCAAGTGGGATGGCGACGAGCCTGACTTCCGAATCTTGCGCGGCTCCGTGAATGCACTGGACGACATGAAAGAGCGCCACGGCATCACGCAAGACGACCGTGGTTCACTCCACGCCGGGATGCTCGCCGCCTCACGGATTCTTGAAATCACGCCAGAAGAAGTGGTCAACGACGCCGCGCTCATGTACGCCGAGCACAGCCGTGGCTATGGAATGGCAACAAAGCGCCTATGACCGAAAAGCTCAACGCCAAGAACGAAGCCTTCGCGGCTGCTATCGCTTCGGGAATGTCCCAAGCCGACGCCTACCGCCAGACTTTCCCCCAGTCCGTGCGCTGGAAAGACAAGACCGTGCATGAGAAGGCAAGCCGACTGGCCGCTGACGGCAAGGTAAAGGCAAGGATTCAGGAGCTTTTGGATAAAGCAGCCGAAGCCAATGAGGTGACGATTGAGCGAATCGTGGCCGAGGTGGTCAAGGTGGCATTCGCCAACCAGCGCGACTTGATGAACTGGGGACCGCAAGGTGTGAAGCTGAAACCCAGCGAGGAATTGACCGACGAGCAAGCCGCTGCCGTGTCCGAGGTGAGCGAATCAGTCAGCGCCACAGGCGGAAGCCTAAAGCTCAAGACCCACGACAAGCTGGGAGCGCTGCGATTTCTGGCTGAGTTGAAGGGCTATCTGGTCAAGAAATCAGAAATCACCGGGGCCAACGGCAAGGACTTGATGCCCGAATCACCCAAGGGCGTGCTGGTGGTGCCCGGCGTGATGAATGAAGCCGACTGGGAGAAGATGATGGCCAAGCGTGCGAAGGGTGACGCGTGACCGCTGCAACAGAGTGGAAACCGCTTCCCGGCGCTCAATTCCAGTTTCTCACCTGCCCGGTGTACGAGGCATTGATGCACGGCACCCGTGGTGGCGGCAAGACCGACACGCTCTTAATGAGCTTTGCCCAGCATTGCGGCAAGGGCTTTGGCCAACACTGGCGTGGCGTGCTCTTTCGCTTGACCTACCCACAACTGGCCGACGTGGTGGCCAAGTCGCGCCGCTGGTTCTCGCAGTTTTTCCCGGAAGCCAAGTTCAACAAGGCCGATTACTACTGGGAATGGCCCACGGGCGAAATGCTTTTCTTTCGGTATGGCGCGAGCGAAGACGATTATTGGAATTACCACGGCCACGAATACCCGTGGCTTGGATTTGAGGAATTGACCAACTGGCGTGACCTGAGCTTCTACGAGGCCATGCACTCCACCTGCCGCTCAAGCTATCCCGGAATGCCGCGTATGGTCCGTGGCACCTGCAACCCGTTTGGCAAAGGCCACGGGGCAGTCAAAGAGCGCTTCCAACTTGGCCGTGATGGCGCACCGTCGGGCACCGTGCTGCGCGTTGAAGGTGCCAAGCCGCGTGTGGCTATTCGCTCCACCATCTACGAGAACAAGGTTTTGTTGGCCAATGACCCTGACTACTTGGCCACGCTCGAATCACTCAAAGACCCCAACCGCCGCAAGGCTTGGCTGGAAGGGGATTGGGACATTCATGTGGGCAGCTTCTTGGAAGGCGTGTGGGACGCCAAGCGCCACGTCGTTGAACCCTTTGCCATCCCTGCAACGTGGAAGGTGTGGAAGTCGATGGACTGGGGTTATGCCCGCCCGTATGCCGTTTACTGGTTTGCGCTGGACCCTGACGGTGTTCACTACATCTGGCGCGAGCTATACGGTGCAGGCGAGAAGGCCAACGAAGGCAGCCGCGAAGAAGCCTCAAAGGTGGCTCGCAAGATTAAGAACATTGAGGACCGTGACGAGCGCTTGGGCTATGAGTACCGCTTGAACCTTGCCGACCCGGCCATTTTCTCGAAGATTGGTGCCGACCGCTCGATTGGCCAAATCTTCCGCGAGGGTGGCGTGAAGTGGCAAGAGGCGTGGAATGCCAAGGGCTCACGCGTCAACGGTGCCCAAGAGGTGATTCGCTTGCTGGCCGAAGACAAGCTCAAGGTGTTTTCCACCTGCAAGCACTGGCTGCGCACCGTGCCCGGCCTGCCACCCAGCGACGACAACCCGGAAGACGTGGACACCGACGCCGAAGACCACGCATGGGACGCCACGCGCTATGGCGTCATGCGTCGCCGCCGCAACCCTGACGAACAAATATCCGCCGACCCTAGTGATTCGACTTACAAACATGAAGACGGCACCTATCAAATGGAAGTGTGAACATGGACCAAGAAAACAAACCCGACGCGACAACTGGCTACCGCGAGACACCCGAAACCGACGAGCTGGCGAAGAAGTGGAATCAACGCATTGCAAACGCTCGCACGCACTGGGACAAATTCCACAAGCGCGTGCGCCACAACCGCAAGACCGTGGCGGGCTTTGACTGGAATGCAGAACCAACGGGCAAGAGCTTTTACAAGCCACGCGCAAACCTGATTCACGGCACCATCACCGCAGTGTTGCCCAGCATCTATGCCCGCAACCCTGAAATCAGCGCGTCGCCGCTCTACAAGTCCGAAAACCTCAAGCTCTTTTGCCACACCATCCAAACGGTGACAAACCGTTGCTTGGAGCGTGCCAAGCTCAAGAAGCGAGCCAAGGCCACGGTGCGCTCTGCGCTCACTGCCAGCTTTGGCATTGTCAAGGTGATGTACCAACGCGACTTGCAGCAAGACCCGCACATTCAATCGCGTATCAACGACACCCAAGACAACATTGCCACCATTGAGCGCTTGCTCGCTGACATTGAAGACCAAGACCAACGCGCCGAGCAAGAAGCCAAGCGGGCCGAGTTGCAGCAGCTCTTGGCCTCACTTGAGCAAAACGTCGAAATCGTTGCCGCCGAAGGCTTGGTGATTGACCGGGTGTTGACAGACAACTTTCTGATTGACCCCAGCGTGTGCGAGTTTGCCGACTACATCGACGCGGGCTGGCAAGCGCAAATCATCCCCATGAAGAAGTCCGAAGCCGAGGGCACCTACAAGCTCAAGCTGGACAAAGCCAAGGCGTACCAGTCCAACGAGCAAAAGAGCAAGAACGACAACCGCATTGCCAGCGGCAGCCAAGCACTCGAAGAAGACAAGCAAATTGCCATCATTGAGATTTGGGACAAGACCACGAACCGCGTTTACACAATGGCCGAAGGCTGCGACTACTGGTTGCGCGAGCCGTTTTCACCTGCCAAGGTTGGTGAGCGCTGGTACCCATTCTTTTTGCTGCCATACCAAGAAGTCGATGGCCAGTTTGTAGCCCCCAGCTTGGTGGACCTCACCGAGAAACTGCAAGAAGAACACAACGACGCCCGCGATAAGTTCAACGACCACCGCGATTTGGTCAAGCCCGGTTGGGTGGCCAGTGGTGACATTAACGAGAAGTCCATCAAGCGCTACAAAGACAGCGAGCTTGGCGAAATCACGTTGATTGACACCGAAGGCAAGCCGCTGGCGCAAATGATTCAGCCCAAGCAGCATCCACCCATTGACCCCGTGGTGTACGACACAAGCGCCGTGCGCTATGACTGGGAGCAAGTCACCGGGTTGCAAGATGCCGCCCGCTCTAGCGTGGTCAAACCCAAGACCGCGACCGAAGCCAGCATCATGCAGCAAAGCCTTTCTGGCCGCGTGTCCGAATTCCGTGACCAAGTGGAAGACTGGTTGCAAGAGTTGTCGCAGTACGCCGCGCAAATTCTTTTGATGGAGCTGACACCCGCGCAAGTCGAGCGAATCATGGGCCCACACACCAAGGGCACGCAAGACATGGGTGGAATGCCTGTGGAAGTCATCACCGACAAGGCGTTTGACTGGCCCGAACTGTCACGCGACCAAGTGTTTGACATGGTGGAAATGCAAATCCGCGCAGGCACCACGGGCGCACCAGACAAGTTGGAGCAGCAAGAAAACTGGACCAAGATTCTGCCGCTCATTGACGGCCTCATTGGAAAAATCATGGCCGCGCAAGCGCAAGGCGCAGACACCCAGCCGCTCATTAACTTGTTGAGCGAAAGCCTCAAGCGTTTTGACGAGCGCTTGGAAGTGTCGCAATTCATCCCCAAGCCACCAATGGCAGCCATGCCAGCCATGCCCGGCGCTGGTGGCTTGCCCATGCCGCAAGCGGCAACCGTTTAAGTTTTTTAACCCCAACCTCAAGGAATCACCACTATGCCAATTTGGAAGCAGCGTTTGTTTTCGCGCCTTATGAACCCAGCCGACGGGGAAGGCAACGACCTTGGCGGTGGCACCGACACGCAAACCGTGGACGATGCAACGCAAGACGACAGCACTGACGAGCCAAGCGCCACGGAAGAAGCCGCGCAGGCACTCACCCAAGACGACACCAATGCAGAGCTGCCCACGGACAAGCCGCAGTCATCCAAGATGCTGGCTTTGCTGGACGAGATTTCTGGCGACAAGCCTGCCGCACCCGCTGGTGAAGAAAAGCCCAACGAAGAAGTCAAGCCAGAAGACGAGCCCAAGCCTGCCGCCAATGCTGACGAAGCCAAGACGGTGGAGCAAGAAGAAGCTGAGTTGCTGGATGGCGTGAAGTCCGAGCGCGGCAAGGACCGAATCCGCCAAGTGTTTGCCGAGAAAAAGCAGCTTGAGCAGGACATGACCGAGTTCAAGCAACTGGTGCAAGGCACTGGCATGACGCCACAAGACTTTGCGCAGACCTTGGAGTTTGGCCGTTTGGTCAATTCAGGTGACGAGAAAGACGTGCGCGTGGCGCTCGAAATGCTCGAAAGCCAACGCGCCATGTTGTACCAGCGCCTTGGTGTTGAAGCGCCCGGCGTTGACTTACTCAAGGACCACGACGACCTCAAGCAAGCCGTGGACAACATGGAAATCACGCGTGAGCGTGCCGTGGAGTTGGCCAAGTTTCGCAAGAGCGAAGCAGCCAAAGCGCAGCAGCAGCAAGAAGTGCAGGCCACCACCCAGCGCCAGCAAGAGTTTCAGCAGACCGTGCAAAGCGCAGCGGGTGCGATGGAAGCCTACCTCAAGACCCGCGCCAATGAGGTGGACCACCCAGCACGCATGAAGGTGATTACCGCGCACTTTCAAAACCCGGCCAACCTGCAAGCCTTCATTCAGACCTACCAGCCAAACCAATGGGCCGCGACCATCAAGATGATGTACGACGGCATTGTGGTGCCACAAGCCCCGGCTGGCCACCAACCCCAACCCATGCGCTCGCGCCCAACCCAACTGGGTACGCCTGCCGCCCAAGGTGCCACGCCGATTGACCGATTGGCCCAACGCCTTGACAACATGGGCATTTGACCCGCCACACGCTAGGAGCACACAACATGGCATTGACCGACTTAAAAATCACCAAAGCAGAAGCCAAGAAGGAAGCCAAAGGGTATGCAACCCTTGGCCCATCCGAAGGCGAGCGATATTCATACGGCACGCGCATGACGCTTGACGATGCAGAGCTGAAAAAGCTAGGCATTACAGAGCTGCCAGCCGTGGGCACCGTGCTCATGTTTGAAGCCAAAGCCAAGGTGATTAGCTCGCGCCAGTCAGCAAGCGAAAGCAGCAACAACCGAAGCATTGAGCTGCAAATCACGCACATGGATTTCGAGACCGACGAAGGTGCGGAAGAAGTCAAAGAAGGCGAGTTGACCCGTGGCGAAGCGGGTGCAATGGGCCGCGTCGCAAAAAAGATGCAATCAATGTGAAGAAATATCCGGCGGGCTATTGACTGCCGCATATATTTCTCTCACCAAGTCCTGCATTGTTGTGCCGACTGAGTTGAAAAGAGCGTAAGCGGGGCTCGCCACCCGCAACAACCCAGCCAGCACTTCAATGCGGAACATGCCTCAATACCGCTGTCACCGCTGGGGTCGCGTCCAGTAGCGCAAAGCGTTCAAGGCCAAAGCTGTACCCGAAGTCGCGCCGGGAGCCGAGAAAGCTAAATCGACGGGTTTGCGTCCCATCACGGCATGAAAGGTGTTTTTTCAACTTTCATTCGGAGCAGTGACATGCCTATTTCATCTCAAGACCTGCAAGAGCTGGCCAAAGTTTCTTTGGACGAATACTTGCGCAATATGCCTGTGGACCAAATCGCCACAGAGCGCCCCCTTCTCAAAAAGCTCATGGAAGGCCGCAAGACCTTCTTGGGTGCCAAGCAAAACGTCGTTGAAAACGTGCGTAAGAGCTATGGCTCCAACTTCAACTGGGCTTATGGCGAAGACGCAGTGAGCTTCAACAAGCGCAACACAACTGAGCAAGCCGCCTTCCCGTGGCGTCGTGCCGTTGACGGCCTCTACATCGACCACGACCGCCTGTTTGGCGCTGGTATCAAGGTGCGCGAAGGCCAACGCGGTGAGTTCAAGTTGGAGCAAAACGAAAAAGTCCAACTGTTGAACTTGCTCGACGAGCAAATGGAATCTTTGAAAGAAGGTTTCTTGGCCAAGTTGGACCTCGAATTGCACCGCGACGGTACGCAAGACGCCGACGCCATTGCTGGCTTGGACGTGTTGGTTTCGACCGCACCGACAACTGGCGTGGTTGGTGGCTTGGACAGCGCGACCGCTGCCTACTGGCGCAACTACGCTAAGACCGCGATTGCCACTGGCACCGTGGGCACCTTGGCGCAGGAAATGGAAGCTGGCTGGCGCAAGTGCATCAAGAACGGTGGCAGCCCCAACTTCATCTTGGCAGGTGGCAAGTTCATCGACGCATACCGCAAGGAAATCGTCGTCACGAACCAAGCCAACGCTGGCCAAGTGAAGACCTTGGACGCTGGCGTGGGTTCTGGTGTGAACACTGGCCTGTACTTCAAAGGCGTGGAAATCATTTGGGACCCACAGTTTGAAGAACTCGATGCGCTCTCAAGCCCAACCGTGCAATGGGAGAAGCGTTGCTACTTCTTGAACACCAAGCACTTGAAGTACCGCGACGACGACATGGACATTGTGACCCCCACACGTCCACACGACGTGTTGGCCATGTACGCAATGGTCAACCTGCGCTGCGCACTGTCAACCAGCCGCCGCAACGCGCAAGCCGTCCTGTCAATCGCTTAATCAGCGCGTGACAAGAAGCACCCCGACTGGCTAACCCCGGTCGGGGCTTTTTAAAACCCAAGAGAACGTCGAGGAATACATGACAACCGTACCCCTGATTCAAGTCACCATTCGCCGCGATGCGAACACCATCACGCCAGTGAGCGTGCCACCTTACGAGCTGACTATCTTGCGCAACATGTTTGGCAAAGAGAACGTCACAGAAGGCGAGGAAGTCGGCACCTTTGAAGTCGAAGCCAATGGCGAGCATGAGCGCCTGAGCGCCAAGTATGGCCAAGGCAAAGTCGTCAAGGTTTACGGCGACGACGACGGCGAGCGTTTGGCCGAGTTGGTTGAGAAATCTGCCGTGAAGGTCAAGGCTCCAGCCAAGGCAGAGAAAGCCGCCAAAGAAGCTGACGCCAAAGCCGACGCTAAGTAAATAGCCCCGATTAGGAGCAATGAATGCAGCCGCAACAGTATGAACGCACTACCGATTTCACTGAGCGTGACGGTGACGATACCGACCACGCCAGTATCAATGCAGAGTTTGATGCGGCTGCCCTCACCGTTGAGCAGATTCGAGACAATCTTGCTCTGATTCAACGCGACGACGGTGCCCTTAAAAACGGCATCGTCACCGCTGACGCACTGGATGATTCAGCCTTTGACGCGGTGTTGATTAACGTCAACGAAGCCGTGCAGGACGCCCAGCAATCCGCGTCAAGCGCATTGACTTCGGCCACCACGGCATTGGGTGCCCGCGACGCTGCCATTGCAGCCAAGACGGCCTCAGAAACCGCCCGTGATGTAACCATCCTCAACGCAAACAACGCCAGCGCAAGCGCATTGGCCGCGTCCAATAGCCAAACAGCGGCAGCACTTAGCCAAAGCGACGCAGCATCTAGCAAGGCGTCGGCAACAGCAAGCCAAATTTCAGCGACAGCCAGCGCAAACAGCGCGGCAAATAGCGCAATTACGGCAACCACACAAGCAGGCATTGCCACCACCAAGGCGGCAGACGCATTGGCCAGCGCCACGGCCAGCGCCTCAAGCGCGGCAGGCTCGCAAACGGCCAAGACAGCATCCGAAACAGCACGCGACGGCTCACAAACTGCCCGCACTGGTGCAGAGGCAGCACGCGACACCGCAGTGGCCGCCAAAGATGCAGCGCAGGTTTCGCAGAGCGCAGCTTCTTCAAGCGCCTCAAGCGCTGGCGCGTCAGCTACGGCAGCAGCAGCGTCGGCAACAAGCGCAGCAACTAGCGAGGCCAATGCACTGGCCAGCAAGAATGCAGCCGCAGCCAGTCAAACCGCAACAGCGACCAGCGAAGCAAACGCACTCACATACAAAAACGCAGCGGCAGCCAGCCAAACGGCGGCAGCCAACAGCGAAGCAAATGCAGCGGCCAGCTCAGTGAGCGCGGCCAACAGTGCAGCGGCAGCGGCCACGGCACTCGACAACTTTGACGACCGCTACCTTGGCCCCAAGGCCAACGACCCAACACTGGACAACGACGGCAACGCACTGACTGACGGCGCGTTGTACTCAAACACAACCACCAAGAAAATGCGCATTTACTTTAATGCGTATGGCTGGATTGACGCCTCAAGCGCGTCGGTTGCCACATTGGTGACTTATGAGTTTGTGGCCTCAACGGCAGCGCAAACAACTTTCAGCGGCAATGACGCCAATGGCGTTTTGTTGAGCTATACGGTCGGCTCAGAAGTTGTTTTGGCCAACGGCGTGAAGCTCAAGCGCACCGTGGACTACACGGCCAGCAATGGCTCAAGCATCGTGCTCACCGACGGCTTGGCGATTGGCCAAGAGCTTTCCGTGCTGGCCTTCGGCGCGTTTGCAGTGGCCAACACATATTTGAAGACTGAGGCCGACGCAAAGTTTGTCGGCAAGGATTCATCGACTGGCGCAGCCTTAATGCCAGTTGGTTCAACTGCGCAGAGACCAGCAACACCGAACGCTGGTATGTATCGCATGAATACAACCACTGGTGAACCTGAGTGGTACGACGTATCAACAAGCTCATGGCAGAAATTCAGGTCGCGCACATACTCGGCAGAGTATTTGCTTGTTGCTGGCGGCGGTGGCGGTGGCTCGCAAGTAAATTCAGTTACTAATGCTGGTGGCGGTGGTGCTGGAGGTTTTACAACTGGAACCTTTGAGATTGAAAGTGGTGTTGCTTACCCGATTGTTGTTGGCGCTGGTGGAGCAATAAATTCCAATGGTGCGAATTCATCAATAGCTGGATTAAATATTTCTACGATTTCAGTTATTGGTGGAGGTAAAGGCGGAGGCTTGGCCGCAAATTCCACTGGTGGCAACGGTGGCTCAGGTGGTGGTGGTAGTACGGCACTAGGGGCTGGAGGCTCAGGAACCATTGGACAAGGTAACGCTGGCGGTGTTGGCGGCAACGTCGGAAACTATGTTGGTGGTGGTGGTGGTGGCGCTGGGTCCTCAGGTAATTCTGGTAACTCCAACGGCAACGGCGGTGTTGGTGTTGCAAGCTCTATTAGCGGCTCGTCTATCTACTACGCTGGTGGTGGCGGTGGTGGCGGTAATGTTGGCTCATATGGCGCTGGTGGTTTAGGTGGTGGCGGTAGAGGTGGCACAAACGTATCTAACTCTGCTGTTGCAGGTACTGCAAATCTCGGTGGTGGTGGTGGCGGAAGTGCAAACAACACAGACGCACCAGCCGCTGGCGGCTCTGGCGTTGTCATTATTCGTTATGCAGGCGCACAGCGCGGCACAGGTGGCCTAGTAACTAGCGCTGGCGGCTACACCATCCACACCTTCACAAGCTCCGGCACATTCACGGCATAAGGACGAGATATGGGAAACGCACGAAAACTATCTCAAGGCGTATTGCTTTCATGGACAACGGCAGAGCGACCAAGCAATCCGCTTCCGGGTCAGTCAGGATTCAACACAACATTAGGCACACCAGAATGGTTTGATTCCCAAAACAATTCATGGGTCAAGTTTTCAAATGACGCTTTTTATGCGTCAGATGCTTTGGTTGTCGCTGGCGGCGGTGGTAGCGGTGCAAGTTCTTCGTACTTGCAAACAAACGTGGGTAACGGGGGCGGTGGCGG
>JACCDT010098287.1_pt1 | contig 39310 bp, 45 predicted proteins | sample 7446291 | NCBI WGS metagenome assembly JACCDT01 (sample SAMN15323446, study PRJNA562643) | freshwater metagenome | isolation source: river surface water | place: USA:Blue River Watershed | collected 2017-08-17
GAGGCCAGAAGCGTTTCGGATTTCGGGAAGAAGAGTCCGAGTCCTGAGAGTACCAAAATACCAAGCGCAAACCATATAACTTCAGAGAAAACTTTGAGCGTACTTGCTTCCTCTTCAGAGATCTTGAAATCTTTGAGAAAACGGAAAAAGAATATGTCAGTAAATGTCGCAGCGCCAATGCCAAGTGCCATGCCAAACAAATGGACAATGGTGAAAATACGAGTATGCGCAGCCAAAAGTACGATCGGCGCATACGGTGAGCTTATGAGGGTAAAAGTAAAGATAATTGTGGAGAGAAATGCCGAAGCTAAGCACCATGTACACCATTCTTTAAGTACAAACGCTTGGATAGAGATCAGATACATCGAGAACAGAAATGCAATCGTGGAGAGGACAAGCGAAACAAAGATAGTAGTAGAAGTAACAACAGCGGGGAATATAACAAATCCGACGTGAATGAGTATTACTAAAGAGTAGTAGGCCAAGCCTAAATACTCCACAGGAACACCGAAAAATCGGGAAAAATCCGAGCTCAACACTTCCGTGCATTTTGAACGCATGGGACAGATGAGTGGTTTCTTTTTGCTTTTTTTGTAGTGAATGTAAGCAGCAATAGAAAAACCGCATCCCCCTGCTATTAAGATAATGACGTCGGCTATATGCATATTAGGAAGTACGCCAGAGGCCGTCTATTTTAGCTGCGACAATAAAATCGTTTTCAGAAAGTCCGCCGATTGAATGAGTGGAGAGGTCGAGATGGACTTTGTTGTATGAAATAAAAATATCAGGATGATGCCCTTCCCCCTCTGCCACATCAGCGACTTCATCGACAAATGCCATCGCTTTCACAAAATCCATAAATTCATAATCTTTGGAAATCTTCTTGGCACCTGTGTCGAGCGACCAACTCGGGACTTCTACGATAAATCCTTCTGCCTCTTCTCGTGACAGCGGCTTCATATTTTTATCCTCGCATGATTTACATTTTTTATCTTTAAGTTCCATATTTTTATTGCGCTACGATGTTTTCAGGCGACAGGAGAGCAGCGACTGTATTATTTTTTCCACTTTCTAGACCACCAGCAAGTACTTGCACGCGGTTGTACAAAAACCAAGCAAATACGATGAGTAAAATGCCACAGCTAACGATCATGTGTTCCGTCACATTGTGATTTAGACTACCAATAACCATATAAAACGATTATGCGGGAAAAGCATTGATATTGCAAGAAATAGCAGAGACTCGACACTATGATTTATTATGTTGTGCGCAGGAGAAGATTTGAACTTCCAAGCCCTTGCGGGCGCTACCACCTCAAGGTAGTGCGTCTACCAATTTCGCCACCTGCGCATGCATTTCTGCAGTAGAAGCATTATACATAAACCAGCTCTTTTATCAATAAAGAAAGAGCCTCGCCGACATGGTCGGCGAGACTCTTTCAAAATTTTGACTTAGATATTTAAAAATTAAAATTTTCTTTTATTCTCCCTTTTCGTCTGCTCCTTCCTCTTCTTTCTTCTCTTCCATTTCAGCAACAACAGTCGTTTGTTTCATTTTGCGTCGGATGTCGCGCACAGCCTTTTCGCGAACATAGTAGAGCTTGCTGCGGCGAGCGCCAGAACGTTTGGTAACTTCGATTTTTTGGATCATTGGGGAGTAGAGGGGAAAAATACGCTCCACACCAACACCGCTTGCCACTTTACGGACCGTAAAGGTCGCACCAGTCTCTTTGCCGTGTTTTCGTGCAAGTACGAGTCCTTCAAAAGCCTGGAGGCGAAATTTGCCTTTGTCTTCTGGAATTTTCACGGTTACGCGCACAGTATCACCTGATGAAAAATCAAGTTTGGCTCGTTCTTCTTTATTTGTCGGGGTAAATACGGTAGTCATACGTCCGAAGACTTTATCATGAAACACCTTTTTCTGCAAGGGCTATGGCATGCAAAAAATCCTCTGGAAATGGCGCTTCTACCCGTATCTCCCCACCTTCCATTGCTTGCCAGACGATACTCCGAGCATGGAGGGCTTGGCGGGTAAAGCCTAAGGCAGGTTCACGGTTGCTCGCATAAAGCGTATCGGAGACAATCGGATGGTTGAGGTACTGCAAATGTACTCGGATCTGGTGCGTGCGTCCGGTCTTCGGCCAAGCTTTGACATAACTGTACGTACCCACTTCCGTACTTCCTACTCCTTGATACTCGCCTTCTCCAAAGCGGCGTATTACCTCGTATTCAGTGAGCGCTTCGCGCTCAACGCCCCGTTTGCCTCGTCCTGCAGTCCATTTGCGTATATCGCTCGTACTCCTCGCGATCGGTATATCAATCGTCCCACTGTCTTCTTTGAGCCATCCATAGCAAAATGCATGATACTCTTTTTGTATGGCATGAGATTGAAACTGACTTTTCAAATAGTCGTATGAGGTTTGAGTCTTGGCAACAATAAGGCAGCCTGAAGTATCCTTGTCGAGCCGATGGACAATCCCCGGCCGCATTACTTGTAACATGTCACTTGTAACTTGTAATTTTAGTTCCCCTACATCTTTGATTTCTGGATACGTTTCGAGTATCCAGTCGGCAATAGTTTTTTCGGTCGATTTTCCGTCTCCATGCACTGAAATACCTGCAGGTTTGTTGATGACGATTAGATCAGAATTTTCGAGGAGAACGCTGAGCACATTATTTAGATTTGTTGATTTGGCTTGCGGCATAGATTATTTTTTCATGAACTGCGTCTGACATAAAATCTTCCGGGGCGCGAATTCCTTGCTCTCTCATCGACAATTGAATAAATCCAAGTATTTGCGAGTGCATATCGAAAACGCGTGAGAATTTTCTATGTTCAAGATCCAATTCCTTATACTGTTCACTTTCCTTGTCAGTAATTAAATTCTTTTGCCGTAAGTAATATGCTGATCGCTTTCCGTAACGTTCCTTAAAAGCTCTGAGTTGTGATTCTGCTTGTAATAATATTTTATCTCGGGCAGTGCTTTTCTCAATCTCATCAAAATCCCCTTTAGAAATTTTCTCAATCAATTGATCAAGCGATTGATTGTCACAACCAAGTACTACTTTAGGCAACTCAACTCCATTCCGTTCGCTTACTGAATCTCGCATGTATTTGACACGTGGTAAACGATAATTATCTAAATCATTTTTCAGTGCATGTACTTTTACAAAAATATTATCAATATCTGTGGTAAACGTAGCGTCAAAATCAAAACCCAGCGTCCTAAACGTAGTCACATGTTCTGGTGGATTGAATGTTACAAGGCCATCAATATGATTAATCTCATCATCGTATTCCGAGGAAAGAAATGCTTGTGCAGATTTACCAAACCATTCATATTTAGAGGCCCCAACAATAATAAGACGCTCAAGAAAGTCTGCTTTTAGCTTTGAGATCTTCTTCTCCGAGGAAAGCTCATTGTATTTTTTTCTTTTACCCTCAAGCTGTTCCTGGTCAAGCAATATATCATGGGCACTATACCCGGGTTGATCTGATTCAAAATTCGATGGCTCTTGGCGAGAAAGTGAGTAGTTTTCTTCCAAATTTTTAAGTGCATTTGCTACATACTCATATTCTTTTTCGAGCTTTACTGTTTTATTTTTTTCACTTGAAAAACTTATTTCTTTTTCCCAATCCATATTATTTTTGCGAGTTTATTATTTGTAATAATTCTTCATGGAGATGGCCATTTGTCGCCAGCTGCCCAGCCACATCTCTATCATACCGTGTATTGCCCCCAAAGAGATCCGTGGCTTTCCCACCAGCTTCTTCGACGAGTATTTGTATCGCTGTTGTATCGTGCGGATCTTTGCCACCGAAAATCGTCGCTGCGAATTCTCCGGAAGCGACCAGCGCGCCCATGTACCCAATCGAAAGTCCTGTAATGAGTCGTACGTTATTTTTTTTAAGTTCTTCAAATACAGGATTGAGGTTCATGACACTTGTCATTTTTCCCATACCGATAACGGTGCGTTTTACCTCTTTGGCATCAGACACATATATTGGCGCATCGTTTAAAAAAGCACCTTTACCTTTTTCCGCATACCACATCCGATCAAGCATTGGATCATAAATCAATCCGACGATAGTTGTACCATTTTGCACGAGTGCCAACATGAAAGTAAAGGTCGGAAGGCCATGCGAAAAATTGTGGGTGCCATCCAAAGGATCGCAAATCCAAATATATTCGCTGTCAGGATTGGTACATACGCCATCTCCTTCTTCGCACAGCAAACCGTGATCTGGATATTCTTTGGCAATCGCTGCCCGGACAATAGCGTCAATCGCCATGTCGGTCTCGGTGACTGGCGAATGGTCTTCTTTCCACTCTTTTTTCATACCAAGCGCAAAGTTGGTGCGCATGATAGTGCCCGCTTCTCTCGCAAGACCTATGGCAAATGTTTTGTAGTCCATAACGCTCTGATTCTATCACTATCTTCTGTTTTATTCACGAGAGGACCAGATAGCCCAATATTGTCTTTTCCTAGCTTTTCGGTTAGAGTACAGGAACGCGTGGTTAGCTGTTCTTGCCTGCGCAAGCAGGTTGGTAGGTATCAATCAAAGGCAATGCTACGCGGAATTTAAAAGGTAAATAAGTACATGCGCGGTTAGCTCAGTTGGTAGAGCAATCCGTTTACACCGGAAAGGTCGGGGGTTCAAGTCCCTCACCGCGCACAAACAAAACTTTTAAAGAAAATGACGGAAAGCATGACAATGTTACTTGATCTGCACCGGTGTTTTTATGTGCCCCTGGTAGGATCGCGAATACGCTTATCTCCCTCGACTCAACACTCGCCGTCGCTCGTATTGGTCTGGGCACCGCTCATCTATTTTTCTTGCTAGAAAAATAAGATTCCGCTGTTCGATTCCTACACGTACGTGAAGCAGTTCACGTACTGAGGGGCACATACATAAAAAACACTACGTGAGTGTTTTTTATGTATGTGCCCCTGGTAGGAATCGAACCTACATCGACGGCTTAGAAGTCCGCAGTTCTATCCATTGAACTACAAGGGCAAGAAGCGTTCTGACTATAGCAGAGTTTAGATAGAAGGGTCAACGACAGTTTTAGGAACAATGATCAATTCTTGCTTTTGGCTCGCCTTGCCGCTGTACTTATCAAGAATCGTACGAAGTTTTTCTTCATTCAATTTGATGCCTCCTGCTACATCAGTACTGTCTTCACTAAAAGTTTCATTGCCTGCTTGATAATATAAATACACCCCAAACAGCACGATGCCAAAATTCACTGCTAAAAAGACAGCCAAGAGCATACTCCAGTACACATGGGGCGATATTTTTTTGTATCGCGACGTAGATTTTTTTAACGTGAAAAATTTTTTTAAATTTAATTTTTTCATATCTAAGGAATAAACGTGAGTAAATTAAAAACAATCCGGGCTTCCCATGGAGTTTCAAGCACTGCGCCCGTCGCACTATCGGAATCAGAGTCGCCGCCAGCGGTGAGGTTGACGGTTTCAAACTGAAACTCATACGGTGCGACTTCAAGCAGTGAAACCAGGTTGTACACTTGTTGAAATGTGCCTTTCGCGTTTACTTGAATAGAAAGGATTGGATTTTTATCCTGTATTTTTTCATTGACGCTCGCGATCGTGAAATCTACGCCGGCGACCGTGCCCAACTGTTCGAGCGCATCAAGAAATGTCGCCACAGTATCATGACTGACAAAATACGAATCGAGCAGAAGGCGCTTTTCCTCTGTCGTACTGATCGTATCTTTGAGTTTTTCTGTATCTTTTTCTTTCTGCGAAAGTGTTGTGACTTCTTTTGCAAGCGCAGTACCAGCAATATTTAGACTGTGAAGCCGATACAACAAATACCCAAACGCTCCATATACGATGAGTACTATTGTGATTGCTATTAAAATCCCAATTTTAGTTTTTTTAAGCATATTATGGCGTGACTCGTATTTCGAGGTTGAATTCAATATCTTTATCACGAATAAAATCCGATACCGGAAGTGTGACCGACTTGAAGTGTGGTAGCCCTTCAAGCGATCGCTGAAACTCCACAAGCGCAGAACGAGTCGAAGCGACACCACCGACCGACACGCCAATTTCAGCTTTTTTCATATTGATATATCCTACCTCACGGATTGTAATCGAAGAACTTTTAGCGGAGAGGAGCGGCAACACAATATCTTCAGTCACGCGGATGGTCGGTAATTTTGGATCAGGGAAAAGCGCCAAGCGTTTGTTGATATCGGCAATAATCGCCGCCATGTCAGTGTCTATTTTTACGCCTTGACTCGTATTCAATTTTTCCTTTTCCATAGTGAGCGCGGCCACCTTCACATCTCGCAAAAAATACGAAGGTATATAGGAGCCGATGAGCACCACTCCAGTAGCGGCCAAAAGGCCGAGTGTCGCGATCATGAAGCGCGCCATGTATTCGCGGTGAATCTGTTTTTTTTCGTCTTCAGGAAGAAGGTTAATCATATTCAAAATCTCCCAGTGCTAAGCCGAGCGCTGTGGCATACGAAAGCGAACGGGCAAATGTAATGTCGGGAATTTCGCCGCTTTTTTTATAAATGTTGATCCAGGGATTTGCGAGTTCGACAGATACGCGCATACTCATCGCCAAATAATCTGGCAGGCCGATCAGATTGGCATCGCCGCCGCACAGCAAAATTTTTGTTATTTCCGGCCGTGGCTTCCCTGATTCATCTGGATGCGTATGCCAATACACAAAGTGACGATTGATCTCGTCTCGCAATATCGAGATACCATTTACAACAACCGAAAACAGATCATGCTCTGGGACATTGCGACGAAGCCCGTATTCGCGCTTCAGTACATCTGCCTGGTCGAAGGAAATATTGAACCCCTTCATAATCAATTCATTCAGCGTAAGTCCTCCAACATCGACCGTCGACGTAAACTGCACCGTTCCAGACGTAACAATAGAGATACCGGTGCGTGTACGACCAAAATCCACTATCAAATATGTACCTGTATCGGCAAAATCAACCACGCTTCGCGCCACTGCTTGCGCTTCGAGCTCAAAGGAGAGTGGCGCAAGCGACGAAGAGCGAAAAATATCAAGGTAGCTTTCAACAATTTCCGTAGAGGTAGCGACAACCTGGACATCATAGTCCTCTCCTTGCCGATTTAAAACCTTATAGTCAAAAATAGTGTCCAAGGCAGGCATGGGCACATGCTCTTCAAGTGAAAGCTCAATGGTATTGCGGAGATCTTTCTCGTCAACCTCTGGAACTCGAAGTCGAAAAAGATAAATCTGCTCTTCCGGGAGCGCCACGCGCAAAAAATTGAAGCGGTATTTTTTCTTGAGTATAAGGAGTATTGCTTTCAATTTTTCCGGATCAACAATACGACCTTGCGAAACGATACCGGCAGGTATCGGCTCTTCACCAAAACGGCCAAGCGAAATACTCCCCGGACCACGGATAAGTTCGGCAAATTTTACTGATTGATCTGAAATATCCAAGCCCACCGACGCCATGTCGAGAAAATGCGGCGCTGGAAAAAGTTTTGTAATAAGATGAGAAGACACTACCAGTATTATAGCAGGGAGTCGGCGCCACGGAAATGGCAGTGCTTATGTATTGCGGCCAAACCAGGCTTTCGCAAGACCAACAAAGACCGGAATAAAAGATACTACGAAGATTCCTGCCACTACCCACACCATATATTTATCAAAGCCGGGAATGAGTTTGGAAAGAAAATATCCGGCGCTCAAAAATCCGACTGACCAAATAAAACCACCGATAATATTGAAAAAAAGAAAGCTTTTATATGGCATATTGCCGACACCGGCGAGCATCGGCGCAAATGTTCGCACATAGGGAATAAATCGTGCCAAAATAATTGTCTTGCCGCCATGGGCTTCTAAGAATTTTTCAGCTCGCAAAACATGCTTTTTATGGAAAAAGAAAGAATCCTCTTTGGTGAAAATCTTAGGTCCAAGCTTTTTACCAATGTAGTATCCCACACTATCCCCGACGACTGCGCAAACAAAACAACCAATCAAAATAACTGGGAAATTAAGATAGCCTTGAGCTGAGAGAAATCCAGCAGTAAAGAGCAGTGAATCACCTGGGAAAATCACTCCAAAAAAGAGAGCGTTTTCGGAGAACACAGCAAAAAATAGCCCGGCATACCCCAGCGTTTGAATGAGAAGTTTCGGATCGACAATTGTATGGAGATCAAAATTCATTGCTTTTTATAGACATCATGCAATATATTTTTGGGGTATTTGGAGCGCGACGGCGCGACAATGAAGGGAATTTTCTACCAAGAAAATGACCGACCCCAAAAGTATATTGTAAAAAATAAATTATCGTACCTTGCTTCCGGGATTAACCGAGACTTCTGGAACAAGAAACACCGGGTTACCGTCCACGCCATCCACTGCCATCAGCATGCCATGAGACTCGATACCGCGGATCGTTCGAGGTTCAAGGTTCACAATATAGAGGACCTGTTTGCCAACAAGCGACTCGTACTCCGGATAGTATTCTCGGATACCTGAAATGATCTGTCGCAACGTAGCGCTGCCGTCTTCCCCTGTGTCCCCCGTATCTACCAAACACCGGAGCAGTTTATCTGTCCCTTCGACTGGCTCCACAGCTTTGATTGTGCCGATGCGAATATCAAGTTTCTTAAATTCGTCGTACGGAATATACCCCATAACCTCAGTATGGAGTATAACCTATGAAGTATCAAGTATGCTCTCAAGCCTTCTACAACACTTCTTTTTGATAGCAACTCTCGCAATACACTTTTTCAGATCGGTCTGGCGCATAACTTGTCTCGAATTCATTTGCACATTTATCTCCATGATTGTGTTCTTTATTGGTACAGGTACATGCGCGGTGCCAGAGTTTCCAAGGTAAGGTTCGGCTTTTCATGCGTGTGAAGTATCGACAATTTGGACACGTATGCGGCAATGCAATGCCGAGCTTCCGGTACATATCAAGTTCATTCTGAGTAATACGGAAAGCATTTGTGCAAATTTCATTACACAAAGCTTTGTGAGCGCATGGAAGTGTGTGGTTTAGAATATCACTCGTCACATTAGAAATTGAATCGGGAATTTCTTCAGATTCTATTGTGTAAACATGGGCTTTCTTTTCTTCTGGAAGAGTTCGGAATCCTGCTGCTTCAATTTCGTCTTTTGTAAGTGGATTAAATTCAAATGCAGCAGTCTCATTATATGTAAATCGAGAAAAATTTATCGGGAAATATTCCCCATAGGTATACACTCGCCTTTTCTCGTCGACGTACGGCAGTGTTTTCATCTGATCTATTATTTCTGTTCGCAAACGCTCGTATTCACTTTCAGAATATTGAGTATTAAAAATACAAAATTCCTTCTGCTTGAGGTTCACACATCCAAAACATTTTTTGACATAATTACATCCATCGCAATACTCTACGTCTTCCGTATGGCCGATATTGTAAGAGAAAAGTGAATGCTGGTTTCCACGGCCAGTCACAGTAAGCTCATAAGAATTCTCCACTCGGCCAGCCATAGAAAGGTCGTATGAGTCCACAACATGGTTAGTCGTAATATTTACGAATTTTATATTCTCCGAATCTTGCACAGAAAACGACGAACGCACATTTTTGGAATTGGAAATAAAATCCCCAGTGCAATTTTCAGACTGGATGATTACCGCAAAGCGATGGATTGCATCTTTCATGAGACGAAGATATTCTTCCAGGAGTTTTGTCTGCAGTTGATAGGATCCAGCTCGGTATTCCTTCATCCGCTTTTTATATTCATCTGCCGACAATTGTTCATTTCTGAATACGTAACTTCGATTACGGAGATTTGCAGACATAAAACAATTGGTGCAATTCACACTATCAAATAAATAGGCTGAATCGATACATTGATGCGATCGAGTCAAAAACGCTGAGGCATAATTCCCAATCGAATCCACGACGTCATAGCAATTCTCATTCTCGGAAAAATTGAGGCAGTCGATACACATCCTGTTGCCATTTTCTCCTCCCCAGGAATACAAAATATCCTCGCTTCGAACAATACCGTACGAAAGATAGATCCGGCTACTTCGGTAAATATAATTTGAAAAAGTAATTCCTTCGCCGTTATTATTAGTGTGCTCAATGTGGAGCTGCGGCACACTTTTCATAAAATCATAAAACTGCGGAAAGAATGGTTTGGAGAAATCGTACTCCCTGCCGTATGACATGGGGTCCCAATCATCGCTGAAATAACACTTTGTACAATAGACAATGAATGGAGAATTCGGATGATACATCGAGGCTACACTTTCACCACATTTATCACAATTTCGTTTATACAGTGATCGATGGTTAATAGAAGCAAGCCTGCGGAGCATGCGACACCCGGGACAAAAGGTCGGTGGCGGGACTTTGATTTTTTCATAAAATGCAAAATCTTCCAACTCAATCGGGAAGTTTTGCTTACAATTCTGACAATTTTTTGTTTCGGTCTGCATTCTTTTCCCTACTTACTATTTATTGTTCTATAGTACCTCCTGCTGGTAACACTGCTCGCAATAGAGCTTCTCTGGTCGCTCTGGCGCGTAACTTGTTTCAAATTCGTTTGGACACACACCTTGATGCTGATGATTTTTATTGTCACACATACAATGCCTATGCCAAAGTCGCATCGGATTTCGACTCGCTTCACGCTCGCTGTGCCGGCAATTGGGACAGAGGCTTGGAATTGGGAGACCGAGATCTTTGTAAAATAAAACTTCCTCAGGAATAACCCGAAATGCTTTGGTGCATAGATGCTCACATGTACCACCGTGGTCACAAGCAATCGTTTCTTTTGTAATACTGGTATCGATATCTAAAATACTATTCGGAATATCGTCCGTGCTAATACTTGGCTCATGTAATTTTTGCTCTTTCTGCCGCCAAGAAAATCCTCTTTCGAGAGCGTGCTGTTCAGTAAGAGGAAAATATTCTTGAACGACAGTTTCATTGTATGCATACGGAGAAAATTCGGGCGGGAAAAATTCTCCAAACGTGTATATGCGACCAGAGGCATCTATATACGGCATAGCATCCATATGCTTTTTTATTTTCTCCACTAGCGTGTAGTATTCTTCTTTTTCGTATTGTTGGTTGAGAATACAATATTCAGCACCGCGGAGACTTGCGCAGCCAAAATAGTTTTTGCCTTGCGCGCTTAAGTGCGAGTACCACATATCATCCACTGCTCCGATCGAATCGATTGAGAGCCTAATCATGCGACTATTCTGTGCGCCACCACCAGTGTATTCGTAGATAAGCTCGGTTGTGCCGATATGTGTCGCATCAAAACAATCACGGCATTTAGGCGCTCGAAAAATATATTTACAATCTTCGCACTCCACAACAGTAAAGCCAGAGTAAATATTTTTTGAATCACGAATATCATTACCGGACGAATTGGGAGAATTGAGAATACGACTCCATTTATGAATCGCGTTTCGCTCCAAAGCTTTGTATTTTTCTATCGCTCTCCTCTGCCCTTCTCGTGTAAAAAGCGCAAGTTCTTTTTTCTTTGTTTCGTAGGTTTCCTTGGTATATTGGATGTTTTCAATCACGTAGCGCTTATTGCGAAGGTTGGTCGAAAGAATACAATCCTGACAATTCGTACAATCATATACAAAGTGGCAGCCAATACACTCGCGGCAATAATGACTAAAAGTAACCCGGTAATTTTTATTACCAACAATACAACCATGACAGTATTCAGAATTCGTCATATCTTCACAGTCCACAAGATAGCGACTGGTATCGCTATTTTTTGAATAATATATGTATTCTGATCCATAGACTGTCGAATACGAAAGATACACATCTTTTGAATCATGACTATAATTCGAAAAATCAGCATTTTGTGCATTGCTCTGATGCACGCCTTGCTTGGGAGTCGCCACAAACAAATCATGCCACTGAGTAAAGAAAGGCCGTGAAAAATCATACTCCCGACCATAGGAAAGCGGGTCCCATCTATCACTGCGATAGCACTCTGGACAATAGACGGTAAAACCTTTATCAGCAGCATACATAGAAAAAGTATTTTTATTACAAAGCGCACAGGATACTTTATAGAGCGCTCGTTCATTCCGCCAGATCAACCGCCGGACGAGACGGCATTCGGGACACCACGAAGGCGCCGGTACTCCCATCTTTTCATAAAACGAAAAATCGTCTGGCTCGATCGTGAAATCTTGTTTACAGTTTTGGCAATTTTTAGTTTCCGTATGCATTTCTACTTACTATTTTTATTTTTCCTTTCCAAAAATCGCTCGAGTATAATCGCCGCCGCGCGAGCGTCGAGGTTGGTAGGTTTTGTTGGAGCTTTTCCCTGGCGAGCATTCTTCCCTTCTTTCCCCTGTCGGCCATGTGCTTCAAATGATGTGAATGCTTCGGTTACCTGTTCAACAGGAAGCATCGTCACCAAAGAAATCTGCCCGATGAATTCATTGATATCGGTTTGCACTTTATTTTCTCCGGAATTGCCCACGACCATAGCTTCTACACCTTCTGTGGCTATGATTTTCTCAATTTCTTCAATCAGTTTTGAGTCGTTTTTAAGTACCGTAAGGGTACGCACAATAGTCCCACTTTCGTCTGAAAGGGCCAGGCCGACACGTTTGGTGCCATAATCAATGCCTAAATATCGCATATGCAGAGTGTACCATACCCAAAGTCAGCGTAATTTTATCCAAATACTTGATTGAGTTTTTGGGCGAGCTCATACTGCTGATTGTACGAAAGATACTCAAGGGACTCTAAAGCTTCATGATTATTTGGGTCAAGAATTGAAAGGGCTTCTTTAAGATCGTTTTCAAGTTTTGCGTCTCGTTTATCGATAACAAATCCTCGAGACCGGAAAAATTTTATTAAAATCAAGACTTCCCTTTCTGTAAAATCTGGATTATTGTCATCTTTTTTTCTAATATCTGCAAATTTACACAAATCAACACAAAATTTTCTTAACCTCTCTTCTATGGCAACTTCGGCCGCAGATAGATGCCACACTTCTGTTTCAGTGCTAAATTTAAACGCGATTGTATCTGGCCTTTTTATTTCAAAAATTTGCATTTAGTAACTGTACATGGAGAACCTGATATCGCTCGCTTGCTTACTTCTTTCGTCCGAATATAATTGATTAATATCGATTATCCTTAAAGAGGTACTCCAGCGCTTATTATATGCTTCCAAAGCAATCCGTTCTTTTTCTGAACTTTGCTTACCGAGAGCACAGATCTTTGCAAATTCTCTATAGACTTCGTTGTTATCCAAGACTAAATCATCCATGTTTTTACTCGTATCGTCCGCAGAGTTCAAGAGATCTAAGATATTTCTATACCCGTGCTTCTGCGCTACAGAATCGAGCTCATCCTGACCAGATAAAATAATCGCCCAAAAAAGCGAATCGTACTGCTTGTCTACCGCTTCCATATTTACAAGTTCTGATAGTTCCTGTGCCTGTTCGGGTGCAAGTTTAGGTTTTTTATATACTTCACTTTGCATTACTTCAATTCTTTTTTCGATAGCAGAATCTATGTTAAATGTTGGATCTTTTTTCTTAATTAGAAATTCTACAAGTTCTACATCTTTCGGTGCTAGATTTTTCTTCCCAAACGCCAGATACTCTCCACATATCTCAGCCCAATATTCTTTTGTTTTGGTATAAAGTTCAATTTGCTTATCATCATTTTTAATAAGATCTACATACGCACTCTGAAAACGGTTTGGGGCATAGACGCGATTACTTACTTCAAATAGCAGGTCGAGTCGTTCAATAGGAGTAAGTCCTTCTACTGTCTCCCAATCATTCGCATGTCCTGATTCATGAGAAATTGCTTCAAAAGCGAAATTTGGATCTTGTAACTCGTAGTTTCGAAGAAGAATCTCCTTGGACGCTGAATTGAAATGTGCCGCTTCGCTTCCCGTAATGTTGTATGCAGAATTCATTGCACTGCCTGTAGTATCGTTTGTAAGAATCATTTTCTCTACTTCTGTTGAAAACCATCCCTTTGGATATGTTTGCTCTATGATTTTTTGTAGTTGCGGTATAGTAAGCGTGTCATATCGAGGTCCTTCAAAACGGTAGTTTTCAAAAACTAACTTATTTTCTTCGTTTATTGAAGTTGAGTCAACGTCGTCTGATATATCAAGGATGGAATTAAGCTCCTCATATTCGTTTGAGCGTCTGGTGTCTTTCAGATTTTCTATTTCTTTTTGCGTATTCTTATATTCCTCTGCGTAAATATTCACAAAAAGATATCCTGGGGCTTTTATTGGTATAAAAATTCCAAACATAGCCGCTTCTTTCAGATTATGTTGAGAGAAATGAGTAGTTTCTATATCATTGTTTGTAATACCCTGGTTTCTTTCTATATTATTTTCAAATTCTCCAGGTGTCTGCAGAAAACTGATATTAGACTCACCGAGCATTTCCGCAACCCGCGTATATTTTTCTTGATATGAAGCTGTGTTATTTTCAATAGCATATTCCTTCAGTAAATTTTTTGCTTTTTCATACTCTCGTTCAGCTACCTGACGTTTAGCAACTTCTACGCCGATACTTAAAACAGCCGCCGATAACGTTGTAAAAAGTGCCTTTTTGAGCACATTCTTTACAAGACGTTTGTAACCTGGTGGTGCTTGTATTGATTCGTTTTTTACTTCAAGAAGAATAGTGGAAAGCTCGGTTTCTTTATTCTCTTGAAGATTTGGAGGGCTAAAATTTTCAGTACCCATAGTTTTTATAGAATGTCATATAATCAGTCTACTTTCAAGCGCAAGTTTGATCCGTTTGATGCCAAAATCAATACCTAAATATCGCATGGATTTAGCTTAGCATACCTAGAGGAAACAAGGGGTGCGAAATTTTATTTAGCCGCAAACGGATTCCAGTTAGTCCCGCGATCGTAATAGTCTTCCCCTTCTGACTTTTTCAAATAGCCAATGACTTTATATGTCACCGGGGTAAGAACAACTTCAACAAGAGTTTTAAAAATATAGTTTGAAATAATAAGAGTAAGGAGTAGCCCGCCTGGCAAAACGCCAAGAAATGCGATCAGAATAAAAAGAGTACTGTCGATCCCTTCGCCGACCAAGGTCGAGCCGATTGTACGCATCCAGAGCCGCTTTCCATCCATCCAAATTTTCATTTTCGCGAGGATGAATGAATTGGAAAATTCTCCAGCTAGGTATGCAATGAGGCTCGCGAGCACAATACGTGGAGTAAGGCCCAAGATCGCATCATATGCTGCTTGATTGTTCCAATCAGGCGCGGCCGGAAGCTTGCCAACCACGATGAATACAATCGACATCAAGAGTGCGCAGAAAAATCCAAGCCAGATCACTTTGCGGCTTTGCTTGTAGCCATAGACTTCCGTCAAAATGTCACCAAAAATATATGAGAGCGGGAAAAGAAGCGTACCGGCATCAAAGGTCAATGGTCCGAAGTCTACGATCTTGGTCGAAGCCACGTTTGATATCAGCAGCACAGCCACGAAAAACACGGCAATAGTTCCTAGGTGTTTGTAATTTTTTTGCATAATGAATTTAATGCCAAGTTTCAGCGATAAATTATAGAAAATGTTTTTTAATGAATGCTCTTCCAGATCCCGATTTCAAATATTTTTCAAATTCAAACGCTTTATATTTATCTGAAAAAGCAATATAGAAATCGAGCTTTACTGGCAAACGTAGAGCAGTTGCTGGAACGTTACCATTTTGGTGTCGTTCGATTCTCTCCTTTAAATCGTTAGTGCAGCCAACATAGAATCCATCTTTGCATTTTAAACTATATACGTAATACATAATCCCGATCGCAGAGAAACTTTTATTAGCAATCTTCAAGCGGACTGCGTCACGCCGAAGCCACGGTGTAACTTTGGCGAAACCCAACTTCGCTAAAGCTACGTCGTGGCGAAGGCGGAGGAAGTGAGATTCGAACTCACGGACCCCGTAAAGGGTCTCCTGTTTTCAAGACAGGTGCCTTCAACCACTCAGCCATTCCTCCATCATTAATATTGTAGCTAGATCTCTATACTCCCTAGGCTTCAATAGAACCCCTCTACCTTACCTTATTTCCCTCTTTTTTTCAAACATTTTCTCTTAATTTGCAATTTTCTGAACAAAGGAACAGAATGAGCAAAACGATATCTCATGGCAGTTAAAAACATCATAGAAACCGAGGAACACCATAGGCGTCCTCGTTCACTTGGAGGTAAAAGTAATAGCGGGAATATTTCCTATGTAATACCAAAACATCATAAGTATTGGCATACGCTGTTTGGAAATATGAATGCATATCAAATTACCGATGAACTTATTATGCATTATAAGCCATCACATATAAATTTAGTCTGCACTTTCATCAATGGTACAGAAGTACATGCCAAGGGCGGACAAAATTCCAAAAAAAATACAAAGTGCCGAAAATCTTGGAATGAACTTTTCAAAGATATGACATTTGAAGAAGCCATTCAATACATAAACAATACTTGGCTTGATCCTTCATACCATATCTATATAAAATATTAGTTTCAAATATAAGCCCTGAAGCTGCTCCCTGGCAGCTTCTTTTTTTTATGCACACTTTAGATTTTGACAGACGCCAGAGCATGCTATGCTTTCTATATTAAGAGCTAACTATTTTAACTATGGATACATCAACAAATTCTGTGCCTGAGTCTACAACAGCGCCAAGTATGACCACTGGCAAAATGCGCATTGGTTTTGGAAAGCGTTTTTGGGCTGCCTTGCTCGACGCATTTATCGCTATTGTTATTGGCTATATTTTAGGATCGTTAGTAGGCAGCTCTTTTGATTCTTTCACAGAAGGAGAAGCCATCGGTGGCTTAGAAGGCAGTATGGCTGTCGGTGTATGGATCTTCCAATTAATAAATATTTTCTTGGAAGGCTCCCGTGGTGCATCGATCGGCAAAATGATTGTAAAAATTCAGATTAAAGATCAGAGCGGTACACAAGCAAACAACGCTGCACTCTGGAAGCGCACACTTGTAAAAAATATTTCTTTCCTCTGTCTTATCATAGCGACACTTTTAAGCATCAAGTTTATCTCCACCGTCGGCGGAATCTTGGGTTTTGTCATTTTCATCGGCTGCTTCTTCGTCCTTGGCAAAAATCGCCAAGCTTTCCATGACATGCTGGCGAAAACTGCCGTTTACAGCAAAAAAGATATCGCCTAGTTTTTCTCAAAAAATATTTTAGAGCGCAGATGCTGTGCATCCCACAAGTTCGTTGAAGACCTTGTTGGTAAGCGTACCCTTATTGCCGTAGCTCGTCGTAAGTCCCAAGGGATCAAGCATGATCTCGTGGAATGTTTGTTGAAATGCAATCAACGCATTTTGAAGTGGCGCATCAAACACTGAGTTTACGAGGCCGACATCATATCCCAAACTTTTTAAAATAAGTTTGGCATGATACACCTCAGCTGTGTTGGTATTGTTTACGACAGAATTTATTTCAGTAAATGCAGGACATGTCGGCGGCACAAATGTCGGGCACATCATTTCATTGATTTGCCGATAGGTGGTGCGATATACCCCTCCGGTTGGCTCGGTGAGTCCCCAGACGGTAAGCACCGTAGATGCATGTTTTAGTTGAAAGCGATTTACGGCCTCGCGATCAAGTGGCCCGTAAAAGCCGTCCACCGCAAGTGTCTCGCCTTGGGTGTTTAAAAAGAGCTCAAGTTTTTTCATATCCTCCGTCGTGTTTCGAGGATCACCATATTGCACAAACCCTGAAAGATACGGCGAGCAAGAACCTCCGCTTAAAACTAATGCTTGCGTAGGATTTTCGATAGGAGCAGGCGGGAGCACGATATCTGATGGTGTATTTTTGCTTCCACCACTACTACCGCCACCTCCACTACTACTCGTATTTCCCCCACCTGAAGAATTATCTTCCTCTTCTTCTGTCTCGTCTTCAACATCGATAGGTGAGACGCTCATGTTGCTTGCCGGACAATCACCCTCCACAACATGCTCATAGAGAATTGGAAAAATTTTCTCTTCTACATCTTTTTGATCCACACCATGAGCTTTGTCGGGATAGCTATAGAGCTCCGCGAAAATTCCAAGCCCCTGCATCGCCTCAATAGTTTGCACTGCGTCAGGATACGGCACGGTCGTATCGAGCTCACCATGAAAATCTACGCTCGGCGAATCAAATTCATCGAGATGTTTTGCGCGATATCCATCATCAATAGCACCCGAAGTCGATACAGCCATACATACCCATTGAGCCTCGCCTTCATTTGAAAAATTTGCTTTGACTTGTTCGTAGCTTGCTTCCAGCATTTCAGGACTGATCTCAGAAGAAGCCCCAACCATAAGTGAAGTAATCGCACCAGCTGAGGCACCCATAGTAATAATTTTATTGGGATCGATACCGTATTCGTCCGCATGTGCGCGCATATATTTCACCGCAGCTTGCGCGTCTGACATGGATTCTTTCATCGCAATATTTTCTTCTCCATTTCGCAGACGATAGTTGATCGAAGCAGCTACATAGCCGCGCTCTGCAAACCATTCCTTAGACCATTCAACAATTTTTTCTGAATTTTTGTCGCCACCGGAAAATCCTCCGCCATGAATAATGATCGCAAGAGGGCGAGATGTTTCTGCATCGGACGCAGGTGGCGTATAGACATCAAGCATAAGTGCTTCAGTATCTCCGGCTTTATTGATCGCGCTTCCATACTCGATATTTGACGTCACAACGATCTCTTCAGCATCAAATATTTGATCAAGGTATCGCGCGCCCATTTTCAAACTCACACCTTTACGGCTTCCAAAGAGTCCTTCAATACTACTAATGCCGGTTTTGATAGCATGGGAGACTGCTTGCGAGAATGAGGAGGTAGAGGTGGAATTTGTAGACTTTTTTCCTTCTTTGGCATAGGTAAATTGTCCACCAAGTAAAGTGAGGACGAGGAAAAAAGAAACAATAAAAATGTGTTTTTTGTTCATATATACTGTGAATTAAACGAATAACCTGTGGGACTATACCACACTTAGCCAAAAAGTAGGTGCCCGGCGTGTGCTATCTCTTTTAAGCGCCATGGTCGTAAAAACGTCACTGAACCGACTGAAATCGCATCAGCACCGGCATCTTTCAATTTTTTTACAGCGACTTTTGACATTACTCCGCCACTGGCAATAATTGGTATTGTTATCCCTTCTTTTCGCGCCTCCCTGATCCAATCCACAACAATCGGTAAAAGATAGTTGCCTGAAATTCCGCCGCCGCCGTAGCGAGCGAGTGGAGAAACGCTAGACCCAAACATTTTTTTACGATCTGACTCCTTTATATCAGCCCACCCAATCGTATTACTCACACACAGTGCATCGCAATCTGGATGCTCAGCTATCTTTTTTGCATATGGGAGCGCAATTAATGCAGAAAATTTTGGAATAAGTGGTATGCCAAGATCGCGAGCAATAATAAGCGCATCAGTGACTTCGTCGAGTAATAGTTCTTGCCCATGGCCGGTATTGGGACAAGAAAAATTGAGCTGAAGGCCGATGTGTCCGTGAAAATCCGGCAATGCTTTTTTTAATTTTTCGCAAAATCCTTGTAGCTCATTGAGACGCGCTTCTTTGGTGTCTCCAACTGACATGAAGGAAAGAAAGAAATTGTCAGTGCGCTTCTGCCAGCGGCCCGTAAAAAGTAAAAAATCAATGCCCGGCCCAGAGAGTCCCACCGCGTTGAGTGCCACTCCAGAGAAGGGCCGCACAGAAATACAGTCGGGCTTAAAGTCTCGCGGCGTGAGCCTATCTTTGCCAAGGGGCATATTGCCAGCCCAGGGAAGCGCAGTAGTAGTTTTGCCAACAAATGTGACCCCGTCAAAAGAAAATCCAGGAATAAAGCGAAAAATTTTGTGGTACGGATAGCCTTCGCCGAAAAATCCCATCACGCCCGAGGCGCCGAAGACACTGCCAAATTCTATTCCGCGCAACTTCATAATAATGGTATTATACACACATGGCCGAAGAAACTATTCTCGACATCCTCAAACGTACTGGCGCTCTCCTCTCGGACGATCACTTCGTCTATACATCAGGCAAGCATGGCTCATTTTATATCAATAAAGATTACCTGTATCTACACACCGAAGAAACTTCCAAAGTCGGCAAAATGTTGGGCGAGCGTTTCGCTGACAAAGACATCGACGTCGTTGTCGGCCCGGCGCTTGGCGGAATAATACTTGCCCAATGGACGGCCTATCATCTTTCTAAAACAAAAGGCAAAGAAGTGCTCTCGGTCTACACGGAGAAAACTCCTGATGGTGGACAAATACTGACTCGCGGATATGACCAATATATCGTCGGAAAAAATGTTCTCATTGTAGAAGACACGACTATGACCGGCGGCTCGGTAAAAAAAGTCGTCGATACGATCAAAGCCGCTGGTGGAAATATCATCGGGGTTTCTGTTATGACCAATCGCGATCCAGTCGACATCAACGAGTCCACGATCGGCGCGCCATTCTCCGCACTCGGCATACTTGATATCCCCGCTTTTGATGCGGCCGATTGTGAACTCTGCAAAAAAGGAATCCCAGTAAACACTAAAATCGGCAAAGGTAAAAACTTTGTAAAAAAATAGTTCTCAAAAAACAAAACCACCCTTCGGAGAAATACCGAGGGTGGTTTTGTTTTTACATTAAAATTGTTACTGACAATACTCCCAGAAATCCTTTTTATAATTATTTGAGCCAGCAATACCTGTTCCTATATACCCTCTACTGCTAATACTGAATCCGATAGCATTATTACGAGCAGCCCCAGCAAAGTCAGCTTTCTGAGTCCAAGTGTTTGTGGCAGGATCATATTCCCAGAAATCTTTTTTATATCCACTCCCTGTATTCCCTGTTCCTACATATCCTTTGCTACCAATAGCGAAGCCCACAGCGCCTTCTCGGGCTACTCCTCCAAAGTCAGCTTTCTGAGTCCAAGTGTTTGTGGCAGGATCATATTCCCAGAAATCTTTCTTTTTGCCCACATCATCTTCTCCCGTTCCCAAATATCCTTTTCCATTTATTGCGAAACCAGTCGCCCCACTGCGGCCAGTTCCTGGAAAATCAGCTTTCTGGGTCCAGGTGTCTGTCCCTGGATCATATTCCCAGAAAAAATTGTTAATTGGGCCATTCGTGAGGTTATGTCCAGTTCCAATATATACTTTAGAATTAAGAGTGAAAGCCACACTTTGATGCCAGCCAACAACATTAGCGCTCGATTTTTGAGTCCAGGCACTAAGTGTTGGATTATATTCCCACATATCATCAAAAGGGCCAGTGGTCCAGTTTATGCCGGTTCCGACATATCCTTTGTCCCCAATATTGAAACCAACAGCTGCCATGCGAGACGTTCCAGTGAGATCTGCTTTCTGAGTCCAAGTATTTACTATTTGATCGTATTCCCAAAAATCTTTATAGAACTTATTGTTTCCACTCGTATATGCATACCCTGTTCCTACATATCCTTTATTATTAATTGAAAAACCCACTGCTTCATGGCGACCAACGCCTCCAAAATCCGCCTTCTGTGTCCAGGTATTCGATGTACAGGCCGGCGGCGCCACGTTGACTGTCGTTGTTGCAAATGTCGTATTCGCCGTTCCGATTGCTGTCAATTTATACAGCATTGTTTGAGTGAGTGGCAGCGTCGTAAACGATCCTTGCGCTATAGTCGGCGTGATTGAGCCAACACCTTGATCGATGGATCCAGCTTCGCAATTGGTCGTCTTCCAATTAAGTGTCGTTGTTTGTCCATACGCGATTATTTGTGGAGTAGCATTAAAAAAATTGATCGTGCATTGTGGTGGCGGAACCACGGTAATAATCTTGATGGCTGAGGTAGTGTTAGTAGCGTTTGAAGCAGTCAGTGTAAAAACTGTCGTGAGTGTAAGATTACCCGATGATATGGAACCGTTCTGAGGCACAGTACCAATAGCGGGCGAAATAGAGATGGTTGTGCAGTTGGTCGTACTCCAAGAGAGCGTAGAGGCAGTGTTGTAAGGAATAGATGGTGGTGTCGCATTAAAGGAGTTGATCATGCAAGCTGAAGGAGTACCCACAGTCACTGTGGCAGTTGCAGTAGCAGTATTAGTATCTCCGACTGCAGTGAGAACATATGTTTTAGTCGAAGTAAGTGGGCCAGTTCCAACTGAGCCAGTCGGAGAAGGTGAGGAAATTAAAACCGTAGAAGCTTGGATAACGGCATGTGACATGCAACCTGTCGTCGACCATTTAAGGTTAGAGGCTCCACCTGAAGCAACAGCAGCTGGTGTAGCTTTGAAATAAAGAATAGAACATGGAGCGAAACCCTCCTCGCCAGAACCGGAAGAATCTTCATCGGAAGATGTAGTAGAGCCAGGATCAACTTCGCCACCTATCACCCGCTCGGCTGAAGCAGAAATTGGGCTTATAAAAACAAAGGTTATTAAAAAGGTTACGAAAAAGCTCCCCAAAAATATATTTTTCATGGCGTCGTTATATCATACGCTTATAATTTGTCAAATGTGAAACAATTGACTTACAGAGAAATATACTGTATAACTCAAACGAAGTTTCGCGTTCTGTGGGCATTTTCTCATAGGCGGAAGCTATTTTAAAACAAAAAAATCGTTAAACAATGAAAAAACTTTTCCGATTACCTGCTATGGCAACACTTTGTCTCGCAGTATTACTTTTTACTGTGCCTACAATGGCACAGGTTACAATAACTTCAAGTAAGGCCATTGGCGGATCTCTTGATGACCGTTTCTACGATATGGCAAAAACCCCGGACGGTGGACATGTGCAGGTTGGAGCAATATTTTCTAATGATGCCGGTGCAGCAAACAAGCATGGAGGAACTGACAATTCCGATGCGTGGTTGGTAATAACCGACTCAGTAGGAAATGTGACTATGAATGTGTTATTCGGTGGGAAAAAACCGGATTGGTTTAGTAAAGTTATCGTACATTCCTCTGGTAAAATCATTGCAGTGGGATCCACTTCTTCAAAAGAAGGTGATATATCAGGTAAATATGGAGGCGCTACTGCCGACGAAAATTTTGATTGCTGGGTAGTTGTAATCGACCAAAACACTGGAGCACTTCTTGGCCAAAAATGTATTGGTGGTGCTGATGATGATTTTGGCGCCAATCTAACAGAAGAAGATGATGGTGACATCGCTGTTGTTGCAAGTACCGAATCAACTGATGAAGATGCTACTGGTAACAATGGCAAGTATGACATGCTCGGAGTATCTATGAGTAATGACGTCGCAACAATCAAATGGAAAGCAGTCTATGGTGGGTCAGAAGATGATATTGCCACCTATGTTGTACACACGGGCGATAACTACATTATTGGCGGAACTACTACTTCCAATGATAATATCTTCGAGGGGTATGCTCTCGGAGGGAAGGATGGTGCGCTCGTCTATACTGGCGGTACCGGTAATTCCTTTTATGCCATAGTATCAGGTAGTGGAGGCGATGATTTATTGTCGTGTTCCGTCACATTAGGAAATAGCAACATAGTCCATGGTGGTAACAGGGGTGATAATGGAGGATCTGATTTGTGGAATATGAATCTTTCATCGGATTGCACTACACAAGAATGGGAAATCATAAATGAAACAGAGGGAAATGATAGTCTCATGGCTATGTGCTTAGGGCCCAATGAAGCAATAATCAGTGTTGGAGCAATCAGTACAATTGATGGGCACGATGCTCTCATCTCAAAAGTTGATCAATCAGGAGCTCTTAAGTGGGTAAGCTCATTTGGAACTTCAGGAGACAGGGCTTTTGCTGCAGTCGCTTCTACTGGTAATAAAAAATATGCAACAGCAGGTTGGGCAAATAATCTTCCGGACGGTTTTGGAGGATATGATGGATGGATAACTTATCTTGAAGAAGGTTTCGGAACAAATGCGAATGAGATCGCAGTTTTAGATGAGCTAAACATTTATCCTAATCCTGCAACCGATGTTGTGACTATCTCATTTGCCAATACAAAAGAAGGCACGTATCAGCTTTTTAACGTAACCGGTGATCTTTTTTCAGTAGGAGAAATTCCTGCAAGACAATCGCAAATTCAAATTAATTGTGATGCATTTCCTGCCGGTACTTATTTCTTACGCCATATCACTGGCGACAATGTGACAGTAGAAGAATTTATGGTTCAGTAACTTATCTGGACTACAACAATCCCGAGCCTTTCCGATTTTTGGAAAGGCTCTTTTTTATTTCAATATTATGAGAACGGATATAGTAGCCCAGCTTTTAGATACGCTTCTTTTTCTTGAGCGCGGAAGGCGGCGACCGCACGAGACATTTCGAAGGCTAAGTTTTTTGGATCCCCTGCCCCGCCCGCCTTTTCCATCCATGGATAATTAAAATCGCGCGACGATGAGAGGATGCCGATGTGTCCAGCGAGCGGACCGCTCGAGATATGAAGCGGCATGACATTTTCAAAACTTCCGCCTTGAGCACCAAATCCTGGCACGAGTGCGATACCGTGCGGGCGAATTTTGCGGAAGGTGTCAGTCATTTTCACAGTGGAGCCCATCACAGAAAAAATCGGCGAGATACCATCAGTATTTAAATCATTTTTCTTACTAAATTCTTCGGTCTGATACAGCATGAATTCGTGAGCTGTAGGCTTTCGGCCGATAATACCCTCTATTTTTTTTATCTCCTCACCACTTACCGCAAAACTTTTTTGTTTTTCCGAAAGTTCCACACCCGTGTTTTCTTCTATGTATACGTCTTGGATGGTCGTACCTGAGGGATTGGAGCTTCGCGTCACCACGATTGCTCCGCGGCCGTTTTTGAAAAATGGCAGTCCCGGTGTCAGTACATCAGTGCCCATCCAAGTCGTCACGGTCATAGTGTCAAAACCAAAGCGTCCAGCGACCCCAGGAAACACTTCCTCGTTCGAACGAGAAAGATAGCTCGCATAATATGGATATTGAGTGCTTTCGATGTCGCCTCGCTTGGCGTCGAGAATAAGAAATATATCTTCGCCAGATTTTTCACTTCGCACATGAAGGTCACGACAGAGTATTTCAAGGACTGTCGTGCCGAATGGCGCGAAACGTTCGTAAAATGCAATCTGGGGTTTGTATACCCGGATACCTGCATCCCAAGCCACTTCAATAATATCGAGAAAATAGGCCGTGAGGCCAGCGAGGAAATATGGTGCATCTGCACCAACCGGACTATGTATACTTTCGCCCACTTTCGCGAGAGTTTGGAAATATGTTTCAAGCAGAGCACGTCGCCCACTGACATACTGTGTGTAAAATTCCTTGTTCAAAACTCCCTCGGCTTCAAAATGCGGATCAAGTCCGATACAGAGCCCTGTTTTTTGCTTTCTCTGAACATTCCAAAGTTTTTGGCCAGCATTCAACATATAATGGCAAGTGTAGCACGCCCTGGCTTTCTATTCCTACCCTTCTGTACAAAGGGTTATTCAACACTTTCCTCCTTCTAAAAACAGTAGTATTATCGTCACAAAAAGGTATACTGTACGTTACTATGATCGGACAACAACAATCGAACGAGGAAACAATACTCTTGCTCGATCAGGCCCGCGCAGGCGATCAAGATGCTTTTGCCCTTTTATATAAAGAGTACTATACACCGATTTATCGATTCATTTATTTCCGAGTAAAGAGCAAAGAAGAAGCGGAAGATCTTGCCCAGACAGTTTTTCTCAAAGTCTATGCAACACTGAGCGACATGCAGGGCGAAACGACTGCCCCACGCGCATTTTTCTTCACAGTTGCCCGAAATGCGATCATCGATCACTATCGCAAACAAAGTTACCGCAATCATAGCGGTGAAGAAGCTATGATAGATATTGCCGACGATGATGTACGCCCCGACGAAGCCCGGGCGATCAGTGAAGAGACCGACCGCTTGAAACAAGCAATCAGTCAGCTGACAAAAGAGCAGCAAGAAGTGATCATTTTAAAATTTATAAATGAACTTGAAACCAAAGAGATTGCACAGGCAATCGGCAAGCGAGAAGATGCTGTCAGGCAGATCCAATCGCGAGCCATTAAAGCCTTGCGAAAAATTCTCGACGGGGATGTGCGTTTTTAATATGTAATAAAAATATAATGGAAGAACACTACACAAAAGAAGAAGAGGCAGTCATACACTCGCTAAAACACAGCGGGTCTCGTGTCGCTCCAAGCGAAGCAGCTTTTAGGCGTGTGCTGATGTCCATATCTAAAACAAACGCAAGCACTCCTATCGAACCTGCTTTCATGTATGGTACGCAACCGCTTGAATGGAATACATTTTGGAATGGAGCTCAGATGATCCCGAAACAAATCAAACAAGCAACTCCGCTCTTTCGGTACAGTAGCCTCGCTGCAGTGGCCTTTGTAGCAATACTCCTTATTGGTGGGCCAAAAATAGGGAGCCGAAGCGGCATAACAGCACAACTCCAATCAATGAATGAACTCTCTGAAACCGAAGCCCGCGAGACGAGTCTAGCGCTCGCTGACTTAAACGAAACTGGTCTTAATTTTGCAAACCAAGATGGGTCGGAAGATGGCGATATTGATTCACTATTAAATCTATGAGACTTAATCCTATAAAAAATAAAGCGACAGTGGCAATCGGCGTCATCGTACTGTTCAGCATCTTTGCCTTACCTTCCCTGAGTCTTGCAGAAGTAATACGAACTCGCGGGAACTTCTGTGAAAATATTTTAAACCCAGCATCCCCGATACGTGAGCGCGTCGTATCTATCAACACCAAACTCGGGATAGTTGGATCGGAGCGCTTGAGCCGTTTTGAAAAAAATATTAATGAAAAATCTGAGCGGCGCGACGAATCGCATCGCTCCCTGGATGCAAAACGTCTTGAGCAATACGAAAAACTCAAGGCCCAAGCTACAACAGATATTCAAGAAAACGCAGTTGCTGATTTTGTCAGTATGTCTGATGGCGCAATTCAAGCACGACGAGAAGCAACCAACAATGCCGAAGAAAACTTTGTGAAAAGCGTAAAAGATATCCTTGAAAAGCGTAGCCCGATCATAGCTTCTGCCGCTAAGAACTTCAGATACACTCTCGACGCACTCGTGGCAAACGCGACGACAGACTGCAAAGCTGGTGTGGAAGACATCGCAGCTCATGACACCTTTATGAAAGGTCTTAAAAAAGCTCATACTACTTTTGTTTCAGAACGTGGCGACCCAAAAGTCTGGAGAAGTCAGATCATTGCCTTAAACAAAACCCTGAAAGCGAGTGTCGCAAGCGCTGAAGCGACATTCCGTTCACAAATCGCCGCTGCCGAAGAAACACTCGAAGCTGCATTTAAACAATAAAATTGTAATCCCTTACAAAAAAGCCCCTAACCGGGCTTTTTTGTTTATTTATTAAGTACGAATATAGTACAATAGTAGGAATGGATGACGTCATCGCATGGGAAGCGGAAGAATATACACATCGACAAAAAAACCCAGACTGGTTTTGGGCACTTGGCATTATTGCTGCCTGCGTCAGTATTGTTTCAGCGATCAATGGCAATTTTCTTTTTGCAGTTTTTATTGTCCTCGCCGCCGTCACGATCGGATTTTATGCGATCCGCAAACCTGAAATGGTACGTTTTGAAATAAATAAAAAAGGTATTAGAGTACGCAATTTTTTATACACCTACAATTCATTGAAAGGTTTCGCTGTGCACACTCACGATGATGGCTCGCGGCTCCTGATCGAAACCAGCCGAGCTGTTCTCCCAATCATTTCCTTCCCCTTGCCTGAAGAATTTGATCCTGAGCGACTGCGTGATATCCTCCTCGTTTACATTCTAGAAAAAGAACTGAGCGAACACGCCTCCGATCGCATGATCGAGTATTTGGGGTTGTAAATGACTCGATCAAACTTTTATTGAAAAGATTACTCGAGTGAATAGTTTCACTCTTTTTTGGTTTCAGACAGGTTTACTTCGAGTCTAAAATGCAGTATAGTGCGGTGCACTGGCCCCGTCGTTCAATGGATAGGACATGACTTTGCGGAAGTTAAAATGTAGGTTCGATTCCTACCGGGGTCACCATTTATTTATTCAATAAGACATTCCTGGAGTGGGAAGATAATAAAAAAATCGTCCTGGAATACCAAGACGATTTACGGCATTACTTACTATAAAACTAATTTCCACTCTTCTTTGGGAATGGAATTATCTACTTCAACAACCGTATCTCTCAAACGGTCTTTGCCAGTAATCATAACCAGGATATTTTTCTCTCTAAGTCGATCAATCTTCAATCGATCGTGAAGTCCAGCAAGTACGACCGAAGAAGCGTACCCGGCATCAATTCCCTCAAGCTTGTGTAGCATGTGTTTTGCGTCGAAAATCGCTGCCTCTGTGGCATCAAGTGCAAGTCCTTGGCTTTTACTCAAAATATCTCTCACAAGGTGATACGTACCGCTTGCATCTCCGCGGCGTATTGGCCAAGCCAACGACTGTTTTGGGCTTTTTATAGAAAATTTTTGATTATAATCAAAAACTCCATTTTGGTAAGAGACCACGATCGGATTTGCGTATTTAGGTTGAGCAACAATCATACGTGGATACACCTTAAGCCACCGAAGTTGCAATGCATCACGTACTGCCTTATCAGCTCCAATAATACCAACGCCTGCCGAGATCGATTGGCAAACAGCATCAATCGGTATGCGCAAAGAACAAAGCTGTGCGAAAGCTTCAAGATATGAAATCTTGCTCGCATCGTGACGAAAACTACTAGTAGCCCCACCAAGCTCACGTTCATCTTTAAGAACATGTTTGGTATACCAATTAGCATACCGCACTGATTCGTCATAGGTTGCTTCCTCGAGGACAGATACCCGCATTCGACTTGGTTTCTCAAAATTGTGATATGCCAGCTGCTTAGATGCGATGAAAAGATGCGCAGTAAATGGATGCTCGTACTGTTCCATTCCCCATGCGAGCGATGCCGCAGTATTACCCGTAGAAGCATGGGCATATTCAGAAATATTTTCATATTTAAAACGTGAAAACATAAGCTCGGTGATACGGTCCTTCATGGTCCCGGTCGGAAGCTCCGTCTCAAGTTTTAAAAAACATCGTTTTACCCCTAAGTAATTTGCAAAAGCCTGACTTGTTTCCACAAGAGAAGTTTCCTGCAAATTAAAATCAAGTATTTCAACATTGGTGAAATACGGAAGGAACCTAGACAACCTCTGCCGTAGTGAAAAAGTTTGAGTTTCCATAGTAATTTATTTTTTTGTGAAAGAACACTTTGATTATGGAGGCGTGGAGACACATTGTTAAATTTTTTATCAAATCAAACATATTTGTATCTTTTTGTTATAAATGATAGATTATTGAATATGATCAAAATACAGGACGTTGTACGAGATATCGTTTATGCCGAAGAAGAAGGTCTCTATGCTCTCGCACAGGGCTATATGAATCTTTCCGCATATGCGAAAAAAATTCGAAAAGAAGTTGAAGATAGATCAAAAAAGGATGTCCACATTCCAGGAATAGTGGTGGCACTTTCTCGTGTACAAAAGGAACTAAAAAAAGTACATCCACTTATTCAGGATATAAAAATAAATAATATTACGACCAAGTCCCCTCTTTCCGAGATTGTGTTCAATAAAACACCCCTGATACTCTCACAGCTTTCTTCTTTGTATGAAAAACTTAAGACAACGGGAGATGATTTTCTTGCTATAACCCTTTCTACTTCTGAAGTGACAGTTATTTGTTCAGACAAGATTAAAGACACCATTTTAAAACATTTTAAAGAAAGCCCTCGCATGATTGAACCTGGGCTTGCTTCGCTTGGGATTTCACTCGATCCAAAATATTATCCAATGCCGAATATTACGTACTCTTTAATTCGAAGGATAGCAAGAAAACGTATCCCCCTCGCTGAAACAATTACCACACACACTGAAATTATTTTTATCTTCCCGAAGAAAAGCCTCCCGGAAGTTCTTAGTCTCTTTCATTCTTGATTGTTGGATATAATTTAGATTATTTTTTACTCCATCAGCATCCGCGCAATGCGGATTTCGTCAAAGGTAAAGGCGCTGCCGAGTTTTTCATACACGGGCGTGAGCTTATCAGTACCAGCTGCCTTAAATGCCCGGTGGATTTCTGCCAGACCTTTTGAGATTTTGGGAGTCAAAAGCCGTAAAAGCTCGGTGCGATCGATCGCTCCTTGTTTAAAAAGTTTTTCAATATGATCAAATATCGTCCGGCTCTGCACCCCCCGCTCACGAGCGATGAGGGCAACCGTCATGCCTTCTTTCCATAACCCAAGCGTCACATCGTAAGTCGAAAGTTTTTTGCCAGTACGAGCTCTTTCACTTTTTTTGCTTTTTACGGCTTGCAGTGTGCCACCACAGGCGCGAACAAAGTTGTCATACATTTTTTGTAAATCCGTAGCAGGTAATTTTGAAAATGCGAGCCGAGCTTCTTCAGAGCGAGCACGAAAGCTGGCATCTTCTTCCAAGATTGCTGGATGCACAGCCAATGCTTTCTGATTGATCCCGAGAAGATAGAGTCCGGAAAGTCGCCTAACACGGGAGAGTGCTACGTAGCCCTGGCCGTACTCAAATACCTGCGAGAGATCCATTACCGCTGCATCCAAGCTCATGCCTTGGCTTTTGTGGACCGTGATCGCCCAGGCCAAGCGTAGCGGGATCTGGCTGATGCTTGCCCGTACTACACCGTTTTCCTGCACACTCCACTCCATCGACTCAGCGATGACTTTGTGGCCACTTTTAGTGCGAATGATCGGGGCACCGGTATCGGTATCAAAATCCTCCACGGTACCGAGCGTGCCGTTTGCAAAATGCATAAGTGGATTATTTTTGGTAAACATCACGCTTGCGCCGATCTTAAGCGTTAAAGTTTCTGGAGAAAGACACCCTCGAGCAAGAGTGGCCACCAGCGCGTCCGGACCACGCGAAGACATTTCATATGTTTTTTGTCGACTGGTGAGCTTGCTGAGCGCATTGGTATTTAAACTATCAACATCAGCATTGTGCGAAAAAAGACGAGTAATATCGGGGGGTGCTTGGGTGGGAGCGATCTGGCGCGACAGAATGTGTTCCATATGCACCTCGCCAATCTCACCCGCGCGCAAGGCTTGGAGCACGGAGAGAAAATGTTTGTCATCTTGGCGATATTGCTCGGTGAGATAGCACACAATCGGCCGAAGTGCTGCCCACTCTGGCGACTCATAGGCAAATATCGCCACCTGTTCGTCATCAAACATAGTTTGATCTTCGCTTCCATAATTGATTTTCTGAATTGGCGGCAGTTGGAAGAAATCGCCGACGAGTATCACTTGCATGCCGCCAAACGGCGCATCGTTTTGCCGTATTTCCTTTAGCACTTGATCAATCATCGAAAGCATCGATGGTGCGAGCATAGAAACTTCATCAATAATAAGAACCTGAGTGCGACTGACTCGCTTTGCTACGTATTCACTGCTCGCAATCTTGTCGAGATCGTATTTTGTAAGTGTCGTCTTAATACCAATACCGCTCCAGGAATGAATTGTCATACCGCCGATGTGGGTCGCGGCAATACCAGTAGAGGCGGTAATAGCTGGCTCAATACTATGCTCGCGCAAATATGCCACATACGCGTTCACGGTATGCGACTTGCCAGCCCCTGGCTCCCCCGTCAGAAATACGTTGGCTCCTGTTTTTAAAATAGTAAGCGCTTGGGCTTGAGTCATATAAAAGTTAAGAGTTGTTAATTACGAATTACGAGTTGACTACAGGATAAAATTTTCGAAATGAGGACTCGGAGTAATTTCACTGAAGGGATAATTATTACTGACTAGCCGAACCGCAATGAGAAAATTTTATCCTGCATCTAATACACAAAAAAGCGCAGCTCCCAATTCGTAATTTGTAATTTCTAACTTTTAACTGAATCTGTTGCCCAGGCTTTGAGTTCTTCGTAGTCGGCTTCGCCGCAGATGAATTTTTTGTTTTCAGTATTGTAAAAAAATGGCACACCTCCACAAAGCTCACCGTTGTCGATCGCTTCGAGTTTTTTCATATTTTCTTCGTTGTGCCAGACTTCTAGTTTTTCAATAGCAATACCCGCTTCCGCTTCGAGGCGGTCAGTGAGTTTGTGCATTTCGATGCAATGTGGGCACTCAGTGCCGTAAAAATTAAGTAGTGCCATAGAGCAAGTAGTAAATAGTTAGTAGTAAAGGATTAATGATGTATTTCTAATTCTACTCCTTCGTTATGATTATGATCATCAATCACAGAAGCAGCAATACTCTGGTGACCAATCGTATGCATAAAAAGCGCTCCGAAAACAGCGCCGACCGCAAGGAGGAGTACTGTTTGTTTCCAAGAAATATCCTGCATGTGCACAAGTATACCGCGTCTTCAAAAAGTAGCCAAGACAAACTACCTGCCTAGAGGGCAAGCCGGGCTACAAACATTACAAACATGGTTATAAGTATAAGAGTAATCATACCCTTATACTGACGCACCAATAGCCATAATATGACAAAATTGTGCAATCAACAGCAGCGACAAAGTCCGCCGATTTTGCCGTCTTTCGCAAGTCGACGGACTGAGAAGGAGCAAATTTCGAGTACGAAATTATGCGACGGCAAAATCGGCGGGCGGAGGAGCCTTTATTTTACGATACGGGCCAAACGGGCTTTTTTTCGAGAAGCAGTATTTTGCTTCAAAACCTTGGATTTTGTACCTTTGTCGATAGCACTTTGAGCAGCACCCAAAAGCTTGAGAGCTTCGTCTTTTTTACCGTCTTTGACGAGGCGCTCGATCTTCTTGATCATTTCACGATACGCGCGCTTGCGGCTTTCGTTATAAACTTGTTTTTTGACGCTCCCGCGGAGGGCCTTTTTGGCTGATGAGGTGATTGGCATGGCTGATATGTATATTAAATATAATGTATAAAGGATTATCTATAAGTACGATAACGTAGGGCATAGTACCACAGAGATTGAAAAACCACAAATTATAGAGCGTACTTGATACTTACTACTTTATACATCATACTTACTTCCATGATTGGAAAAATATCCGGGCTTGTTGCCCACCTCACAGACAAATACGCCATCATTGAAGCTTCAGGGGTAGGATATAAAGTGTCGCTCACAGCAGATACTTTGGCTTCGCTCTCTCTTGGTGAGGTGGGCTCGCTTTGGACCTATCTTGCCGTGCGCGAAGATGCCTTAGATCTCTACGGCTTCTCGACACTTGAAGAGCATGATTTTTTTACCATGCTGATTTCCGTCTCTGGCATCGGACCAAAAGGTGCGCTCGGTATTCTCGCTGTCGCGAGCACCGATACGCTCAAACGTGCGATCGGCACTGGCGACACTGCCTACCTCACCAAGGTCTCAGGCATCGGTAAAAAAACAGCCGAGAAAATAGTGCTAGAACTTCGCGACAAACTCCATGCCCATGCTGAAACCAAAGAATCTCACGGCACGCTTCGCGCGGAGAGCGATGTCGTCCTTGCTCTTCAATCTTTGGGCTACTCGCAAAACGAAGCTCGCGATGCGCTTAAAGAAGTGCCTGTAACAATCGAGGGCACAAATGCCCGAATCAAAGAGGCACTCAAAATCTTGGGTAGTAAATAGAAAATAGTTAGTAGGAAATTTTATTATGCCCGAACTTCCTGAAGTCCAAACAACAGTCGATGGTCTTAAAAAAACCGTGATTGGTCTTACCTTTCGCGATGTCTGGACTGATTTGGCTATTGGAGAATTTACTTCCCCTCACCTTTCACAATCACTTAAAGATAAAAAATTCTTTGCGAAGTTTAAAAAAGAAATTATTGGCAAAAAGATCATCGATGCCAAGCGTCGAGCAAAAAATATCCTCATCTATCTCTCGGGCGGTAAAGTCATTCTCATTCATATGAAAATGACCGGGCATTTAATGTTTGGCGAGTACAGCAAACATGAAATTACGAATGGTAAATTACGAATTACGAATTGGGCACCAAGCAAGAAAGAGAAAAATCAGGCACTGTGGGATCCCTACAATAAATTTCTACACGTAGTATTCACGCTCAGCAACGGCAAGCATCTCGTCCTTTCTGATGCGCGCAAGTTCGCCAAGGTAACATTGCTTGATGTGAGTGACATGGATACAAGCATTCATCTTGGACATTTTGGGCCTGAGCCGCTAGAAAAGAGTTTCACACTTCCGCAATTCATAGCTCGTCTCAAGAAAAAACCAAACGGTAAAATAAAAGAAGTCTTGATGGACCAATCTATCATCGCTGGCATTGGTAATATTTATTCAGATGAAATGCTGTGGCTTACAGGCATTCATCCAGAAGAGCGGGTGAAAAATATTCCTGGTGCGAAACTCCGCGTGCTGTATACAAACATGAAAGCAGTACTCAAAAAAGGTATTGATTTCGGCGGCGACTCCACAAGCGACTATCGCGACATAGACGGTAAACGCGGAAAGTTTAGCGCGCACCACAATGCCTATCAACGAACAGATAAAAGCTGTGGAAAGCCAAGATGTAAAGGTGTTATACTAAGGAAGATCGTCGGCGGCCGGAGCGCACATTACTGCTCGGTACATCAACGACTATTAAAATAATTTACTACTAATTTAATTTACTATTTTTATGGCAGCACACGCAGGTGGAGGACATGGTGGTGGAGGCGGACTTGGAAGCGGCTGTATGTTCGCGCTTTCAGTCCTAGGCATTTTGGCAGTTTTATGGATTATTTGGTATTACTCTGGCGGCCCAGCACATTATGAAGCCACCCATGGTCCTTTCATAAAACCGCCCGCTCCACTTGATAGCGGAGAGGTCTACGGGCCTGATTCTAAATATTAGAGCCCAAGGAGCCGAAAGAGCGCTATCCCTGCCGCTACCGAAACATTGAGCGACTCTTTTCCAATATTATTTTTCTCACGATTACGCAGGAGTTTCCCTTGCATGGGGATTTCTATTATTTCATCACAGTGTTTCAAAATACTTCCCGGAATGCCATGCACTTCTTCACCAAGTATGAGCGCACAACTTTTTTTGGGTTTGGCTTTTTTGTAGTCTACTGATTTTTTATCTTGCTCAAGAGCGTAGATCTTTATACCTCCTTTTTTTAATTTTGAAATAAGTCTCACGGTTGAATGCACACTCTCCCACGCGACGGTCTTCTCCGCCCCAAGCGCAGTTTTGGCAATATCTTTTCGTGGCCGACCATACTGATCAAGCGGCGAAGGCGTGTAGCCAGAGAGATATATTTTAGATACTCCCGCAGCATCTGCTGAGCGAAAAATCGCGCCGACATTGTACGTACTTCTAATATTGTGAAGAATAAGAATAGAAATCATAGATTATGATATGAATGAAAGTACTAACACTGCACTTAAAGTGAGGATGATACCGATCCATTGATATTTTTTGAGACGTTCATGGTTGAATACAACACCTAACATCACAGCGAGAATAATATACGATTCTGAAATCGTAATGGCGAGAGAAATCGGAATAAGTATGACAGCAAAGCTGTAGGCAAGCCAGGCGCAATTATCAAAAAGTGCTACTGCCACACTCTCTGCGGGATGTTTTCGTATGTGGTGAAAAAAACTCCACCAGCTTCGTGAGTAGGTAAAATATAAAATACAGCATACAGCGATCACTGTATGTACAAACCAGATAGTAGCCACAGGTCCCACGCTGCGACTGGCGAGGCCAGTCGTAAAATTGACGAACGCCATAACAACGGTAGCCATAAGGGCAAGGATGGCACCATGCTCCCAAAAATGATGCGCTTTTATTTTACCGCTATACGCCACCAAGAGAATTCCAAGGAAAACAAGTGCAATGAGGCCGCCTTGATACCACGTCAAATGTTCTCCAAGTAGAGTAATACCGAGAAGCACCGTAAGGGGAAGCTCAAATGACAAAATCGGCTCGATCACCGTAAGCTTACCAATCTGGAGCGCCTTAAATTCTAAAAGTGCTACGACGAGCGTGAGAGCTGCAACAAGAAAAAGAAATGGCCAGAAAAATACCATCAATGGGATTTCTCCAAACACAAACGGTAAAAGCACGATGCTACCAGCGCCAGTGATACAAAAGAGACTCGGCCAGATGCCAAAGTCACGAGACGTCCGCTGGATAAAAAAATCTCCAAAGCCCCAAGAGACAAGGGCAACGAGAGCGTACATGATACCGAAAGAATTCATGGCGATATTGTAGCACCCAAAACTTTATTGCGCTTCAATTTATACTTATACTGGTCCGCCCGGTAGGAATCTCGACTACCGTCGCGGGTGAGTTTCGCTCGGACTAAAGTCCGACAACGAAACTCCTTTCGATTTCTGCACGCGAGTGAAGCAGTTCACTCGTTCGAGGCGCCAAAATCCGCTTCGTGTATTTTGTCCGCCCGGTAGGAATCGAACCTACGACCCTCTCCTTAAAAGGGAGCTGCTCTACCAACTGAGCTACGGGCGGATGTCTTATACTTACTTTTCAAACACTAATTCTATACTTCGAGTTGTATACCTACCAACCTGCCTGCCGGTAGGCAAGAACAGCTACGGGCGGATGTTTACTAGTTGTTTTTAAACTTCTATCTTATACCGGATACTATAATAGAATAGTAGCTCAAAAATATCATATTCGGATAGACAAAGCAATGAATTTGGTTTATTGTTAGTTTATGGAAAAGAATAAAATTGTTACCCTTGTCGTATTAATCCTGATCGTTGCAGGTGTCATTATTGGCATGCGGATCATTGCCAGTAGCGTTAAGACCAACCCGGCAGATACTACCTTTGCCTCATGTTTGAAGGATACTGGCGTGAAGTTTTATGGTGCCTTTTGGTGCCCACACTGTCACGAGCAGGAAAAAGCCTTAAATCTGTCACGGCAAGAACTTGAAACGATTGGTCTCTATATAGAATGTTCTACGCCAGACGGACGCAGCCAAACCGATATCTGTAAAGAAAATGGCATTAAAAGCTACCCAACATGGGTGTTTGCTGATGGCACCGTAAACTCGGGCGAACTATCGCTTGAGGAACTCTCGATAAAATCAAGCTGCCCACTACCAGCACCTGAAGTAGAATAATATGGAGTCTTTTACCATTATTTTCAACAAAATTGCTGCAATAGGGTCTTTGGCGATCCTAGCCACAGCACTCTACGTATTGATTCAAATATGTATTGCCAAAAATACGCCAACGCTTCGTTTTCTCAAGCGAAACGCCATCCGAGGGATCGCCATACTCTCTGCATCAAGCTTGTTTCTCTCCCTTATTTACTCAAACATCATCGGCTACCCACCCTGCCTTCTCTGCTGGATTGTACGAATCACATTTGTTGTCATTCTTATTCTTTCGGCTTGGATACTCGTAAAAAAGAATACAATACTCACGCCCTTCCTTATATTTTTTTCTATTGCTGGAGCAATCGTGGCTCTCTACAATACGATAATTATGTATATTGGGTTCTCTCCGCTCCCCTGTAGCGCCGAAGTCTCGTGCACGGTACGTTATGTGTATGAATTTGGTTTTGTGACTATCCCCTTCATGGCGCTCGCTGTTTTTGCCTTGATTGTGCTATTTTCTTTTTTAGCGAGAGAAAGAAAAACCTTTATAGTATAACGCTCAAAAAAGTTTTCCCCACATCAAACTTCGCATAGACCAAAAAAGAAGGTACAATAAATACGAATATAAATCACGAACACTTTCATGTAAATCCCACATAGGGAATATCTTTTAGAGCAAAGCGTTTCGCGAATAGAAGGATCTGCTGATATACATTTCTATTTATCAGCAACACATCTTTCGTAATGTTCTTTAATTTATGCTCCACTCCATGGAGCAGTAGGCAAACAAAGGCCTTGAGAATGATAGTCAACACGAGTTGAATATCGCTCTCAAGGCCTTTTTTATTTCGACAAGGGAGGATCGTGTGGATGAGTATTCTCACACACAACATCCGAGTCGAAGTCGAAATATAGGTCTCAAAGATTTATCTTTGAGACCTATATTTCTTGAAAATTTTAACTTCTTAAAGCGATTTCAATATAAACGTTTCAAGATCTGCTTCAAGATCAGTCCCTTGGCGCATACCCTCATGGAGCGTGGCAACCAAGGCGCCAGAAAGTGCGGTCAGTTCGGACAGGGAAAAATTACGTGCAAAAACCTTGGCTTTTTTAAATACAAATGGACTAAGTCCCGATGCATCAGCGGAAACATCGTCCGGCTTCGCTAAAATCATTGCCTTCACAATCCAAAACAACATGCCGTGGATTTCCCTTGGATCGGATCCATGAGAAAGCGCTTCTCGATACAGAAGCCATGCTCCTTTTTTATCTCGTTTACCAAAAGCATCAGAGAGCGCAAAAGGATTATAGGGAGCTGCTAATTTTTTGGGGAGCTGCGAAATAGTAAAAATTTTTGCGTGTAGCTGTAGCGCTTCCACACTATCTACTGGAATTTCTTCGTCAACAAAAATAAAATGATGTACGGAATTTGCAAAACGCGCTACGTCTTTCTCAAGAAAAGTACGTACTGATACGCCTGCAAGCGTACCGCTTAAGACCACGACAAGAGTCTCTTGAAACAAGCTCTGACCTTCAAGGAATCCTTCAAGTTCTTCGAGTTCGAGATCTGAATCGTTCCGAGATAGGAGAAGTTGGTTGGGATATTGTTCGGCGAGTGTTGTACAGAGTTTAGAAACATCGCGCGCACGTTTTTCTCTATCTCCCCCTGAAAAAAAGTAGATCATACTAGCGGCCGACGTGGCTCTTGTATTCTGTGTACACAGATCCGTATCTGGCTTCAAGTATCGCTTCCTGTCGGGACACAAAAACAAACCGTGACACCATAAAAGACAAGAGCGTCATACCAACAATCACGAGTGAGTGGAGGATAAGTCCGAGACCGAGTATCATAATAAAGAGTCCCCAGTTGGTCGGCGCGCGAGTGATGACGTACGGGCCAACACAAAAATGATCACGACAAAGCGTTTCACTGCCACGATGCGCATGACGTAGGGATGCGGTTTTGCGAGACGTGTTTTGCGCCCAGAGAATAAGCGCCGGTCCAGCAATAAGAAAAATAATCCCGGCCGTATCTACGAATGGCCCTCCTATAGAATACGGAAAATAGTGACCAACAATCAAACCAGCAATAAGGCCGAAGAAGTAGATAAAATATGAATGAGCAAGCACAAAATGCACAAGAGAGCGCTCAGGGACTTTTGAATGAGTGAGGGTGGTCATATGCTGCATTCTAACACTCCC
>JACCDT010105665.1_pt1 | contig 39287 bp, 48 predicted proteins | sample 7446291 | NCBI WGS metagenome assembly JACCDT01 (sample SAMN15323446, study PRJNA562643) | freshwater metagenome | isolation source: river surface water | place: USA:Blue River Watershed | collected 2017-08-17
CAGCCGTCGTTCCGCACCTGTCGGGGTTGCGTCCGCACGTACCCGACCAGCCTGTCCGCCTTGTGGCGGCAGTACGGCGACTGCTTCACGCCGTGCCGGAACATGATCCGCCACGACGACGTCTTGCTGGATCTGCAGATGGTCGCGTCGCCCAACAAACAACCGAATAGCATTGACTTTAGGGCGCAGTCGAGCGGCCTGTCCCCGTAACGTCGGCGGCGGTCCGACGAGCAGCCGGCTGAGTTCGACCCAGCGTCCGTCCGTGCGCAGGAACCGCTCGTCGGCCGTGCAGCGGAGCGATCGGCCGTCGCTGAAAGTGACTCTGTAGACACGCTGCACCCCCTGGTAGATCTTGTCGGTGACCCTGTCCACCGTGATACTACCGCTCTTGTCCGCCGATAGCACGGCGCTGCCGACGACCACGTCCTCGACCGGGACTCGGACGCCGTCGGCCATGTCTACTAGCGTGCCGGACGCCAGGCAGTTCTTGTCGGCCGAGATGCCGCGCGTGCGCTCGGCGTCGAGGTAGGCGAACGAGAAGATCATCTGGCTGAAGTTCTTGAACGTCCGCTGCAGCACGCTGTTGACCGTCGACTTGCCGGTGAAGAGCGCCTTCATGGGCGACTCCTCGATGAAGCGGCGCACGTAGTTCTGCGAGAAGCGTCGGATCATCTCGAACAGCGGCGTGACGAACAGCGTCGAGAAGTGCGGTATGGAGTTGGACTGCAGCAGGCCCTGCGCCGACAGCGAGGACGACTTGCTGACCTGGCGCGCCGTCTTGAACAGCGTGACCTTGGCCACGCGGGTCCGGAAGAAGGGCTCGAACGGGAAGTAGCGCTCCAGCCGGTACGGCTTGCCCTTGAGCGACAGCAGCAGCGGCAGCAGCGGCTTCAGCGACGGCAGGCTGGCCTGGCGCATGTAGCGCAGGGCCGCCAGCAGCTGGCGCGTGGTCGGGTCCTCGTGGCCCGTCAGGCGCGGGCCGTCCTGCCCGGCAGTGAGTATTCGATCGGGAGCACCTGTGACGGCGGTCCGCAGCTGTACTGAGCCGTCGTCGAGGCGGCGGGCTCGCGGACTGTCGGGTGACGTGTCGTTAACCATGGGAGGGTCATCCTTGACCGTTAACAAGAAGAAGGTCGACGGCAAGCGCGCCGTGGCGCCGGTGCCACGGCCGCGGCCGCCGGAGGCGCCGCGCGACGACGACGCCGAGTGGATCGCCGGCCACACCGACAAGTTGGGCGCCATGGCGTGGGCATTCTGCGCGGCGCTGTGTAAGCTCATCGGCGTGGTGTTCTACGCCCTGGCCGTGGTCTTCGGCGCGGTCGACGACTGTCGCGACGGTTCCGACGGCGTGCCGCGCAAGGCCGACCGTAAGCGTAGCAACTGACAACGGAGGTCACCACATGGGCATCTCACGGTCGGCGGTCGAGTTCCAGGAACGTGCCGGCGTACGACCACTCCAGACGGGTCCACGTCCGCGCTTGCGTGTCCGCGAGTTGAAGGTGAATACCACACCCCTGTCCTCACCGCAACCCGAACAGCGATTCCTGCTCGGCAACGAGGGATCGACGCCGGCCGACCGCGGGATAACCAAGCCGTGGCCGCATCAAAGGTAAGTGATGAAGGACGAGGGGGTCGGGGCGACCCTGGGGTGCATCATCCTGGGCGCCATCGTAACGGGCGTAGTGTGGACCATCATGACCGGCCAGGTGCTGCACCTGGTCGCGATCGGCCTGGCGGTCTGGGCGCTGGGTCGGGTCGCGCGCGGTCTGTCGCAGCGCTAGGAACAGGGGCGGCGGATGACGGCACTGGAAGTACTGGTGAGCGTGCTGGCCGTGGGGCTGGCCACGTGGCAGGCGGTCGAGGTCTGGCACCACGGCGAACTGTTCGCCGACGTGCGCGACGGCCTCGGCGGCACGGCGGACGGCGACTGGCAGGCGGCCGGCCTTCTGGGCCGGCTCGTAATGACCGCGTCGCATTTGCTGCTGTGTCCATGGTGCCTGTCGGTGTGGGTCAGCATCTTCCTGACACTGCTTTACGCCAGCGGCATCTGGTGGCTGCAGTGCCCGGTGGTCGCCCTGGCGGCGTCCAGGGCGGCCAACCTCGGCAACGACCTCGCCTACAACCGGTGCCGTACTCCGCGCGCCGACCGGCAGCTGCCGCAGCTGCCGCCGGAGTAGACGACATTCATAAACGCTTATGGGAGGACGACAGTGAGCACCGCCAAGGGAGAGAAGGAAGTCGGCGGGCCGGCGACGTTTCACGACGTGGCCACCGACGCGGCCAGGAAGATGGCCGCCTGGGTTCTGGAGAACGTGGCGGAGGTGCAGACGGTGTTCGTCGGCTTCGACTACGGGGCCGACCTGAACGAGTCGGGCGTGGCCGCCTTCACCTGGCAGGGCCGCGAGGGACCCGTCAAGCGCGTCGACCAGATCGTGTGCTCGTCTCGCCAGGCGGCGCGCCTGGCCGGGCTCATGGTGGCGCGCCTGCGCGAGGTGACGGACATCTACACGGAGCAGCTGTCCGCCGTGGGCGAGCAGCTGAGAAAGGTTAAGGATGCGCAACAACAAGAAGAAGCGGGCGGCCGGGGTTGAAGTAGACGCCGCCGACGAGCCGCAGGACGAGGCACCCCGCAAGCCGCGCAAGCGCGTGAACGTCGAGCTGGACGCCATCCTGGCCGAGTCCCTGGACGCGGTCCTGGAGCGACTCAAGATCGCCGGCGACGCCGACTACGTCATCTTCTCCGACGGCTCCGGCGCCGACTTCTCCATGGGCTGTGGCTACGCCTCGGTGGTCGTCGACCGCGAGGCCAAGTCGCGCACCCTGCTGTTCGGCGCGCTCAACCGCGGCACGGTGAACATCGCCGAGATGCTGGCCGTGCTGCAGGGCCTGGACTACCTGGTGAACCTGGAGGCCACGCGGCGGGCCAACAAGCCCGGCCGGCGGCTGCTGCGCACGGTGCACATCATCACCGACAGCCAGTACTGCCAGACCACGGGCGAGTCGGGCCGGGGCCGCACGGCCAAGCGCAACGTCGGCATCTGGTCCATGTTCGAGAGCTACGCGAGGCAGGGCCTGGTGCTGCACTGGCACCACATCAACCGCGCCACGTGCGGCCTGAACGTCCTGTGCGACGCGGCCTCCAAGCTCGCTCGCATCCGACTGCGTGACTACAATATCGACCGCGACCTATCTGCGGGAGATAGTAGCATGACCTTGGACCAGGTGAACCCCGGCGACTGAAGGAGGGTCTCGGGTGCGAAGGAGCAGCAGGATGATCAACAGACAGGGCATCTGGCTGGACGTACGCTGGTTTGAACTGGGCGACCTGCCGCAGATCGTCCGGCTTCACGCCAGCGCGTTTCCGTGCGAACTGTGCACCGAGCAGAGCGTCTGCGCCTTCGCCGAGCGCGAGGGCGGCGCCTGCCTGGTGGCAGTCGACCCTACTAACGACGAGGTCGTGGCCACGCTGTGCTACGTCGACCTCGGCGCGACAGTTGAAGTCACGCACTGTGCCGTCGCCGAGCGCATGCGGCGCCAGCACGTCGGCACGCGCATGATGCGCCAGCTCACCGGCGGCGGCCGCCCCCGCGGCGTCAAGTTCGTGGCCCGGGCGCGCGAGCGCGACGTCGTCGCCCACCTGTTCCTGCGCAGCCTCGGCTTCCGGGCCGTGGCCCCCTACCGCGACGACGCCGCCTTCGCCGACGGCGAGGCGGCCATACCGTTCGAGCTGGAGTCCCGCGGCGACGCGGCGGGTCGCATACGGCGCCGCGAGTCGGCGTCCGTCTGAGCCGGCACCACTGACAGTTACTTACACGAGGCCACCGGTGGGTTATCCTACCGGTGGCTTCTTCGTTGACGGGTACGATCTTGCGCCGAGGAGACGACATGCCACGAGATCTGATTCTGTCGACCGACCGCAGCCACGACGGCAGCCCGTTCGCCAGGCGGCGCGCCCACCGCAACAGGCCGCTGCAGCTGCACCGGGTGTTCGCCGACAAGAAGGAGCGCATCTACCTGTCCGGGCCGGTCGAACACGGCGGCCACCTATTCCACTTCGCCTACCGGCGGCGGTTCCAGCCCGCCTACGACCGCCGCTTCCCGCGCTCCTACCGCCACGACCTGCTGCTGCTGTGCCCGGGCCTGGTCGGCAAGGTCGACCGCGCGCGCCTGCAGCCGCTGCTGGGTCTGACGGCGGAGGACTGGCTGCTGAACGTCCGGCACACCTGCCTGGCGCTGCTGCGCCACGGCTACGCTCACGAGCTGTTCGACACGGTCACGGTCGACCCGTCGACCGGCCACGACCGCTGCATGCGCCAGCTGCTCTGCTGCGACCTGGCGGCCGTGCTGGGCGACCTGGACGGGGCCGTCACCGACTACGGCGAGACCGGCCGTGACCGCCTCTGCGCCCGGTCGCTGGAGAGCATCCTGCTGCGCAAGCCGGCCGGCGGCGACGACGAGACCAAGGGGTGGACACACGACACGGAGAGGGCATTATGAGCATCGAAGTCGATTACGGCGGCGTGGCGCTGCCGGAGAGCATGATCTGGACGCGCGGCGGCGACGGCCCGGCGGAGACCACGGCCACGGCCACGGTGATGGCCCTGGAGTCGGTGGCCATCGGCATGCCGGTGCTGAGCGCCGAGACGGCGCCGGCGTTCCTGCTGCGCTCGACGCAGCTGTCCGTGGCGCGCGGCGCCGGCCCGTGGGTACTCAAGAACAAGCGGCCCATCACCAGCACCTACCTCACCTGGCAGCAGGTGCGCTCCTTCATCGGCATGCGCACCAACGCCAGGAACCTCAGCGACAAGGAGTTCGCCGCCGTGGTCATGGAGGCGCTGCAGCGGCACGCGCAGGCCTACGCGCGCAAGTCGACGGCCAGCAGCGGCTACAAGGTCGCGCTGCTGCTGCACCGCCTGCGGCCGCTGTGCGAGCTGAGCCAGGCGGACCGGTCCGCCTTCAGCCTCGGCAAGGACTATCGCAAGGCGACGCGCCGCGTCGTGGTCCGCGTCGACGTGAGCGCGGCCAGCACGGCGCTGCTGCGCGAGCTGGCGCTGGCGGAGTTCTGGAAAGGCGAGATCGGTAGCCGTATCGTCAACCGGTCCGACTTCGCGGTCGAGGTCAGCGGCGTCGACCGCGACGACCCGTAGTCGCCCGTCACGTAGTCACCCAGTACAGGAAGTAACCATGCTTCTATCCGGAAATGAGATCCTGCACGTTATCCAGCGCACCGCGGCCTGGGAGGCGAGCGGCGAGTTCGACCCCGCCAAGCTGTTGCACCGGCCCGCCATCAGCATCACGCCCTTCGACCGCTCGGCCCTGAACCCGCACAGCTACAACCTGCGCCTGGGGCCGACGCTGGTCACCTACGCGCGGACCAGCGGCGAGCTGGACATGCGGCTGGACAACCCGACCTCCGAGCACGTTATCGGCCCCGACGGCGTGGTGCTGCGCCCCGGCGTCGTCTACCTGGGCTCGACGGTCGAGCGCGTGGCGGCCTACGGCCTGGCGGCCAAGATCGACGGCCGCTCGTCGGTCGGCCGGCTGGGCCTGCTGGTGCACCTGACCGCCGGGTACGTCGACTCGGGCTTCGACGGCCACTACACGCTGGAACTGTCCGTCACCGAGCCGCTGCGCGTCTACGCCGGCGTCGCCATCTGCCAGGTCTCGTTCGAGATGATCGCCGGCGACGTGAGCGACTACGCCGGCAAGTACAACAACCAGGGGCCTCGCCCCGTCTCCAGCCGGCTCTGGAAGGAGCTGGCCGCGTCACCGTCCGTGTCCACACCCACAACCAAGGAGCAACCGTGAAGTGCGTCATCATGCGCGGCATCAGCGGCAGCGGCAAGACGACCTACCTGAAGAAGAACTTCCCCGAGTTCACCGTCGTCTCCGCCGACAAGTTCTTCGAGCGCGAGGACGGCAGCTGGCGGTACGACGAGACCCAGATCAACCAGGCGCACGCCTTCTGCGTGCGCCAGTTCACCGAGCTGGTCGTGAAGCGCGCGCCGCTGATCGCCGTCGACAACACCAACCTGCGCATCGCCGAGCTGGCCGTCTACACGCAGCTGGCCGCGGCGCACGGCTTTGACACGTTCGTGTTCACGCTGCTGATCAACCCGGCCATGGCCGCCGCGCGCAGCGTGCACGCCGTCCCGGTCGGCAAGGTGCACCTCATGGCCAACTCCATGGACGCGCTGCCGCCGTGGCTGACGCAGTACCTGATCACGCCGGACATCGTGGACGTGTTCTGCGCCCGCGACGTCGTCTTCAACTCCCCGGGCTCGCGCCGCTAGGCCGCGCCGCCCGCACTCGGCGCCGGCCGACCGGCTGGCGCCGCCCCACCTCGTTCGTAAACAAACCACAGCTGGAGGACTTCGTGGACGACAAGCTGTTGAGTAACTGCGTGTCCGCCCTGGAGATGGTCAACCCGACCGTGCGCCGGTTCGTGGACCGCGCGGTCGACCTGTGCAGCCTGGTCAACGTCAACCGCCTCGTGCGCCTGGCCGACGCCGCCTGGATGATGCGCATGGCGGCGGCGTCGCCGGGCTACGAGCGCGGGTACGGGTACCCGCCCGACCCGGACTCGCTGCTGTCGGTGCCGACGGCCGGCGGCTCCGAGATCGCCTGGCAGCGGCCGCCCGGCGGCGGCAAGTGGCCGGTCGTCGGCGTGGCCTGGTACGTCGACGTGCGCCGCAACCTGCACGTGCGCCTGGAGGGACTGATCGCGCACCGCGGCGACGCCAGGCCGACGCTGTTCGGCGGGCCGGTGCCGCTTACGCGCGAGGGCCGCTTCCGCAGCGTCGCGGACCTGCTCACGGTCCACCCCGACATACGGTTGCCGCAGCCGTACCTGTACGCCGACCGGCGCCAGCGCGGCATGGCCCTGGCCCTCAAGGAGGACCCCCTCGACGAGGCCGCCTGGTGCGCGCTGCTGGACCTGTCGATGGACCTGCAGCAGGAGGCCGGCGCGTGCGTCTTGCGGCGGTCCGTGGAGGCCGCGCTCAAGGTCAGGCGCATGCTGGCCGACAGCCCGGTCAACCGCGCCGGCACGGGCCTGCCGGTCGGCCGGCAGTACCACGTGGTCTGCCACGGCGTGCGCAAGCCGGGCGGGCACGTCGTCTCGAAGCAGCCGTCGACCAGTCTCGTGTACGCCGTCGACGCGGACGAGGCGAGCTTCTCGACGCTGGCCGCCCTGGCCCGCCGGCGCCTGTCGGCGGAGCGCGTCGAGGTCGCGCAGGTCGCTACACTCCAACCGGGAGAAGTCAAATGAGCAGGAACGGTTACTGCGTCTACTCGCTGACGCTGGTCAACCCGACCGCGGCCCAGTTCGTCGGTCGCGCCGACAACATGCGGGCGCTCGTCAACAACGGCCGCCGCGTGCGCTGGGCCGACGCGGCGTGGCTGGCCAGCCTGGCCGGGCCTGACCGTGCCGGCGGCAGACTGCTGCGCCTGGGCGAGAGCGGCGGGCAGCGGTCCAGGTCGCACCCGACGACCGTGGCCGGCGGGCGCTGGCCGATACTGGGCGTGGCCTGGTGGTACGACCGCCGGCGCAACCTGCACGTGCGGCTCGTCGTGGTGCAGGGCGCCGCCATGCCGCGGCTGTTCGGCCGCCGCTTCGAGGGCGACGTCAACTACCCGTGGGCGTCCTGCGAGCTGGTCTACCCGGGCCTGGGCGTGCCGCTGCCGAACGGCGTCTTCTTCGACCGCGACTATGCCGGCGCCCGCCAGGCGGCGCACGAGGACCCGCTGGGCGAGGCCCACCTGATGGCGATGATCGACCTGGCGCAGGAGCGCGAGCTGCTGCCGGAGTACGCGGTGACGTCGCTGCGGCTCCGGCTGCGCGCCGCTCGCCAGGTAAACCAGGCCGTGGCGAGCAACCCGGCGATCGCCGGCTGCCCCGGACTGCGGACGTACTGGGTGAGTGCCACCGCTAGCGTCGTCGGCCGCAACGTCGTGCAGAGTGCCTACCACGAGCACACGCTGGCCTGCAGCGAGGCGGAGGCCGAGATCATCGTGCGCGCCAGGTTTGCCGGCACCCGCGGCGGCGAGCTGCTGAACGTTCGCGTCGATGAAGTCCGAGTAGATCAACTGAGTACCTAGCAAGGGAGGTTGCAATGACGAAGCGAGTACTGGAGCTGCTGCGGCAGCTCATCCACCGCGAACTGAGCTACCGCGACCGCCTGCAGGCCTGGCTGGAGGCCACGGAAGAGGGCAAGTCCGAGATGGGCTACCCGCCGGCGAGCGACCGCAGGCTCAAGTACGGCACCTTCGACGTGCGGCAGGGCCAGGCGCTCGTCCGGCTCGGCCTGGCCCGCCGGGAGACGAGCGACAACGGGCTGGGCAACGACCTGTTACTGGTGCTGGAGGGCGACGGCAATGACTGACGCGGCGGATAACACGAGCAACGACACGGCCGGCTACATGGTCAGCTACCGGTCGCCGGGAGGCGGGTGCGGCAACCGCTGCTTCGACACGCAGGAGGAGGCGCGCGCCTGGGCGGCCGAGCACGCCGGCGAGTGGTCGTCGCACAGCATCCTGCGCCTCGCGCCGGCGGCCGGCCTGCCGTGCTGGCTGCTGACCGCCGAGCTGCTGCCGGCCGACGCGAGCGGGGGGCCGTGATGGCAGACAACACGAGAGCCGCCGCGCCGAAGCCCGTGCGCGTCGTGCTGCAGGCCAGCGTCGTGCTGCTGCGGCCGACGATACGCCTGGTGGTGGACGAGCTGATCTGGTGCGTCGGCTGGGTCAACCAGCGGGCGCGTTCACGCATGGCCTCGCTGTCGTGGAGCACGGACACGCTGTACGGCTTCCTGTCGGAGCCGCACGGGCGCGGCGTCCACGAGTCCACCCTGCTGCGCCCGCCCGACGAGTCCGGGCCGCTGCAAGTGCAGAAGCCGACGCGGCCCGGCGGCGCCGCCTGCCCGCCCACCTGCCGCATCGACCGCTCGGCGGAGCGGTTCACCGCGTCGCGCCGCCTGTCGGCCGGCGCCGCTTCGCTGATGGGCGCCGCCTGGTACGTCGCGCCGGACGGCGCCCTGCATCTGCGCCTGTGCGGCCGACGCCTGTCGCCGTGCAACCGCGCCGGGTGGCACCACGTGCTGGGCGTGCCGGACAAACCTTCCCTGCACCCGTTCTACCTCGTCTACCCGGACGCGTGGTACGGGCTGTGGGACGCGCTGGCCCGCGCCCGGGCCGGCCCGGACCACTGCCGCGGCCAGTTCGCCGCCCTGACCGAGGACGACCCGCTGGACGAGGCGGCCTGGGCGTCGGCGCTGGACCAGACGCTGGAACTGGATACGCCGGACGCCGCCGCGGCGGCGGCACAACTGCGGACGTGCTGGCGCCTCACCGGCATCCTGTCGGCCGCGCGGCTGGAGGCACGCCGGCACCTCACCGGCGCTCCACCGGAGACTGGTTCGCCCGCCGCGAACGTCGCGTGGGAGCGGTTCTGCGCTGACAGTGATTGACCACGACAACCCCAACGCAAGGAGTGTTTCATGAAACCGATACGACTGCCGTGCCCGTGCTGCCGCCAGCGCGTCGCGGACATCGAGATCCGCCTCTGGAAACTGGGCCTGGGCAACGAGTTCTCGTGCGAAGACTGCGGCACCTACTTCGGCGCGGCCGAGGTCGAGGCCATGATCGCCGCCTGGGCGCCGGTCCTGGCCTGGCTGCGCCAGGCGCCCGCCGTGCCGGCGCCGGACGCCGGTGACACAACCGACACGACGCCGCCCCCGGGGCGGAAGGAGTAGACATGGGTATCTGGTGCAATATCGACGGCGAGGTCGTCGTACACGCCTGCCCGGACAGCCGGGCCATCGCGGACCGGCTGGAAGGCTACCTGGGCGACGGCGTCTGCGTCGAGTACGGCGAGGACTCGCTGCGCGTGGAGGTGTCGTTCGCCAACCACTGCTCGCACCTGTTCGCGGTGGCGGCCGAGCGGCTGATCGACCAGCTCGGGCCGTACGCGCTGCAGCCGGCCGAGTTCAAGGTGCGCATCGACGACGAGGCGTACCCGCTGTGGATCGGCGCGGAGGCCGAGGTGGACGCGTGCCGGCGCGCGGCGCTCGTGGAGGCGGCCCGCGCGGCCGCCCGGCTCCTGACGCGGCCGGAGGTCGACGCGCTGGTGAAGGAGATGCAGGCCGACGACTTCCTGCCGCCGGCCGGCCAGTAGAGTGTCGTTGGCAACCCGTTTCAACCGAGCAAAGGAGTATTGATCATGCCATGGTTTAGCGTACTGGGCGACGTCATCGTGCAGAACAGTCCGGACTCGATCGGCCTCGCACGCCTGCTGCAGCGGATCCTGCAGGGCAGCCCGATCGACGTCCACATAGTGAGTGTGGCGCCGACCTCGTTCAAGCTGAGCCTGAGCGGCAGCGGCGAGCACGCCGACGCCAATCTGCGCGGCGAGGTCGAGGTGCTGTTGCGCGCGCTGGGCGCACACGCCGTCGCCGTTTACACGGTCGACGTGGGCTACGGCGGCAAGTCGGACTGCCTGCTGTTCGGGCCGGCCGACATGGTGGAGGCGGCGCAGCGCAAGCGCCGCCTGTACGCGGCGCGCGAGGCACTGAAGGCACTGACGCGCAAGGAGGCCCGGGCTCTGCTGGACGGCCTGCCGGACGAGCACTTCCGGGAGGAGTCATGAAGGCCACCTCCGGCGACGGCTACGACGTCGTCCGCGTGGACCCGAGCGGCGACGAACTCGTCACGTCCGTGCACACCGCCTACATGTATGCCAACCGCCGCAGGAGGGACGGGTGCCTGCGGTCGAGCGACCTGCAGGCGCTCACGGCGTTCGCCGACCTGCGGCTCGCGCAGCGCGCCGCGCTGTCGCCGCACTACCTGTGGCGGACGGGCCACCTCAGCGACGTGGCCCGGCTGCGGCGGCGGGCCGGCCTCTCGGCGGCGGGACTGTGCTGGTACGCCGGCAAGAAGGGCGAGCTGCACGTGCGCGTGTACGGCGGCCGCTTCCTGGTTTCGTGCGGCGAGGCGCCGCTGCCGTTCAACTACGACGGCTACGGCGGGCTGCACCCGTTCGAGCTGGTCTACCCGTTCGTGCGACTGCCGGGCCACTACCACGAACGCGACTACCACGCCGACCAGTCGCTGGTGCTGGCCCTGATCGACGCCGTCCGCGAGGACCCGTTCGACGAGGCCTCCTGGGCGGCCGCGTGCGACGTGATGCAGGACGCCGGCTGCGACCTGCGCGCCCAGTTCCTGCGCGAGCAGATGCGCCGCGCCATGTTCGTGCGCCACCACTTCCGCGCCGCCCTGGGGCTGGCCGAGGGCTCGGGCCGTCGCGTGGTACTTAACGTCAAGTCAACCATCAAGCAACTGGAGACGACATGAAAGTGTTTCAGGTCAAGGACTGCACGCGCGACCTCGCGCGCGCCGAGATCGAGCTGCTGCTGCAGCTGCGCATCATCAAGCTCGTCGACGAGACCTACGTCTTCGCCGATGGCTACGAACCGAGCCTCCTGACGTACTACCTGTACCCCTGGGCCGTGTCGGTCAGCCGGCCGCGGCAAATGCCGATGCTGGACCGCTTCGCCAACTCGCTAAGCGATGCGGTCCAGGCGGTGTGCGACGGCCTGACCCAGGCGAACCTGAGCGCCGACCCGCCCGGGTCGGTGGTCGTCGACCCGCTGTACAGCATGGTGCTGCGCAACCACGGCCACAACGTGTTCGCCGTCACGGCCCCGCGCGGCGTGCTGCTGGACATGCTGGACCTGCTGAAGCAGGGTCCGCTGGCGGAAGCACTGTGCCGCCGCAGCTACGCGCGCGTAGAACAACAACTGGCGTGATCAACGTGTCGTGCGGCGGCAGCGCGCTGCCGCCGCACCTTGTCGAGGAGTGACCGAATGCTGTTCAACATCTACGACCGCAGCGAGCTGGTGCTGCAGGACGTCCCCGCCAACCACCCCGCAGTCATGCGCTGCGTCCCGGACAAGCCGCTATCTGCCCTGGCGGTCGGCGAGAGCACGCTGCTGCGCTGGCACCGCGAGACGTACCGCATTTCGCGGGTGGCGTGACCGGCCGAACACGGGAGGGGAGTGACATGCGCAACATACTGGAGTTCGACTTCCAGCCGTCGCGGCGCCGCCGCCGCGCGGCCCCGCCGCGCCCCAGCAAGCCGACGACCGCGGCACCCGTGCAGCTCGCCGAGACGGGCCTGCCGCTGACGGTGATCAACCGCCTCGAAGCGCACGGCATCATCACCGTCGACGCGCTGGGCGACGTGCCCGACGACGTCATCCGGGAGATCCTGAAGTCCGGCGCCAGGACCCAGGAGCAGGTCCACGAGCTGCTGGTGCTGCACGGCCGCCGACTCAGCCGTGACGAGATCACGGCCATGCGCACGGCAGCCGCTCCGCAGCCGACTGCCAAACGCCGCCACGTCAGGCGCGCCGAGCGACCGCCCCGCGTCCCACCTACCCACGGAGTCTAGAAGCAATGGAACTATTCGACGTCAGCGATCACGCCGCGGACAGCGCGGCGACAGTGACCGTGTGGGTTCTATGCCTGAGCCGACCCGAGACGCTCGTTCTCGGCCCTTACCTGACGGAAGAGGCGGCCGTCGCCGCCGGGCGGGGCAGGCTGTCCGTGCAGCACCCGAAGGTCCAGGCGGGGTGTATCCAGGTCCTCGACGGCCTGGTCTGCCGCCTCGACGGCGTGCCCACGCTTTCGCTCCGCGAGGAGTTCGCGAGCTACCTGGCCCACGGCAACCCGCTGCTCAAGAACGACGGCAGCGGCGAGCCGTACAGCGACGCGGAGCTGGACCGCCGTCGCCCGAGCGCGGCGGCCGTGGAAGCGCGGCTCGCCCCGGGCCGCCGCCTGTGCGGCCTGTGACCGACCAAACCATTGCCGGCTGCGCCGACGCAGCCTCACCACGCGCGTAAAGAGGAGTAGCGCATGACAGAAGACATGACAGAAGACATTTCCTGGGTGAGTATCACGCTGACGCCGACGAAGGACCGCGGCGTGTACTCGGTACGGCTGGAAGCGGCCGACGAAGTGTGGTCGGCCGTGTTGCACGTGCCGGCCGACAGCTCGGTCTGGGAGCAGGCCAGAGCACTTGCCGCACAGCACGGCTGCCCGGTCACCGTCGAGTGCCCGGGCTGCATCCCAGCCCGGGTACGCTTTACGGGCTAGCACGCCTGCTGCCGGCAGCCTGCGGGACGCAGCCACGACTTAGGACGCCGGGGCAGCCATGACTGTTAACGCCGAGGCAGTTGCCACCGACACCGCCGACGCGTGTGACGCCGACGCTGGTGATGCCGAAGCCAGTGATGCCGAAGCCAGTGTTGCCGAAGCGGGCGAGACGTGTGATGCCGAAGCGGCCGAGACGTGCGATGCCGAGGCAGGTGACTGGTGGATGCCGACGCGGATGACGCCGACACAGGTGACGCCGACGCGGTAAATGACTTCGGATGGCGTCGATCGGGGGGCGGCGGAGTAGCCGAGCGCCAGCGAGGCTCCGCCGCCCCCTTCGGCGGCAGCCGATACACTACTTTAGTAGTAGTATAGAACAAGTTCCCCCAGGACCCCGTTTCATGTCCGAAAGCGGCCAGTTTGGGCCGTTTCGTCGACGTAAGTCCTTGATTTGCAACACCCCATAGAACAAGTTCCCCGTGTTCGGCCCCCAAAAGGGCTCTAATCGACGTAAGTCCTTGATTTGCAACACCCCATAGAACAAGTTCCCGGAGGCCTGTACGCGGCGGCTTTTCAGCACCCATTTCGTGCTCGGCGCGCCCCGCGATCGGGCGTCTGCGCGCAGCACCCGGAGGTAGTAATGACAGAGCAGTCAGAGAAGTCATCGTCGGTGATACGCAGCGCCGATTTCGGCCACCGCGCACGCGCAGCGCGACTGGCGCGCGGCCTGAGCGTGGCGAAGCTGGCCGCGAAGGTCGGCATCAGTGTCGGCACGATCCGTAACGTCGAGGGTGGCATAGGTAGTTGCCGTCTGAACACGGCGTTCGCGCTGGCCGCCGAGTTGGGGATCGACGTGAACGCGCCGCCCCCGGAAGACCTGCCGTCCGCGGTGTCCGCACTGGGCGCCTGTGTCGGCGACGTAGAGAACACGGTGGGCAGGGTGGCCAGGGCGGTCGCTAGCCTGGTCGCGCTCGCGCCGCCCCCATCGTCTGCAATTGACCAGGTAGTTCAACAACCTGAGCGAAGGAGTAGTTACGTGATCAGCTTCCGACTGTTAAACGAGCCGCTGCCGCCCGACTGGAGTCCGGACGCGCACTGGCAGGTGGAGTACTGGCCCGACGGCGTGGGCGCCGCGTGGCCCGACGGCGTGGCCTGGGTGACCGCGCTGGGCGAGTTCGTGTTCCTGGACGGCGTCTTCGTCCGCGACGACCGGCGGCGCCGCGGCGTCGGCACGGCCCTGGTCAAGGCGATCAAGGAGCGCTGGCCGGGCGTCATCCTGTCCGAGGCCATCTCCGCCGCCGGCGAGGCCTTCCTGGCCAGTCTGCAGGCGTCTGCCGCGTCCGCTACGCCCGCTGACGAGCCGGACAGGAAGGCGATCCACCGCGCCGAGGTGATCGCGCTGCTAGCCACCGGCGAGGTGCTGAACGAGCCGTCCGTTCGCAGCGGCGACATGGAGTACTACTTCGAGGACGATGACGCCGAGCCGGGCGACCGCCTCGAAGAGCGCGTCTGGATCGAGGTCGACGTGCCGATCGCCTGGTTCGGCTGCGAGTTCACGCCGAACGAGCTGGGCGTGCTGTTCAAGGCCGACGACACCGCGCAGGTGGCCGCCGAGGCGGAGCGCGAGCGCCAGATCAAGGACTGGGCCGACCGCAGCGGCGGCTGGGAGCTGGCGCTGCACGAGAGCCCGGTGCTGGCCCTGTTCAACAACTGCTACGTCCGCTTCCTGGACGGCTGGCACCGCACCAAGCTGGCCCGGCTCGACGGCCACACTTCGGTGCGCACGCTCGTCGGCGTGCGCCCCGAGGTCTACCGGGACGAGATCGAGTGACGATCATCGGTTGGCGCCCGGCGCAGGCCGGGCGTCGCCACAACCACGGAGTAAGTCATGACCCTGAACGACTGGATTGAGATGATCGTGGCGGCGCCAGGGGACCGACACGAGGGGCTGGCGCTGCTGGCCGACTGGCTGGAGGAGCGCGACGACGTGCGCCACCGCCGCCTGCGCTGGTGGCTGGCGGCCGACCGCCACATGTCGACGCTTCCCGCCGTGCGCACGAACGAGCTGTGCGACTACCGCAGCAGTACCGCCTACTTGATGTTCGACGGCCAGCCGCACGGCGTCGTCGACCACTTCGTGTCCGCCGCCCTTTACGTGATGCCGCAGCACCGCCTGATGCGTTCCGCCCTTACGCCCGAGCGGCGGATCGACTGCCTGGGCGAGCTGCGCTTCGGCCACTTCCACGCCGGCCACTTCCTGGTGCGCAACATGCTGCTTCGGTGCGGCCTGCACGCGGGCCGCGAGTTCAAGCCGCAGGTGGCGTTCGTGGAGGAGAGCGGCGAGCGCATCGTGCTGCAGCTCCGGGCGATGCAAGAGATCTCCGGTCCGCTGTCGTACGACCCGTCGGAGGACGACAACTTGTGGTGCCTTGCCGCCCGCCAGCTCGTTTACGCGGCCTCGCCGAACGGCTCGGCGCGCAACCGCGTCCGGCGCCTGCAGCGGGCCGTCGCGGCGGTCAACGGCTACGACGTCGACAACGTGACCTGCCGCTGCTCCAGGGCCGCCTCGGCGTGGCTGGAGGAAGCCTTTATCAGCTGCCCCGGCCGCGAGGACCTTATCGAAACCCTGTACTGATCACATCGCACTAACCGAAGGAGACGACCGTGACCACCGACGACTGGGTCGAACTCATCGTCGCCGAGCCGGACGACTACCCGACCAACGTCGCCGTGTTCGCCGACTGGCTGGAGGAGCGCGAGCAGCCGTCCCACCTGCGCCTGCGCGCCTGGCTGGAGATGGACCTGCGCCTGCGCGCCCTGAAGGCCGTGCCGACGGCCGGCGGGCCGAGGTTCGGCGTCATGGCCGCCGACAACTTCGTCAGGACCTTCAGCCTCGTCTTCGTGCACGAGGACGCGGAACGATTCCTGCTGTCGACCCTGCTGGTGATGCCGGCCCACCGCACGTCGCGGCCGCGCGCCGACATCGCCGCGTTGCTACACGACCGCCTGTCGCGCCCGCACCTGGGCGGGGTGCGCCTCGACGCGCTGCTACTGCGGCGCATCCTGCGCCGCAACCTGCACGACGGCGCCGAGCTGTCGCTCGACGCCGCGGACCCACTCCGGGCCGCGTCCGCTGTCGTCGCGGCCGAGCAGGACAGAGAGCGGCGTCGGGAGGCCGTCGGTGGCATCACGACAGCGGCGTCGTCCAGCCTGACCTACGAGCACGCCTTCCGCATGCTGGCCATCGCCCACGCCACGGGCCGCATCAACGGCCGGCTGAATCAGATGCGCCTGCTGGTCGCCCGCGCGAACGGCTACGGCAACGACCCGAACTGCCGCTGCTCGCTGGCCGCCACGCGCTGGCTGCTGGCCGGCGCGGAGGTTTGTCGTGACCTGCTGAGGAGGGACCCGTGAGTACGCTAGACACCTGGCTTAACGAGATCGTCGACGACCCCGACGCCTACCGCGACAACCTGGCCGTGTTCGCCGACTGGCTGAGCGACCGCGACGACAGCCGCGAGCCGCTGGTGCGCGACTGGCTGGCCCTGGAGGCGCGCCTGGCCGGCCTGCCGCCGACGCCGGGCGGCGCGGTGCTCGAAGACCCGGCCGACGGCGGCCGCCAGTTCGCCGACTGGTTGTGCCTGCAATTCGGCGGCGCCGCCCGCCTGCTGCTGTCGTCCTGCCTGCGCCACGCGCCGCTGCGTCGCCACCTGACCGACGACACGTCGCTCAGCCTGGTCGGCGTCGCCGGCGGCCTCACGTCGCTGCTCCGCACGCAGCTGCTGCACGATCTGCACGTGTGCGGGTTCCGCCCCGACGAGCCCTTTCGCGTCGTCGCCGACGCCGAGTTCGACATCGGGCAGCGCTACACGCTGTCCGTTGTCGCACTCGACGCGCGCTCGTCGCTGTCCGACCTGGCGCGCGTCCAGCTGACGCGCGACATGCGCCTGGGCATGCTCCGCTTCCTCCGCTCGGCGCTCCTGCCCGGCTACGCGGACAAGGAGGACGTCGCGCTGTGGGGCCTGTCGGCCGCCTTCCACCTGGACGCGGGCGACTGGTCGCTGCAGGGCCGTACCTGGCTGCGCGAGTGCCTGTCCTGGCTCCACTTCGCGGCGCGCAGTTGCGCCGACATACTGAACCGCTTGAACGGGAGGCTACAGTGGCTCGACTCGACCTTGGATCCTGGGCGCGCGTCATCCTGACCGAAGACGACGGCCTGCAGGCGCTGCCGCTACTGGCCGACTGGCTGGAGGAGCGTGACGACCGCCGCCACATACCCGTCCGCAACTGGCTGACCACGCGTCACAACATGGCGGCCGCCGCGCACGGCGTGCGCCTGAGTAACGAGGAGCGCCGTCGCGTCAACGCACAGTTCAAGGCGCACGTCTCGCGACTGTCCGGCTCCTGCGGCATGCTGGCCGTCGGGGCCGTCCTGCTCGTCGCCGCCGAGCACCTGCCGTCATTCGACCGGTCGCCGCCGTCGACGCCGGTGTTCGGGCCTCTCCTGACCCTGCCGCCGCTGCGCGCCATGGTGCGGCTGTCCGTGGTCAGCGTCCTGGGCCTGGGGCCGCCGGTCGACCTGGCCGAGGCCGTCAGCGAGGCGGCCTTCGCCCACAAGGTCGGCCCCGACGTGATGGGGCCGGCGGGCCACGTTGTGTACGACCGGCTCGTCACCGCCGTGGAGATGCTCGGCCAGGGCCTGTCGTTCGCGGCGGCGCAGGCGCTGCTGTCTGCGACTGAGCAGACCCAGCCGAACACCGGCGTCGGCGCCGCGACGCGGCGCCTGTCGGCGTACTGGCTCACGCGGCGCCTCCGGGAGCACGAGGCGCTGCTGTCCGAATGGGACTACGAGGTGGCTTCTTCATAAACGCTTATTGGGAGGAATCGATACCGATGTCGGCGTTACCGATCGAGAGGCCGGACTGGGTGGTCATCAACACCTCGGCCGGCAAGGACAGCCAGGCCATGACGGACTACGTCGTGGCCTGCGCGGACGCCGACGGCGTGCCGCGCGAGCGCGTCGTCGTGGTGCACGCGGACCTGGGCGACATGGAGTGGCCAGGCACCAAGGAGCTGGCCGCCGAGCACGCGGCGCACTACGGACTGCGCTTCGAGGTCGTGCACCGTGTCACGGCCTCCGGCGAGCGCCAGGACCTGTTGCAGCACGTCTTGGCGCGAGGCAAGTGGCCGTCCTCCAAGTGCCGCTACTGCACCAGCGAGCACAAGCGCGGCCCGGTGGGCACCCTGCTGACGCGCCTGACCGCGGAGACGCGCGCGGCCGGCGTCCGCCGCCGCGTGCACCTGCTCAACTGCCTGGGGCTGCGCGCCGACGAGAGTCCGGCCCGCGCCAAGCGGCCGGCCCTGTCCGAAGACACGCGGCACAGCAACGGCCGACGCCGGGTCACCGTCTGGCTGCCGCTGCACGCCTGGGACGAGGCCTCCGTGTGGGCGCGCATCGCCCAGGCCGGCACGCGCGTGCACCCCGCCTACAAGCGCCTGCGCCGGCTGAGCTGCAGCTTCTGCATCTTCAGCCCGGCCGAGGCCCTGGCCATCGCCGGCCAGGAGCGCCCCGAGTTGCTCGACCGCTACGTGGCGGTCGAGGAGAAGATCAACCACCGCTTCCGCATGGAGCTGAGCATGGCCGAGGTGCGCGAGCGCGTGCGCTCCGGCGACGTGCCGGCGCGCTGCGACGGCACCTGGTGCATGTGAGGAGGTTACCGTGACTGACATGAACTCTGGGCGTGGCGAGATCCCCGCCATGCCTACGGACGACCTGCGCCGGCACGCCGTCGCCGCCGGTCTGATCGACCACTACCTGGAGGCGGACGGGCCGGACGACCTGCTGCTGATCCTGGCGGACTGGTGCGAGGACCATGACGACCCGCGTCGCCACACGCTGCGTGCCCTGCACGCCGCCCGCCGGCTGGCCACGTCCTTCGACCTGCCCGACGACTGCCCGCGTCTCGCCATGCTTCGCCAGGACGGCTACAGGGCCGTCATGGACGACCGACTCTGGCCGTACCGGCACCGTTTCCGCCACGACAGCTTGACGCCGTTGTGGTACTGCCTGTGCGTCCGCCACGTCCGCGCTGCGCTGCCGGACGTCGACGCCGCGCGGTCGCGGGCGTCGCGCCAGCAGCGCCAGCTGCACGGGCCGCCGCCCCGGCATCTGTGGTCGCTGGCCGTGCCGTCCGCCCGTCGGCTGCTGGCGTGGCGCGAGCTGGCCGGCACCGGCGTGTTGGGGTTCGACAGCGACGAGGTGCTCCACTTGCTCGGCGTGTGCTACGCCGAGATGAGTGCCAAGGTGACGCGCGCGCGCACGCTGCGGTTGCTAATGCGCTCCGTCGCGCTCGTGGACGCTGACTTCTCGCGACTGACGCCGCTCCAGGCGCTGTGCAGCGCCGTGGCCGATTACAACGGCCTCGGCGGCGGGTCGACGAACGCCGCCGCGCAGTACACCGGCACCTGGTGCAACCGGCTGGCCGAGCAGATCGTCGGCCGCGTCGTACAGTCGATGTGGCCGGCCGGCGAGCGCCGGCGCTGAGACCGCACTGAGACCGCACCCCAACCCAAGGAGGCCCGCCATGGCGGCCGCGTTCACTGCCTACGACGACGACATCCTGGCCGGCCTGGTCGACGACTACCTGGAGCACCCGCGGCAGGTGGAACTCGTCGGCGTCATGGGCGACCGACTGGAAGACCTGCAGCAGCACCGCCTGCTACACTCGGTGCGGGCGCTGTCCCGCATGCACGCCGGCCTGTCTGGCGTGGAAGTGCCGTCGGAGCTGCCCGTCGCGACCGGCAAGCGGCGCACGGCGACGCTGCCGCTGCTGCGCCACACCCGCTGGGTCTCCGGCAGCGTGCGCAAGGTGCCGACGCTGCAGTTGCTCTACATGGCACTGTGCGCCCGCTGGCTGCCGATGTACCGCCATGACGGCGCGTTCGGCGGCCACGGCCTGCTGTTGCCGGCCGCCTCGGACTGCCACATGGAGGCCGAGCGCTTCGGCTCCATCCTGCTCGCGCCGGACCTCAGCCGCCTGGCCTTCTACGAGCTGGTCTGTGCCGGCCTGCTGGGGACGTTCGCCGACTGCCGTGAGGACTGGGCGCGGCACGCCGCGCCGTGGTCGCACGCGGCCGCCAAGCCGGCCGCGCGCCACTGCCGGGTCTCGATGATCGGGCACGCGCTGGTCGACAACATGACGCGCAACATGGGCAGCTTTCCGACGCGGCTTATACGCGCCGCCTGCCTGATGCTGGGCTACCGGTCGAGCTACAACAAGACCGGCGACATGCTCGCCTGGTGGCTCAACGAGGCCTGCGCCGGCGTGCTGCTACCCGCGGGCGACTGCGCGCGTTACCTTGACTCGGCGGGCAGCCGCGCCTGACGCCGTCTTCCGGGAGGTACACATGGACACTGACCGACCGTTCCGAATCGAGAGGTTCTTGCACACCTACTCCTACGAGGCGGCGCGTTTCGCCGTGCTGCGCCGCTTCACGGACCTGCGCCAGGGCTGGCAGCTGGCCGAGGGCCGGCTGCGGGCCTGGTGGCGTGACCGCCTGGTCGAGCTGGAGCGCCACGCCGTAGTTCGCTGGTTGAGCGGCAGGTCGAGTTTGGCGTTCGCCCGCAACTGCCCGCCGGTCGGCGTGGTCACGTCGAACCGCACGCGGCACTGTAACTGGTCGCTAGTCTGCCCGTACTGCCGCGCGCGGCTGGCGGCCGCGGCCTACAAGCGCATGGCGGCGCTGGCGTTCCCGGTCCGGCGCGCGCCCGCCTCGCCGTACAGCACGCTGGCGCTGCTGCGGCTGGAACTGCGCCTGCCGGTGCGCGGCGGCTTTGCCGGTCTGTACGAGCCGGCAGAAGAGGTGGCGGACGACGTGTGGCGTGCGTCGGCGAAGTCCGCGCGCGACTGCCTGTCGTCGTCGCCGGTGTCGCTGCTGGCGTCGCCGCCTTTGGTCGACGCCGCGGTCAGCTACGCGCAGCCGGTGCTGACGGCCGACGACCTGCGCGTGCGCATCGCCGTCACGGCCCTGAGCACGCGCGGCCGCCAGCAGGTCGAGGCGGACGTCGAGGCCCTGCGGCCGCGGCTGCTGCCGCTGGTCCTGCGCTACCGGTTCGCCGACGGCGTCACGCGGCGGGCGCTGACGCGCCTCGTTGCGGCGCCGTTCCACTTCCCGTTCCAGATGTACTCGCTGTTCGCCGACGGCGTCCTGCCGCCGTTCCGGCTGCGCGAGCTGGCGGACATGTGCGTCGGCAGGCGACTGCTGCGCACGCACGGCAAGTGCTACGACTTGCCGCGTTCCTAGACTACAAGGAGTCGACATGAAACGACGCAAGCGGCCGCCCTGGTGGCCCGACGGCGACCCCACCTGCCCGGCGCCGGACATGGAGGAGTTCGACGCCCTCCCCTGGCCCGAGCAGGCGCCCTTCCTGACCGCCGACGACCTGGCGGTCGAGGACTCCGACGACGGCGTGAAGCGGCCCGCGCGCGGCGGCGGTCGCTTCACGCTGGGCGACTGGGTGTCGCTGTCCTTCCCGCGCGCCACCTGCTCGGCCGTCGTTATCGAGGCCGTGCTCAACTGCCTCGGCGCCAGGCTGCAGGTTGACCTGCACTACCACCACATGAGTGAGATGCCCCGCGGCGGCACGCTGCGCACGCTGGCGGGCGTCTGGAACGAGGTCATGCGCGAGCTGGGTTACGAGCCGCCGTCGGCGGCGTCCGGCGCGCAAGCGACCGCCGAGCAGGCGGCCGTTGAGCAAACAGACGGCGCGGACGTGGCCACAACCGGCGTGTCTGCCGAGGATCCACTGCAAGCGGTGCTGGACATCGGCAAACAGCTGTCCGCCATGGCCGACGCCAGGCAAGTTAAGAACAGGAGGCCTGCGAGATGAACCTTTACGACCTGACCGTGGCCCAGTGCGAGGCGGTCGCCGGCCCGGCGGCCGGCTGGGTGGCCCGCTGCCACGAGGTCGCCGACCTCGTCAACAACGGGCTGAAGCTGCGCCTGTACCTGGCCTACGGCGGCTACTTCGGCGACGTGAACCCGAACTCGCCGCTGTACCGGCCCCGCGCCCCGTTCAGCCGCCACGGCTGGCTGGAGACGCTGGACGACCCGGTGACGATCGTCGACCCGACGCGCTGGGTGTTCGAGAACGCCTCGCCCTACATCTACGTCGGGCCGAACCCACTGCGCCTGGGCTACCAGGAGTACGACCTGGGCAACGACAACCTGCGCTTCCTGCAGGAGTCCTACAAGGAGCCGCCGGTCGGGCGTTCGCACCACAAGCTGGTGCCGCTGGAGGTCGGCGACGCGGACGCCGAGCAGTTCATCCGCCGCCTGTTCCAGCGGCCGCCGGCGGACCTCGACCTGCTCCAGGTAGCCTACCTGGCCAACCTGTCGCGGCGCACGCTGGGCCGGCACATGCGCCCCATCTTCCGGGCGATAGTTCTGGCCGGCCAGAAGGCCCTCATCCCCACGGACAACTACAAGTACGCGTTCGGCCGCGGCAAGCCCGTAGACGCTGAGGCCGGCGGTTGAGCACACTATGCTGTGCCCTTTACTAACCACGATCGCACAAGGAGGTGCGTTATGTCCGAGTCGGCCGTACCGCCCGACCCGTCCGCGCTGCCAGGGAAGGTGGCCTGCCTGAGCTGCAGCAGGGTATTTGACAGTCCAGATAGAAGGCGCACGCGCCGCTGCGAGGCCTGCAAGAAGAAGGACGACCCGTACGAGCGGGCCGTCTTTCGCATGTCGGACCTCTTCGCGGCCATGCGTCGCAACCGATAGGAGTTCCATGGCTTACTACCTGGTCGTCGGCGACGTGATCGCCGACGTCACCCACTTCGGCGCCTGCCGCCGGCTGGCGCCCGAAGACAGCGCCGTACCGATCTTCAGCGCCGTCGAGACGCGCGTCACGTCCGGCGGCGCCGGACGCGTCTTCCGGCAGTTGCACGAGTTGTCGCCGCAGCACACGCGCCTGGCCGCCTACCTGGGCGGCGACGCCAACGAGGCGGCCGTCCGCGACCTGGTCGGCCACGGCGCGTCGCTGACGGAGCCGCTGCTGGTCAGCCGCGCCGGCCGCAGCACGCCGACCAAGGTGCGCTTCATGACCGAGAACGGCCTGGTGTTCCGCCACGACCCGCCGTGCGCCGACGACCTGTACGACGACCCGCCCGCGGCCGACGACGTCTGCCGCATGGCCACCGCCTGGCTGACCGGCTTGCCGCAGGGCGAGTCGGTCGTCGTGGCGGCGGCCGACTACGGCAAGGGCGCGCTGGCCGGCTACTACTGGCAGCCGCTGTTCGACGAGCTGCGGCGCCGCCGCGGACTGGTCGTCTACGACATGCCGGCCTCGCTCAGGCCGGCGGCCTGCCCGCCGGTCGGCCGCAACCGCCTGGTCGTCAAGATGAACCTCGACGCGGCGCGCGGCCTGCTGCGCGGGGCCTCGCCGCACGCGGCGGCCTGCGCCGACCTGCTGCTGAGGAAGGTGGAGGGCGACCGCTCGCCGTTCGCGCTGAAGATCGACGCGGCCGCGGCGGCGACGGTACTGTACGAGCTGCAGGTGTGCGTGCGCAGCACCCTGCGCGCCGCCGAGCTGGAGGCGGTCGTCGTCACGCTCGGCGGCGCCGGCGCCGTCGTCGCCTCGGGCCGCCAGCCGGCCCTGACGGCGGTCGCCGACTACCCCTTCACTGAGCGCGAGTCGCCGGTCTACCCGTGCGGCTGCGGCGACGTCTTCACTGCCGTGCTGGCCGAGATGCTCGGCCACTCGTCCGGCGACGACCGGCTGCCCTGGACGAGCTTGACGGGGGCGGTGCACCGCGCCGTCCACATCGCCACGCACTTCGCCGGCGACCTGACTGACATCGTTGTTCCGTTCCACAAGGTATTCCCGTATCGGAGTCGACCATGAGCCGCCTTCCACTACCGTTCAGCGTCATGCCGCGCGACGCCGCCTCAGCCAGCTCGCCGCCGGTCTTCGTCTGCGGCGTCCACGACCACCTGATCACGGCCCGCGCTGCGCAGTCGCACAGCGTGCTGCTGACCAACGGCTGCTTCGACCTGCTCCACCCCGGCCACCTGCTGTCGGTCGAGTACGCCGTCGCCATGCTGCGCGGCGAGCGCGCCACGTCCGCTTCACACCACGTGGTCGTGGCCGTCAACTCGGACGCCTCGGTGCGGACGCTCAAGGGCGCCGACCGTCCGATTCAGTCGCAGGAGCACCGCGCCTTCATGCTCAGCCGCCTGGCCTGCGTCGGCACCGTGATCGTGTTCGACACTGAGGAGCAGCTGGAGTGGCTGGTCGCCGCCTTCCGGCCGCGCATCCTGTTCAAGGGCTCGGACTGGGCGGGCAAGTCGATCACCGGCGGCGACCTGGTGGCGCGCAACGGCGGGCGCGTGCTGTTCACGCCCCTCTTCGACGTCGACTCGACGTCGGACCTGATCGCCCGGATCAAGGGCGAGCCGGCCGCGGAGGCCCCGTCGGAGGCCGAGGCCGTCGACGCCATGCGCAAGCTGATCCGCCAGTTCTAGTGCCGCGCGGCAACTGACCTTTCACGCACGAGACGTTGTGCGATCATGGCGTGGGTGCCGGCAGGTCGCAGTGCGGCTCGCCGGCACCCATAAGCGTTTATGGAGCCAGTAATGAAACCACTCTACAGTGTCATCGCTGACGCGCACGTGTCGCCCACCGACACCGCCTGGGCGAACTCCGGCATCCGCGGCGACGCGCGCCACGCCCTGTCGGAGTTCGTGAACATCTCGACGGCCAACAGGGTCGCCGCGGCGGTCGGCCTGGGCGACCTGATCGACCGCGCCGTCAACCGCGCGCTGGCGCCGGCGGTCTGGATGCAGGCGCTCGACCAGCTGGCGGACGCCGACATCCCCTTCCTGTTCGTACAGGGCAACCACGACATGGACGACCCGCCGTGGCTGTCCATGCACCGCAACGCCATCCACATGCACAAGCGCACCTACGAGGTCGGCCCGCTGCGCTTCTACGGTCTGGACTACCAGCCCGCCGACCGCCTGCAGGACGAGCTGGCGGCCGTCCCGGAGGGCACCGACGTGCTGCTCTGCCACCAGGGCTGGGAGCAGTTCATGAACCGGCCTGGCAGCTTCCAGGGCTCGCTGCAGGACGTGCGCAACGCGCGCCTGGTTCTGACGGGCGACCTGCACGCGCTGAAGCAGCTGACACTGCGGACTCGCGCCGGCGACAAGGTCACCGTGCACAGCCCCGGCGCCACCTGCAAGCAGGCGGTCAACGAGCCGGACGAACACTACGTGCTGCTGTTCGGCGCCCGTCACGAGTTCATGCCGATACGACTGCGCAGCCGCGTGGTGGTCCGTTTCGGCACGCTGGGCACGGCCGAGCAGCTGGACGCCTGCCTCGACAGCATGTCCGGCGAGCTGAAGCAGGCGGCGGCGCGGGCCGTGCAGGAGGCACTGCCGGACGAGTTACGCAAGCCGCTGGTCGTCATCTACCACGCGGCCGCACTGGCCGACGTGCGCCGCCGCGCGGAGCGCGTGCTCAACGGGCGCGGCTTCCTGTTCTGCGTGCCCGTCGGCGCCGACGCGCCGGCCGCCGAGGAGTGTGAGGCAGGCCTGGAGGACGGCCGCGTCACGCTGCTGGGCTGCCTCGCCGACGAGGTGACCGGCACTTCGGCCGACGACGTGGCCGTGCGCAACCTGATCAACACGCTGCTGAACGCCGCCGACCTGCCGGCCGCCGAGCTGGCCTTCCGCACGGCGTTCCTGGCCGAGGAGAAGACATGAACGTGACGCACGTCAAGGTGGTGAACGCCGGGCCGTTCACCGACTTCGAGACGGACCTGAGCCTGGGCTCCGTGGGCGTCTTCGGGCGCAACGGCTCGGGCAAGACCACGCTGATGCGGTTCGTGCACGCCGCACTCACGCGCCGCTTCAACATGTTCCCCGGCGTCAAGGCGGACCTGCCGCTGTCGTCGGCCTCCGGCCGCGCCGACAGCTACGTCGAGGTGCACGCCACGCACGCCGGCGTCGACTTCGAGACGACGCTGTCTTTGCGCGAGCGCAAGACGGGGCCGGGCCGCTCGCGGCTCAAGGTGCACGGCGAGAAGGAGCTGACCGCCGAGCCGGACATCGCCGCGCGCATGGCGCAGTTCGGCCTGGCGCCGGCCGTCGTCGACTTCGCCGTGTTCGTCTACGGGGTCTACGACTTCATCGACCTGACACCGTCCAAGCGCGCCGAGGTGTACCGCATCCTGTGCGGCACCGAGAAGGCGCAGCAGGCGCACAAGTGCCTGTCCGGCGTGCTGGCCGGCGCGACCGTCGCCGACGTGACCGTGATCGACAACTCTGACCAGATCGCCGCCGCCGTCGGCGAGGCGGGTCTGGAGCTGGAGCAGCTGGAGTCCCGCCGGCTGGGCCTGCAGGAGCGCCTGGCCGAGCCGCGCTTCGGGCGGGCGCAGCGCCTCGTCCGACGCCGCGACCGTTACCTGGCGCTCAGCGCGGAGGTGCAGGAGTGCCGCACACTGCTGGACCAGCTCGTCGGCCGGCGGCAGGAACTCGGCGACGCGGCCGACCGGATCAGCGTCAAGCTGGTCGAGGTGGACCGCAAGGTCCAGGCGGGCCGGCGCGCCGCCGCCGACGCCGAGCGGCTGCTGCAGGAGTCGGAGCGCCAGGTGGCCCTGCGGCGGCAGCGGCTCAAGCTGCGCGAGCGCGTGCGCTCCCTGTCGGCGGCGGCGCCGCAGCCGGCGGCGGACGACGACGCGCTGACGGCCGACGAGCTGGCCGCCCGGCTGGCGGCGGTCGAGGCGCTCCTGCAGAAGGACGAGCTGCAGCTGTCGCTGCTGACGGCGCCGGCCCGGTCGGACTGCCCCACCTGCGGGCAGAGTCTGCCCGCGTACACGGAGTCGCAGCGGGCGCGGCGCACGCGCGAACTTCAGGCGCGCGTCGACGGGTTCAGCTCCGAGCTGGCGAGCCTGCGGGTGCGCCTGCTGGCGCAGCAACGCCGGGCCTCGGCGCTGGCCGCCTGGCGGGACGGCGAGCAGCGCCGCCTGGACGCGCTGGCGACCAGCCGCGAGTCCCTGGCCTCGCTGGGGGAGGACGAGTCCGACGAGGTCGACGCGGACGCCGCGCAGGCGCTCGTCGACGACCACCGCGCGCTGCTCGACCGCCAGGCGCGGCTGCGCGAGCGTCTCAACAGCGCCCAGGTGCGCCACGCCAAGCTCGGCGGCCACTGCGAGGCGGCTGCGGCCCGGGCCGGCAAGCTGTCGGCCAGCAAGGTCCTGCTCGCCGGCCAGCCCGACGAGGAGAAGGTTCGGCGCGCCGAGCGCCTGGTCAGCCTGCGCGCCCGGCTGGAGCAGCGCGTGCAGCAGCTCGCCGGCGCCATCCGGGTGACGCGCAAGACCCTGGAGGCACGCCGCCGCGAGCTGGCGGAGGTGCGCCGACAGGCGGCACACAGCCAGACGCGACGCCGACTGCGCGCCGTCTACGAGCGCGCCGCCGACCTGCTGCACTGGGAGGGGCTGCCGCGCCGTGTGGCCAGCAAGACGCTGGCGCGCATGAGCGGGTTGATCAACGACAACCTGGCGCGGCTGGGCGGGCCGTTCACGGTTTCGGCCACCGACGGCATGTCGTTCGACTGCGCGCTCGGCGACGCGCCGCCGCGCGACATGGTCTGGCTGTCGAGCGGCCAGCGCGTGCTCCTGGCCGTGTCCTTCTGGTCGGCCGCCTCCGTGTTCGCCGCCTCGCCGGGCCTGCTGGTGCTGGACGAGCCGACGGCCAACCTGGACGCCGCCAACGTCGACTACCTGGGCGGCGCGCTGACGTTGCTGTCGGGCAGCGTGCGCGGCACGCGCCAGGTGATCATGACCACGCACGCAGACGGTCTGCGCGCGTCCTTCGACCAGGTGATAGAACTGAACTGAACTGGGGGTCACATGCTACTACACGTGGTCAACGACGAGGTGTGGTTCGACCGCGACGGCGAGGCCGTCTGCAGCGGCGTCATGCCGGAACACTTCCTGGACTCGCTCTACTCGTTCGGCATGACGCGCCAGCACATGGAGTCCTACCGCATGCTCCTGAACGCCGGCAACGCCGGCCTGATCACGCGCCTGGCCGGCGCCCTGCTGCCCGGACAGGTCGGCTACGCGCGCATGCCCGAGGGCGCCGTTACCGACGGCGCCTCGGCGCTGTTCCACCTGCGCAACCTGCCGGCCGACGACCAGCGTCCGCTGCGCTGGCAGTCGATCGCGTCGCCCAGCGGCGCGACCTACAACACGGCCCTCATCATGCACGAGCTGCACGCCCACGGGCACGTGACGCGCCTGGCCGAGGAGGCCCTGCGCGAGCACCCCAGCTGGACCGCCCTGTCGTTCCTGCCCGAGCTGGACGTGCCGTCCGCCTGTCGCGTGGTGGCGGCCATCGGCGACCCGCGCTGGTATTACGACGCGCGCACGGACCGCTTCAGTCGCGTCTACCGGCACCTGGGCATCAACACGGCCAACCTGCGCGCGTTCACGACGGGCGACGAGCCGAGTTTCAACTACCGCAACTTCAGCGCCCTGTTCACCAGCTGGCGGCCGTCGGTCGTCGGCGACCTGGGCGACCCGCGCAACTTCCTGCAGCGCATCTACCGCGCCCAGCCCAGCGCCGTCCGCGCCGCCCTGGCGGCCTGCCGGCGGCTGGTGCTGTTCATCATGACGGTCTGGGAGGACGCCGTGACACTGCACCCGGAGGTGCGCTTCATGCCGGAGCGCTTCTTCAAGTCGGACGCCGAACTGGCCGCCTGGCGGCGGCACCTGGAACTGCAACAGGCCGGCAGCCCGCAGGGTGCCGCCTGAGTGCCCGGTCGCTATAATGGGGGTTGAGTCGGTAGATGGGTGGGCCGGCCCTTCGCGAGAGGGCCGACCCACGGTGAGACCTGTCTGGGAACAGGAGCTTCACAGCTTCTTATCATAGCTTGCTCACCCCCCGCAGACAATCGCAAACTCCGTACAGGGGGATATCATGTCCACCGCCAAGCGCCGCGCGTTGCCGCAGGTGACGTTGCTGCATTCGGGCAACGCGCTGGTCGTCCAGCCGACGACCGACCGGGTGTTCAACCTGCTGGCACCGGCCCTGACCTACCAGAAGAGTGAGTACGACGCCGGCAAGAGGCACGGCGGCTCGCCGTACACGTTCACCGACGTCGAGTGCTTCACCCTGGACTTCCGCCGCCGGCTGGCCACCTGCTTCGGCTACCTGGAGCGCGTCACCGGCGTGCTGCAGGACAACGGCTACGAGGTGCTGGTGCGCGAGGTCAAGCCGCGCCACCCCAGCCCGCCGCACCCGGAGGCGTTCGTGCCGCGCTTCGACCTGCTCCTGGAGTTCGCGCGCCTGCGCTACCGCCAGGACGAGCTGCTGATCCGGCTGGCCAGCCACTACAACGGCCAGTTCAACGCGCCCCCCGGCTTCGGCAAGTCCAAGACGGTGCTGTTCATCTGCGCCATGTTCCCGCACGCGCGCATCCTGGTCACGGCCGACCCGGTGGCCGTGGTCAAGAACGTGCTCTACGCCGAGCTGGTCGGCGGCCTGCCGAACGTCGGCATCGTCGGCGGCGGGAAGCGGATCCTGGGCCGGCGCGTCATGTGCGCCACCTTCGACAGCCTGCACCACATCGACGCCAACTGGCCCGACATCGTGCTGATCGACGAGTGCCACCAGGCGGCCTCCGACGGCGCCAGCAGCCGCCTGGTGCGCTACAACTACGCGCGCATGTACGGCCTGTCGGCCACCACGGAGATGCGCCCCGACGGCAGCGACCTGGTCACCGAGGGGCTGTGCGGCCCGGTGCGCTTCTTCATGTCCTACCAGGAGGCGCTGGCCCACGGTCTGGTGGGGCAGATCGAGGTGCACTGGCACAGCGTGCGCTCGCAGCACAACCCCTGCGAGGGTCTGCGCGATCCGATCGAGCGTGAGCGCCGCGGCATCTGGCGGCACGAGAAGCGGAACAAGCTGATCGTGGCGGTGGCGCGCGAGGGCCGCCAGGAGAACGAGTCGGTGCTGGTCACCTGCCGCACCGCCGAGCACCTGGCCCACCTCAAGGCGCTGTGCCCGGAGGCCGTCCTCATCCACGCCGAGGACGACCGCGAGCAGCGCTCCACCTTTGCCGACTGGGAGGGGACGCTGATCCCGCGGCAGGAGCCGATGACCATCGAGCGGCGCGACCGTCTGACCGAGCAGCTGCGCAACGGCGCGCCGGGCATCTACATCATCACGCCCATCCTGAACATCGGCTTCAACGCCGCCCGCCTGTGCCGCCTGGTGCGCGCCGAGGGCGCCGGCAGCGCCATCCAGGACACCCAGGTGCCCGGCCGCGTGAGCCGCCGCAACGACGAGAAGTCGGGCGGCCGTGTGGACGACTTCCTCGACGAGTTCGACCCGCGCGGCTACGGCCGCAAGGCGGCCACGCGCCGCGACAACTACAACCTGCACGGCTGGAAGCAGATCTTCCCGCCGGCCCCGGTGTTGCCCAAGCGCGCCAGCCGGGCGCCAGTGAAAGGAGACCGACCATGACCACAGAGCACACGCCGAGCCCCGGGCCGCAGCGGCGCAAGTCCGGCGCCTCGCCCGAGGACGACAACGACTTCGGCTTCACCGCGGCCGAGGTTCGCCTGAGCCGGGTGGTGCGCGCGGTCTACGTGCGCTGCCGCTCGCTGGCCGAGTCGATGCGGCGCGCCGTCAAGTTCGACTACCGGCCGCCGCGCTCCTACGATCAGGGTTCCGGCGGCGGCGAGCGGAAGGTGCAGGCGCCGGTTTGGCTGCGCCTGGCGCGCTGGCTGGTCGGGCACAAGCTGGAGCCGCTGAGCTACGTGCACTACCACCTGCTGCAGCCGGACCTGGAGCGCATGCCCGAGCCGGCCGACCTCATGTCGGCCACGGCGCGGGAGCGGTTCCTGGCCCAGCGCCGGCAGCGCCTCGGCGACGTGCGGCGGGCGCTGCCGGCGGAGCGAACGGCCTTCTTCGAGGCGGTGTCGCTGGCCGAGTTGATGACCGGCAAGCAGGGCACCGAGATCTGGGGCGACGTGCTCACGGACGACACCGTCAGCCTGTCGCCACTGTTCCGCTACTGCCTGGCCAAGTCGGTCGGCGGCGTCAGTTTTGAACGCATCGCCGCCTACTACCGGTCGTCCGCGCTGGCCCAGTTCAGCCAGTACCCGGCCGCCTACGCGCGTTACTGGGAGGCCGTCCTACCTGCAGGCTTTGCCCGATCGGCACGCCGCGACTACTTGAGGGCTATCTGCAATGGCTAAGAAGGACCTGTCTGGGGACCGACGCGACGGCCGCGGGGCGCGCGGCCGGCCGGGTAAGCACGTCTCGCGCCCGCGACTGACGGACGAGCAGAAGTTGACGCTGCTGTGCATGCTGATACGCAACCAGCACGTCTTCGACCAGGCGGCCGACCGGCTGACGGTCGAGCACCTGATGAACGCCCTACCCGACTCGGCCGCCTACGCGCTGATCTGGCGCGTCGTGACCGAGTTCTACGTCGAGTACGGCTGCCTGCCGGCGCGCGAGGTCATCGAGCTGCGCATCCAGGCCATGCTGACCGAGGCGCCGGAGGTGCTCAACGACGAAGAGATCGTGGACGCCGAGCAGTTCCTGGCCGAGGCGTTCGAGCCCAACGCGCTGGACCCGTTCGCCACGTCGACCGTGCGCTGGGCGGAGGGCTGCCTGCGCAGCCTGCTCAGCGAGAGCCTGGCCGACCGCGCCGCGGCGCTGATTCGTTCCAGCGACGACGCCGTGGCCTCCGACCTGCCGGCACTCCTGGACAGCCTGTCGCAGGAGGCACACAGCGTCGCCACGATCGGCCTGACCGGCCTGGGCGGCCCGCTGTTCGGCAGCGGCTGGGAGGACGAGGAGATGGCCGCCTCGCGCCCCTCGGGCGTGGACATCATCGACGCCTTCACCAACGGCGAGGTGCCCGGCGAGGTCGTCCTGATCGCCGGCCCGTACGGCTCGTGCAAGTCGCTGCTGGCCGTGCACTCGTGCATCTGCGCGGCGCGCCTGCACCGGCGCCAGTGGCAGACGCACCTGGCGGCGCGCAAGGCGGACAAGTCGCTGCCGGCCGGCCGCCGCCCGATGGCGGTCTACGTCAGCTACGAGATGCCCAAGAAGGAGTTCCGGCGCCGCCTGCTCGCCAACGCCGCCAACATCCCTTACAACCGGCTGATGAAGGTGAGCAAGCTGGCCGAGCTGCGCGGCCCGGGCAGCGACCTGCTCAAGTACGAGCGCCGGCTGTTCGCGGCCAAGCTGGCCACCGGGCGCGAGGTGCCGTCGGAGCTGGAGCGCGTGCAGGAGGCGGCGCGTCTGATCGACGAGCACATCATGTTCGTCGACATGACCGGCAAGGACAACGGCCTGGAGCACTACGGCCAGGAGGGCGTGCCGGAGCTGGCGCGGGCGCTGACGGCCCTGTTCCCGGAGACCGGTTCGCGCTGGCCGGCCGTGCTGTGGATCGACCACACGGCCGAGCTGGCGGACGAGCAGGCGCTGGCGCAGGGGCTCGACGACAAGGACAAGATCATGCTGCTGCGCATGATCCCCAAGCAGCTGGCCAAGATCGGCGCCCGCTACCAGATGCCCGTCTACCAGATCCACCAGCTCAGCGGCGAGGCCAACTCCAAGGGCTCGTCGGCGCGCTTGTCGCTGACCGAGATGGAGGGCTGCCGCTCGCTGGCCCGGTCGGTCGACTTCGCGCTGCTGATCAACAAGCCGACGTCGGACCGCCGCGCCATCGTGACCTGCGACAAGCACCGACGCTTCCTGGCCAAGCAGCTGGAGCGCGTCATCCGCATCAACGGCGCCTACATGCGCGTGTGCCTGGACGACAGCTTCACGATCGACGGCTCGTCGCGTGCCGTCGTGCCGCGCGACCTGGTGCACGGCGTCACCAAACCCACTTACAAACCCGATTCGCCGATGCTGGCCGAGGAGGTGAATGGATGAGCGTACCGTTCGGGCGCAGCGACCGCCGCCGGCTGCAGAGGTTCAACGAGGGGCAGCAGTACCTGAACCCGTGGCTCTACCGGCGGCTGCTGCGGCTGTTCGGCTCGGTTCTGCTGGCGCACGAGGGCGAGCAGCTGATCGCCAGGTCGTCGGTCGACCTGCTGCGCGGCCGGCCCAAGCTACTGTTCCAGCAGCACGGGGAGGCCTACCGCGTGTGCTGCCCGTTCTGCCCGGACACGCGCCACCGCCTGTACGTGAGCTACATGTACGGGCAGCGCGACGACGACGGCCGCAGCCTCAGCTTCCTGGTCTTCTGCTTCAACGAGGACTGCATGGACGACCCGGACAACCGCTGGCGGTTGCGCTCCATGCTGGAGGACCGCGACGGCGCCCTGGAGTGCGCGCGCGTCTTCCGCGGCGCGGTCCGCGAGGCCGCCAACGACACGTTCGAGCTGCCGGGCGAGTGCAGCCTGCTCAGCGAGCTGCCGACCGGGCACGAGGCCCGCGTCTACGTGGCCAACCGGCACTACGACCCGGACCGCCTGGCGCGGGTCTGGGGCGTCTCGTTCTGCCACCACAGCGTCTACCGCCTGGCCAGCCAGCGCCTGATCGTGCCGATACGCTTCGAGGGCCGCCTGGCCGGCTGGCAGGCCCGCCACGTCGGCGAGCTGGACTGGAAGGCCAAGAAGCTGCCCAAGTACTTCACCTGCCCGGGCATGAGGCGCGACTTGGTGATCTGCAACTGGGACATGGCGCGGGCCTACCGCACGCTGGTGATCGTGGAGGGCTGGTTCGACGTCTTCGGCTTCGGGCCGATGGCGGTCAACACGCTGGGCGCCGGCATGTCGCCGCAGCAGCTCAAGCGGATCGTGCGCCACGGCCGCCGTCCGGGCCACTCCGTCGTGCTCCTGTACGACGAGGACGTGCAGCGCAAGCCGCAGTTGAAGGCGCGCATCGACGAGCAGGCGCGCGGCCTGGCGCGGGCGCTGCCGGGCCGCTTCGTGCGCGTCGAGCTGCCGCAGGGGGTCGACCCGGGCTCGCTGGACCGGCGGCTCAACCGTGCCCTGGTCGAGCAGCAGGCCGAGCTGGCGGGCGTCCCCGTGTGGTGGACGCGCAGCGACGACAACCAAGGGGGTTCCACATGACGAAGCTGTTCTCGCCGCCGCCCTACGAGGACGGGCTGGGGCGAATGCCGGAGGAGGAGCGCCCGGTGGCGGCGCTGGAGGAGCGGCGCTACCGGCGCGTGTCGCGCCTGGGCATGGTGCCGCTGGACGCGCCGCACATGCCGCTGCCGGGTCCGGGCTTCATGCGCGTGGCCACGCTGTGCGGCGACGGCAGCCGGGTGGTCAAGAAGTACCGCGGCGGCAAGAAGCCGGTGCCGCGGTCGGGCGAGCTGCTGGCGCGCAACTACGAGGTCGCGCTCAGCGTCGGCGACGTGCTCAACGGCCTGTACCTGCGGGCGCTGCGCGACCCGGACTTCCGCATGGAGGTGGAGGTCAAGAAGGGCGTGCTGCGCGCCGCCGCCTGGGTGCCGGGCCACATCTGGGGCGAGGGCTTCGACTCGTACAAGGAGTCGCACCTCGGCAACACCCCGCGCGCGGCCGTCTCGGGGCCGGCGCCGGCCGAGGTCATGGTCATCGGCAAGATGCCCTGGCACGACGAGGTCGAGGCGGGGCGCAACTTCGTCGGCCCCACCGGCGCGGCGCTGGTCGGCGCCCTGCGGGCGGCGCACATCAAGGGCATAAGGGACTGGTACGTCACCAACCTGGTCAAGTTCATGCCGCCGGGCGACTCGACCACGCTGCGCGCCGAGTGGGTCAAGGATTGCCTGCCGCTGCTGGCGCAGGAGTTGCGCATCGTGCGGCCGCGCTTCATCCTCTGCCTGGGCGCCGACGCCTCGCGGGCGCTGCTGTCGCCCAAGAGCCGCATGGGGGTGGTGGAGAAGGGGGTCTCGCAGTTCGGCGTCGGCGCCATGGAGGGACGCGTCGTCAAGTTCCGCTACTGCGCCGAGCAGGGCTACCCGGCGGAGGGCGAGGAGCCCGAGTGGCTGGAGGCGGACGTGATGACGGTCGTGCACCCGGTGATGGTGGCGCGCGACGAGTCGGTCGGCCGGCAGCTGGAGCGCGGCATGCAGCGCTTCGCCCTGGTCCTGTCCGGGGCCGACTTCCGCAAGGAGGAGGAGGGGCTCGACCACCGCGTCTGCACCACGCTGGAGGAGGCCGAGGAGTTGCTGGAGGAGGTCGCCGCCGACCTCGAAGTCGGCGGCACCAACATGGTGGCCTGGGACGCCGAGTGGCACGGCCAGCACCCGGTCAACGCGGGCTCGTACATGCGCACCGTGCAGATGTCCTGGAAGCCGAAGTCGGCCGTCTGCTTCCTGCTGCGGCGGGCGGGCGGCGAGCCGGCCTTCGTCGACCGCTTCGGCAAACCGGCCGGCCAGCGGCTCATGGCCATGCTGACGGACTTCATGCGCGGCAGGCGCGCGGTGGGCCACTTCCTGGTCTCGGACATGGAGTGGTTCGTGCACGAGGGGCTCGACCTGCGCGACGCCTTCGCCGTACCCCTGCACGCGGCCGAGAACGGCGACCCGGCCTGGCTGCGCTGCCAGAAGGGCGAGGGCGGCTTCGACACGGCCATGGCCTGCCACGCCGTCGAGGAGACGGCCATGCTGGGGCTGGAGTCGCTGACGCTGCGCTACACGACGGCGCCGCGCTACGACGCGCCGCTGGAGGAGTGGAAGACCGAGTACTGCAAGGAGCGCAAGATCAAGAAGGCGGCGTTGGAGGGCTACGGCGACTGCCCCGACAGCGTGCTGGTGCCCTACAGCCTGTACGACGCCGACGTGACGCTGCGCATCGCCCACGAGCTTCTGGGCCTGCTCGACCGCGACTACTTCGGCCAGAACGCCTGGGAGGCCTTCTGGGAGTCGATGATCATCCAGCCCGTCATCCTGGAGATCCACCAGACCGGCATCCCGGTCTACCGCCGGCGGCTGGACGAGCTGACCGACAAGTTCGTCGACGCCGCGGCCCGGCTGGAGGCCGAGGTGCGCGCGGCGACCAACTGGGGCGACGCGCCCAAGCAGCGCTTCAACATCCGCTCCGTGCAGCACGTCAAGGAGTACCTCTTCGGCGAGGCGCTCAACGGCAGGCTGACCCCCGAGGGGCAGTCGCCGCGCATCCGCCGCCCGGAGGGCGTGTCGCTGGGCATCCGGCCGCTGCTGACCACCTCCAAGCCGCCGCTGCGCTGGGAGGACGTGGAGGCCAAGGGCCTGGAGTCGGAGTACTCGCCGTCGACGGCCAAGGGCGTGCTGGCGTTGCTGGCGCAGGACAACCCCGAGCACGCCCGGGAGATCAACCGCATCCGCGACTACCGCTTCATCGACCAGGTGCTGAAGTCGATCCTGCGGCCGCCGTGCAAGGACGCGTCGGGGATGTACCTGATCGAGGACGACAACGGCGACCGCGTCTACGCCGCCGGCCTGGCCACCAGCATCGACGACGACGGCTGCGTGCGCCCGCACATGTACCCGACCGCCGAGACGGGGCGCTGGAAGTGCTCCCGACCCAACCTGCAGAACGTCTCCAAGGCGCGCGACCCCGACTACGAGCGCCTGCTGGGCGTCGACGCGGCCGGTCAGTCGCTCTACGACCACAAGCTGCGCAGCGTCCTGTGCTCGCCGTCGGCGGCCGTGCTACAGTTCCGCCGCGAGCTGGCCGAGCTGCCCGCGCGCAAGCGCCGCACCCTGGCGGAGCGCCACCGGCGCGTGTTCGGACTGGACGACCGGACGATTCGGGCGCTGGTGCGCGACCCGTTCGGCTGCTGGGTGGACGGCCAGGACGAGGTCTTCGTCGACTTCGACTACAAGGGCGCCGAGCTGTACGGCATGGCGATCATGTCCAACGACCAGCTGATGATCGAGCACGCCAAGCGCAACATCATGTTCGACGACGAGGGCTACGACGCTAACGGCAAGAAGGCCCCCGGCGGCAAGTTCCCGCACCCGCAGTGGTTCGACATCCACTCCAACGTCGCCGTCATGGCCTTCCGACTGACGGTGCCCGACGGCGTGATCAGCGACGCCAAGCTGGCCGGCAAGTTCGGCCTGCCCGTGGGCACCAGCTACGCCGAGGCGCTCAAGCGCCGCGTCGGCGACGAGCTGCCGGCCTCCAAGACGGCGCTGGCGATGATCGGCAAGGCGCACCTGCGCATCGTCGCCAAGTCGGTGATCTTCGGCGTGGCCTACGGGCGGGCCGCCAAGGCCATCGCGCTGGCGGTGCGCGAGCAGGGCGTGAACATCTCGGTCGAGGAGGCGCAGCAGGTGATCGACGCGCTGTTCGGCCTGTACACCGAGCTGCGCCCGTTCTTCGACTCCTGCCGCGAGCGGGCGCTGTCGGAGCGCTGGCTGTGCAGCTGCTACGGCCGCTTCCGCCGCTTCCCGAACGCCGGCGACGACTTCAAACTGGCCGGCGACTTCGAGCGCCAGGCCATGAACTTCCCGATCCAGTCGGCCATCGCCTCCTGCCTGGACCGGGGCGTCGCCGAGCTTTACGCGCTGCGCCAGCGCATGGCGAAGGAGTACGGCGAGGTGCCGTTCCGCTTCGCGCTGACGATCCACGACGCCGTGCTGCTGCGCGTCAAGGCGGCGTACGTGCACCGGCTTATCAAGGGCGGCCTGATCGAGTGGGCCATGTGCAAGGCGCACCCGATCTACCCGACGGGTCTGGACGGCCTGCCCAAGGAAGGAGGTCCCTACCACCTGGGCCTGGACTTCGAGGTGTCGGAGTACTGGTCCGAGCCCATCTCAGTTCAGCGCTGTGCTGAACTGGGCGTACCTACTGAGTTTGGGAAGTGACGCTGCCGCGGGTAGAATGTCGCTTCCCCAAGGAGAGTTCATGCCTGATTACAGTCTGGACAACCTGGCCGAGCGCGCGCGGCTGGTCCGCGAGGAGATGTCCGCATCCCTGGAGGTCGCCCGCGCCGCCTACGCCAAGCGGCGCGCTGCCATGCGCGAACTCAAGGTGCCGGTCGTCTCCTTCGTCGGCCACGGCCGCGCCGGCAAGGACACGGCCGCGCAGATGTTCTGCGCGCGAGCGCGTCTGACCTACGGCGGCTCCACCTCGCTGGTGGCGGTGCCCTACGTGGCGCTCGCCGCCGGCGACCACCAGTACGAGTGCTACACGGGCCGGCACTCGCACCGCGAGTTCTGGTTCCACTTCCTCAACGAGTTCCGCCGCGGCGAGCCGGACCTGATCGCCAAGATGCTGCTGGCGCAGGGCGACGTGCTGGCCGGCGTGCGCGCCGCCGAGGAGTTCCGCTGCCTGATCCCCAACGGCGTCGCCGACATCCACGTCTGGATCGACCGCCGCGGCACGCCGGAGGACCCGACCGTCGAGTTCACGCGCGACGAGTGCGACCTGGTCATCGACAACAACGGCTCGCTGGTCGAGCTGGACGAGAAGGTCGGCCGCCTGGCGCGGCTGATCACCGCGCAACGGTAAGTCACTGCAACGCCGCCCATAAACGCTTATGGGCGGCTCCACAACCGAGGTATCCATGGCAAACACAGAGCGCGGCACCGGCCGCATCACGCGGCGGATCACGCCGCGCAGCCGCAGCAACTACAGCAACAGCAAGGACGGCCTGTCGGGCGGCGCCGGCGTGCGCACCTCCGACAAGTGCTTCAACAACAAGGTGCACAACCTGTACGTCGTGTACCCCAACTCGGAGGGCACCGTCTTCTTCCGGCCGTTCGCGGCGCTGGACCCCGAGTCCAGCGAGCCGCGCCTGCTGCCCGGCCGCGAGAGCCTGGAGTCGTTCGGCCAGAGCGAGTGGATCGTGCGCGTGCCGGTCTGCAAGTTCGTCGGCACGTCCGAGAAGCACAAGGTCAGCTACGTCCTGTACGGTCCGGGGCAGCAGGACCAGAAGCAGAACGACCCGTACGTGGTCCTTTACAACGCCATGTACCAGGCCAAGGAGCGCGGCGTGTACGGCCGCGGCCAGCGCTGGAACCCGCGCTGGTCCGGCCTGCTGGTGAGCGGCCGCAAGGAGTCCGCCAAGATCACGCCGCCGGACTTCATCTGGGGCATGCAGGGCCTGTGCTACGCCGCCAACGACAAGGTGTACGTGTCGGAGCGCGGCCGCACCGAGCCGCTGGGCGCCACGCC
>JACCDT010241887.1_pt1 | contig 39283 bp, 47 predicted proteins | sample 7446291 | NCBI WGS metagenome assembly JACCDT01 (sample SAMN15323446, study PRJNA562643) | freshwater metagenome | isolation source: river surface water | place: USA:Blue River Watershed | collected 2017-08-17
CTACCTTAGCCAACACTGCTTTGCAGACTCTCAAGAATCCTATTCAGCGTGGACTCTACCTTTGCCAACTCCATGGAGTGGATGCGCGCCTTGAAACGAATACCGCAATGCCGGCTGCTTTCCTTATGAAACAAATGGAGTGGCGTGAAAGTCTTGAGGATCAAGATGAGGATCTCGGTGCACTAGAGGCTTTAGCTGAAGAGGTCGATCAATCCAAGCGAGATACCTTGGTAGAAATTACTCAAGCTATCGATGCAGCCAAGAATTACGAGCGCGCTGCGGAGCTGCTGAGAGGCCTTCTTTTTATTGATAAGTTTGCGCTCGAGCTAGATGAAGCTATCTCAGCTTTGGTATAACTTTAAAATCAAACACCCATGGCCTTATTACAAATCTCCGAACCCGGTAAATCACTTGCCCCACATCAGCGTCGGATTGCCGTTGGTATTGATTTAGGAACCACTAATTCTTTGGTGGCGATTGTGCGAGATGCTTTACCTCAGGTTTTGCCAGACTCTGAAGGGCGAGAATTGCTTCCTTCGGTAGTACGTTATTTACCAAACGGCAGAACACAGGCTGGCTTCGAGGCTATTGAAAGTATCGTTTCTGATCCCAAAAATACCATTGTTTCTGTCAAGCGCTTCATGGGTCGCGGGATTGTTGATGTAGAAAACATTGAGAACGCACCGTACGACTTTGTTGATGAGCCAGGGATGTTGAAGTTGCGAACAGTCGCTGGGGATAAAAGTCCTATTGAAGTCTCTGCAGAAATTCTGGCGCGTTTGCGTCAGCTCGCTGAAGATTCTGTAAATGACGATATCGTTGGTGCAGTGATTACTGTACCTGCTTATTTTGATGATGCTCAGCGCCAGGCCACTAAAGATGCGGCCAAGTTAGCGGGTGTTGAAGTCTTGCGTTTGCTCAATGAGCCTACTGCAGCTGCGATTGCCTATGGTCTAGATAATGCCTCCGAAGGTATTTACGCTGTATATGACTTGGGTGGCGGCACCTTTGATATCTCTATTTTGAAGATGAGCAGGGGTGTCTTTGAGGTGCTCTCTACTGGCGGTGATTCAGCTTTGGGTGGTGATGACTTTGATCATCGCTTATATTGCTGGGTTATCGAGCAAGCAAAACTCCCGCCAATCTCGATTCAGGATCACCGTAAGCTCCTGCTTTCTTGTAAGCATGCCAAAGAGCAATTGAGTCACAATCCATTAGCTCGCGTACATGAAACGCTCTCTGATGGCACGGTGGTTAACGTCGGTATCAGCCAGGCCCAGTTCTTTGAGATTACTCAGAACCTCATCAGCAAAACACTAACGGCAGTAAAAAAAGCCTTGCGTGATGCTGGTCTTAAAGCGGATGAAGTTAAAGGCGTGGTGATGGTGGGTGGTGCGACTCGCATGCCGCATGTGCAACGCGCAGTTGGTGAACTTTTTGGCACCAAGCCCTTAAACAACCTGAATCCAGATCAAGTAGTCGCTTTAGGTGCTGCTATGCAAGCAGACCTACTTGCCGGCAATCAAAGCAAAGATGATGAGTGGTTATTGCTTGATGTCATTCCACTTTCCCTCGGTATTGAAACCATGGGTGGTTTGGTGGAAAAAATTATTCCGCGCAATACGCCTATTCCGGTTGCACGTGCGCAGGATTTCACCACCTTTAAAGATGGTCAAACTGCCTTAGCTATTCAGGTAGTGCAGGGTGAGCGCGAGTTGGCGCAAGACGGCCGTTCCCTTGGCAAGTTTGAGTTACGGGGTATCCCACCCATGGCTGCTGGCGCCGCCCGCATCCGAGTGACATTCCAAGTTGATGCTGATGGCTTGCTTTCAGTTAGTGCGATGGAGCAGGGTTCTGGTGTCCAAGCTTCGATTGATATCAAGCCCTCTTATGGTTTAACGGATGCTGAGATTGCTCGGATGTTGCAAGATGGTTTTGCTTCAGCCAAAGTTGATCTCCTAGCTAGATCCTTGCGTGAAGAACAGGTCAATGCGCAGCGTTTATTGGATGCCGTGCAAACTGCACTAGATTCTGATCGTGGATTATTGAACGAGCAAGAGCAGGCATCTGTTGATCAGGAAATGTCGACTTTACAAAAGATTCTTACAGAAGAAACGGATAGCGCCATTCTGAGAAAGGCGGTAGATCATGCTGCTAAGGCGACCGATGAGTTTGCTCAGAAGCGCATGAACGCTAGTATCCAGAAGGCTTTGGCTGGTAAGAATGTTGCCGAAATTTAAGAAAAGAAAATTATTAAGATGACTCAGATTGTTGTTCTACCCCATAGTGAATATTGCCCCGAAGGTGCGGTGGTTGAAGTAGCGCCTGGTACCTCTATCTGCGAAGCATTGCTTGAAAACAATATTCCGATTGAGCATGCTTGCGATATGGTCTGTGCTTGCACTACCTGTCACGTGATTGTGAAGGAGGGTTATCAGAGTCTCAATGAGCCAGATGAGAACGAGGAAGATTTGTTAGACCGCGCATGGGGACTCAACCCTCAGTCTCGATTGTCGTGCCAGGCCATTGTTGCTCGCCAGGATTTGGTTATTGAAATTCCGAAATACTCCATCAATCACGCTAAAGAAAATCACTAAGCTTTTATAAAAAAGATTTCTTTAGAATGTAAATAAAAAAATGCCACTTTGATTAGTGGCATTTTTGTTTGTGGATCAAAAGCATCCAATCAAGCGTATTACTTCTTGCAAGGGAAGATGCCCTCTAGAAACTTCAACATAGTTTCTGCAGCAGATTTTGGTCCGTTAGCTGGATTGGCAATGGCCCATGCAATATATTCATCCACCACTTGGATGCGTGTTGGTGCAGGCTGTGTAACGCAAATTTTGCTTGGAGCAGTTTTTGGATTGCGAGTAGCTAAATAGGTGTCGTAAACCGCTTGACCGTATATTTGGCAGGTTACATTTGTGCTTCCTTCGCCTTTGCAGTATTGCAGAAGCTCATCAGTAGTTGTTGCGTTAGCAGTTTGCATGCTAGCGACCATTCCGAACGCTAAGGTAGCGGCAATTAAAAATTTTTTCATGTTCATTCCTTTAATCAATTTTATATATGTCAATGTTGATGAGTGCGAATCATTAGCGGCGACCACGGCCACCACCTCCAAAGCCGCCACCACCTCCGCGGCCACCACCGCCAAAGTGATCACTACCGCCATCAAAGCGTGCGCCACGGGTGTCGCCAAAGCCACCGCCACCACCAAATCGATCGCCACCACCAGATCGATCACCGACATTGCGATCGCCTCCCGAACGATTGCCCACGCGGTCGCCGCCCGCATTACCAGTCCGATCACCAGGACGGTTATTGCTTAGGTCACCACGTTGTAAGTTTTGACGTAATTGATCACGCTCCGCATCGCGATTTACATTGGCTCCAGTACCGCCACCCAGATTGGCATTGCGGCGTTGTTGATCCGGCTTCCAGGTGTCGCTTCCACTGCGATTGCCCGACCAGTTGTTATTCGTATTTTTATTGAAGTTATTGAAGTTATTGTTGTTAATGGTGAGCGAGTTTCCGCCACCACCCCAGTGGCAACCACCCCAAAGCGCTGCACCAACCGCCATGCCAACTCCAAAAGAGAGTAGCGCGGTGCCAGCTACGTATCCAGGTGGATAGTATGCATAAGGAGGATATGCTGGGTAAGCCCATGCGCCGTAAACAACCGTTGGGTTGTAAGTGGGAACATAGACGACTTGTGGGTTAGCAGGCTCAATGATGATGGTCTGGCTGCTACCACTTCCTTGTGTTGTTACTGTCTGCTGTGAGTTCGATTGCAGTGATCCAGCCTGTTTGGCTTTTGCGCGCAATGCTTGAATCGCACTCATCGTTTCAGACTGTTGTGCCAAGACGGCATTACCAAGTTGTTGAGTCCAGCTTAGCTGTGAACCCATCATCTCTAGTACAGGCGGAAATGACACTAGGGATTTGACGCTAGCATCCCAGGTTTGTTGTTGGAGTGCTTGATTAAGGACGTCGCCCTTCAGTTTGCTATTGGTTTTAGCCCAATTAGAGGCCTCTCCAACTTCTAATGGGTAGGTGGCAGCCATCAACACTTGCGAGACCAATGGATCTGGATAAAGGGCAATCGGTGCTACCAACGCCTCTAATTGCGCTTGTGAAAGTTTTGCCGCTTGCTGCTGGCTGCTATTTTGGGCATATGCTACCGGCGCTGCAGCCGGAAGTGCTAGGGCGGCCGTTAGAAGACTTGCGACTAAGCGAGAGGGCATTCTCACTTTCTTTGATGCCAGCATTGGCACTCCTTTATTAAAGGTTAATGATTAAAACAATTCTACTAAATAGATCGATTTAGCCTAAATGCACCAAATTGAATCATATGGCACCGATAGAAAGCAAAGAGTTTCGGTGGGAGCTAGGCCAAGAGCTAATATGAACTTGTTGTTCATTCTTTAGTAATACCTCCATAGCTTTTTTTCAAACCACCCTAAGGGGTGGTTTTTCTTTTTGCAATAACCTCATCTAGGAAGTATTTCTTAATTTCTTGGGTAATATTTTCACGGGAGTGTTTACGCTTTTCTAGCAAGCCCACTTTCCGGTAAATTGTTTTTCCAGGTAGTGCAGATATTTTTAGTTGGCGGTCGTTATCCCAGGAAACATTGGCAAGTTTAGGAACAATCGAGTACCCAAGTCCCTGTCGTACAAGTTCAATAATCGCCTCAACTGAATTGAGTTCCATGCCCTCTTTAATGCTGAGTTTATTTACCCGAATAGTTTGATCAACTAGGTGGCCTGTCCAAGTATTTCTTTCAAAACGTATAAATGGCAATTCCTTTGCAGGCGCTTTGGGTGTAGAACCGTTTTTATCTTTACGGGCTGGAGAAATTAAAACCATTGGCTCTGTATATAGCTCTGTCCACTGAATATGTTGGGGTAGCGTGTAAGGAGATTCAGTAACAATAGCTGCGTCGAGACTACCCTCAATCACTTGCTCTAGAAAGTTGCTCGAAAGACCGGCAATGAGCTTGATTTCAAGTTCTGGGAAATTTTGTTTAAGTTCATTAAGCGTATTTCCAAAAGCGCCCATTAAGGTTGAAACGAGTGCCCCTAAAACAATGGTTCCACTCAGCTCGGATTTGAAACAAGAGCCAAGGGCTTCGTAGCGCGAAACGATTTCTTGAATGGGTTCAATCAAGGATCTACCATGGTGGTTGAGGGTCATTGAGCGTTTGGTTCGATCAAAGAGCTCAATGCCAATTTCAGCCTCAAGTTGCTGCAACTGTTGACCTGCGGCGGCGGCGGTAAGGCCTATTTCACGTGCAGCAGCTGCCACGCTTTTGTGTCTTGAAATCGCTAAAAAGTTTTTCAGTACTCGGATGCTGGACATGGGTTTAAATATAAAGTATTTTTTTATCTCGAAGAAAATTATATTCGATTTATTTTTTACTATCTGTAGATATAATCACCCCATGTCTACTCAAGATCTCAAAGTTAAAGTCTGGCGCGGCACTCAAGAGGGTGAGTTTGTGGAGTATTTGGTGCCTCGAAATCCAAATCAAACGGTTTTGGATGTAGTGACCTACATTCAGCGCAAGCTTGATCCAACCCTGAGCTATCGCTTTGCTTGTCGAGTTGGTATGTGTGGTTCTTGCGCGATGACGGTAAATGGTGTGGCTCGTTGGACGTGCCGAACCCACGTTTCCCAGATTGTCGAAGGCGATTCCTTGGAGATAGCACCCCTAAATAACCTTCCCGTCATTAAAGATCTTGCAACAGATATGCGAGAGTTCTTTAATAAGTGGAAGGGTGCAGTTGGTTTCTTTAAGGGTGATAAAACCCGTCACGATGATTTTGCAAAGGTAGAGCCAGAGTCAACTGAGCGCCAATTAGCAAATGCGGGTATCGAGTGCATCGGTTGCGGGGTTTGCTATTCCTCTTGTGAAGTTGTTGAAAAGCGCCCTAACTATCTAGGTCCTGCTGCTCTCAATCGTGCGTGGACGCTAACCAATGACATACGCGATATGCAGCAGTTAGATCGTTTGCGAGCTGTTGCTGGGGACGAGGGTTGTCATGCTTGCCACACTCAGGGCTCTTGCACCGAGAGATGTCCGAAAAAGCTTGAGCCTACTGCCAGTATTGCTGGATTGAAAAAATTAGTTGCAAGGGCTGCGGTACGTGGAAGTAAATGGGGCAAGTTATGAGTCAAGGAGTCTTGCAAGCCAAGCTTTGGTATGCCCAAAGAATTAGCGCCATGATCCTAGGTCTTTGTGTCAGCATTCATCTTGTCATTATTTTTTATGCAATCCGCGGTGGTTTAAGCGCAGCAGAGATTTTGGGGCGCACTCAAGGCAATATTGCCTTTGCTATCTTTTATGAAATCTTTGTCTTGGCCTGCTTTGTGCATGCGCCTATCGGCTTAGCCAATATTTTGGAGGAAACTTTCTCGAAAGGATTGATCTCCAAGGCCTTATCTGCAACCCTCGCAGTCCTCATATTCATTCTGGGAACTACAGCCGTTGTTGGTGTGTACACAGGGGGTGCTCTATGAGTGCTAGACCAAAGCTCGATTTACGTGCAAAGAGTCATCTCTCCTATTTTGCTTTTGCATGCCACCGCTTCTCAGGATTGCTATTAGCTTGTTTTATTCCTTTGCATTTCTTAATGCTTTCACAGTCTTTGCGCGGAGCTAGTGGCTTTGAGCGCTACTTAGGTTTGACTGATTTTTGGGTATTCAAATTTGGTGAGTGGGCGCTCGTTATTTTGCTAGCCATTCATTTAGTTGGCGGCATTCGACTTCTGATGATTGAGTTTGGCCCATGGCGTGGTCTTCGCAAGGCTTGGACACAAGCAGCCATTTTGTTCGGCATGGTTTGTGGTCTTCTATTTTTGTATTTAGCAAACTGATTGGGTTATGTAATGCAGTTACAAATGAAAGCAGTTGAAGAGGCTTGTAAGGAGCTCTATATCCGTGCATTAAAAGTTCTGCCGGATGATGTAAAGGCTGGCATCGAGCGCTTAAATCAAAGCGAGTCGGATGCCCGTGCCCAAGTTGTTTTAAAAACCATGATTACTAATATCTCAGTGGCTGAGCGCGAAGACAATCTACTCTGCCAAGATACTGGCTTGCCAATTTACAAGGTCAAGATTGGTCGTAATGTGCAGCTAGATGGTATGGAGTTAAAGGCAGCGATTCGTAAAGGGTGTGAACGTGCAACCACTGAATACCCATTGCGTTCGTCAGTTGTCCATCCAATTACGCGCAAGAATAATCACACTTCCTGCGGCATTGATATGCCTGCAATTAGTATTGACTTTTGTGATGATGACCAAATGCTTGAAATTGAGATGGTCCCAAAAGGAAGTGGTTCAGAAAATAATTCCTTTTTGAAGATGGCTATTCCTGCTGATGGAATTAATGGGGTCAAGGCTTTTGTTATTGAAAGTGTTGTTTCTGCTGGAGGAAAGACCTGCCCTCCAACGATTGTTGGCGTTGGCGTTGGTGGCACATCTGAACAATGCGTTGCGATGGCTAAGCGAGCGGCCACAAGAGCATTGGGCAGCGTATGTAGCGATGAAGAAGGCGCGAAGTTGGAGCAAGAATTAACTGCCGCCGCGAATAAACTGGGTATTGGGCCCCAAGGTTTAGGTGGTGACGGTACAGCATTTGCCGTTCATGTAGAGCTTGCCCATACGCACATCACCTTAAATCCTGTGGCGGTCAATATGCAGTGCCATTCCGCTCGCAGAGCGCGAGCAACTTTCACGCCTGATGGTGTGACTTACGGATTCTAGGGGTAAAGATGGCTCACTATAACTTTCCAACTCCTGTTAGCGAAGCCGATATCCGTAAACTTCGCATCAATGACACGGTGACCTTACAAAACACCTTGTTTGGTATTCGGGACGCTACACAAATTCACTTGTTTGATAAGGGTCGTAAAACTCGCTTTGATCTAAATGGACATGCGGTAATTCATACTGCGCCAAATGTCCGAAAGGTTCCAGTCAGCGAAGAGTTCCCGGCTGGCTATGAGCCCATTTGTATTGGCACAACTACATCAGATCGTATGGAGCGTTTTACGCATCCATTGATGACTCAAAATGGAGTTCGAATGATTGTAGGTAAGGGTGGTATGCGTGAAGGATCTGCGGCAGCCTTTCAGGAGATTGGTGGTGTGTACCTTGCAATCATTGGTGGCACTGCAGCGCTCGAGACAACCTGGATTGAACAAATTGAAGATGTCGATATGGATGACCTCAACCCGGAATCTCTTTGGCGTTTTAAGATAAAAGACTTTGGTCCTTTGCTTGTGGCAATGGATAGTCATGGTGGCAGTATTTATCAAGAAGTCAAAGGTGAGGTTGCCCGTAACAAAGAGGCTGTATTGAAGAGTCTGGGAATTTCATCATGAACATCGCTACCCTTGAAACCGATATCCTTATCTTAGGCTCCGGCGGAGCGGGATTGTTTGCTGCTCTGCATGCCCATCAAACCAATCCAGATCTTCACATCACCATCGCTGTAAAAGGTTTGCTTGGTAAGTGTGGCTGTACTCGGATGGTTCAAGGTGGTTATAACGTAGCCTTGGCAGAGGGGGACTCAGTTGAGCGCCACTTTATGGATACGATTGAAGGTGGCAAATGGTTATCAGACCAAGAATTAGCCTGGACACTCGTAAATAAAGCTGTTGAACGTATCCATGAGCTTGAAAATGAGCTCGGCTGTTTTTTTGATCGCAATCCAGATGGAACGGTGCATCAAAAAGCATTTGCTGGACAAACCTTCGACCGCACGGTTCACAAGGGTGACTTAACTGGCATTGAAATTATTAGTCGCTTAGCCGAGCAAGTATGGGCGAGGGGAATTCATCGGCTTGAGGAGCATAGAGCGGTTGAGTTAATTCATAGTGCTGATGGAAAGTCACTAGCTGGAGTGCTCATGCTCAATATGCAGACTGGTGAGTTCACGCTGGTACGAGCTAAGGCGGTGCTATTGGCTACTGGTGGTGGACCCACAATGTATAAGTACCACACCCCTTCAGGAGATAAGAGTTGTGATGGCTTGGCTATGGCACTTCGTGCTGGGCTCACTCTGCGTGACATGGAGATGGTGCAGTTTCATCCAACGGGTTTGTTGGCTGGACCCGGTACGAGGATGACGGGAACAGTTCTTGAAGAAGGTTTGCGTGGTGCGGGGGGCTATTTGCTTAATGGCAATCACGAGCGATTTATGGGTAACTATGATCCTCGTAATGAGCGTGCTACCCGAGACATTGTTTCGCGATCCATTAATTCCGAAATCAGAGCAGGTAGAGCAACACCTAATGGTGGCGTCTATATTCAGATGAGCCACCTTGGTCCTGATAATGTTCGTAAGCAATTTAAGGGCATGGTTGAGCGATGCGCTGATAGTGGCTTTGATTTGGCGGGCGATCTTGTGGAGGTTGTTCCAACGGCACACTACATGATGGGTGGTTTGATTTTCAAGGCAGACTGCAGTACCGAGTTGCCAGGTCTATTTGCAGCAGGTGAGGATACTGGAGGTGTGCATGGCGCTAATCGACTGGGTGGCAATGGAGTAGCTAACTCAACAGTTTTCGGTGGCATTGCCGGCGAAGAAATGGCGAATTGGGTAACGTCCCAGAGTTTGCAAGAGTGCAATATGGATGAGGTGCGTGCCAGCATCAAGGCGCATGAGGCACCATTAGAGAGGCCAGCGGGCGATATCGAAATGATCCGTGATGCTCTGGCGGAGTGTATGTGGGATGACGTAGGCATCTCAAGAACAAAAGAAAGTTTGCTCCGTGCACGTACCAAGTTAGATCAGCTGGGTCAGCAATTGCATCAAATTGGTGTTGGCGATATCCAAAGGGAATACAGCATTACATGGCAGGATTGGATGAATTTAAATAATCTGATCTTGGTTAGTAAGTCAGTAACTGAGGCTGCGCTTTCTCGAGAAAACTCTAGGGGAGCACATTATCGCGATGATTTTCCTCAGCCTGGCTCTTTGGAGGAGTCCTACTTCACAGCCGTTCGGTTGGGCAAAGACGGACTTGTGATCAAAAATAAACCAGTGCAATTTACGATGATTAAGCCGGGTGAAACGATTTTGGTAGAGGCCTAATCATTTTTGAACTAATTGAGCCGGCTACGATTGCGCTAGCTGCGGTTATTGTTCTCTGCGCATTCTTTATCTTCGGGGTTTCGGGGTTTGGCTCATCAATAGTTTCCGTGCCTCTATTGGTTCAGATGTACCCGCTCAAGGTCGTAGTACCGATGATGGTCATCATCGATATCTGCGCCTCACTTTACGTCGGAAGAAAGTCATCGAGCGATGCCAATATTCAAGAGCTGAAATGGCTATTCCCTTTTAGTCTAATAGGCATGGTGTTGGGTATCTTCTTATTGGTCAAAGCACCAAGCGAACCCTTGCTGCTTATTCTTGGGATATTTGCAGCCGTTAACGGCGTGCGTGTATTGATTCAGAGGAATGTTGAGTCTCGAGATCCAATCAGTAAATGGTGGGCAGTACCATTTGGATTTTTTGGTGGCGCGTTTACAGCCCTCTTTGCAACGGGTGGTCCAGTCTATGTCTCCTATCTTGGTTTGAGAATTAACAATCCAAAAGTGCTTAGGGCAACAATGGCATTTGCTATTTTTATGCTGACATTTTTGCGGCTTACTTTAATGCTAGTTACTGGCCTAATTTTAAGTTGGCAGGTGATTGGCCTTGCTCTTTGTTTGATGCCTCTTGCTTTCTTAGGAATATGGACCGGCTCCCATGTGCATACAAAGCTTAGTAATGCTTCCATGCGCATAGCCTATGGCGCTATCTTAGTTTTTGCAGGTTCCATGCTACTAGTAAGGCAAATTACATAAAATATTCTTTGAGTGAGAAATAAAAAAGCGAGGACAAATCCTCGCTTTTTGCTTAATATAAGCAGCTCTTACTGGGCAATAATGTTACGACCCTTAATTACCTTCTCCCAGTTTGCTGACTCAGCTTTTATCTGAGCATCAAAATCTTTCTGGGAATTGACTACTGGGGTTAAGCCATTAAGCTCCAAGCTCTTCTTCATCGCCTCTGAATTCACCGCTTTAACGGTTGCATCATAAATTTTTTCGGTAATAGCTTTGGGGGTACTGGCGGGAGCGACTAGGCCGAACCATCCAGTGCTTTCGAAGCCGGGGATACCGCTTTCAGCAACAGTGGGTACATCCGGCAGTTGCTTAACCCGCTTTGCGCTAGTTACTGCGATTGGCTTTATTTGGCCGGATTTCGCAAAACCAGTTGCTGCAGTTAAGTTTCCAACCATAAAGTCAATTTGCCCTGATACAAGATCGTTAATGGCGGCAGATTCACCTTTGTATGGCACATGCGTTGCTGGAATATTGGCTGCGTAGGTTAGATTTTCACCAGCCATATGAACTTGGCTGCCGATACCCGCAGATCCAAAGTTTAGATCCTTAGTTTTTGCATAAGTAATGAATTCATTTAAATTTTTAACTGGGATCTTGGTGCTGACAGATAGCAACATTGGACCACTGGCAACATTCGTGATGTTCACAAAATCTTTGCTGTAATTAACTGGCAATCTTTTATATAAATTAGGGTTCACAGTAAGCATGCTGCCTGATGCAAGCATGATGGTATAGCCATCAGCAGGGGATTGAGCTACAAATTCTGCTGCGATATTGCCACCAGCACCACCTTTATTTTCAACAATAACGTTTTGCCCCAAATCTTTTGTTAGTTGTTGTGCCAAGAGTCGACCAAGAATATCGGTAGTTCCGCCGGCTGCAAATGGAATGACTAATTTAATTGGCTTTGTTGGCCAGGATTGTGCTGTTGCCAATTGGGGTAGCGCAAGGGTCAGCGCTCCAGCTAGTAAAGCTAAACGTCTACTCAACTTGAATTTTTGAATCTTTAACATCGGTGACCTCCAGTGGAAATTTGATCTTTGTATCTTAGCTACTTAGTTATCAAAAAAATATACTCAACTGCGATTTAATAGTTATATGCTTATATGTCACTACTGTCTCCCCCACCCATCCTGTAGCACCACTTTGTATTCGTTGCACCGCACAATGAATTGGTTCTTGCAAGATATCTAAATCATCTATATGATTCAGATATGCGCTCTATTTTGATCCCTAACAACCAACTAAGTCAAGCCTCTCAAACCCTGTGTTTTGAAGGATTAATTTTGATTGCTCTTGACCGTCAGGCGCACGCATGAATCTCACGTACCCTGAAATACTTGCCTTGGCCGATTCAGGTCTTAAGGCTGCGGGTATATCTTCCAAGGCAGCTTATGAAACAGCGCAATTTCTGGCTCTGGCTGAACTGGATGGTCTAGCATCGCATGGTCTAGCGCGAGTAGCTCAATACGCTGGACATGCTAAAAATGGCCGTATTGAATTGGCTCCCAAGTTAAAGGTGAGGCCATTTAAGACCTCAGCCGCCTTGGTTGATGCGCGCGATGGCTTAGCATTTCCAGCGCTTCGTTTTGCTACCGACTTATCGGTAAATTTAGCCTCACAGAATGGCCTCGGTTTGGTGGCGGTGACTAATAGCCACCACTTTGGTGTTGCAGGACATTACGTTGAGGCTGCTGCACGAGCTGGTTATATTTCTTTGCTGTTTGGGAATACTCCAGCAGCAATGCCTATGGTTGGTGGCGCAAAAGCAATTTTTGGAACCAATCCCTTGGCTGCAGCTTTTCCGATTGCTGGCGCCGATCCATTGGTGATTGATATGTCGCTATCTGCAGTTGCCCGTGGAAAATTATTGGTTGCAGCAAAAAATGGTCAGCAGATTCCAGAAGGCTGGGCTTTGACCGCTGATGGTAAGCCGACCACAGACCCTCAAGAGGGTTTAAAGGGATTAATGGTTCCGCTTGGTGGAGATAAGGGTGCTTTACTTGCCTTGATCGTGGAGTTGCTCGTGGTTGGGCTCTCAGGCAGTAGATTTTCCTATGAAGCTGATTCCTTTTTTGACCCCAAGGGTAATCGCCCGCGAATTGGTCAGTTGATATTAACGATTGATCCTGGTTTGGCAGGCCCTAATATTTTTGCCAGTCGCATTCAAGATTTCTTGAAGGTATTGAGTGCTGATGCGGGAACTCGTCTCCCTGGTCAGCGTCGTTTTCAACAACGTGCTGCAGGGTTTAAAGGTGGCGTAGCGGTTTCTGATGTTGTTGTAGAAGAAATTCAGGCTGGTATTCGCCAGTCATGGACTAAGTAGTTTTTTATAAACGAGATTATTGAGGAGATAGTAATGATCCACTTTGTCGTGCATGAGCCAGCAGATGGCGTAGGTGTAGTAGTAGTTGAGGGTGTAAAAGCTGGAACTGATTTAATTGGTTGGGTTATGGATGGCGATCTCACTTTAAACATCAAGTCTGAGAGTGATATTCCTATTGGTCACAAAATTTCATTGAACGATTTCAAGCCAGGTGACACGGTAATGAAATACGGCGTTGATATTGGCAAGGTGGTAGCTCCAATCAAAAAAGGCGAGCACCTTCACGTCCAAAACGTAAAAACTAAGCGCTGGTAATCCGGCACCTTATTTACCTATTCATTGAAAGAGATATAAAAAATGACTAATTTGAAAGACGCGACCTTTTTAGGTTATCGCCGTGAAAACGGCCGCATGGGCATTCGTAATCATGTATTGATTTTGCCTTTAGATGACTTGTCTAACGCCGCTTGCGAAGCAGTGGCAAACAACATCAAAGGAACAATGGCGATTCCTCACTCCTATGGCCGTTTGCAGTTCGGAGCTGACTTAGATTTACATTTCCGTACTTTGATTGGAACAGGTTGCAATCCAAACGTGGCTGCTGTTGTTGTGATTGGTATTGAGCCACAGTGGACAAAGATTGTTGTTGATGGCATCAAGGCATCAGGCAAACCGGTAGAAGGTTTCTGGATTGAGGGTAATGGCGATACAGCAACAATTGCTTCTGCTAGTAAAGCCGCCTACAGCATGATGAAGCACGCATCTAAGCAAAAGCGAGTGTCTGCTCCTTTGTCAGAGCTGTGGGTTTCTACTAAATGCGGTGAATCTGATACGACTTCTGGCTGCGGTGCAAACCCAACCGTTGGCGATGCTTTTGATAAGTTGTATGAAATTGGCTCCACTCTGGTATTTGGTGAGACCACCGAACTAACTGGTGGTGAGCACTTAGTTGAGGCGCGTTGCCGTACTCCTGAGGTCAAGAAAAAGTTCCGCGAAATGTTTGATCGCTACCAAGATGTGATTGAGCGCCATAAGACAAGTGACTTATCTGATTCTCAACCAACAAAAGGCAATATTGCAGGTGGTTTAACAACCATTGAAGAGAAGGCTCTCGGTAATATCCAAAAAATTGGTAAGAAATGTATCGTGGATAGCGTGCTTGATAAAGGTGAGGAACCAAAGATTCCTGGCTTGCATTTTATGGATTCATCATCAGCTGCTGCTGAAATGGTGACTTTATGTGCAGCCGCTGGTTTTGCAGCTCACTTCTTCCCAACAGGACAGGGTAACGTCATTGGCAATGCAATTCTTCCAGTAATTAAGATTTGCGCAAATCCAAAGACAGTTCGCACCATGGGTGAGCACATTGACGTTGATGTGTCTGGCTTGTTGCGTCGTGAAGAGAATATGGATGATGCAGGTAACAAACTGTTGGATTGCTTAAAGCGTACAGCTGATGGTGAATTGACTGCTTCAGAAATTCTCGGCCATCGTGAGTTCGTGTTGACTCGTCTATACGAATCAGCTTAAGTCTCCAGCATGAGAAACCTGACCGCTTATCAAGAAGTCAAGCAAAAGATCACCGAGGATCTGGTCAGGGGTCGATATCCTATGGGGCAGGCTTTGCCTGCCGAAAAGGATTTATCCAAAGAGTTAGATGTATCGATAGGAACCCTGCGCAAGGCGGTGGACGAGTTAGTCGCGGAAGGTATTGTGGTCCGACGCCAAGGCAGGGGCACCTATGTTGTTGAGCATGACCTCAAAAGACTTTTATATTATTTTTTTCATGTCGTTAAGCATGATGTTGAAAAAAAGGTTTATCCCAAGGTTGAGCTAGTCTCCCTAAATAGCGCAGCCGCCAATAAAGAAGAAGCTAGCAAGCTTCAAATTAAAGAGGGCTCTCCAGTTTGGAGAATTACCAATCGCCTTTCATTGGAAGGTCAGTGTGTGATGATCGATCAGATCACGCTAGATAAAAAACGGTTCAAAAATTTAACCCGCGCAGATTTTATTGAACGCAAGGGCAGTATTTATCAAATGTATCAAATGGAATACGGTCAGACTGTTGTGCGTAGCAGTGAACGTTTGCGCGCTGGGCTGGCTGGTAAGCAGCATGCAGACTGGCTTGGATTAAATCCCGACTCCCCAGTGTTGATCATCCGAAGGGTAGCACTTGGCATTCAAGATGAGCCCTTGGAGTGGCGTGTCTCCACTTTGAATACTACCCAACATGAGTATTTTAGTGAGCTAGTGGCTTAGTCTTGATGTTCGCTACTACTCGTAAAAATATTCCGGGGCTGTTAGTTTGCCTTGTCATCGCGATGTCGACCAGTTTTCTTTCCGAGAATTATGGTGGACCGCAATTGTTGTATGCCTTGCTAATTGGCTTATCACTTCATTTTTTATATCTTAACGAGACTGTTAAGCCGGGAATTGATTTTTGCGCTAAAACAGTCTTGCGCTTAGGGGTTGCGTTCCTAGGAATTCGCATTACGTTTGCAGATATTGGTGCAATCGGTTTGAATACCGGTTTAATGGTGATGTTTGCGGTTGTGGCTACCGTATCTCTGGGCTTCTTCCTTGCGAAGCTTTTAAAACTCTCTCCCGACTTCGGCTTGATTGCAGGTGGATCTGTTGGTATTTGTGGAGCCTCTGCGGCATTAGCTGTTGCCTCCGTTCTTCCTAAAACAAAAGAAAATGAGCGATTTACATTACTCGTAGTGGTCGGTGTAACGGTACTCTCTACTATCGCTATGGTTGTTTATCCCTTTGCTCTGCAGTTACTGAATATCACTGCTTTGCCTGCGGGCATCTTTTTAGGGGCAACGATTCATGATGTGGCTCAGGTGGTTGCCGCCGGTATGTTGTTTGGGCCTGAGGCAGGCGATGTGGCTACTGTCGTTAAGTTATTCCGTGTCGCTCTCTTGTTGCCCGTCGTTTTATTTATTTCTATTTTCTTTGGTGCTGAAAAATCATCTCAGCGCTTAGGCTGGGGCAGCTTACGCCTAATACCAACATTCCTATTGGGATTTGTTGCGCTCTCAGTTGTCGCATCTATGCAGATCTTGCCAAGCTCTATAACGCATTCGATTGGTGGGATATCCCGCTGGATGCTGGTGATTGCAATTGGCGCTGCTGGGCTAAAAACTAATTTTCAGGAATTAGCCAAGTTGGGTTGGCAGCCTGTTGTGATGTTGGTTGTTGAAACAATCTTTATTGCTGGAATCGGCTTAATTTTTATTACCAGCTCTTTGTAATCTTTTAAGCGTAAGAATCCTCAAACTCTTCCATCTTGATGGTGGTCATCAGGAACAGAATCCTGCGTTGGAAACTTTTACGCTCACTGATATTTTCATGCGGTAGCCGATCATGTTCACGCAGTAGCTGGGTAATGATGGGGTTGTAGTGTTCGCGTACGGGGGACATCTGCATTCCTTGGTAAAAAATCTTGTTAGGAATAATTTACCAAGGTCACCATATATCCACAAGAAATATATAGCGATAACTACATTACTTTTAGGTATATAGAAATTTACTTTTCTACGAATGCACGTTCAAATACGTAATCACCTAATTGACCAAGGCTAGGCGATACCTTGAAGCCTTTGGCATCTAACATCTCAGCAGTTTCTTTCAGCATGGATGGGCTACCGCAGATCATTGCACGGTCCACTGCTGGATCCAATGGGGGTAAGCCAATATCTTTAAAGAGTTGGCCAGATTCAATAGCAGTGGTTAAACGGCCAGTATGTTTAAAAGCCTCGCGTGTCACAGTTGGGTAGTAGATTAATTTCTCACGAATGATTTCGCCAATATATTCATCCTGGCTTAATTCATCCTTGATGTAGTCGCCATAAGCAAGTTCGCTGACTAAACGTACGCCGTGTATGAGCACTACCTTTTCAAACTTTTCATAGGTATCGGGGTCACGAATGATGCTCATGAATGGCGCCAATCCTGTACCGGTACTAAAAAGGTAAAGATGTTTGCCTGGATTTAAGTCATCAATGACCAGTGTGCCAACGGATTTCTCGCTCACCAAAATAGGGTCGCCAACCTGAATCTTTTGCAGGCGGGAGGTGAGGGGGCCATCCTGAACTTTGATGCTCAAAAACTCCAAATGCTCTTCATAGTTGGGGCTCGCCACACTATAGGCGCGAACCAATGGCTTGCCCTCGACCTCTAAGCCGATCATCAAGAAATGACCACTACGGAAGCGCAGACCCTTGTTTCTGGTGGTGGTAAAGCTAAAAAGGGTGTCGTTCCAATGATGAACGGTTAGAACAGTTTCGGTGTTGTAGGCTGCCATAAACGCTTAATAATGAGGTTTAAACCTCAATTATCCCCATTCTTAGGGTAGTTCTATAGATAAAAAAGTATTTAGCTTATAAAAAGCGATTCTTTTACTTATCCCGGCTAGTTCCCTATGATTCTTTCATACCAAAACGAAAGAATCACATGTCCGCTAAGCCTACAGTCCAAAAACCCTTGTTTTTGACGATCATCCAAATCTTTTTGGGTTTGGCTTTATTGAGCCTGTCGACCCACCTTGCGCTAGAAAGCGCTTCTTATCTTGAGGTGCTGAATCAGAGTGGCCTAAATCAATACCATGCCTTTGGCGTGCTAGTTGCCCTCAGCTTTATTTCGGGTGTCTTCCTGATTGCGCAGCATGTTCTGAGCCAGGATGAGACCAGTATTGATGAGCACTTTAACAAGGCTTTAACTTACTAAATCAAGATAGACTGTGGTCTTATCTTGATAAGGCCACGCCATGAATTCATCATCCACTAAATCTATCTTTGAGAGGGGTGCGTGGTATGTAGTGATTCAGGCAATTCTGATTGGCCTCATCCTATTCGGACCCCAAGGACTTCCCTTGGTGATTTCTGAGCCGCTCGCCACCATCCTTCAATCCTGTGGCATTGCTATTGGCTTTCTAGCCTGCTTGATCATGGCAATAGCCGTGATCAATTTGGGAAAAAATCTGACTCCTTTGCCCTGTCCAAAAGATGATACTGAATTGATTCAGACTGGGCTATATCGTTTTGTGCGCCACCCCATCTATTTTGGGGTGCTCTTGGCGGCGCTTGCTTGGCTACTCATATTTCCTGGTGTCTATGTGCTGGTGTACTTCATTGCTCTATTTTTCTTATTTGACGTCAAAGCTAGGCGGGAAGAGGTCTGGCTGGTAGAGCGTTTTCCGCGCTATCGGGACTATCAGGCCAGTGTTAAAAAGTTAATCCCCGCCATCTATTAAGATGGTGCTTTAAGTTATTGGAGCTTCTATGAGTGGCGAACCCTCTGTAAGACTAGTCCAGCAATCTGATTATCAATTTGCTATTTATTACAACGAAGAGCGCGATCCGATATATGGGGATGAGCCACCGCCATTAGGTAGATCTCAGGGTGCCACCCCATCCCAGTTCTTGCTAGCGGGTGTGGCTAATTGCTTGTCCGACTCTTTGCTGTTTGCATTAAGAAAGTTTAAGCAAAATCCAGAGCCAATCGAAACTAAGGCGAGTTGCGAGATTGGTAGGAACGCAGAAAACCGTCTACGCATTCTGTCTATTGCAGTGGAAATTCAAATTGGCGTGCCAGGAAATACACTAGAAAACCTTGAGCGGGTATTGGCCCAGTTTCAGGATTTCTGCACCGTGTCCTCTAGCGTTAGCCTGGGTATTCCAGTCCATGTGACCGTAATCGATAGCGATAACACTAAGTTATACCCAATTGCTTAATTAGCTTGGGTGTACAAAAAAGCCGCAGAATTGAATTTCTGCGGCTTTTTGTTTTCCTGAAATCAGCGATCGAACTAATTACTCTTCTTCGCGACGCAGATGCGGGAACAAAATCACGTCACGAATATTGGGTGCATCAGTTAATAACATGACTAGGCGATCGATACCGATGCCGCAGCCACCTGTTGGAGGCATGCCGTATTCGAGTGCGCGAATAAAGTCATGGTCAAAATACATTGCCTCCTCATCACCAGCCTCTTTTTGCTCTACTTGCTTACGGAAGCGATTGGCTTGATCTTCGGCATCGTTTAACTCTGAGAAGCCGTTGGCAATTTCACGACCGGTAATGAATAACTCAAAGCGCTCAGTAATGCCGGGGCGCGTATCGGATTCTCGGGCAAGGGGGCTTACCTCGATTGGGTAGTCGATGATGTAGGTTGGCTCCCAGAGGTGTGACTCAGCAACCAATTCAAATAAGGCTAGCTGAAGGGCGCCAAGACCAGCGTTCTTCAGAGTAGGGGAATCTATATTCTCACCACCTTTTTTCAGCTCAGCACGAATAAATGCGGCATCTTCTAATTGCGCGGGTTCATAGCTCTTGTTGGATTGGCCACAATACTTAAGGATGGCTTCTGTAATGGTTAAGCGCTGGAATGGCTTGCTCAAATCGAGTTCACGACCTTGGTGGGTCAGAACGGCAGTACCTTGCGCATCCATCGCGGCAGCACGAATTAAACTCTCCGTGAAATCCATCAACCAACGGTAATCCGTGTAGGCCGCATAGAATTCCATCATGGTGAACTCTGGATTGTGACGCGGGCTCACACCTTCATTACGGAAGTTGCGGTTAATTTCAAAGACGCGTTCAAAGCCGCCAACCACTAAACGCTTTAAATACAGCTCAGGTGCAATACGCAAGAACATCTGCATATCCAATGCATTGTGGTGCGTAATAAATGGCTTTGCTGTAGCACCACCAGGAATCGGGTGGAGCATTGGTGTTTCGACTTCCATGAAGTCTGCATCAAGCATATGACGACGCAAGGAAGCAATCGTATTGCTACGCGCTCTAAAAGTATTACGACTCTCTGGGTTCACAATTAAGTCAACATAGCGCTGGCGATATTTGGTCTCTAAATCAGAGAGGCCGTGGAATTTATCTGGCAGTGGGCGCAGAGATTTGCTTAGGAGACGTAGATTGCTACATTCAACTGAGAGCTCGCCTTTATTGGTTTTGAATAAATTGCCTTCAGCAGAGATAAAGTCACCCATATCCCAGTGTTTAAATGCACCATGGATATCGGGGCCACTGATTTCATCATTGATGTAGAACTGAATCTGACCGCTGCGATCTTGAATGGTGGCAAAGCTTGCTTTACCCATTACGCGCTTGAGTACCATGCGACCGGCAACTTTGACATGCACCTTTTTGGCAGCCAACTCTTCTTTTGTGAGGCTGTCGTAGTGAGTATGAAGATCTGCAGCTAAGTGCGTTGGCACGAAGTCGTTTGGAAATGCCACTCCGCCTTCGCGTAACTTGGCTAATTTCTCACGGCGCTCAGCAATGATGTGATTTTCATCAACAGCTTCAGTAGCTGCAGTTTGATTAGAGTTGGAATTCGCTTGATCGTTCATATGGAATATTGATAACTGGAATAGAGGTAATAAATCAGACGCCTTGCTTCAGGCTGGCTTCAATAAAGGCATCAAGATCACCATCTAATACTTTTTGTGTATTGGAGATCTCAACGTTGGTACGCAAGTCTTTAATGCGACTTTGATCCAGTACATAGGAGCGGATTTGATGACCCCAGCCTACATCGGTTTTGCTGGCCTCAAGCTTGTCCTGCTCAGCGCGACGCTTTTGCATCTCGTGCTCATATAGGCGTGACTTCAACATCGTCATCGCTTCAGCTCTATTGCGGTGCTGGCTTCGGTCGTTCTGACATTGCACTACGATGCCGGTCGGAAGGTGGGTTAAACGAACGGCAGAGTCGGTCTTGTTGATGTGCTGACCACCCGCACCAGAGGCGCGATAGGTATCAGTACGAATATCTGCTGGATTGACATCAATCTCAATCGAGTCATCAATTTCTGGATACACATAAATACTGGCAAAAGAAGTATGACGACCGTTTGATGAATCAAATGGTGACTTACGTACTAAGCGGTGCACGCCAGTCTCTGAGCGAAGGTGACCATAAGCATACTCACCATCGACCTTGATTGTTGCGCTTTTGATGCCAGCAACATCACCATCAGACTCTTCTAAGATTTCTGTCTTGTAGCCTTTGCGCTCACAATACTTGAGGTATTGGCGAAAGAGCATGCTGGCCCAGTCGCAAGCTTCTGTTCCGCCAGCACCCGCTTGAATATCAATAAAGCAATTGCAGGAATCCATCTCGTTATGGAACATGCGACGGAACTCAAGATCATGAATGATCTTGCTATAGCTTTCAACGTCTTGCTCGATGGCAGCAATCGTTTCAAAATCACTTTCTTCTTTAGCCATGTCGAATAATTCGAGGGCACCAGTGATGTTGCTATTTAGATCGGTGAGGGTGGCAACAACGCCATCGAGCAATTTCTTTTCTTTGCCGAGTGCTTGTGCTTTCTTTTGATCGTCCCAGATAGTGGGATCCTCAAGAATTGAGTTAACTTCAGTAAGGCGTCGTGACTTTACTTCGAAGTCAAAGATACCCCCGAAGTGCTTGCTCACGAGTGAGCAGATCGGACAGGGTATTTGAAATAATATTAAGTTGTTCGGCTTCCATCCCCTAATTATAAGGGGGTTGTTGCGGCTCAGCTCTCGTCGTGGGCTTCAATCATGAGCTGCACGCGTGCCTGCCCCTGGAAGCGGTCTGTCACCAGGCGATAGGCCAGCTTGGCCTTGGCCGGTAAGGGCTGGGTCCGATTAAACCAAACTCCTGTGAATGGTTTGCTAGCCAATTGACCATCCCCAAGCGGACGAAGCTGCAAGCGCAGGTGTTTTTCTTTCATGAGGCTTTGCTGGCCAATCTCAAATTCTCCATAAAAGATGGGTTGAGGAAAGCCTTGGCCCCAGATTTCTTGGGCGAGCAGATCGCCAGTTTCGGGTGTGAATTCAGAAAGATCGAGGGCACCATCATGAATGTGGTGACGCTCTAGTAACTCATCGTTTAGTAATTGATTGGCAACTTGTTGAAACAGGGCATCAAACTTTTCAAAATCCACTTTTCTAATGCTCAGGCCTGCAGCCATGGCATGACCGCCAAATTTGAGAATCAGGCCTGGCTCACGCTTAGAGACAATATCTAATGCATCGCGAAGATGAAAGCCTGTCAATGATCTGCCAGAGCCACGCAATTCTTCTCCGCTAGCCCCATCTGCAGGAGCAAAGACAATCGCAGGGCGATTAAAGCGTTCTTTCAAGCGAGAGGCTACGATACCAACTACCCCTTGATGCCATTCTGAATTCCAAAGGCAAATGCTTGAGCGACCAGCCATGGTGCCCGCCAATTGATCTTCAGCAAGGTGGGCGAGGGCGGCTTCTTGCATCCCACCTTCAATCACGCGCCTTTCGCGATTGATGCGGTCAAGTTCATACGCCAGCTCTATAGCCTCATCAGGTTTATCGCTTAGCAATAAGCGAATGCCTAAAGTCATATCAGCCAAACGGCCTGCCGCATTCAGGCGAGGGCCGATAGCAAAACCCAAGTCAAAAGTATTTGCCTTGCGAGGATCCCGTACCGCAGCCTGAAATAGCGCCTGAATACCGGCTTGTGAGACTCCCGAGCGAATGCGCTTTAAGCCATTGGAAACTAAGATGCGATTATTGCGATCGAGTTGGGCAACATCCGCAACAGTGCCTAAGGCAACTAGATCTAATAGGTTTTCAATCTTAGGTTGAGTTTCAGCAGAAAATTTACCGCGCTTACGAAGCTCTGCACGCAGTGCAACTAATAAATAGAACATCACACCTACGCCTGCAAGCGCTTTGCTCGGAAAGTTACAGCTTGGCTGATTCGGATTGACGATCGCAATCGCTTTAGGTAATCGATCGCCGGGTAAATGATGGTCAGTAACAATCACTTCCATTCCAAGCTCGCGGGCTCGCTCTACCCCAGCTTCACTGGCAATGCCGTTATCCACTGTAATGAGATATTTTGGCTTGGGATTTTGTTGGGCAGCCAATTCCACTACCTCTGGGGTTAAGCCATAGCCCATCGTAAAACGGTTTGGTACTAAGAATTGAATAGGAGTGTCTACCCCACCCAACATCTTCAAACCGCGGAGCGCAACGGCACAAGCGGTGGCACCATCACAGTCATAGTCGGCAACTACGAGCATAGACTCTTTGCGTTCCAAAATATCAGCCAGCAGGGTGGCGGTGCTGATGCAGTTCTTTAACTCCATTGGCGAGAGTAGTTGCTTAAGATCTAAAGAGAGTTCATCTGGCTTATCAATACCGCGGGCTGCATACAGCCTTGCCAGCAATGGGTGCAAGCCACTTTGCTGCAACCAGCTGGCCGTACGATCAGAGAAGGGGCGCCTTGAAAATACACTCATGCTGAAATAATTTCTTGCCAAGTTAAGGGCTCTGATTTTTTCCAGAAGGCCCATGATTTTTTATTTAGATCTTTGGCTGTAATCAGCCTATGACGAGCTTGTCCCTCGGGAAAGTCGATGATTTCAATTTGATCCAACGCATTGCTCAAGAGGGCGTTTCTCAGATTGCTCCAAATATTCTCAGGGCGATCAATCCACGCAAAGGCATTAGGTAGCTTTGAGAAATCAATTTCATTCTGCTGAGGAATTTCAAGATATCTAGCTAATCCAGCTAAGAGGGGATGGTCTCCATATATCTGATTTACGTTCTCGAGCAATTGAGGGGTCTGAATATCAGCCAATCTTCCGATACCACTAATCCAAAGGGAGTTAATGGCTGGATATCCTGATTGCTCCCGCTCTTGATTCACTGGGTCAATGTGCCAGAGCATCTGAATTTCATTTTGGAGTTTGCGCCAGAGCTTGGCAATACCAAGCTCGCTTGTATCGCGCGGCATCCACCAATCAATATTACGACCATGCGCCTGATCAATCGAGTGGGTTGCAAGGCTAGTAAATGGTCCTGCTGGAATAAACCAATCACGCTCACCTTGGAACAAGATCTTGCCTCCAAAGTCCTCTTCAATAAAGGGTAGGGCAACATTTAGTAGTCTGGCAGATTCATTTTCAGTCAGATCAATCTGACTTTGAGCCATTAGGATTAAATGATCCCGAGTAGCGTGAAGGTGAACTGGCTGAAGGCAGGCAATAATTTCATTTGGATTCACTGCTAAATCACTTTGACCTAATAGCAAGACGGGTGCGATTGGTAGCCGGTCTCCCAATAAAAAGCGTTCTTGCGGCAATCCATTGGGTGGCGCATTTTTCTCTAATCCAGCGTCAACGGCATCTTCCCCTGACAACATCAGGGTAAAGCGACGCAAAGTACTCGATTGGGGGCTTAAATTGGCAGTCATTCCCCTGATTTTAGGTGGCATTTACAGAATCCATCAGTTTGCCCATTCAATTGTCTAAACTGTAACCATGTTGAGACTTCCCATTGAGCTAGAAATTGGCCTGCGCTACACCCGATCCAAGCGTCGTAAGACCGTGGGTAAGCGTGATGGCTTTCTTTCCTTTATTTCCGGAATCTCCACCGCAGGCATCGCCCTAGGCGTTGCCGCACTCATTGTGGTGCTTTCAGTGATGAATGGCTTCCAAAAGGAAGTGCGTGACCGCATGCTATCGGTCCTCTCCCATGTTGAGATTACTGCCCCAGATGGCTTGGCTAATTGGGAGCCGATTGCTCTGAAAGTAGCTGCTCAGCCTCACGTCGTGGGTGTTGCTCCCATGGTGAGTTCGCAAGGTTTGCTAAGCCGCGATAGTGTTATGCGTGGCGTGGCGATTCGTGGGGTGCTCCCAAGCGAAGAGGGTAAGGTTTCTGATCTGCCAAAGCAATTTGTTGCCGGCAATATTGAGGATCTCAAGCCGGGCACTTTTGGTGTAGCCCTCGGCGCGCAACTCGCCAATATTGTTGGTGCACGCGTTGGTGATCGAGTGAATTTGATTGTGCCTGAGAGCGATCTAACTCCTGCGGGCGCTATGCCCAGAATGCGAACACTGCAAGTACTTGGCATTGTAGATAGCGGTCATTATGAATACGACAGTTCCTTAGCGATCATGCATTGGAAAGACGCTGCCGCTTTATTGCGTTTGCAAGACCCATCTGGTTTGCGCGTGAAGGTGGATGATATGCAGCGCGCGCCAGAGATTGCTTCTGAGTTAGCCCAAGTTGTCCCGCAAGCTTTGTGGGTGAGCGACTGGTCACGATCCAATCGTAATTGGTTTGCTGCTGTTCAAACTGAAAGAAAGATGATGTTTATCATTCTGACGCTCATCATTGCTGTAGCCGCTTTCAATCTAGTATCTACTTTGGTGATGACTGTGAACGAGAAGCAGGCAGATATTGCGATCTTGAGAACGATGGGCGCTAGTCCGGGACTCATTCAGCGGATTTTTTTGGTTCAAGGTCTGGCGATTGGCTTATTAGGTTCTCTGGCCGGCGTTGGTTTGGGCCTCCTCATTGCTTTAAATATTGATGTGATTGTTCCTGCTATTGAGGCGATTTTCCGGGTTCGCTTCTTGCCACGCGATGTCTACTTTATTAGTGAGCTGCCGTCAGATGTGCGTTTATCTGATGTTGTTACCGTGGGTTTAATGGCTTTTGGCCTCTCTGTATTAGCCACCCTTTACCCAAGCAGACGAGCTGCACAAGTTCAGCCTGCGGAGGCATTGCGCTATGAGTAACTCCAGTCAAATCATCCTGAGTGCTTCTGGTTTAGCGAAGATCTATGGCAAAGGACCGACAGCAGTTGAGGTTCTGAAAGAAATTGATTTACAGGTGAAAGCTTCTGAGAAGGTAGCTATCGTCGGTTCTTCTGGTTCGGGTAAAAGCACCTTACTGCATTTGTTGGGTGGTTTGGACACCCCGAGCTCAGGTACGGTCATGCTTGCTGGAGAGAATCTACATCACTTACCCGTAAGAAAACTTGATCAACTGCGCAATCACAGCCTAGGATTTATTTATCAGTTCCACCATCTCTTGGATGAATTCAGTGCCATTGAGAATGTGGCGCTTCCTTTGCGTATTCGTGGTCTGAATAATGAAGAGTCTATGGAGCGTGCCAATGCGATGTTGCACGCAGTTGGCCTATCAAAGCGAGTGCAGCACACTCCAGGTGAACTATCTGGTGGCGAGCGTCAGCGTGTTGCAGTTGCCCGAGCGTTAGTAGGTAATCCTGCTTGCGTCTTAGCAGATGAGCCAACAGGCAATCTCGATACCGAAACTGCGGATGGCGTATTTGACTTAATGTTAGACATTGCACGTGAGCAGGGCACTGCTTTTGTGATTGTTACTCATGATCCGATTCGCGCTAAACGCTGTGACCGAATTTTGCATTTAGAGCGCGGAGTATTAAAGACGTTCACACAATGAGCGAAACGAGTACGGGGCTTGCATGGGTTGATACCCATTGCCATCTGGATGCGCCAGAGTTTGCAGGTGTGCTTCCTGACATCGTTTCAAGAGCGGCAAGTAAAGGCGTTAAAGCCATACTACTGCCGACAGTTCAAGCCTCTGATTGGGAGCAGGCTAAAAATTTGGCAAACCAGTATGGCAATCAAATTCCGGGATTGGTTTATACGCTTGGTATTCATCCGCTCTACATCAACAAGGTGCAAGAGGGCGATGTCATCACACTTAAAAATCAAATTGAGCAATCATTAATTGATCCAAGGTTTGTAGGTATTGGCGAGATTGGCCTCGATTATTTTGTTGAGGGTCTTGATCCGCAGCATCAAGAATATTTCTTTCATGCGCAGCTTGATTTAGCTCAGCAATTTCAGTTACCAGTGATTTTGCATGTGCGCCGCTCCCAAGATGCCATTCTCAAAGCCCTGCGGAAAAGAAAAGTTCCTGGCGGGATAGCTCATGCTTTTAATGGCAGTCACCAGCAAGCCGAGCAATTTATTGAGCTGGGTTTTAAGCTGGGATTTGGTGGGGCGGCAACCTATGAGCGTGCATTGCAGATTCGCCGTCTCTTAAAAGAGCTTCCGCTGGAATGCATTCTTACTGAGACTGATGCGCCAGATATTCCTCCAGCCTGGCTTAAGGAGGAAGGTGGTCGATTCAATGAGCCCGCTTTACTTCCCAGAATTGCTCAACAATTAGCTGATACGCGCAGCATCAGCGAAGAAGTATTTTCAAAGGCAGTTTGGCAAAATGCCATGCAAGCATTGCCCCGTTGGTCATCATTGATGGCTAAGCAGTTAAACCCACACTCCGCTTCTTAAGAACTTGCGTATCAATATTACGGCGTTCATCGTCGGGGGATCGCTTCTTCTATTTTTACCTGCCGTGCCAGAGCATTGGGCTTGGATATGCATGGCAACCATCGTCATTTGTCTATTCGGTATTTGCATCAATGACTCGTCCATAAAATATCACTATGCAACTAGCGTATTGCTGGCTGCATGCTGTTTTACCTTGGGATTTGCTTGGAATGCACATTACGCACAAAGTCGACTAGCTAATGTCCTTTCAATCGAGTATGAGGGTAAAGACATTGCTCTCGAGGGCAGGGTTAATGCCTTGCCACAGAGCTCTCCTAGTGGTGCAAAGTTTTCTTTTGAGGTGGATAAAGCATTTTTGGGTAAAAAGCCAATTGAATCTTTTCCTCCGCAGGTGTATTTGAGTTGGCAGCCAGCATGGCGCAATCCTCAAGATGTGCCAGAAGTCATTCCGGGTCAACGTTGGGAATTCAAGGTCAAAATCAAAAGACCTTATGGATCCCTCAATCCCCATACCTTTGATTTTGAGCGTTGGTCTTTCCATCAAGACTTCGGCGCCAGTGGATCCGTGCGATCTGGAAGATTAATCACCGAGAAAGATATAGGCCTTACTGAATTTGCTCTAGCCATGGAGTATCAGCGTTGGAAGTTAAGGAAAAAGATTCAGCAACTACTACCGAAAGATGCTCGCTATGGTGGTGTGATTGCAGCGCTAGTGATGGGTGATCAAAATGCGATTAACCAAGAAGATTGGCGCGTATTTAATGCTACTGGTATTGGGCATCTCATATCTATCTCAGGTCTCCATGTAACGATGTTGGCGGGATTTGGTGCCATGCTCGCCACATTTTTATGGCGTCGCAATACACTCCCGCTGTTGATTCCAGTTGGAAAAGTGGCGGCAGCAGTTGGGTTTCTGACTGCATTTATATACGCCTGGTTAGCTGGTTTTCAGATTCCGGCGCAGCGGACGATGTATATGGTGGGCGTAGTTGCCTTTGCGCTTTGGTCTGGTAGAAGCCCGCGATCGTTTGATATTTGGTGGTGGGCTTTATTTGTTGTTCTGCTGATTGATCCGATGGCGCCCTACACACCGGGATTCTGGCTCTCGTTTGGGGCGGTAGCGGCTATTTTGTATGCCATGCAGAACTCTGATGGCTTGTTGGGTTTGCCCACTGGTAGAGAGCTGGAGCTTGATTGGCGTTATAGAGTTACTCATGCGCTAAGAGAGGCGTGTCGAGTGCAGGCGGTTGTCACTATCGCGCTCTTACCATTGACCTTGTATTGGTTTTATCAAGTCTCGATAGTTTCCCCGCTAGCAAATGCTATTGCCATTCCTGTGGTGAGTTATATCGTGACGCCGCTGGCCATCGCCGGTGCTTTACTGCCTGACTTCCTCGGTAAATGGTTGCTGATACCAGCACATATCACGATGGATTACTTGGCCATCATGCTTGCCTGGATGGCCAATTGGAGGTGGGCAATCGCTTGGTCTAGCCAACCTGCTTGGTGGGCAATAGTCTTATCAACTCTTGGCATCATTGTGGCGATTCGCCCTGGATCCATACAAGAAAGTTGGGTATCAAGAGCTGGTGGCCTCGCATTGTGTGCAACTCTATTTGTCCAGCCTATCATGAATTTCAACCTAGCAAAAGGGGATTTTAGGGCGTCGGTACTCGATATCGGCCAAGGCACAGCGGTTCTTATTGAAACCAAAACTAAACGCTTGCTATATGACACTGGACCCATTCAGGGAAAAGATGATGCCGGGCAAAGAACCATCCTGCCCTACCTCAGGGGGCGAGGAATCAATCATGTTGATCGCATGGTAATTAGCCACAGTGATAGCGATCACATTGGAGGCGCCGCAAGCCTGCTTAAAGAGATCAGCTTTGACTCCATGATGGGATCTTTGCCAAGCACCAATCCATTACTCATCAATTTGGATGAAAGAAAGATACCCGCTATTCCCTGTCGTTTTGGACAGCAATGGTCATGGGATGGGGTGGATTTTTATATATGGCACCCGAATGAGCATACGGTTATTGAAGACCTACATCCAAGAAAGCCTAATGAGGTCAGTTGTGTTCTAGAAGTTCGCAACTTAAGCACTTCATTTTGGTTGACGGGCGATGTGGAAAAGCAAGGTGAGGCCGAAATCACTGAGCGCTTAACTCAGGCTGCCCTCAATCATTTAAGTGATAAGAGTTTGATATTCATGGCCCCACATCACGGCAGCAAAACATCCTCATCTCAAGAGTTGTTAACAGCGCTGAGTCCTGATGAGGCATTCGCACAAAACGGTTATCGCAATCGTTATGGGCATCCGCATCCCACAGTCACGGCTCGATATCAAAGTATGGGTATTCCGTTTCATCAAACACCAACTACTGGTGCACAGGTTTGGGAGTTTCCAGCCATCTTTGATCTGAAGCAGGAGACACCCTTATTTTGGCGCTCAGAAAGCAGCCGCCTGTGGCATCGAGAGTAAATGGTGGGGTGATTTTAGTGTGTATCGTGTGTATAATACAAGGGGATTAATGCATAGTAAAAAACTAATCGAGTTATTGAAGTCCGATGGGTGGTTATTAAGTAGAAGTAGGGGGTCGCATCATATTTTTATTCACAATACAAAGAGTGGGCATATCTGCATCCCGCATCCAAAAAAAGATTTGGGTCTTGGTTTAGTGGAAAAAATATTGAAGCAGGCTGATATAAAAAGGGGTCTTAAATGAAATATCCGATTGCAATTGAACCTGGATCTACCAAGGAGGCCTGGGGCGTTACCGTACCAGATTTAGAGGGTTGTTTTTCGGCTGGAGACAATGGCATCGATGAGGCGATAGAAAACGCCAAAGAAGCAATAGAACTTTGGATTGAGCTTGCTTTAGATCGCAATCAAGATATTCCAAAGCCAAGCTCCTTAAGGGAGCTACAAAAGCGGAAGGAGTTTAAAGGGTGGGCTTGGGCAATCGTAGAGATTGATCCAGCATTGCTTTCAGACGATATTGAGCGAATCAATATCACTCTTCCAAAACGAGTTTTAGCTAGATTGGATGCAAAAGCAAAAAAAGCTGGGGAAAACAGATCCGCATTTATTGCGCATCTAGCATTAACTGCTTGAGGAAGGTGGTTTGGTCTTGCGCTCTATCCATTTTAATATTCGGCGTAAACTGGGGGTATGAAGAAATTCATCGCATTTCTATTTATCAGCCTTTTTGTCAGCCAAATCAGTGCTGCGATGATGCCTGTCGATTTCAATGCAGCAAGCACCACAGTAATGGTCGCCGGGCATGATCATTGCCAAGAGACGGGATCAGTCAATCATGCTGAAGATGGTAAGTCGAGTAGCAATCCTAGTGCCGCCCATTATTGCTGTGCGGTAGTTGCAATTCTGACCGCTTCGCCTGAATTTTTTTCGGCCAAGCAGGTCGACGTCTACTTGCATAGCGATATTTCAAGACCCGCATCTAATGTCGCCGAGTCCATTTACAAACCTCCCAGAAATTACCTGTAATCACTTTTGATTGTGGCATTTAGTTGCCTTTTGATAATTTCCGTTTTGGAGAACAGTAATGAATATGACTCACTATATGGAGCTATTGGCTGACAATCAGCCTTGGAACCTCTTAATCTTTATGGCGATACCGATTGTGCTTGCTGAAACTTTGGCAATCACGGAGCTGTATATCCTGTTTACTAGAAAATTTGACGGCTTCGTCTATCACCTAAATCGATTTGCTGGTACGACAGTTGGTTTATATTTCATTGGCGTAATTGCTTATTTAATGACTACTGCGGTGCTACCTATAACCAAGAATAATGAATGGCGTACCGCCATTGATGTGATTGCGGTAGCTACTTATTTGATCGGGGGGCTGCCTTTAATTTGGATTGCCTTGCAGGAGTTTGGTTTTGTGAACAGGGCCTTAGACCAAATGGGTAAGCTGAAAATTCATGCGATTTGCGTTGCATTATTTTTAGTGTTTGGGCACATCGCTATGATCGCTGGCATGCTTGATCCTTCCTTGCTTGGTTACAAGGGTACTAGCACCCATCAAATGGGTAGCGCTAGTAGTAGCTCTGATCATGAGTTCTGTCATCCAGAAATGCATGAAGATATGAAAGGAATGCATCAGCAAATGATGAACAGTGGAAGCATGCCAAGTGGTAATTCCAGTAAAAAGCAGATGAGCCCGCAGGGACATACGCATTAAGAAGGCATCAAAGGATTAAAAAACCGCCCTCGGGCGGTTTTTCATTGGTCGATTAATAAACTACTCCTCCCAGGGGAATCGTTCACGACTTAACTCTTCCATAATCTCGCGCTTACTTTTGGCGACTCTTATGGGGCGGCTAGTCTCGTGTTTTTCAGTAGAAGCCTGATTGATATCAATAGGCTTGCTATTGGCAGCATCAGCTAAAGAATTTGGCTCCTTAGCTTTCAGCTTTTTTGAGCGCTCTAGAGTGGATTTATCTGTCACAGCTAAGTTCCTTGATTGGGCTTAATCTGATTAGAACATTGAGTCATGATCAAGCAAAGTAGGGGATCTGAATCCATCAAACTAATCACTTTGATGCTTTTGAGTTGCTTGTCAAAGCCCAGAAAAGCAAAAAGCCCTTATAAATAAGGGCTTAGAGCATGAATCTTGGTTGCGGGGGCAGGATTTGAACCTACGACCTTCGGGTTATGAGCCCGAATATATTGGTATTTCTGAGTATTCCTAAATATTACCAAAATGGCTTAATATATTGATATATATAGGTTTTAACGATTTTGACGATACCCTAAGTATTGCTAAATATTCCCTTATATTGCTATTATTAGGTTACATAGTGGTTACATGAACCTTTTTCGGGGTATAAACGGGATGACAAAGAACCAAAACTTTACGGCTGGCAGGGTTGAGGCTTACAAGTGCGAAGCTGGAAAAGAGCAATCCATCCTTTGGGATGGCAAGTCTGCCGGATTGGGTCTAAGGGCTACTGCCGCAGGCGCTAAGTCCTATATTTTCCAAACTAAGCTACATAGCAAGACCCTTAGACTCACTATTGGTGATGTTCGCACCTACACCATTAGCAAGGCCCAAGCAGAAGCAAACCGACTTAAAGCATTAACCGACCAAGGTATTGACCCTAGAGAGTTGGCTAAAGCCCAAAAAGAAGAATCCGACGCTAAAGCCGCCGATGAAGAAAGCAAAGAGCTTTTGGTGGGTCAAGTGTGGAATGAGTATCTTGATTACCAAAAAGACAAAATGACTAGACCTCATATTGAGAGAGGCAAGAAATGGGGCGCGAGGCACTTAAAAGACCATGAGAACTTATCTCAGGCAGGCGGCGAGGAAAGAAAACGCAGTAAAGAGAAAACCAAGGCGGGTGTTTTATATCCTCTCATGTCTATGCGGATGGCCGATATTTCAGCCAATGTATTGGCCGACTGGCAAAAGGTCGAAGCTTCAACAAGAGCCAATAATGCCCGTCAAGGGTTTGAAATGTTTAGAGCGTTTTGGCGTTGGTGCTCAATCAGGCCTGAGTATTTAAAAATTATTGATGTGAGCGCAGTAGAGAGCAAGGAATTACGCGATGAAGTGCCCAGTCGTAAAAGTAAGCGTTTTGATGTATTGCAACGCGCTCAGCTAAAGCCGTGGTTTAAGGCGGTTAATTCCCTAAATAGCAAAGTTGCTAAAGTCTACCTACAAGCGGTAATCCTAACGGGCGCGCGGCGGGAAGAAATGGCAAATCTGAAATGGGTTGATGTTGATTTTCAATGGAATGCCTTGTGGCTCAAAGACAAGGTGGAAGAGCAGGGCAGGAAAATACCGCTCACCCCTTATTTAAAAAGCTTGATTGAGAATTTACCAAGGCGCAATGAATGGGTGTTTAGTAGTCCCTTATCTAAGGATGGAAGATATACCGACCCAAGCGTTTCTCATCATCGCGCTTTAGACCTTGCTCAGTTGCCGCCCGTAACCATTCATGGATTGCGCCGCACTTTTGCTTCATTGGCTGAATGGGTAGAGATGCCTGTGGGGATTGTTGCTGAAATTAAGGGGCATAAGCCAAGCGCAACGGCTGAAAGGCACTATATATCGCGCCCTATTGAATTGTTGGCTATTTGGCATACCAAATATGAGGCTTGGATTTTGGAGCAGGCAGGCATTGAATTTAAGCCTCAGGATGGCGCGCAATTGCTTAAAGTGGTTGGCGGTACTTCTGCCCAGACATAAAAATATTCGATAAATTACTTGTTAACTGTTAACTTACACGCTACACTTTAACCAATGATTAAATCATTCAAGCACAAAGGCTTAGAAATCTTCTTTCTCACGGGAAGTAAGGAAGGGATTCAAGCCCACCATGCAAAGAAGTTGCAAATACTGTTAACGGCTTTAAATAATGCTAAGGATGAAAACGATATGAGGGCCCCTGCTTGGAATCTTCATCTACTATCCGGTAACTTGGATAAGCATTGGTCGGTATCAGTGAATGGCAATTGGCGGATAACATTCAGATTTGAGGGCGATGATGCCGTTTTGGTCAATTATCAGGATTACCACTAAGAGGAATGAATATGGGGGATATGCACAATCCGGCGCATCCTAGCGAAGTACTACGGGAATGGATGCCCGAGAATTTAACGGTTACGGATGCCGCTGAGCAATTGAAAGTCTCGCGCCCAACTTTTTCTAAGATATTGAATGGAAAAGCGGGAATCTCTGCGGACATGGCATTAAGGCTGTCCGCATGGCTTGGTACTTCGCCAGACTTATGGCTTGGTATGCAGTTGCAATGGGATTTATGTCAAGCCAAGAAAGGCCGTATTCCCAAGATTAAGCGTTTAGTAGTGAACGGCAAGGAGGCATAGCTATGGGTGGGCGCGATAAAAGCCATGGAGATTCTTTCCTTTCTTCATTGGCTAATCCAACAGAGGGGGCGGCCTATTTGGATGCTGTCATGGAGTTGAATGATAAAGAGGCTCTATTGGTTTCGTTGCGCTATGTGGCCCAGGCAAACGGGATTGTAGAAATTGATTCTTTGGATGAGAGTAGTAATCCAACGCTAGATACCATGAATAGAATCTTGCATTCCGTTGGTTTACGGTTGAGTGTAGCTGAGCTTCATGCGTAATCCATCTCACCCTAGCGAAGTGTTACGGGAATGGATGCCTGAGAATTTAAGGGTTACAGATGCGGCCGAGCAATTAAAAGTCTCGCGCCCAACTTTTTCCAAGATATTGAATGGAAAAGCAGGAATCTCTGCTGACATGGCGCTCAGGCTATCCGCATGGCTTGGTACTTCACCGGGCTTGTGGCTTGGTATGCAGCAGCAATGGGATTTGTCGCAGGCCAAGAAGAGCGGCATTCCGAAGATTAAGCGTTTGGTGGTCAACGGTAAAGAGGCTTAACGTCTTATGAAAAAACAACATAAGAGTCATGAGAAGAATCTGCCCGGCGCAAGTAATGGAAATAATCCTTCTCTAAACACATCACTAATCCAGGGTAAGCTAGACGATGCGTTAGCTGAGGCAATAAATCTATATATGAGTGCAGCTAAAAGGCTTCGGGTAAAGATTGATGTAGAAGGTTGTAAGTCAAATCTACGAGATTCGGATAATTGGGCTGCTTTGAAAAAAGCCTACGAATCTCCTGAAGAACGCCAATTACTTGGTGCCTATGTGTCAGCGCGAGAAGCTTTGCACTCCCTAAGTAGAAGAGTTGAGAAAGCTAAGATTCTGGATGGCGATATGAATCAGACTGATATATCTCATCTCCTAGACTCATTTCGGTTGCTTGGGGTGGCCAGTTACTGCATCTTTGATGAATATCTTCAAGAGGATTTCGCAGAGGCAAGGGGCGCGAGTTTGAAAGATGCAAGAAAAGTGCGCCATGAGCCGACAATAAAAATGCGTAATGAGGCCAATAGACTATATAAATTAGGTAACTTTAAAAGTAAAAATCAAGCCAAGCTTAGTCTAAAAGGGCTGCTAATTGACTTTGCCAAGAGGGGTGATGTTAATTTCAAATACTCGAGCAACAATATTGAGCAAACTATTTATGAATGGCTTCTTTACCCAGAAGGTAAGCCGAAGAGAAAAGCAGCTAAATAATGTTGTTTAAAACTCACAGTGTCTCTGCAGAGACACTGATGGTCTCTGCAGAGACCGTCTATCCGTAGGGCATCGTATTGCATAAATTGACTATGTACCGAAATTCGTCGGGATATAAAGGAGTCAATCGTTATGCAATTACCAGACTTAGCAACAACAGAAGTATTTGCGAAATCGGCTAAATGCTCAGCAAAAACTGTTAGAAAAAACTACTGCTTAACAGGGCATTGTTATGGCATCAAACCTGTAAAAGTAGGCGGGCGTCTATTGTGGCCCATCTCTGAAATTGCCAAGCTCTTGAATGGTGAATCATTGAGGGCGGAATCGCGCAATCACATTGGTAAAGGGGTTGCGGAATATCAAGCCGGCGGGTATGCGGAGGTGTCCCATGGCTGAGGATAGGCACCGTAGGGGTGTCGCTCAGTCACGCCCTAAGAAGCAAATTGAGCCATTCGTGCAGATACCCTCAGAAGTTCTAAATAGTGCTGCCTATAAGGATTTGAGCTACTCAGCCAGAGCCATGCTTGTTGAGGCACTTCATTTTTATAGAGGCAACAATAATGGCTCCATATACATATCAGCCAAAACTGCCATTGTTAGGGGGCTGTCCAAAAACACCATGACCAAGGCGGTAAAGGAGTTGATAGCACATGGTTTTATCTATCAAACTCGGCGAGGAGGAAGTCTGAGCGGTGTATGTAGCTTATTTGCAATTACTTGGAAACCTATTAATAGAGCTGAGGGGCAATTCTTGAGTCAGTTTGTGAGCAATGCTTACCGTAACTGGAGCCCTGCATTGGAAAAAAATGAGGGGTCAAAAATTGGGAGGGAGCAAACCCAAAAATGGGAATTCCCACCAAAAAGACTAAACCTAAGCAATCTAAAGAAATAAATGGGAATACTTGGAATGCAGCAATTAAATCTCGTGCATTCCCAATTATTAGGAGCTACTTAGATATGCCATATATAAAGCTAAACAATCCATTAAAGAATGAGAAAACTTACTCAATGAATTGGATGGCGTTAGACCAAAAGCATTTGAATCAGATGGCTCTTAACGATCTGTGTGATACCCGACTTCAAATACTTAATAAGGATAAAAAAAATGACTCAGCAATTAACTAAGGTTTACGAACTAGCCTATTTCATTGATCATGACTTGGATGAGGTTCATCTCGAGCAATCATCTGTGAATAGCGGGGAGGCAAATCTGATCAAGCTCAATAGACTTCATATAAAAATATTAGCTGAGCAAATGAATCTCATTGAAGTTAACCACACGGCCCGGATGGGTCAACTGGTACGCGCTGTATTGGATGAGCTCTTGGATGCTATCTGCGAGCATTGGGTGGAACTTTGCAATGATGGGCATTTGGACTTATGTCATTTAACCAGCGCTAAAACACTCTATGAAAAGGCGCAAACGGTTTGCTCCATTGCTGGATGTGATGATGAGTCGAGCCTGGGAGAAGAGGGCGATGCGTTAGATGCTTCAGGCAGCCAACTTACATTGCCTGGAACCCAGCCATGAGACAAGACGAGTTAACACCTTTGGGGGCTGGCAATATGGAGCCTCACCCTAGTGTAGGAGCTGGGTCAGAAGATGGCTCTCAAACCCAGCACGATCAAGGCGAAGTTCTGAACCCTACCCCCTTAAATAGCATGCACAAGATCAGGCTCAATGATGCCGAAACGATCCGGATGGAGATGGCAAGGCTGTACAGGGATATGCGGATGGGGCGCATTGATACGCAAGATGGAACACGTTTGGCTTATGTCTTAGATATGGTGCGCAAAGCTCATGAGACCTGTGAGTTACAGCGTCGGGTAGAAATTATTGATCAGGTAAACAAAATCAGGAAACACACAAAATGAACCAAAAACCATTAAGTGCTGCTTATGAGCACATGACCAATCATCAGCTGGCTGCCGCAGCCTATGCTCATCTTGGCAATGAGCTGGAGACTTTACGCATTAAAGCGGTGATCTCAGAAAAGACCTACACCATGTTAGATGCCCAGTTTGTAAGCGCCTTAAACCGTATTATTATCGCAATCCAGGTGTGGGTTGGTGAGTATTGGCTATTGCAATACCTGTCTGCAATCAATGTCATGAGGATGGCATATGCCCATATTCAGGGTGAGCTCAAGAATGAGAGCAAGTACGCAGAATCAATCATCAGCAATCAACAAGTGCTGATGGCGCATTTTGATGCCTTAAAAGAAGTATGCGGGGCACATGGTATTGACTACCAAACCATACTCAAAAGAAATCAGATTGCTGAGGATGTAGATAGCGCAGTAGACGTTGATCTAGAGCATAAGGCTGCTGTTATTGCAGTGTTGGAGAATTTACTTGCGGTGAATTGAGGTGATGGTTGGCTTGAGCAACAGTCTCTTGAATTGGCTATTATCTATCCATATAGAAATTTACATGGCTATGAATTCATTCGTTGAATGTGATTGTGAATTCTTCAGAGCTTACATTTTCACCGTATAAATATAGTCAATATAGTGGGGTAAAAAGTGAGTCAAACTAGTGGCAAGTTCAGAATCGGTTTTATTGGCCTAGGAATCATGGGTCAAAGCATGGCAGGGCATTTGTTGGCTGCTGGGCATCCATTAAATGTATTTAATCGTTCAAAAGCAAAGACCAATGATTTAGTGGCCAAAGGGGCTAAATGGTTTGACGCGATTGGCGATCTTGCTGCTGAGTCCGATGTCATCATCACCATGGTTGGCTATCCATCCGATGTTGAAGAGGTGTATTTGGGCGCTGGCAATATTCTCGATAGAGCTAAGAGTGCTTACCTTATTGATATGACTACATCCAGCCCTTCTTTGGCCAAGAAGATAGCCGAGGAGGCTGAAAAGCGTGGTTGTCATAGCCTGGATGCGCCAGTATCAGGTGGCGATATTGGCGCCCGCAATGCCAAGCTCTCCATCATGGTAGGTGGTAAGCAGTCTGATTTTGACTCTGTGCTTCCGATTCTGAAAATCATGGGATCCAATGTTGTCTTACAGGGCGGTCCTGGAGCCGGTCAACATACCAAGATGTGCAATCAGATCGTGATTGCTGGAACAATTATGGGGGTGAGTGAAGGTCTGGGTTACGCCAAATCAGTGGGGCTAAATCCCGAGACGGTAATGGAGTCAATCGGCGGTGGCGCTGCATCTGGATTTCTGTTGATTAACGTTGGCGCAAAGATGATTGCCGATGACTTTGCACCTGGTTTCTATGTGGAGCACTTCTTAAAAGACTTGGGTATTGCATTGGATGAAGCCGAGAAAGCAGGGTTAGCTTTACCTGCATTAGCCCTAGCCAAAAAGCTCTACGACAACCTAGTGGCTGATGGATGTGCAAGAAATGGCACCCAGGTGCTATTTAAGAAATATTCCATCAAGTAAGTCTGGCAACAGGTTAGATAAGTCGAAATATCTCACTCAAATCATTGATTTGAGTGACCGAGCCCTTTAGATTTCCAAGCTTATGCTCGGGAACTCTAAAGGAGGCTAATTGAGCTCCTGCTGATAGTCCAGCCTTAAGACCATCAATACTGTCATCAATTACAAGACACTCGCTAGGGGCGGCATTAAGCAGGGAGGCTGAGTGCAGGATGATCTTAGGATCTGGCTTCCATGCATTAATGTCGTAGGCGCTTACTATCAAGCCATTAAAAAATTGGAGAATGCCGGATGTCTTCAGCGCGATCTCAGTTCTTTCGCGTGAGCCATTTGAGGCCACACACCTTGCTAATGTCAGATTTTCAAGGACCTCGATAGTGGTGGGGTCTGGAACAAGATCCGTTTTAAGTTGATTCAGGATTTGATTGTAATAGAC
>JACCDT010186657.1_pt1 | contig 39118 bp, 66 predicted proteins | sample 7446291 | NCBI WGS metagenome assembly JACCDT01 (sample SAMN15323446, study PRJNA562643) | freshwater metagenome | isolation source: river surface water | place: USA:Blue River Watershed | collected 2017-08-17
TGCGCGAGAATTATCTCGACGATGCGTACCAAGCCCGCTGCTCTGCTCGCTTCCTCTTCATTCTCTCTTTTTCTTTCCTGTGCTTGCGAGCCGTATTCTTCTGCTTCGATGTCATACTCTCCCTTTCTTAACTAACGCTAACCCATTTCATGCACGTCTGCAACAGATGATTGTAATCGCCGCTCATGGCATCATCCTTAAACTTTTCAATTTCCTCGGCAGAAACTTTAGCCCGCTTAAGAGCCTTCGTTACCAACCCAAGAACCACAAAAGCATTCCCATCATTTGATGTCAAATCAACAACAATGTCAGGATACTTTACTTCTTTCGATGCTGTGCCCATTGCTATTCTCCTTTGATTCTGCTTCACTACAAAAGCCATCAGTGGTCAAGGCTGTTTATGAGCCATCTTTGCCTCATCTACAGAAGGTAGATCATAATTTTGTTTGCTGTCTGCTGTACGAGATGTACTCTCGTAACCGCAATGATTGCAGGTATTTAGCAGACACTCTCGTTCGTCTTTCAGAACTACATGTTTCTGAGAAAGAGATTGTTTTCCGCATTTTGAACATTGTAGTTTATCATTCTGATATGTTTTTGTGTACTTAACTACTTTGTATTGAGTACCGCTATGCCACATATTGTCAAACATACTATCCAAAGACTTCCAAATTTCATCCATCTTGTTCCAGATATTATCCATTTCGTTTTTCATGTTTTCTTTCAATTGAAAAGATGACTGTTTTTACTAACCAGAAAAAACAATGCAACAAAAATTGCAGCAATTACAAATTCAATTAGATACATGTCAATTACATGCATAATCTTTTCAGAAATCAACTGCTTTTCCAAATGATTCTTCATGCATTTTCGCCAAATCAGATTTTTCAATGCTAGTTTGTTCAGAGCAAACAACTGCATCTACCCTACATTCTGGGCAAATAGCTGTTTGTCCATCATCTAGCCATTCCTGAATAGTTTCGGGCAAGAATACTGATAGACAGTAGGTACAACCACACTTCGAGCTTTTCTCGATCAGTGTACGATTCTTAAATGAGAAATGAGATGCATTCATGAATATTAATCTCTTTGTGGTTGTGATACTTGAACTACGATTGAAATTCCTGCATGAATCTCTCCATGACAATTTTTACAAACCAAAATACATTTATCTAATTCGGGTTGCAAAATACGCCAAGAATTATTTAATTGTTTAGATATATTAAAAAATTTAAGTCGTGGGTCCAAATGATGAAAATCAAGCGAATCAAAACATTTTTTATAACCACAATTTACGCATTTACCTCCTTTGTACTCTATCGCTTTTAATTTGTTTTGATATCGTCTATCTATAGCTCGGCACCCAGAACACTCTAGATTTCTACCACTTTGATTAAAAAGTCTTTGACAACTAGAACACGACCTAAGCCCTGCGTGTTTCTTTTTTCTCCCTATTGGATTTACTTTAAATCTACTACCAAAAGGTACACAGTCTAAACAATGAGATCTTTTTCCAATACATCTTTTCTTTCCATTCTCATCAATTCGAATCCATCCAATTTCTTTTTGACATAATTTGCAAATGTTGGTCATACCAGGTCCTCCTGATATGATATCGTCATTCTATGACTACCAAATTAGCCACTATGATTTAAATACGGGCGACAGGACTTGAACCTGCACGGATTTCTCCAAGGGAACCTAAATCCCTCGCGGCTGCCATTACGCCACGCCCGCAAATTATTTCTCCATGTTCTCTGATGCCCACAACATTTCAATAAAACATGCAATTCCTTCATACGTCGTTTCTTCGCAAATGACTTCGTTATTTTTTACTAAAACTCTTGTCAATCTTTTATCAGTGTGTTCTACAATCCAAGCAGTTATTCCATCAAGTTTCTTACTCTTGGCGAAATGAGTCAATTCTTTTTCATGCCACCACTTTAATCCCTGAGGAGAGACAAAATGGGGAGGAGATTCTAATAATTCTTTCACGCCTAACATAATGTCCTCAGATGGATTCGAACCATCAACAATAACGATCTCAACGTTACTCCTCTGCCAATTGGGATATGAGAACCTAAAATAACCCGAGAGGGATTCGAACCCATCACTACCCTGTTCTTGAGACAGGCGACTCTGCCGTTGGTCTATCGGGTCAAAAATAGAAAATAAAAAACCCCATCTAACTACATTGCTAGACAGGGCGTTGGGGGATCGAAAAAATGACATAGCCCTGTCACATGTATAACAGTAATAGGGCTAAGAGGTTGGAAACAGTGTTCATGTTCATATCTTACTCTTCATCGGACTCACCTGATATTCCTTTCAGTGATTCACGCAATTTCTTCAAATCCAATACTTCTAATTCATCCAGACAAACAAAAGTAATTGGAGACTTGAAAGTTCTTTTCATTTCAAACCTGAGCGAAATGTGCCAATGTCCAAAAATCCAAAGTCTTGGAACATGAGCGCAAAGCATTCGATCCAAAAGAAAAGCAGTTTCATTACCTTTAGGTTCTCCCCAACTATTATCAGGATCTCTCGCAATAGCAGCTGTTGCCAAAAGATCATGAATATAGAAAGGAGCCTCATGAGAAATAACAATCTCAGGTTTAGAAGACTTGTAATCTTCTAAGCAAAGGTCCATGTCTTCTTTAAACATCTCCTCATCAGGCCACCAATCAACTCCTGGCTTTCTGGAATACTTATCAATGGAATTAGCGCCCGCTACAACAAAGACATCATCAAACATACCATACTCTTTGGCATATCTTGGATGATTCTTACAAAGAGCAGGATGATCATGATTTCCGCGGAAAAAGAAATTCTCGCCTACAATAGGCACTTTCTCATTCCGATGAAAACCATATCCCATATCGCCCAATTGCAAAGACTTAGCGCCAGATGGAAGCTTCTTGAGAATTCTCTCGTATTTTTTGAACTTACCATGAACATCGCCAATTACATAATCAATCATATTAAAGAATCCTCATATCTCATTCGACCAAAATCTACTAATCTTTTATTGAATATAGATTCTGTTCCAGCGTATGGTCCATCAATTGCAACGCAACTGTATTCATTGGATGAGCATAAAATTAAAATTACTTCCCAAGTTGTTTTGTACCCATTATAGTCGTACAAAAAAAGAATGGGCTCTAATTTATTCTTCAGTCTCGTCTTCGTCATCATCAGTCGTTACGCCAGTAAGACGAGAACGAATCCCTTCATGTCTCGCATAATCCAATTCATAAAAAACAGACATCTCCTTTAGCAGAATTTCCATCTCTGCATACGTTAGAGATTCTTTCACACTCAACGCAAAAGTCTTATTCAAACGCTTTGCTAAATCGTTATTCAGTGTAGTAATGAATTCGTAAGGCGTTAAGTCCTCATAACCTATGCCACGAAGACAAGAAAACATATTGGACAGGCTTCCAGGAAACTTAGCTCCTGGTAGCAAGTTTTCGCTATCCTCATTCATCATGCCAACTGAATAACCCCACTTACCAATTTGGATGACAAAGCGATATTTAAAGGTTTTACCGGCTCCTCGCCTGGTACCCTCTCGCTCAAACCATCCCTCATTTGGAAAATGAAGAAGTTCCGCCGCTTTTTGTCTACCTCGTTTTGCCATAAAGATATTGAACAGAAAAACCGTTCAGTGGCTAGGCTGAGATGTGCCTGCATTCATCTTCAAGATGATGAAAATCCCTATTTTCCCAATACCTGAGAGGATCAACTACCTGAACCTCTACCCCTATATCCCTCGCATAATCCAAAATATCAACTACAGATTTATGAGAAATAGCGCATTCATGAGTTCGCCCATAAGACAATTTCATTGTATTTACTTGAGCTGCCCATTGTACCTCGTTACCTGAATTAAGATATGCAAAACCTAAATAAAACATCTCTTCATTGGAAAGTTTTATTTCTAGTCCATGTATCTCGTCAGGCGAAATACTTTCAAATTCATTTTGATAAATTCTAATAATTCTAGAACGTATCTTGAAAGAAGAATGAATGTCCCCGTCATGGGGCAAACAATCTTTTCCGCTAAAAAATAAAGGTTCAGATACCTCTAAAACATCGCTACTTTGAACAAATTTTCTTATAGATTTAATAAGAGATGAGGCGCACTCCCTATCAGCAGATAGCTCAAAATAGAGCGGAATGGAATTACTCATATACCCTTTAAGCGTAATGATACTCATAAGTTGTACTGTAACACAAAAAAATACACCCGCAAGCGACAAGTAGCAAAACAAACTACTTCAATTACTAAATTTCTTTAAGAAATCTGCAATTTCATGGAACCCCAAATTTTCAGCTAACTGATAAGGAGTAAGCCTATTGTTATCGGTCAACGAAGTACGAGCCTTCTTGACAATAACCAAGTCTTTTACTTCCTCAAGATTGTTTTCCTTGACAGCCTGATGCAAAGCGGTTGAACCATAACTGTCCTGGAAATCAACAGTATCAACAATGTCATCATCATCTTCTGGAGATGAAGCCCATTTGTCTCCGTATTTCTGACTCAACAAATTTATTCTGTCCTCATTACTCTGAACAACAGGAGGACCATCAAGCGGATTAGCACTCTTTTTCAAAACAATCTTTATATCCTGAATGTGATGACGCAAAGAATACTTGCACTCAGTCTTAACTAAAAACTTCAATACGTTTTCTTTAGCAAGCGGATTCAAACCACTTAAACGAGGATCATTCTCTAATTTCTTAGTGACATGATCGACCAGCATTTGTCGAGAAATCCCTTTTGCGACAAATTTTTGCTCATTGTTTATCTCTTTGTTCGTAGGAAATTGAGACACTTTTCGCCTCCCCATTAAACCTGTCTACATCCTTGCTTTCAGGTACTAACCACATCGTTCCAAGACAAACTACAATAACCGATCTTCCGTTCGGCGTCAACCCTCTTTCTTGCCAACAAGTTATCCACATTGTGAATCAACTCTCAACAAGATTGGCGATTTCTCTTTTCACTTTCATCATCGTTTCGTACTCATCATATTCCATGTCAATCTTCGTCAACAAACCAGCAAACTCTTCGTCATGCCCGCTATACAGAATATGAGAAACCTCATGCTTTGCCAACGCCATCAACTTCTTCAAATCCTTCGGATCTCTAAAACTATACAACATCTTATTCTGATTATTCAAAGGATTCAAACAAAGAGCATGCCCTTCGTTCAAATTAACATGACAAGCGCCAGCTTTGTCTTCGTCATCGTTGTCTGAAAAAGTCCAACCAACCAGCCAATTAATACGTTGAGTAATTCCAAAATTTCTTAACGCATCAATTGCTGCTTCGCAACAAACTTTCCAGGCAACCAAAAGCTTGCGCTTGTGCCCGCCCTTCCTGTAAGTTAAAGTCTCTCCATCCTTAATAACTTTAGCCTCAACCCAATTCGTTGGATCATATGAGTCGATCTCTTTGCGAATCTTTGGATCGGTAGAATTGTCGTCAATATAGATTGACCACATATCCATATTAATGGAAGTTTTCTCCAATTCATTCTTCATCAAAGTTGAAATAGCATTAACGTTAGGAATTGCGGAGGAAACGACCGCAGCAGCAACCATGCTTTGCTGTGCCTGCTCTTTAACCTCAACGGGCGGAAGATGAACCGAATGAAACGTCCAGTCGCCAGCCTGGGCAACACCCTGCAACGTTAACGGTCTACCCACATCAAGGTTTGGATCTGTCTTGGTCGATGCTCTTGAAACCAAGACGCCAGCGCCTCGAATAAGCTTCGTCTTACTTCTCTTCTGAGACAACAAACTCTTTCTATCAATTGTCAGGTCTGAAATGAACTTATCCAAATCATATCGATACTTATTATTGAAGGCGTCTCTATTTGAAGTAAGAATATTTCGACTATTCAAAGCGTCAACTTCTACAATAACCTGATACTTACAAGTTGTGTAGATATTAAACATGAACAAGCCTTGAACTCGGACAACAATAGCGCTGCCAGGTTGAGACTTGTTGACGTAGATATAACCGAATGAAGATTCAGCGGAGGCAGTCCTTCTGTAAAGCCAAGTCTTGTATTTCTCTCCATTCAAGTAGAAGTCGCAATACAACTGGCTCTGAGAAAGAACTCTCTTAGTTGCTTCAATGATATCTTCAGGATTTGCATCATTCTTCTCGATGAGAATTTCAAAGATGCAACCATCGACATTATCTTCTGTCTCTTTAATTTCGTACGTTGCGCCTTGTCCTTCGCAGACAATATTGCCAGTACGAATAATATATGACTTCATCGCAAAGCAAGTGAGAATTCTTGCTCTACCAAAACCGCCGAGCATTCCGTCAGTCTTAGTTGTTTCACCCAACGCAAAGAAGACTTTTTCAAGAACTTCTCTCGTCATTCCCTTGCCATTGTCTTTGAACAGAACAAACGTATCATCGTCTCTTTGTTCAACAGTCATTTCGATCTTGGAGCATTTGGCATCAATTGAGTTTTGAGTCATCTCTCTCGCAAAGGCCGATCGCCAATCGGAGTAGGCTCTATCTCGTTCGTTCTTAAAGAATTTAGCTGGCAGGGTAATCGTCGGCATTGCTATTCTCCTGTTGGTGTAAGGTTTTTGGCCCTATACATCGTTCAGTGAGTACAGATAATTTTGCGCGCAAAAAAAGGCCCCTCGCCCGAGAGCGAGAGGCCGATTGCAAGAAACCCGAGAACTTATTTACGACCGATTAGATCGCCGTGTACTGACCGCGAGCGACCTTGCGGAAGAGATCCGAGTGCTTGAGGAGTGCCTGATTGACAATCGTGCGGAAATTCTCGCCGGTCGTGCGATAGCCCGCCTTCTGAACAGCCTCGGCTGCCTCCGTAACTCCCATCGTCTTACCGCGCAAGACCTGAGCGAGAGCAACAGGGAGCGTCGAAGCATTCTGCGGACGGACTCGCGCCGTACCCCGAGCCGTACGCTCATTCCCAGAATTAGCATTACGGGATCCCTTGGGGCGACCGCGACCGCGAGTCGCAGGAGCTACGGGAGTAATGCCAGGAATAGCGGGCAGGCTGGCGATGTCATAGTTGACGCCACCAAGCTGAGCATCAATCGTCTGAACAGCGGCAATTGCCTTTTGCGCCGCCGCCACCGCATCCTGAGCGGTTTTCAAAGCGCCCCCTCGCTGCTCAACCAACTGGTTGATCGCATTCGCGATAGGGTTCTGGGACGGGACGGGATTCTTACCATTAATACGAGCCTGACGAGCCATTTTCTGTTCTCCTTTGTATGGCTTCCTGCAATCTTCTACCTACATCAGTAAAGGATTGCTATACTCAACCAACCTAACCTTGAATTCAGTGTAGGCCCTACATTGGCCCATCTCAACTAAATCCATAAGTCAAATTCAACAAGTACAACCCAATACTCCCAACTTCAGTGGAAACCCCAGATATTCCGCTCTCTGTTAGGTACAAATTCGTATACTCAACCAATCTTCGCACAAAAAAAGCCCCAACCAATAATCGGTCAGGGCTTAAACCTATTTCAATAAACTCTTACCAGATTAATTGCTAGAAATAATCTCTTGACGAGGGTTAGGCTTCGCAAGAACGCTATCTCTAATCTTCTTCAACTCCGGATGAGCATCAATCAATTCCAACATCTTAGTAGATGCAATCCTCTTATGGAAACCGCTACCGCATGCATGATTAAAACCGCCCATCAAAGCAATATCCATAATCCTACTTTCAGCATTAACTCTCGTTGTAACAGGAGTCAATACCTTAGCAGCGTCAGACAACAAATTGAACAAGTCAAATTCAGTCTTGACCCCTCGCTCAATAACATCTGATTCCAAATATCTAATTGCCTGCTCTCCCAACCGTTGACCAATAGAACCATTCTCAATCATTGTGTCAATACAGCCAAATGGGTCTTTGACTTTTGTAGTATACAACGGATCAAGTCTTTGGGCAACAAAATCACCAAACGGAATAGTAATATCAGCAAGGAATGACATCTGTTTTCTAAAGTCAACAATAGTAAAGCATCCGCTTCCCTTGAACTTCGCAAAATTACAGAGACTATTCATCGCAGTATTTCTGCATATCTGACGCCACATGCCCAAATTAGCGCTTGGAGCAACCCATCCAGATTCGCTCAAAGTCAAATTGAGCATAGGATGAATGATTCCATTATCTCTAATGATATGTTCGCTTCTATCATATCCAGCAAAGCCAAAAACAATACGGAAAGAAGTTGTGCAAATTTCAGGATCGTCAACGAACTCAATACCTTTAACAGTACTGCCAACTCTTTTCATGATTTCTGCCATAGCAATTCGAACCATGGCATTCATATCAGTTCTTGGCTCATTCTCTGAAATAACGCCAACAACAGAACGTTCAACGCCTCTCTTCGTTTGGGTGCGAAAGATAATTCGCTTTCCAGGATCTTTATCTCGACCGTACCAACCATTGAAGTCTACAATGAATCTTTCATCAGGACGATTCATCTTAGAATAATGATGCTTCCATGCGCCAGAAATTCCCATTCTGCTGCAAATCTGATTGAAAGCAAACGTACTAATGGGAATAAGACCTTTCTGCCTCTTGATAGATTTAGAAAGTTCGCCTTGGAATTCGCCAACATCAGGGGCAATAGCAAAATTGCCATTACCAAGAGACTGAATATTCAACTTGCGAGCATCATTGACGAGAATATCGTAACGATCATTATATCGACGCTGCAAGAGATTAACAGCATCCTTCGGACCAAACATTCGAGCATTCATTCCGACTCTTGTTTCGGTCTCCCCAATAACTTGCGGCTCATCGTCCGTAAGAAATTGTTCTACCTTATCTACTACTTCAACTTCAGTTTTCTTATACATGCCTTGTTCCTTCAAAAGAGGTTGGCAAACAACAGAAGATCAAACAATTTGATCTTTTCTTTCTTCCATTAATCTCTTAGCTTCTTTTACCAGCAAGATATCTTCCTGTATCAACTTAGGAAGCAAATCCACGACATCTTCCAAAGTAGAAGCATCGTCGCGACGATCAGTGGAAATATTCTGCGCAGCCCAAAACATAGCAGCAGTGCCCGACCCGACAATCTTAACTTTTTTCTGCGCCAAAATTATTCTCCTCAACTAAATAAAGAAGCAATCCACTTGGAAATCAAATAAGCAAAGAATAAAAACACCAATAGCAAAACAAAAAGCTTCAACATCTTCATCAATGGAGTGATAAGTATGATAAGCATAATTATCACAGCAATAATAACTAACGTAGTTTTCAAATCTAATTTATTCGTCATCTTCTTCATCTCCATTATCTTGACCCTTTACCCTCTCCCCAACTTCAACTAGATTATCATTGTAGTTGGGATCAATGTCGGACAACAACAAAGCCATCTTCGTATCCATCTCGGTCTTAATTTGACCGCTCCAAGATTCAACAGTCGTTTCAGTATGCTTGAAATAAGCCTTATCTCGAACCCGACCCATTCTATTCTTGCTGAAAGACAAAGCGAAAACATCCTTATCAGATGTCTCTCGAACGCCAAGAATAACAGCATCAACCTCATGCTGGAAATTCTTGTTGCCCTTCATTTCTTTCTTGCCATTCATATGCGAAATAATAATGACAGCTGCGCCAACTTCCGCCGCCCAACGCTTATATGTCTTTACGCTTTGAACCAATAGAGAATTGGTTACAAACTCATTGACCATATCTTTTGAGTCAATAACAATAAATTGCGGGCGCTCTGCAAAGATAATCCGCTCATGCTCTCGCAACAAAGTATCGCCAGACAGCAAAACATCCGTTTCGCCAGGCACCCATACATTATTCAAGAACGTTGAACGGAAATCGGCCTTGCTCATTTCCGCCTGGAAATAAACCCCTCGCAATCCGCCTACATCTTGGCCAGACCATGAAGTAGAAATAGGCCCGCACATATTCCTTGCTAACTTTACGCAAAGACGAGACTTGCCAGCACCAGCCTCAGCTGCAAAAGCATAAACTTTTCCGACAGCAAGACCATATTCAGTTTTCTTACCAACAATACTCTTGCCGCAAATGCGATCAAGAGCTTCAATGCCAGTAGAATAACGACGAATAGGCTTGTTATCAGATTCATCCCAAAGAGTTGCGCCAGCATCTCCTGATGCCTCTACAAACTCCTGATGATGCTCCGCCTTGACCCAATCCCTCTCTACTTGTGCCTGACACTTTCTAATCTGTTCCATCAATCGCGTCTTACGCAACTTATGATACAGATCTTGGTCTATAAGATTTGAATGGGTTGGATCAATACATCGCAACCATTCAGCGCTTCTTTTGCTATTAGAGGAACTTCCAAGGCCAGAATTACGGCAATAATGAACTCGATCAGATTCGGAGGGTTCAGTAAATCGAAGTTCTTTGCAAAGTTCTGCTCGATCATATGCTGATTCAACGCAATCAATGTTTTCTTGATGGCGGACAACAAGATCGAATAGTTTTCGAATGCCGCTTGGAGTATGAAGATTGTTGTTTATAATCGCTGCACGAATTCGGTCTTCATTACTTTGGCTAGCAATACCAAAAGAGGACACGTTGCGATCATCTTTTTTTCTGGGCATAATTTCCTTTTCTCCGTTTGTTCCTAACATCTTCGCTAGGCACAAACCGAATCCGCCCTATAGCCATCAGTGACCATCAATTTTCGCGCAAGTAATATATACCCGCTACTCAGCCATCCTTACACCCGATACAGCCCCAACTACCCGCTTCGATAACTTCTTCTTCGATTCATTCACCGGATATATCATCTCGCCCAAAGGTATACCCGTCCTTAACTGAACCAGCAATGCGCCCCGCTCATTCTTCAATATATCTATGCAAGCGCGCAATTGAACATACTTAATGCCATACGGATGCTGCCCGCCTAATCTCTGCAACACCGTTATATCCTGAAGCAATCTTCCATATATATCTTTTGCTCCCTCATCAACTCTTGGAGCCTTTGTCGCAAAATGATCCCAACTATTCTGATGACGAACCTTCCTGGTCTCTTTCTTCATGACATCTTCAAACTTGCGCAATACAACGCCAATCAGGTGAGACTTGTTTTCGCCTAATTCAACTAATGCTTGCCCTATTCCCCAATAAACTGTACCAACCTTATGAGGAGGAATAAAATGACCCTTCTCTTCTATTTCCTTAAGAAAAAGGTCCTGCTTTTCTTTGCTGAGATAATGATTGCGAGGCTTTACTTCTGCGCCATTTCTTCCAATCATCTTTTTGGCCTTGCTAACCTCTACCAGAGGAAATCCAACAACAGAATCTGTTGAAAGCTTGCTCATTCAATTCTCCTTCATAGAACAACGAAGTCAGTGTAGGAGAAAACCCCTTTCACAAACCGTACCGACAGCCCTACATTTTTCGCGCCGTAAAAATCCCTATCCCACCCGCTTCAGTGATCCTATTTTCTCCGATACTACCAGTATGAGAATATTCAAACAACCATCCAAAGACGATCTTATCGCATTCGCCTTCCACTCCACCCGTATAGAACGAATACCCGTATCATCCCAACAAATAGATAACACCCTATCCGGAGGAGACCCCCACCCATCTTTGGAAGGTCAACTCAAATGCCTTAACCTGATCCTCCAACTTGCCCCCAACCCAAACCTATTACCCGAATCCTCATCCTGCGCCTACGACTCTCTTAACCACCTATCTTTCATGAAACGGCTGAATTTGAATCTCCTCAAGGCAGAGTGCCTCCACGCAGAGAAATTCGGACAAGATTATTTTCCAATATCAAAAATAGGACAATGGAGAGAAGAAAGAAAGTTTTACCATACCCTAAAAGGACAAATAGAAGCGCCCAGCCCCTTTAATATATCAAACCTTCTTCACGACTGGTTCTCTAATCTACTCGAATTTCATAACTCTATGAAGCCTAAATTGGATTCGCCTCATCTCCTGACAAAAGATGATATAACCAGCCTGTCAAAGAAAGCTAGAGAAGCAAACCTTAAAATATGTTGTATAAAACCATTCGCAAGAGGTTCTAACAGAACAGCAAGACTTGTAGAAAATCTGCTCAGACTTAATTGGTGCCTTCCCCTCAAAACTATCCGCCACGAAGATGAATATAAACTACCTTATATCGATGAAATAGAAAATATGAGACAAAATTACCTCAATGATTAAATACTGCGCCTTTTTTAGCCTCACACTATATTTTCCGCGCAAAATTAAATCAACCCAATTCTACCAGATAATCTCCTACCAGTAACACCCGATACCTCTCTCCTACCAGTCACCACCAACTGATTCCCAACGCACAACCTCTTCAACTCATTGTAATATTCCACCACACCAGGTTCGTCTAACCCTATATCCATGTCATCTATCAATATAACATTACCCCGCATTCCAGCCATCTTCCTCAAATCGCCCAACACATACTCTACGTTCCGCTGCCCTAAATTGCCAACCTGTACAGCATCAAATCTCTCCATACCATACCTAATAACACCATTCCTTATCTTCTCCCTGTCAAACCTGCGAGACAGAACAGTGCTACAACTTACATTCGATGATGTTACCTGAACAACCTGTATCTCCCCATCAATCTCAAAATCTACCCGACAACTTCCGCTCTTAATATACCCACGATCATTCTTCCCAAAACTAGCTGCCCACCCATATGATATTGCATCCACCAACATGCTCTTACCAGAACCATTATTCCCAATAATCGCTACCTGACCCAATATATCCCCATTATCCCTCAAATCAACCGAAAATGACCCCAACTCAACATGATCTCGGACGTGAATAGAACGTAACTTCATAATTTACCCTTTCTGGTGAATAGAGAGAAAAGTACAATAATATCGGAAATGATCTGCAAAGATCTCTCTTTCCCTCCTGTCCCCGCTCTCTCTCAAGGGCGGGGATTTTTATTTCCCCAATATGCAAACAGTGCTACAAACCCGTGAATAGCAAACAGTGCTATATTTTATAACTTTTACCATTTTAGGTTATGTTCATAGAAACCGGAAGTATATAACGAAAGAAAGATTTGAGGGCACACTCTCTTTTATCTCCCTCTTCCCCTTCTCTCCTGCTTTTACTTCTTTTACCCTTTTCGCTATCTATTTATCCTTATTATTTCATTAAAAACTAGGTTTTTGAACATTTGTGTTTGAAATAGGGTCAAAGTGTAGCAAAGTGGGGAACTCTGGTATAACTACCCTGTATATTTCAAAAACGCTAGAATCCCGACAATTTGTCGCTATTCTTGTCGCTATTCTCTCTTCTTACGATTATATCAAACAGTGCTACAAACATATTATCATATTAGCATAGTAGAAAATAGCAAACAGTGCTACAAATACACGAATAATACCTATTCCTAATAGATATCTTGTATTCTAAAAATATTGATTCAGTGCTACAAAATCTTAAAAAAGGCATTCAGTGCTATCTTTTTAAGGTTTCTCATATTTAAAAGAAGGATTTATCATATCTGCAAGAGTACAAGACCGTAGGTCTTGACATCTTTGCGACCCCTTAGACAGAAACATATTCTATAGTATTGCTTGATAGGGTATATTAGTTCTTTAGGATATTTGTTATAATTGAGAGTATCTTATTGGGAGCGAGTAAGAATGTCCAAAATATTTGGACATTTGAACCTATCAGATATTAAATGATTTTAAATGATTTTGATACTTTATGGCTCTTTCGAGGCATAGGATATTTATCTATATATTGTATACAATCCTAATAGGTTTTTAAGGGTAAGGGGTATGGAGTCTGGAGGGGGTATTTTGTTGGTATAGTGGTTATCCTGCTATTTAGGGCTGATTAGAGGTATTCGTGGTTTAAGGAAGGTTTATAGGGGGGGGTTGTCTAAAAGCAGGTAATTATTGGGGAGATTAGATAATCGTCGGGTGCTATCCATTACGAGGATAATAAAGTTTTCCATTCTGGTGGTAAAGTCTGAATTTTCTATTAAGTCGTGGGTTATTTGTCCTTGGATAAGGATGAGCATAAGAATATTGTCTTTGGTATCGAAGTAGTGGTATAGGATATCAAGCAATTCTTTTTGTTTTGGTGATTTATAATCTCCGAGTGAAATTTGGAGATCATCAGCTTTTTTTGCATCTTCTTCTGTGAGGATGAAACCTATCCAACAGCCAGTTCCCTGGTAGGAGCAGAGATGTTTTTCTCCATCTTGGGTGCATCTGGGAGATTTGTCTGTGACGAAGTGCGTATAGGCTGTTCTGAGGAAGGTTGTTATGTTGTATTTGATGTCAGGTCTTTTTTCTGGACGTTTCAAGGGTTAGTTCCTTTTTTTGGTTTTTGCGCGAAAAATTAGGATTTAGGCATCTTTGATTAATGATGAGTTCTTGTATGGTGGAGAGTTGCTCGTAGGCTATGATAGAGGCTATTGATGAGTAGTTGCATACGTTTAAGGTGTTCTTCTTTTGACGGGAATTGTTTTTCTTTTTCTTTTGCATCGTGGGTATATTGCCCTACAGTAAGAATAAACCATATAATAGGATTAAAGAGATCGAAGTAGTGAGATAGGATATTAATGAGATGTTCGTTGTAGGAGTTAAGGGAACCATATTTATTTGCTTGTTCTGCGTCTTCCGCAGTGAGAATAAAGCCGATCCAACAACCAGTTTGACTGTAGGCGCATACTGTTTCTTTTTCTGTACCTGTTGCATCTAAGATATCGATAGTGCATTGAGGGGATTTATCCTCAATAAAGTGTTGACTGGCGGCTTTGAGGAAGGTTTCTGGAGTATATTTGGTTTCAGGTCGTTTAAGGGGTCTGTCCATGATTTTCCTTTTGCGCGAAGATTGTTGTGTTATGGATTATTTTATTAATGTCTTTAAGGGAGAAGTTATAGACATGGTTCCAATCTTTAAGGTATTGGGTAGATAGTTGGAGGCAGTCTTTTCTAATGAGTTGTTTTACGAGATATTTGGGTATGAATGGTAATTTAGACTGCGTTTCTTCGTTCATAATAGAGTTACATTGGTAGCAGGCTGGTATGAGATTTTTAGGATCATTTGTGCCTCCTTTGCTAAATGGGACAATATGTTCCATTGTGGCTTTATCTGGATGTTTATTAGGTAGATTTCTTGATATAATTTTATTACAGTATGAGCAGACGAGTTTCTGTTTCTTCCACCATCTATTCATTTTAATAGAATTAGGTCTTTTCATGGCGCGGAAAATTATGCGAGATTAATTTTAGAGTGATGGCATTATTGTTGGAGCATTTTTTAATGCTTCATCTTCTGTTCTAAAATATGGGCAACTATTTTTGTGTTTATATTCTGTCCATTTTCCTGGATTGTTATGATGATTCAAAATCGTTATTCATTGTTTTTTCTCATTTATTGGATAATCTTTGAGTGCTTCTTCAAGATTTTCATATTCGCCTTGTTTATCGCGACCAAGTTTCCAGCATCGTTTATATCTACACCAATACGATTCGCCGCATCGCCATACCCAGGGAAAAGAATTACTATTAGTTTTATGCAGTTCAACCCCATTTTCATCAGGTTCATCTACAACTAATACTTTCTTAACTTCTTGGAGTTGGGCGAGTTCTTTTTTAGTTATGTCTAAATCCTCAGAGATAGCCGATATTCGCAGTCGCTCGCTAAAGGATTCTTTTTCTAATCTTTCCATTTCTGCTTTAAGTTTATCCCGCTCAACCGTTACAAGAAGTAGTTCATTTCCTTTTCTCGTGTGTTCAGCAGCGAAGTAACATTTCTGTTTTGTAAGCAAATCTACTTCTGCTCGCAGTTCAGCGATGATAATATCTTTGGCGGAGTTATCAGATTGCAGTGCGGAGAGTTTTACTTGCATCTTGCCTGCATTTGCGCATGCAGTTTCAAGACTTCTTTGATCTGCTGTTTTTCCGTCGTTCATCTTTCTCTCTTTTTAACTACGATTTCTTCGCCGGGTTGCAAACACCAGCCGCTGTTCTGTGTCTCAACTATCTCTGGTTTTGATCCGGTGTTCTCAATGCTCTCATATGTATATCCACATAGTGTGCAAATTTTTCCCATTTCGTTGTTGCAACTCCATCAAACCAACATACAAATCCATTGTAGGGATTCAGTGGTAAATGAGAAAGGCATTGTGTATATGAGTAAGGAGGTTCTTTTATATATACCCATACCCGTTCCCGTATCGTAACCCAATAATAAAGCGCCAACAACTTCTTTTTCCACATAAAACCATTATGAATCACTCGTTTATTTTCTTTTTCTTTCATAGGCGATAGAGTTTATGGCTTAAACGTCCCTTTATTCTTGATAATATTTCGCATAATACCAATCATGCGCTTTTCGGGGGTCTTGTAACGCTTCTTAAACTTTTTGCAAACACTAATTTCCTCATCAGATAGAAGGTCGCTTAGAACATAACTTGCTTCAGACTCAAAAGCGGTTTCAATCATTTGAATTTGTTTTGCATCCCAATATCCGTCCTCGATATGTTTGAAATTGTAATCCGTAATCTCACCAACCCATACATTACCAGTACCAACATCCTTAGCGGTAACGTTGTCAAACTTTCGCACCGCAGATACAAACATGGCACCACGGGCACAACAATCACATCTAGTTGATTCAAAAACCTCAAGCATGTTTGTTGAATCACAAGCATTTGGTTGGGTGTGTTTAAGAGATGCGAATCGGCCGGTCTTTGCCCTAATCTTTTTGAGTTTGAGTGACTTAATCACATCCTTTGCAATCTCTACACGTCGCTCTGGTGGAGAAAGCCTATTAAAAAGGTCGTTTGCGGCTTTAATTTGTTTTGCAAATTTAGATGATTGAATTGCACAGGTCATTGTTTCTTCTTTCATTGTTTCTTCTTTCATTGTTAATATTGATCTTCAACTAATTTTACAGCTTTGAGGAGGGCATGATAATTATGATAGAGATTATCAATATTTTGAATAGTTGAAGACAGGAATGGAGACTTGGAACCTGAATAGTCTACCATTCGTTTTAGTTCATTTACCTGTTCTATGAATTTAGTTTCTTCTTGACTAGCTTTGAGTCTAATAAGTTTAAGGTTTACTCTCATTTGCGCAACGGATGTTTTCTTTTTTCTTGGCATAATTTTTTATTAGAGGAAAATAGTTTATTACGAATTTGCCCAATCTTCAGCTTTTTTCTGATAATTTTGCACGCAGGTTGGAGCATCGTAACCAAAGACTTTGCAGAAACCTTGAACAGTCATGATGAAGATAACATAGAAAATGACATCCAAGAGGAGGCTAGCGATACAAATTATGCACGAAGATATCCAGACAAGCAAGTAGAGAGCGATTAAAATGGGCATAACAAAGATTGCAATAGGATATCCCCATATAGGAAATTTTCCTTTGCGCGGAATTAAGAAATCTCGATCAAAAATCCTAGTGTGAAGGTCCGTTGTTTTTTCTACGAGAAGCATTAAATGTTTTCCTTGCGCAGATTACGATGATTTTTTAGCGGTGGGTGGTTTATTGTTAGGCAATAAATCCGAGGCTATCTTATTTTTAGAATAGGCTGGAACTATTTGTATTGGATTTATGTTATAGAATTTAAGGTAAGAAACAACATCTTGTTTATTTTTAGGTTCTTCGAAATATATGGTCTGAACGCTTCCATCTGGGTGTTCAAGAATGAAGCGATTGCATGGTCCATCTGGAATGGTATTTACAATTGCGCTTTTTACTTTAGTGACAACTTCTCTTATTTTCATCTTAGGCGTCATGTTCTGCTTTCTGTGGTTCATTATTTTTTGAAATTTGTTTTCCTTCAAACCTGATATAATTTTCGAAGCGAGTGAGTAAATCGCTTATGAGGTAATCTATAAAATCACAAATACCAGATATGATTATCATAATGAAAGATAGTATAAAATGAAATAGTCCCGCCAGGAATGATATTGCCATTAGCGGGACTATAAGTATATACAAGATTTTTCTAATTCTGAACATACTTAATTGTACAGAATGTTCTTTTCACTTCACTCGAAAAGTTCTTCGCAAATCAATTAATCTCTTGATCTACGAGTTCTATTAGCAAATTGATCGTATATTTGCTGATAAGTAAACTGGTAGCAATGGATTGGATCAAGATGGACTGTCCCATGTCTACCTGATCCGGTGTGAACAACAGATCGAGGTTCGCTTATTCTGATAATAGGGCCAGTTTCAATATCTGGATTAGTATAAAAATCTTCTGGAAGCCACATTTCAACTCCATCAATAGAGTCTAAGTGGTGCTTCGCTCCATCTGTATCGCCAGGAACTAATTTTCGATGAGAATCATCAAGTTTCTTGACTTTTTTATACTTACTTATTTTGAATCCATAATAATCTGGAGAATCAACTATCCTTATACCAAGGTCTCCTTGCCAAACACCTTCTCCGCTTTGGGCGGCTGAAGATATTGTATAAGGATCACCGGGCTGAACCCTTTCTTTCCCATTCTTTAGATTTTCAGCGTGGTCTTTTACTGTTTGAATACTTTCGAGAGCTGTTGCCATAAATTATATCTCCTTATGTTCTTGCTAATACTTTAAAACTATTGTTACCTTGGAACGATTCTCTTGCTTCCTTACAAGTTTTGGTGTCTGGATGAACATCAAGACAAACGATTCTTCCTGTTGGACAAGTTGCTATGAACTTCTTTATACCGCCAGAAACAGACACTAAACATTCTCTTGTGCCTTCTATTTCATTTTTAGCGCTATTAATATGTTTAGCTCCTGCTTGTTCTATATATTTCAGTATCCCAAATCTTTCGAGACGAATAGAACGAATATCATTATTTGTTTCCTTGTTTATTTCTTCAATTGTTTGAAGTTCAGGAGTCATTATTATTTTTTCGCCATTTTCGGGAAGAATGACGCCATTCATGGCCCATATTTTTGTTCCGTCAGCATATTCAATAGCAGGTCCTGATTCGTTATGAAGTCTGAATGTTGGAGTTAGATGTATTTTTGAGGGCCTAGCGCATATGAGTATTGTTTTCATATCGTCAGCAATTGCCCATTGCGTACCAATCGATTTTACGAATTTTTCAAGAAAATGAACTCTTTCCATGAAAGAGGCAGTCCAGCCGTGACCTATTTTTTGAGAGAATTTAATCATCTCAAAAAATGGTAGTATTTCTTCTGAAGATGTAGAATTTCTCATAAAAGAAATAATATCTCGAATACAGCCATTTATCTTGTCTTTAAGTTTTTCTTTGATCCAATTATTTAGAGATAAGCCATTCTCGCTTATAGAATTAAATTTGAGAGATTCGATATTAGATATCATGTTATTTTCTATTTGATTTTCTATATAGTTTTCCCATATTCTTACAATCTCTGTAAAATCAAAAACTGAATCATTAAATATATTCGTGTATTGTTGCGTCTTAGATATATATTTTCTATTTATATTGTTTCGAGTCAAAAAACTATCGGGATTATTATTCCAACCATTTTCTTCTACTACACCTAAAAGGATAATAGATTTTTGTGAATCGCCAAATTCATTTAGATTTTTATATTCTTTTATTTTGTTTTCGTAATAATGTCTATGGAATCCTGTTTTTAGGATATGATCAAACATTTTAAATGGATTATCAAAATATAATACCTGTTCTATTTTTTGCGGGAAAAACTTTCGATTGCCTTCTTTTATAAGTTTGTTGATATCGTTTATATTTATTGGAACAGTGCTATAATAATGTTCTCTAATTGAAGGAATAACATCTTTAAACAATGGAATTTGTTCTTTCAGAATTTTTCCATTAAGAGAAGTATTTTTATCTCGAACTTTGATTGCTTCTTTTTTACGAGTCATAAATTTCTTTCTGTGATTTAATAAATGAAGAATTTAAAAACGCTCAATGTCCAAATCTGTTATCTTCTTCAGATACATTGCCTTTTATATTTAAGTAATTTCCTTCTCTTGAATCTGATATAACATTAATGATCCATCCTGATTTTTTTAAAATATCACAAGCCTGATCCAATACAATTTTAGAGTATTTAGACATATCTACGTTAATAGATAAATCGTCAGACGCTTCAAGATCAGATCTACATTTATCAAGAAATTCTTGTATTGATTTTTGATTTTTGTTTATTATTGTGTCTCTAATTTGATGAGGTCTTGGAAATTCCATATTTTATTCCTCTGCATATTAATTTATTTATCCTGGCAAATATTTTTGTGGCTTATATTTGTATGGACCCTTATATATTTCAAGCCATCCGCCCTGCTTTTCTCGATACTCTTGTATTTTTACTAAATCATCCTGGTTCATAACGTCATCAATATATCGTTCTTCTATCCATGCGTAAGAATATTCTCCAATGTCTCTATAAAAATTTTCATATACTTTTCTACGGTTTCCTGCTGGAAGTTCTACTATTGTGTAGAAAAATTCTCTTTCATCTCTAAATTCCGTGTCTGTAGATATTATTTTAACTTTTATGAGTCTTTCAAAACAAACTGGATAATCTTTTTTTATCTCTTTATCTACATTATCTTCTCTTATCTCTTTATCTTCTCTTATCTCTTTATCTTCTCTTATCTCTTTATCTTCTCTTATCTCTTTATCTTTTTTAAGTAATAAACTATGAGAACCAAATAAAAGAGGCAACACAGCAGTCGCAACAAGAAAAGTATCTATAATCCATCTATTGTTTTTATTTAAATTGTTCATTTTCTGCGAAAAACTTTCTTAATCTCTCTCTTTACTTTAGAAGAAGGATTATTTACAATACACATAAAATCTTCTGCGCTACCGTACTTTAATCGCCATCGGATCATCTTGGGCTTTGTTAATATCTTACCTTTATTTTGATTACACTCAAAACAACAGGCTGCCCAATTTTTTGGCGAATCTTTTCCTCCCAAACTTATTTCCAGAATATGATCGATAGTAGCTCGCCTTTTATGAGATTCTGGTAGATTTCGACTTATGGGACAACCGCATCTGTAACAAGCCATAACTTGTTTTGCCCACCATTTGTCGATTTTGATCTTTTTAGACATTAGTGCTAGCGGATTGCTTTGCCTCTTGTACCATCTCTTCTATTTCACACATAAGGTGTCTGTAGGCGAATCCTGGATATTCCCAATCTCCGTATTTAGGTTTACGGGCAAGAATTATTTCTTTCCAAAGAAGGTCGAGCATTTCGGCACAAGGATTATTATATCTTTTACACGCCTCATCAATAGAAAGAGAAAATAAATGGCCTATTTCTCGTATCGCATCATCTAATTTTTCATTATCTTTTATATACTTTGATAGTATCTTATCTATATTATTTTTAGTTTCGTATAATTCTATTTTCATTTTTTCTCCGAGATTGATGATTTACTCAATTTCCGATTCATAAAGAGCTTTTAATAAAGCATCTGCTGATCTAACTTTGACTTTAGCAGCAAATTCATATCTCTTTTCATTTGATAGTTTTGCATACCATTTTATTGCTTTGGCTTCTCCAAGATCATCTGAATCAGTTCCTTCATTATAATCAACTTCGCCGATTTCTCCTAATGGCGAACCTGCTTCAAGATACATATCTATTAGTGGAGCTTCCATCTGGCATGCAATATGAGTCCTAATTCTCATGTCAGAAACAGGATAATTTTCTGGAGCATTATAATGTGGCATATTATTTGATTGAGTGAGCGGGTCGCTATTTCTTTTTTGCATACATTTTTCCTTTAAAAACGATTCAGTGCTACAGTTTTTGTTTTCTTCATTTTACTACAGTGCCGGCGGGATATCAGACTCGCAAGCATCACGTTTTTCATAAATTATATCATCTGTATCATCTTCTTGGCGTAATATAAAAGTTTCATTTTTCACCGGAATATCTTCATAAGAAGAATTCAAAGAATCGCAAATATCTTGAGCAAGAGATTCTGAAAACATAGTATCAAGAGCATATTTTTGTTCTTTAGCATCCCAGATCATATATTTATTATTCTCTGTAAATCGTATATTATATCTTTTGCGAGAAACTTTAGGTAGTGTTTGCTCGTATTCTTTGCCAAAAGCATTTTTAAGATAGTTATGAATCGCTTCTTGAAGAGATAATCCTTCACCCTTAGGACCTGATATTGATGGACATTCTTCTGATTTCCATTGTACATAAAATTTATGACTAATAAAAGATTTTATATCATGCGAATATTTTGGAAATGTAATTGATAGATATCCAGGACAATTAATATTATTGTTTTGGTGGGCTGACATCTCTTTTAATATAAGCAATATAGTATCTTCGCTAGGCAAAAAACAATTATTTGGGAGATTTACTTTTTGTCCGTTTTTCTCCCAATAAAAATTATTACCAAAGCAATTAATAGTTTTTGTCCAACCAAATTTTTTCATTATAAAATCTGCAAAGCTCATGTTTCTACTTTCTTTTTACTTTTTCCAGCAATTCATGTATTTCATAAAAAGTGCATGATTCTTTAATCTTTACAGCTAAACTAAGAATGGCATGTATTTGTCCACTACAAGAAGTAACTGTAAGTGTTTTGTTTTTAATATATCTATGAGTGGCAGATGCCTCCCATCTTGAATATCCTTGCTCATTTTCGCATTCCTCAATTTTTATTTTCCATGAATGATTAGGAATAGCAGAAAAGGCAAGATCAAGCGTTGGCTTAGACTTAAGATAGAAGCCGAATATACTTCGTCTTTTAATTATATCCCTATCCTCAAGCCACTCTATGCATTGCTTTTCATTCATTTTGCTCATAAAATATTCCTGTTATTTTGAAAAATGATAATAGGGCTTAGAAAATTTTGAATTAATATAAGTTGTTATTCCCATTTCGTATGTAACTATAAATTCTTTTATATATTCATAAAATGTTTTACAATTGCCAAAATACTCTTTTTTAGGAATTAATCTTCCCTCATAGCTACTCTTATCAAAGAACGAATTCTTATACTCATAATAATTTTTAATTAAAGATTGAAGATATTCTTCGGTATATTCGTCAAGAGAATAAAATTGCATATCATCCTCCCGAAGCCCCTTAATATGATAAGAGTAGATTGGCAATCCATTTTTTGTATATGAGAACACTTCAGTCATATCTTTTTCCCTCTAGATTTTTCTCTATGCTGATTAAATAGTTCATCATATTTTTTCATATCATCAATCTCTAAACACTCAGCTGGACATCCTTGTTCTGTATAAAGTTTGAAAGCTTCTTCTGCCGAAACTTTCTTCCCTAACAGGCCTTTCTTTTCAAATTTATCCATCAATTCATTAAATAAGATTTCTTCTCTTAAAATTACTTGTTGTATATCTGATCGAATGTGCCAGACTTTGCTATATTTGACACAATATATAACATCGCCCATAAAAAGATTCAAATTCCCATCGCAATCTTTTATTAATTCATGTCTACGAGAACCGTAATGATCGCTTGCTCCGCATGGACATTTAAAAAACAAATAACTATCTGTTTTTCTAAAAACTTCGCCTAGGTTGCTTATTGATATATCGCCAGAAGAATAATCTTTAAGCTTTTTAAGATACTCTTGATATTTATCTGAGTCAATTAACATTATATGATTTTATGCTCGCATAAGTGTCTAAAAACAAATCCATTCTTTTTGCTTTGAGTTACATATAAGTAACCCATAGAAGCAAGCCAATTCATTGGAAGAGACTGACTTATAAGATTACTAAGTATTGGTCCCCTATTTCTTGTTATAAAATAAACCATATCATTTTTAACTTCATCAGACAGTGCATTAATCTTGTCTATATCTAGAATATCAGATTGTTTTGTAGAACATTCCTTAAGTATTTTGTTGAATTCTCTTTTCTTCATACTAATTACTCTTGATCCGGAGGTTCTCCATAACTCATTTCTTCGCAGAATGCTTCTTGCGGTGAAAGACCATCAACCCAAGCTGATTTATAAGAATCTTTATCAAGATTTTCTAAAAAAGATGCATCAACATTTTGATTTTTTGCATATTCTCTTTTAAATTCTTCAAACCAATTGTCAAATGATCTGTTATTCATAATCATACTCCTTTTCTTCATATTTCCATATGTTTCTGACTCGAATTCCTAACTTAAAATCGCCTTCTACATGAACGGAATATCCTAAATCATTTATATCAGAAATTAAAATTACTAACTTTTGCATCAATATACCGTCAGGAGAAACTGGGTCAAGCATCTCTGAGAATAAAAAATTTATATCACCTTGAAATACATTACCTTTTAAATGTATCATTTCTGTTTTATGAAGAAATCTATTTCCGCTCTTTGCATGCCTATTCATTTTTATTTCCTTATCTAAATTATTGATTCAGTGCTACGTTTTTGGATTATGAATTGGTTTTCCAAGAGGCCTATAAGGAAGTTCATTATTCACGAATTGCTTAATTCGTTGTTTTGCTATTTCAATATAATCTAAATCTTTTTCACACCCTACACACTTTCTATCTTGTTTTAATGCAGCAAGCATTGACGTGCCTGTGCCTGTAAACGGATCTAAAACTATATCATCTTTATTAGTAAGAGCAAGTATGCATCTTTCTACTAATTCAATAGGGAATTGACATGGATGTAGCGTCTTCTCTGGATGATTTGATTTAACATTAGGTATACACCAAAGTCCATCTTCCCATTCTTGGGAGATTATTTTCCAAATATCTGATGGATTTTTACCTAGTGGATTGCCAGATAGTTTGCCATAGTTAGGACCTGGTTTATAATGTTTCTTACCAGGATATTTTGATGGAATTCTTATATCATCTAAATTGAATACATAGGAATCGCTTTTTGTAAACCAAAGCATTGTTTCATATCTGCCAGATAATCTTTTTTTAGCATGTAGCCCATGATCAAAATGCCATATTATTCTGTTTCTTAACTTGAATCCCAATTTTTTAAAAATAAAATAATAGTAAATATCTAAAGGAAAAACCTCTCCATCGTTTACATAATTGCCGACTTGCCAGCAAATTGAACCTTGAGGATGAAGTATTCTTGATATTTCTTTTAGTATTGGATCTATATTGTTTAGGTATTTTTCTAAACTTACAGATTCTTCATATTCTTTACCAATATTATATGGCGGAGAAGTTATGATTAATTGAACAGTATCATTAGGTATTGTTTGTAACGTCTGAGAAGAATCGCCCTCTAGAATTACCGCACTATCTGATGAATTATATTTATTTGAGATATTAAATTCTATATTCGACAAAATAATTTTCCGCTATTAATCAGTAAGGCATTCTTCTAAAGTTTTACCATTTTTCCGAGCATCAAGTAGTTTTGTATGTTCTTCGCATACGTTCCATTTTCGAGCATAACCAGTATCAGATGTTATCCATCCTGCATATTCAGCTCGATTACAACAATCTTGAATCTCGCACGAATCTCTTATAAAAGCATCTTGAATAAGAACTGTAGCTCGTTCTATTTTTTCATCATCTATGGGGATATTAAAAACATTAGAGAGTATTTTGGCAATACGATAAAAACTATGTTGTCCATCAGTCTCTTCATTCATTATTGATCTCCAAAATATACTTTACCATATATTATTTTTCTCTGCCCATTTCCATAATGGATTATATATGCTATGTCCTAAAAATTCCCATTCAAAAGAACCGTAATATTTTAATATTATTTTCTTTAACAAATCATAATTTGCAGTATGAGAAAAAGCATTTAGTTCTAGTAAAAGGTCTACAAAATTATTTATAGTACACAATCTGGCATTCAAATATTTGAATGGTAAATTTTGTTTTCTTTTTCCGATATTATCAGTTCCAACTTTTTCTAATATTAAATTAATTTCTTTTAACTTATCTTCAGTAAATATTAATATTTTATCAAGTTGCAAACCTGATAATTCTGAATATTTATTTTTCCGAGTTTTCATGATTAAATTCCTCATCAAGTTTCTTTAAATCTTTGTCAGATATTCTGTTTTTATAATCAGGATACCATGAAAACGGAGTGTTTTTGCTTATCCAATCATTAACAGCTTTTTCTGCTGCTTGCATTTCTTTTTTATCGCCAGGAAGATCATCTATTTCTTCTGGTAAATAATCTCCGACATATTCAGACATATTAAAATATGGAGGATTATTTTCAACGCAATGTATTAAAAATAAATCGCTTGGCTTAAGATTGTTCTCTGAACAGTGTTCTAATACTTCATCTGAATCGAAAAAATATTCATCTCCATCAAGCGTAGTCACTGGCGATTTTAAATCCCATTCTTTTTGAGGAGTTTCGGTCCATTTCTTTATAAGAAATTTATGAGCGCATTCCTCGCATCTTAATCTGTGTCTATTTCTTCTGCCTGTTTCGCAATCTGGGCAAGGAGCAGATGTATAACAGCAATTTTTTGCTATTTCTTCTGCATGCGGCTTACTTCCATAAAATTTATGACAATGAACGCAAGCCCATCCTTGAATTTCTGTTTTGTAAGCAGCATTTTCTCTATTTAAGGTGTAGTTGCTGTTTATGACAGTTTCATTATTTTTGTGATTTAGAAAGGTCATTGGGATTCCTTTATTAGAGACTCTATCTCATCTTGATAATGACAAGATATAACGCCAAGCGTAGAATTAGGATTATATACTTCTAAAATTGTTTTATTATTATGAGGGTTAATCTGAGGAATATGAACATTATATCCTTGCAATGTCAAAATTAAACCATAAGAGTTTATAATAAACCATTGATCGCTCTTAACTGAAATAGAGGTTTTTTTAAAAAAGTACATCGGGATAATAAGACTAGAAGATGGATCTACTTTCGATATTGAAGTAAATAAAAGAGAACTTCCTTTTTCAATGGCCTTACCGCCTTGGCGAAGTACGTTAGGAAAGATTTCTTTTTCGTTTTTTGAATTTCCAACAATAGGAATAATAGCTATATCGCAATTATTTTTAAATAGATTAAGAGCGCTTTCGATTATTGTTAAAGATTTTATCTCTTTATTAGAAATATCTCTTAATCTTTTTTTACCCAACATAGATAATGTTATATTAGGATAATTTGTTTCATCAAGATATTTTTTACGTCTCAAAGAGCTAAAGACTTTATCCTTAGCGTCTGGCTTTCTTATGAGATCATCATTTTTTCTTTTTGCTAATACAGACGACCAAATGGTATCTTCATTTCCTATCTCTTCGTTTATAAGAGATAATATATCTATAGCTCTATTTCTTTCTATTTCATTCATAGATTTAGAGAACGCTTCTTTAATTGCTTCTTTTGTAGAAATATTCGTATTCTTAGAATATTTTCCCTTAAGATAAGTTTTTGATTTTAGGATATTTTTAATTCTTTTAATTTCTTCAAAATAATCTGTTGCTGAGGTATTTATTTCAAACCCTTGTCCAAATGTATCTAAATTTTTTATGAAGCCGCATTTTATGAAAGTATTGATTATAGATTCTCCGCTATAATCAACATTTATAGAACGCAAAAAATCCGAACTTAACTGTTTCTTCTGTAAAAGTTCTTTAATTATTAGAAGTATGCTATCATCAGATAAATCTAGTATATTCATTAAGCTACCATAACAAGAATTTTGATTTATAAAATAATCAAACACCATGAAATTATACCAAAAAGAACATTCACATAAAACACAAAATACGCATAGTCTTACTTACACTCTTGTCAATCCTTTATTTGTGAATATAATTTATTGTGGATTTTTAAAGAGGAAAATAACAGTATACTCAATAACTGTATATAAAGGAGATTATTATATGAGAACAGGAAGACCATCTAGTATAAACATAAAAAATCAAAACTTAATGCATAAAATGTACAAAGAGAATAATACTATAAAAAACATCGCTAGCTATTTTAATTGTACAACATGGACAGTTAGAAACGAATTAAAAAAAGCAAAAGCATCACCTCGTTTTAATTGTAAAGTTTGTTCGAAACCATTAATCGGGAATAGAAATATATTATTCTGCTCAAATCATTGCGTTCAGACATTCAGACGCAAGTATAGAAATTGTAAAATATGCGATAAAGAACTAGTTCGCAAAGACACTGATAAGAATGTAAAATATTGCGATGAGTGTAGTTCAAATCTTACTTACCAAACATGCTCTGATATAAAAAATAAAAGAAAGAAAATATTAATTGATTTAAAAGGCGGTAAATGCATATATTGTGGCTATAAAAAATGTATAAATGCGTTAGAATTCCATCATGTTGATAAATCTAAAAAACGATTTAATCTTTCTGGAGGAAACATTTCTTCTAGAAAATGGAAAGATGTTTTAGATGAATCTAAAAAGTGCGATCTTGTATGTTCTAATTGTCATAGGGAGCAAGAAATTCCGTATTTTAAATCACTACAAATTCCCATTGGAAAAAGAGCGATGGATTTATGATGCTAATGCATAATTATTGTTTTTAATATCGCTAAAAATTTCTATTAATGATCTAGAATCAGATGGTCGAGTAATATTATATTTTTTAGTATCATGAGATGGAAATACATTAGATATTTGTGAGAATTTTTTCTCATTTTCTTGCACAAGCAAAATTCTCATAATAACAGAATCAGTTGGCGGGAATTCTCCAGAAAGAACAATGCATAATTCTTCAATTTTTCGACCATCTTGATAAACAGCTGTTCTACGATGACCGGGGAATATCTGATAATTTCTTCCGCTCTCGCCTCGAATAGAGACAAACCCTCTTACGCTATATTTTGCGTATTCCTGTTCTCCAATCATCATTCTTAAAGTTTGTCTTGCTCTTAATTCTCTAGGATCATTTGTTTTCCCAAGAGAAGTAGATCGGATAATGGCGGCAGGAGCCATTCTTGCTTGTATAACTTCTTTTAACAAATCTTTCGCAAGGACTCCAGGCTCAGGAAGATTACCCCTGCCTTCCCAGTAAATAGAATGAGCATTATACACCGATCTAACTGGATCTGTATATGTCCATGTATTTGTTTGTAAATAATTGCCGTGAGATGTAGTACAATCTGTCGTTATATCTTTAGTTAAAAATGGCTTATAATTGTTTCGGAAAACATTAGTTGGCAATATTGCATCGCCATTTCTATTGGATGTGTATGATGGGCTAAACCAAACATACGGAATTGTTGAATCAGATGAAGTGTTTTCTGTTGGAACATTATTTGGATAAGTTGTATACCTCATAGAAATTCCTGTGTCTTCAGAATCCAATAAACCTTTTTTGAGACAATGCTTGTAAACATCATTTATGTACTTATTTTTATTCGAGTTCCATTCTATACCCCATCTCAATGACGGTTCCCATATAAAACCTTCGTCTGATCTATTAGGAGTTTTTATTTCTGCCTTTATCAATTTGTTATACATTATTCTGACATTAAGTTTTGCTCGAACTTCATTGTCTGTTATATAAGTTTGCACATCTTCGACGATAGAAGTTGTTACATTTCCATCTTCATCTTCGGTGACATATGGCAGACCATATCTGTCTTGCATGCAATATACATTATCATCAACTGGAACGTCAATAGTCTTACGATGCTCCCAATGATATTTGACTGCTTTATTAGTCATGGCTTTTCCATTTTATAGGTAAACGATAACTTTGGAATTTGTCTATCAGTAAATTCGTTTTCTCTTGACCACATTACTTTACCAGATTGCCACCAAACTGTATCTCCGAATTGTATGTCATATTCCGAGCTAACCTCAACGCAGGTATATGGATCATTTGGATAAGAACGATCAACAACCTCTAAACGTTGAGTGCCATCGGATAGAGGACATATATTAACAACAACTCCTCCAGTAGACAAATTTAGCTCCTTATCCCCCTGCAACTAAATTTAGAGGCAAGAAAATAACTTCTTCTGCTGTTGGATCAAATCTTTCCATTCGAGAACCAGATTTTCCGCCAGGAACAACATTATAAGCCGCTAATCCCTGTTTTACAAATTCATTAAACATCTTCTCGGCTTCTGCAATATCGCCCATATTCATGCGGTTCCAAATAAGTCTTTTATCTCCATCTTTTTGGTTGAGTATTCGAAACAAACCAATATTTTTATCTCGCTCGCATTTTGAAATATTTTCATCGGTCGCAGTTTGAAGAGTTGTTTTAACTTTCGTAGTTGCCTTGCTATTGGCAAATGATGAAAATTCTACAACATGAGAATCAATCGTTGTCATATTCTCCCTCCATAAGATCTTGTCCAAAGCTCTTTAATTTCAATTGCCTCAGTTTGAAGTTTTCCATCTTTTGCGATTACAACGCAATCTCTTTCTTTTGGATGATTATCCTTAGCCCTTTGCATCATTTCTGATGTATAAGGAGTTTTTCTATATGATGAAATGGTAGGATAAATCTCATCAACTGGACTGCCGTTTCTTCCTTGCTCTTGAATAACTCCGTTATTTACATATCTCTGGTGTTTATGCTTGCAGCTAGGACAAACGATTTCGTGAACACCGTTAAGGTCCATATTTATATTTGCAAGGAAATATCCGCCGCATCCGCCGCCTGACTTTGTGCAATAAAATTCTTGCGCAACCCGAGCCATTTGTTACACTCCAAGAAACCTGCTTATTGCTTCCATGGCTACGGCCAATTTTGGCTTGATAAATTCTATGTTTATATCAATTTGCCCATTTGAATGGGTAAAAATAAATTTTGCAGTTTGTTTATTTTGACCTGATATTTCAAATGGAATGCTAAAGTTATCGTCTTTAGCTTTTGCCCATTTATCCTTAAAATCAGATAAATTGCAAATGAATTTGGCTCCTTTAGCGTCATCATGAATATGGACTAACCCTGTAGTAGCTTCTTCATGAATTCGCAAAGAACCTGATTTAACTGTTATAATTTCTTCTCGTAAACCGCCCATAGAATCACTCCTTAGATTTCAAACATTGTTTCTATTTCTTCAATGATTTGAGAAATAACGATTTTGTAATCATCTTTAATAAATGATCCGATTGGCCATATGATATCGTGCCCATAACTAATCCAAGATAGATCGTATTCTCCTATATCATCTTTCTTGAGAAAGAAGACGCAGAATAGCTTTTCTATTTTTCCTACTGTAATTGTGCTTTTTTGTTTTGTTGCTACAGGATATTCTGTTGCAATTAAAAAATTACCATTTCCCTGCCGAATTTCTCTTATTGGAAATTCAACAGTTCCATTTTTAAAAACGTCAACACCCATTGAGCGAATAGTTCTAAGAGTATTATCGCTTCTAATCAAGCATTTTAATTTAAGGGTTCCGCTCGCGACTTTTTGTTTGAGAATTTTTTCCAAAACGGCAGTAGACATGCACCCTCCTGCTCTAATTACTTAGATGTTTTCAAAATCTCATAACTCTTTTTCATGTTTTTAAGTTCTATACTTTGATTTTTAATTGCATCAAAAATAAGGCTATACACTTCTCGCTCAGCCATAGAGGAGTATATATCAATAAATCCCATTAAACAAAATATAAGCAAAAGAAACCTATATTTGCTTCCTTCTTTACGCTTTATGTATCCATAAATCACATAGCAAAAAATTATTGATAGAGCAATAAATCGTATCAAAAATCTATAATCTGTCCAGAAGGTACTCATGCTTTCTATTTTACAGAGAAGCGCATTCACCAGTCGCAAGAACAGTTATAAAAGATAAAATTTGAATTACCTGTTATCAGGAATAAAGAAGACCTATATTAAGTTTGTTGTGTCTTATCCAATTTTCTGGCAATCTATCCCAGGTAAAATCCATTATTCTTTGCCATTCAGAGAACACATATAAATTATTCATATTTATGCGTGGTTTTCCGTTATTTATCAAAGTTGGTATACGGCAATCGTCTCGAATGAAATTTGTTATATCTTTTGAATATGCTGGCTTTTCATTTGATGCAACTTCGCAAATATCTCCGCATAAATCAGCGGAATATGCGCATTTTTGAGAATCACCAGATGGAGTTGTGTATCTAAAGAGTATGCCTGCTGGATGTTGATTATAGTTATCCCATATATCTAATATTTTAGTTGGATTTCTTTTTAGAAATTCAGTAGATAAAACATACAGATCTACCATAAGCATTTTTCCATTACTGTTCAGTTGGAGTTGAAGGAGGAGTGATATCTACTTTTATAGCTTCCTGGAATTTCATCATTGGAGGAATAGGACGAGAGCCATTAAGTCTTAATGTAAGCTTTTGAGCTATCTGTATCGTTTTAATTATTTCATCGCAAGCAGCATATATGGCTTCCATTTGGCAGAAAGACATTGCTGAATTACCTTCATTTATATAGCAATTTTCAAGGGCTTTTTCAGACATTTCCGCAGCTGCCCCAAGCATTGTTTTGCTTGATTGAAATTTGGCAAGCAAGGAAGAAAGACCTATTATTTTTCTTTCTACAGTTCTATCAAGAATTTCTTGCATTTCGACATTTGGTACGCTTATCATTTCACTTGTGTCTGTCATTTATTGATCCTTATTTAAATCTTCAACAATTTCTAAAAGATATTTCATCTTTTTTGCTTTTTCTGGATTCATTCCATCGCAATCTATTTTGCCGTTTATATATTTTATATATGAATTTCTATTTTTATTGAACCATCGTCTTTTCTTAGCTACCGCATTTGATTTTATTGTTTCTTCTGGTAATTTTTTATTACGCAGAACAAATCTTTTAACAGATTCATACATTTTATCCCATTTGGATGGGGGTTTTAGATCGGGAAATTTCTTTAAAAGAAGAAATATTGCATTACTTCTTTCTTCATTCATTCCGCTTTTCTTTAGAAAAGGTTTCTTCTCAAATTCTCCATTTCTATATTGTCTATGATAGTATTTCTGTTTCTCCCACCATGAACCTATCTTTTTTTCATCTGGATCGGACGAGCTTACAGATGGCCAAAGATTATTTGCTTCGGCAAATGCCTTAACTATGAAAAAGTTTATAGTCCATGGGTCGCCAGTCATATACAATAAATATCGGTATTTTTACGAATATACATCTACAAATTTAGAAGCGACATGCCTATAAATAGTTTTGCATCTAAAATCCCTTTTTGGGCCTTCAATCTTCTAAGATCGTTATAAGAAACCCAGGCTGGGATAATTGCTTCGTGTTCAGATTCAAGCCCTCCACGCAATTCATGAGATGGAACAGAATCTAATGCACAAGTACAGAAATGAACAACTTCAGAAGATATACCTGGAGATGGGAAAAGAGAATATTCCAATTTAATATCTTCAATATTCAAATCTATATTAGCTTCTTCTTTAGCTTCTCTTGCAGCGGTTTGTATTATTGATTCTTCACCAGATATAATCCCAGCAGCGGGCGATTCTTCGCCAGATATAACTCCAGCAATGGGCTCATAAATCCAAGCATCTTTTATATCATAATATGGAGGAGATTTTCTATGTATAACAGGTTCCCTGTATTGTCTCAAAATAAGAACTTTTTGCTCTTTAGGACAATGGATCATTAAGGCTACAGCTGCTTTACATACGATAAATTCTCTTTTTGCCGGACCTATATATTTTTTACCATCTGCTGATAATATAGAAAATTCAGATTGTCTGACATTAAGATAATGATCTTTTTTATCTTTTTTCTCTGAATGTTCTTTACGATCTGGAGATACTATTGGAATTAAATCGTTAAACATACTTTTTCTTGCCTTATTTGAGGAATAGTTTTCTCTTGAAGCGATTCTGGATCTATTTCTTGTAGAACTTTTCTAATACGAGATGCTGCCATTTGAGGAGTTATATCTTCAATAGACATAAGATTATATTCTTCACAATATGATGGTAAACTTTTATATCTAATTATATTACTAAAACCATCAAGATTTGCAGTAATATGAACGGCATAAATCTGATCTATTTCGAAGAAATTTGAAAAAGCAATAGGTCCACATATATTACCAAAACAAAACAATGGGTAAGGATCGCTCTTTAGTCCTGATTTACGCATCCTAGGGCCAAACTTATGGAACAATGTAACAGCCCAACCAGCAGCGCAGCCAGCTGTTCCGCAGCTTGTTTCTGTCCAATCTTTGCTGCCCCAAGTAGGCATATGAAACTTACTATGAGGCAAATCATCTAAAAAATTAGCAAGCTGAGCCAACAAGCAATGACGTTCTCTAATGGTTAATTCTACTGTCATAGATTAGTCTACCTTTTCTGCTGAATAACTTGCAATGGCAGTATTCTTCTCAATAGTATACCATTGATCTTTTTTGCCTATCATTGATTCGTGTTCATTATGAGTAATAGAGAAATCCATGATATAAAATCTTCCATCCTTTGTTACTATAAATTTCTTAGCAGTTATTGAATGCGTATTAGAATCTTTATCTTCTATGGGTAAAGTAAATATAGCCGGATCGCTAGCTTGATGAAGCGAATCATGATATATGATAATATTTGGATTACCAATTTCAGGAATTTCTTTTTCGTTTACAGGGATAGCAAACCATTCCCCTTGACGCAATACTCCCTTTTTATTGCGAGCGTTTTTAGGCATAAGAGAAGTATACGCCGCATCCAATGATTTTGGATTATCAGAGAGAATACAACCGAAATAAGTCCCTTCATCTTGTCCCATCAAATATGATTTATTTTTTGACGATAGAACAACAGTCGGAGATTTATGCCAATTAGCATTTAATGATCCATAATTGATAAGAGTAAATCCCTTAGAAGGGGGAGTTATTGAACTAGCCCAAACATTAAAATTAAATTGTTCGCCCATAGATTTTCTGGATTTTGCCAGAGATTTTTTATCTTTAGCAGATATATTTTTTTCTTCTTCGGGAGAGAAATCTACTATTTTAATTTTATGAGAACCAATTATTTTTGATTCATCATAAGTATTTCCAATAACTTTATTTGCCAAAAGATTTGCTAAACATGAAAAACTTAAACAAGGAAGCTTTTTTGTATAACTATTGAAACCTATGACCTGATGCTCTTCTGCTTCTTCATCAGCATTAAGTATTAATGTTTCTGTCAAAAGACCAGCAGGAACGTCTTCTTTATAATATCTTGAATTTTGAAAAGATATATCTGTCAACACATCTGTTTGTAAAAATTTATTTCCATTTTTATCTTTGATTATACTGCTAATCTCTACTGATGAAAAATTACTAAAAGAATGTTTATTTAAATAGTCATCCGAATATACTAAATTAGTTTTTTTATCAACATAACCGATTTTTATATTATAAGATTTTATTCCACTAATAATTTTATCGTACAAAGGACTTGCTTTATTTTTAGATCTTAAGTTGCTTGCAATCAATATAACATCATATTTGCCATCAACGACAGAGCTTTTTCTGTTTTTTAAATATTCTTCAACAGAAGGAAGATTTCTAACAATATCATCTTCTGTTGGTCTTTTTTGATTTTCTGAAACAGAACTCAAATTGTATGGCTTTTCGATGGTGCCAGCAAATGGAACAGTAAAATCTCTTATAAAGAGATCAATTTTCTCTCGAAAGTCTTTACTTAACCATTCTTGAGTTTTTTTCTTAGATTTAGTTGCAACTGCGCTCATTTTTCTTCCTTTTAACTTTTTCTTTTTGAAACAAATTCTGTTAACAATTTCGATTTGGATTCATTTGAAACAAAAACTTCGTTACATGGAATAACTCCATTAGGAAAAACTGTTCCAACATACGTTGATACAGGACCTAGTTTAGGATCTATATGAGACACTTTTTCGCAATGTACAAAACCATTTCCGCCAATCCATACGGTTGTTCCAGGTGCAATTTCCACACCGTCTGCGGAGAAATATTTTTTTTTGCGAGAAATTTTCTTTGATTTCTTTTTCATGATTTAGTCTTTGTATGGGTCTACGATATCCGCCCCAGCCATCACAACAACTTTAGGAGTTAACCTGTATTCAATTTTAATTGTATCAGCATGAGCATTAAGAACATCATCTAATTTTCTATAAACTTCTGGAGCCTCGTCTGCTCCCGATCCTCGAAGCTCAATACCAGCATTTGCTATTCTTTGGCGCATAGACGTTTCATTTACTAAACCATCTTTAATTCTATGAGGTATTTTCTTTCCTGTAATTTCATCTTTAATCCATTTTACTTTTCCAGCCGCTTGGGATCGAGACATAACCCGACCTGCGCCATGAACGGTAGAATAAAGAGAATCTTCTGCATCTTTACAATCTTTACCGCGAAGAATAACGCTTACATCTCCCATGGATCCGCCTACGAATCCTCTTTGATCAGGAAATGCAGGGGTTGCTCCCTTACGGACTACCCACACATCGTGCCCGCCGTGTTTTTCTAGCCATGCAAAATTATGGTGATTATGAATTTCATCAATTATTTTTGCGCCTAAAATATTCTTAGCAATTGTATCTACTACATAGTCTCTACCAGCATAAGCATATCTTCCGGCCAATTGCATTGCTGCTATATAGTCTTGTCCTAAATTAGATTTTGTACTAACTACAGTTTGATCCGCATTCATTCCATCGCTTCCGCCCGCTACCTGAATAAAATGCATAGCAACAGTATGGCCCAATCCTCTAGAGCCAAAATGGACAGAAATCCATAAATGTCCCTGGTCATCTACAAGAATATCGCAAAAATGATTACCAGACCCACATGTTCCTAATTGTTCTCTAGCCTTTTGCTTTGTCCCGCCTCGAAGAGGTTCCATTTTCCAAACATCATCATCAAATAGATCATGATCTAAACGAACATTATTCGTCCTACCCATGCCAAATGAAATGTTCTTAGCAATTTCATCAGCTATCTTTGCCCATTGTTTATCTTTGACATCAGAAACTTTCATATCAAGCTTAACGGCTTTGTTACCGCAACCGATATCTACGCCAACGCCATTTAAAGAAATATGATCATGAAAAGCTATGACTCCTCCCACTGGGAATCCATAACCTAAATGTCCATCAGCACTTAATATGCCATCGTAAACGGCAGGATGCTGCATACATTTATTGAATTGATCAATAGTATTTTGATCATGTTGTCCAAATATTTTCATTTCTTTTTCTTTCTTTGCTTAGAGACTTTTGGCGATTTTAATTTTGAAGGTTTAACAATTTCGGTAATTGGGAAAAATACTGGGGCGCATCCAAAAGGAGGATATTCATTTGTATTTTTTTGGAGCGTTAGATGGATTCTTACCCAAAAGGGTAAAAACATAATCATTATTTAGTTTCATAAAATTAAAAGATCTTGTGTCAAGATGAATTATTTGTTTTAAACTATTAGGGCCATGCATCTCTACGAGTAGATATGGAAGTTGCATACCTTTAATTTGCAAAACAACTCCGCACAAATCGCAGCATGAAGGAGGAGGGATAGATGCCGCTGTCGCAATTATATTTCCTCCAGATTCATCAATACTATTAGACTGTTGAAGAATTGTTTTTTGAGGTTTTAAACTGTGAACTGTAATAAAAAGATCATTTTTAAAATCATCGGGTTCAATAATTGTTCTGTTTTGCATTTTTAGCCCTCTAAAGATTTTTGTAAACCATCTACAGCTTTAACCGTTTTATTTTTACGGTTATCAAAAAAAGGTTCTCCATAATTTTTTCTAAAGATTACGTCCTGACTACTATTGGCTTCGATTTTCATAATAGGCCATGTAAAATTCTTTCTTCTACCTCTTGTCGATACTGTTTCTTGTAGAAAATCATACAGAGAATCAAACATGCGTTTTTTAATTTTACCGATTTTCTTTCCATCATTACAGAACAACTTGCAAATATGCATAACAATTTCATAAAAAACAACTTTATCTTGCGAGCTCAATAGGTGAGTTTGAATAGCGTAATATGTTTCTTTTTTTCTATTTTTCAATTCATGTAGAGATCTAACGCATTCTTTGGCTTGTTTTTTGATATTGATTTCCGCGCTACTGCAAATGTCAGATAATCCAACTGCATTTCTTGAAGCAAAAGGATAGATATCCTTTAAAAGCGGAATTACTTGAGATCGAATTCTATTTCTAGAATAAGATTCATCTTGATTAGTATGATCTTCTGCCCATTTGAGAGAATTTTTAAGGCAAATATTTTTTGCATCTTCTTTAGTAATACAAAGCATAGGTCGAATGATTGTTTTATTTTCATGAAAAGAAATAGATGACTCAATTCCTACCATACCATTAATACCAGAACCTCTACAAAGTCTCATGATTAAAGTTTCTAATTGATCATCTGCATGATGAGCCGTAGCTATAAAACTCTTTTTATTCTTATCCCCTAAATACTCGTCAATCATTTCGCTAAGAGCAAGGTATCGAAGATCTCTTGCTCTTTGTTCGCCATTTTTGACTTTGGAATAAATGGGATTATCTTTGTAATCAGCAATATTTCTACTTAAAAAGGGAATGCCACACTTTTTTGCGGCTTCCTCAGCGACTTTGCAATCATTCATTGATTCTTCTTTTGATCGCATGTCATGAATGAAATGGCAAGCAAAAATATTTACTCTTCTTTGAAGACAGGAAAGACAGTGTAAAAGAGCAACTGAATCTAATCCGCCGGAAAGAGCTACAGCCGTAGGAAGTCCTTTGGGATTTAATTTTCTAAAATTAGCAATGACAAGTTTAGAAGAAATATGTCCTTCTTTATTGACCTGATTCGTTGTTTCCGTCGATTTCGTCTTCATCTAGTTTTCTGCTTGTGTAATAAAAAGAGACACTTGTTTCTACTTCAAACTCTTTTTCGCAATCAAGACAGGTAAAGGCATGATGTCCATCTTCATACGCAACGCTTGGGTGGTCTATTTCGCTAGGATCCACTGATTTTTTACAGAAAGGACAAATTATAAATCTTGAATGAGAAAATTCTTCCAAATCCTTATTGATTTGCTTACACTCATAGCAGAGCGAGGGACCATCAGTGGACCGCCAAACAATATACGAACTGCATTTACTGCAAATTTCACCATTATCTAATTGGGCTTTACGGTATTTTTCCCAATCAATAGAACCATCAGGCTTTTCATAATCATCAATATTTATGTATTTCATACAACTATTCTACAGAGAACA
>JACCDT011067199.1_pt1 | contig 38922 bp, 62 predicted proteins | sample 7446291 | NCBI WGS metagenome assembly JACCDT01 (sample SAMN15323446, study PRJNA562643) | freshwater metagenome | isolation source: river surface water | place: USA:Blue River Watershed | collected 2017-08-17
AGATGTCCGTCGAGGCCGAGATGGCAACGCGGGTGCCGGCGCTGTTGAACAGACAGATCTTGGCGTTCCCTTCCGTGGCATCACCCCAGAGAACTGATGCCCCGGTGATCGTCATGTTGCAGGGAACGAACAACTCAGCGACGTAGAGTTCGGTGACGACGGCGGAAAGGTTGGTGCCATCGGTGGACTGCGTGATCGAGGTGCCGCCGGTATGGATGCAGCGTGGCGTTGCCGAGAAGCCTCCAGCCGCTGCGATGCCGCCAGTCGGGGTGAAGGCACCCGTCATGCTGGAGGCGAGCGCCAAGACGGTTGCCGATGAGGTGCTGGTCAGAACAGTCGTACCGTTCACGACCAGGGAGAACGTCAGAGTTCCCGGATCAAACTCGATGTAGGACGCCTTGTCGGCGCTGATGAAAACTTTGTCGCGCGTGAAGATTGACATGCCGTGATCCTCTTCTTTTGTTTAGATCAGACGCAGCACATGAAGAGGATCATAGCACAGTGTTGCTGTTTTGCATACGGCGAGTTGCGATCAAGTAGCCAGCTTGCCGTCACGGTAGACGGCAACAACCCCAGGCAGGCCGATGGCCGATTGGCCAGCCGCCCACGCCGCCAGCACGCCGCGGATCTGGTCGTCCGTCATATCGATGGACCGACGCTCGACGGGTTTCTCGGCATCCAGCGCCGGGCGCCGGACGGGATTGCGCGGAGAGCCGCCCGTCTTCATGACGAGGTGCGGCCACTGCCCGAAGATGACGCCTTCATGGACGCCGTTGATCTCCGTGGCCATCGTGAACTGGGTGCCCTGCTCGCCGGCTTGGATGATCTGAGCGCCAGCAGGGGCCATGATAGTCGCCGCCTGCCGATGCTTGTCGGCCTTGAACGCAGAGACCGCGACGGGGTCAGCGTTCTCAAGCGGCATTCTTCACCTTCTTCGCCGGCTTCTCGTCCTTCGGCTGGAGATCTGCGAGTTGCATCTTCAGGCTGGCGATCTCGCCATTGGCCGCATTGAGGTTCGCCTGCGATTCCCGCAGCATCTCCTGCAGCAGCGTCACCGTCGCCTGCGCATGTGCTCGAGCCGTCAGGGCCTCGTTGCGCTGGATCTCGACCGCCGTGATCGTTGCGTTGAGCCGCTTCACTTCGCCAGTCAGGTTCTTGTCGGACATGCTGATCTCCCTTCAGTTGGTCCGTTGCCGTAAGACCATCCAGGCCCTATGTTGACCGGATGGCGTTCATACTCATCACGCTATGGGTACTCGCTCAGATCGAGGCGCGGGCCGCTCCCGTTGCCCCGACGGTGTTTGTCGGCGATAGCATCGTGCACATGGGGCCGTGGTCGAAACTCTGCCGAGGCGCCGTCGTCATAGCCAAGCCGTCAGGGACAACGCGGGATATTCTCGACCGCGTTCCTGACATCCTCGCCGCGAAGCCCGCGACCGTAGTCCTCATGATCGGCGTCAATGACATCGCGTTGGCCGTGCCGGCAGACGAGACAATCCGCAACGTCGAGGCGATCAAACGCCAGATCGAAGCGACCGGAGCCCGCGTCCTGCTGCACGCCATCCTGCCGGTGACTGATCTCTACCCTCGCCCCGGCTACAACCAGCGGATCGACGCGCTGAACGATAGACTACCACCAGATCGGATTGCGCTTCGCATCCCGCCTAAAGCCTACATGGCTGACGGCATTCATTTGCGAGACACCGGCTACGCGATATGGCTTGCCCATCTGCGTTCCGTCGGTGCCTGCCGGTAACTGTCACCTGTAGAGATCGAGATATGGTGCGAGTGCCGTTTGCATCTTGGCGTAGCCGCTGGCGCTCAGATGAATGCCATCACCAACCCAGTCGCCCGCCGCCAGCGTGCTGCCCCAGTTGATCCACTGCCCACCCTTGAGCGGGAGCAGTGCATCCCGGATCATCGCATTGCGGGCCGTGATCTCCGCGTTCATGACGATGGCGCCACCATACAATGGATAGCTCGGAGCCACCGGCAAGATCCCTTCAACGTAAGGGATCACATCTGCTTGCATGCAGGTCGTGACCATCGCGACGATGTTGTCCACCGTGGTCTGGCGCGGGATGCCAAGAGGATAGTCGTTGACACCGCCAAGGATGAAGATCGCCTTGGGCTTCAGATCGATCAGCGCTTGCAGCCGCGACCGCATGCCAGTCGTCGTGTCGCTTCCCACGCCTGCATTGAAGGTCGGCGTGAAGCCGAGGATCGTTGCCGACGAATAGGGCGCCTGATCCATGTACCATGTGATGCTGTCGCCAAGGAGGCCGGCGCCCGCTTGACCGGCCGGAGGTGGTGGCGGAGGGGGAGGAGGCGCCCCGCTGTCTTCAGCCCAGGACACAAACCCGGTCGGAAGCGCAGACTGGAACTCGGCGGCTTTCGTGCGCAACCGCATATTGTCGCCGGGATTGTACGCCGATGCCGCGGGGAATAGAGTTCCAGGCACAGTGAACGTGAAGTCAGCGCCCGTTCCAGCGGCCGGGTCCGCGTTCGATGTGCGATAGGCCCCGTTGCGGCGTAGCCAACCCTTCTTCGCGTCGAAGTCGATGAGGATCTGATAGCGGATGCCCGCTGCCTGGCCCGGTGCGCTGTCCGCTCCGACCTTCGTGAACGCCCCAGCGATCGGCGACTCCGTTAGCTGCCACACGCCCAAAGCGTTTGCGCTCGTGCCAAGATAGCTGCCGAGCCCGAACGTCCCGTCCCCAATGCCGTACCGGCTTGATCCAGCCGACGACACAATCTCAATCTCGAAGCCGCGCTTGCCGCTTGATCGCCCAACATTCGCTCGAGCAGAGCCAAAGCCACCCGTCGTTCCAAGTATCGTCAGGCCATCCGCGCTGACCAACACATTGGATGCGCGGTCGCCCCAAATGACGTCCGTTTCCAAAGATACCTCGTGTTTTTATTAGGCGGCTGCCCACTGCGAGAACCCGCTCGGTGGCGAGTACGTCAGTTCGGCCGTCTTGGTGTTGATGCGCCACCCGCCGTTGCCCGGCGTCCCCATCGGGTAAACGGTTCCGGTAATCCCCGTCACCCACGGGTTCGTGTCGGTCGCCGGGTTGCTGGAAAATTGCCACGTGTTGTTCAAGGCTACAAACGCGCGACCGCTAGTGAGGTCGATTGCGATACCCATTACATCGGTAGTTCCAACGGACGGCGTTCCGGCTTGAGCTTTCGTCCACGTATTGACCGCATTGCCGACCGACGCCAAGCCTGCCGACGACGCGCTACCGCCCGCATAACTGGAAAGCAGCGCGCTTGAGTCACCGAACCCACCCCATCTGTTGCCAGCCGACGTAGAGCCGACAAGCTCGAAGTAATACTTGCCAGTGGACCGGCCAAGCAGTCCGCGCACAGAGGCAAAACCGCTGCCCGTTGCGTCACGATCACTATTGCTAAGCGTGATGGATGCGTTCTTGTCAGCGCTGTTCCACTGAGCGGACTGCTCGGTCGCCGACGCCACCACGGTTCCGATCAGCGCCTGAAAGTTTACCGCTGGCATCAGGTGAGCCCCACGCCAGAAATCATCCACGACGTTGACGCAACCTTCACCGCAGTCGCCCATCCGTTCGCAGCCAGAGTTCGGCTGCCGCTGCTTCCCGATCCAGCCAGCGTCAGCGTGTCCGACGTGATCGCGATCGTTACAGTGTTGATGGCGTTGATGAATGTGAGGCACGTCCCGATTGGATACGCGACGCTGCTGTTCGCCGGGATCGTGAACGTCCTGGCGTTGTTGTCCGAGCCGGGATGGTAAATCTGCTTCTGCGCGTCCGAGAGGACGAGAGTATAGGCCGCACTCTGCGAGTTCTGCGCAATGTGCGGCGTCAGGGCGACATCACCAACGGATAGGCCACTCGAGTCGATGGCGACCCGGTCGGTCACAGCCTCAGCGCCGTCCGATGTAGTCGAAAACACGATCTTGGCCGGCATATCGCCAGCACCGGGCGTAGCGTTGACTTCGGCCCGGATCGCAGCGCCGGGCTCCATGTCTGTCCCGTCAGAGCCAGCAAAGACGATCTCGCCCAGCACGTCGCCAGACTGAACGACGGTTTGCGTTCCGACGCTTGCGCCCCGTGACTTCGACATGATGACGCGTGGACCAGCGGCATCAGCCGACCAGCGCCAAGTCGTGACCGCGCTGTCAGCGCCCGTCGAATGGAATTGGATGCGAGAGGCAACAGACCCGCCGCTTCCAGCCACGGTAGAGATGGACGAGAGCGTGCCGATGTAAAAGCTTCCACCGTAACGAACGCCCTCACCTTCGATGAGGTTCGTAAACCCAGCCGAAGCGTCAGAGATCTTGGTCGACGCCTCAAGACGGGGAGCGGAGATCAGATTGTAAACAGCGCTCGACCTGATGTTGATGCCGGTGGTCGGAGATCCTTCGTCATCGTTCACGCGCACGATGATTTCGTTGTAGGCACCATAGAGGTCAAGGCCGGTCGCGCCCGTATCCGGGTCGGCGTGAATGTCGAAGAAGTTCGAGTGGATGTTGGCGCCGTTCGTGGTGCTCGACCCGATGGCAACCGACGCCGTTCCATGGCCGTGGGCATCCAAGATCCGGATCGTGTTGCCCTTCACGACGTTCGTTGCGTCGTCAATGATGCGGACGCCATAGCCCGCCTGGTCGGAGCCGGTGTTGCCGGTGCCGTTCGGCTCACGGATCTCGATGAAATTGCCGTCGAGGATCGGGCCTTCGTCGGAATCGATCAGCAGGTTGACGGATGCTGATTTGCCGTTGATGACGGAGCCGAGAAGAATATCCGAAGCCGTGATGGCAATCGCGGGGTCTACGGCATTGGCTGTGCGAGGACGCAGCCAGACGCCCGTGTCGTAGGTGCTGGTGCCGCAGACGATTTGGCACGTCCTGAAGTCGATCATCGACATCATCATGCTGTCGACTTTGAAGCCGTATGTCGCGCTGCCACCGAAGTTGAATGTCACGCCGCGGGCAACGACTGCCTGCTTGAACATCGGCGCGAAATCGATGCCACTCGTTGAGTGGATCGTCGCAACGTCGACATCGCTTGAGTTAATGCCGCCGCCACCATTGATGAACAGGTTATAGCCGTTAGCGGCAATGTAAGTCAGCGCCTCGGCAACGCCCTGTGTCGTGGTGCCGGATGTGCTGACATAGCTGCCGTCGGGCGCGCGAAGAACCCACGTTGCCGGGTTTGCCGACGGATCGGCGCCCGCGTCACTTGTGCGATACATCTGCACCCAGCCAGTGCGAATATCGAGTGCGGTTTCGACGCTTGCAGGATCGGTGAAAAACGGAACAGTCTTGGACTGGCTGTCTCCCACCCAGAATCGGCCGACGTTGGCGCTTGGATCGGACGGGGTGGAGATCTCCGCCAAGTCAACATAGCCTGACAACGTCAGGTTCGTGCCCGTCGCAGAGCCAATAGTTGGAGTTACCAGCGTTGGGGATGTTGCGCGGACGGGGGCACCTGAGCCAGTCGCCGTCGTCCATACCGGCAGAGCCGAGGTGCCGCCGCCAACGAGGATTTCAGTCGTCGCGCCGGCTGCGAGTGTCTGCTGCGCGCCCGTCGCCGTGGTGCCCGTTGCGATCAGGGCATAGGCCGTGGTGCCGGTCGAGCGCCCGGTGCCACCGTCGGCAACAGCAACATCGGTGCCCGACGGCGCGTAGAAATCGGTATTCGCCTCGAGATTGACCGCAGCCTTGAAGGCCGCCTCGTTGGCGTTGTTGAGCAGCGTTGCTGCATAGGCGCCAAACGTGAACGCGACGCCTTGGATGCTGCCGAGGTTCGCCAGCGTATCGATTGCTGTCTCGATCGTGGCTTCCGTCGTGGCGTCCAGTGCGTCCACATTCTGAAGCGTAAGCGTGCCGGCGCTATCCGAGAACGGATTGGACGAACCGACTTGAAGACCAGAAGCTGGCAGCACCAACGTCCCGCCAGCGAGCGTCAAGGTATTGGCGTCGGTCTCTGTGAGTGTGACCTCGCCGTTGGCCCAGTTGATGACGCCGCCTGATGCGAGATGCAGATCCGCCCAGCCGACACTTGTCGAGCCCAAGGCGATGAGATTGTTCGATGCCGGCGAAAGGGTCGTCGGCTCAAGGCGCAAGAAATACTCAGGCGAACCGCCCGTATACAGCATCCACAGCAAAGCGCTGTCTTCGGTGCCCGCTGTGACGTCGCTCAGCGTCCACGTCATGCGAGCGGCTTCGATCTGCGTGCCCGCGTCGTTCGACAGGTAGAACCCGACCTGCATGCTATCGCCATCGGTCGGCGTAGCGCGATCGCCTTCGAAGCGGGCAACCTCAAGCAGTGAAGCGGAGTCCTGCGTGTTTACGAACCGCGCTGCATAGTCGGACGCGTGGCTGGCTGTAATGCGGGTCACGCCAGAGACGACGTCGCTGTCGTCAACCGTAATCCCGCTGGCCTGGACACCCTTGCCGGTGCCATCAGAGCGAACCAGACGATTGTCGGTGCCGAACGAGCTCGCCGCAGTGACGTCGCCAGTGCCCGAGACCGTGGTCCACTTGAGGCCCGTCGCCTCACCAGAGTCCGCCGTCAGCACCTGCCCGTTGGTGCCGGCGGCAAGCCGCGAGGCGGTATCCGCCCCCGTGCCGACTGCGAGATCGCCTTTGGCATCCCAGATCGCGTCCGTTGCAACGGCGCCTGATCCGCTGGCGGCTGCCCATGTCGGGTTAGCACCAGCGCCCTGAGTCTTGAGGAAATGCCCGTTCGTTCCAGCAGCAAGACGAACCAGGTTGCTGCCGTTGTAGTAGACGACATCGCCCTGCGCCCAGGAGGCGCCAGCAATGTCGGCAAGCCGCGCATTGTAGGCTTGAACGTCGGTGCCGATCTCGAGATCAAGCAACGCTTTCATGGCCGCGTAATCGGCAGCCGCCACGAGGCTTGAACCATTGGACGAGAATCCGAGCCCCGTTGTCCGCATCAAGGCTTGCGTCGTCTGGTTGACCAGGGTGCGGGCAACCGACGTGAAATCCGTCGTCGAGAATGTGTCCGCGCCAGTTGCATACACCAGTTTGTCGGCGGCGACAGTAACCCCCGCCAGCGCCGTCAGCGTGGCATCGAGGGGCTGATAGGCGGCGGCAATGGCTGCCGGCGAAAGGAAATCGGTGCCTACCTCAAGATCAAGCAGTGCTCGCATCGCGGCATAGTCTGCCGCGGAGACGAGCGACTTGCCGTCCGTGCTTGGGTCGACGGTGGACCACTCGTCGAGTTGAGCATCATACGCCTGAACGTGCGTGCCGATCGCGAGACCGAGATTCGTCCGCGCGGTAGATGCGCTGGCCACATCGGACAGGTTGTTCGTGCTCAGCAGGTCGCCGCTGCCACCACCACCGCCACCAGACGGCGTTGCCCATACGGGGTTGGCGCCAGCGCCCAGCGTCTTCAGAAACTGTCCGGACGTTCCTGGCTCCAGTCGAGTCAGATTGGAGCCGTCGTAATAGATGATGTCGCCCTGCGACCACGTCGGGACATTGGCAATGTCCTGCAGGCGACCATGCAACCGCCCGAGCGGCAGCGTCCCCGACGTCAGGTCGGTAGCAGACCCCGACGACGCAACAGGCGCAAGAGCGGCCGACACGTAGTTGTAGATCGCCTCGCGGCCGAAGCTGGTCGGCTCAGTCGCGGCAGCGCTCTGCGCGCCAAACAGCCGAGCGCCCGCCGGGAGAGCTGCCGTATAAAGGACGTCGTCGTTGAGTTCGATGGTGGCCATCAGTCCCCGTCCCAGGAGAGGCTATCGCCGGACCAGATGAGTTGCTGCCCGTTCCACGTCAGACCGCCAGAGACAGACTCGGTCGTCGCATAGGGGCCGCGTTCGTCGTAGTTGCCGCGGAACACGCGCTGCCCGTTCTCGTGGGTGCGCTCATCGCCGCGGTTGTGAGCCGTGAACTCGTATTCGATGACGTTCCGCTTCAGGCGGTAATGATCGGGCTCGGCCTGGATCACCATGGCCAGCCAGGAGATTTCTCGGGACATTCGGATGTGCCTTTCAGGCGTCGACGTAGTCCTCGACCTCGACCTTCTCGAACGGGATGGCCGGGGCAGGCTCCATGTCGAATATGCGGCTCAGTGCGTCGATGAAGTCGTCGCGCGGGCTGAACGGGAACCGGGCGTATTCCTCGAAGAAGACACGCACCAGATCGTAGATGTTGCCATCCTCGTCGAGCCGCCTGATGGGCTCCATAAGCCGCCAGCGCTCTCCGTTTTGGATGGCGCGGCGCTCTTGGCTATGCAGGCCGGCGACGTCCTTGTAGTGGATCTCGTCGCTGTCCTCGGGCAGATACCAGAGGGCTGTGCTCTTGTCGTGATGAGCGTGCCAGACCTTGGCCGGCACGAAGAAGTGGCCGAGGCGAAAGTCAGGCTCCAGGCGCTCGACCCGGTGCGTCTTGCTTTCGCGGCCCCTCTCACCAGTCCAGTTTAACTCCTCGATGTCGAAGCGCTTGCCGCTGGTCCGCATCTTCTCGTCGAAGTATTCGTCGTCGGCTTGCTGGCCGTATCGCTCGTAGCCCACCTTGACGAGTTGGACGCCAGGCATCCGGCTCCATTTGGTGTGGAGTTCGGAGAGGCGGTTCCATCGTTCGGACAACGGCATCCGGTGGCAGTAGCCGTCGAGCAGGAACTTGTTGCCCTGCGTGTCGATGCCAACCACTACCAGGGCCGTGCGGTCGCTGGTCTTGTTCCGCCCCTTCGATGGATCGCCCATGATGTATACGTTCATCATGGTTGGCCGGACGTGGTACGGCTTGAGCCACTTGGTCCGGAAGATGTTCTCAAGACCGGCGACCGGGTTCTGGAGCATCTGCGCCGCGATCGTCGAGCGCATTTCCCGCTTGGTCTTTTCCCAAGCCGCGGGGCTCATGAACACGGGAGTGCCGTCCAGCCGTCCGTCCTCGGTGGCCGGGTAGATGCGAGGCTTGACGATCTCGCGCTCAAGAAGCTGGCCGTAGGCATCGCCGAAGTGATAGCGGGTGCCGACAAACCACTTGCGGGTGTCGGCACCGATGCCGAGCGGGAAGGACAGCTCGATCCGCTCCATGGCCTTGCGGATCTGCTCGGGGTTCGTGACGTTGCGTTCGTTAATGGCGTCGTCATAGACCAGCAGCGGGAAGTGTCGGCCGGTCGGAAGCGCGTTGATCAGGCCGTGCGCCTCGACCGTCGACTCCTTGGCGTTGCCCTTCCGCTTGACGACGATGCCGTCCTGCACCGACCAGACCTTGGCCTCTTTGGTCGGGTGCATCCAGAGGACGTCGGGGTACGTGAGTTTCAGCGCCTCGTTGCTCTCGAACTCTTCCTTGATCTGCTTGAGGAAGGGAGTCGCAATGTCGGCGGTATTGGCGAAGATGCAAACCCGGATCTCGGGGTCGCAAAGAATTTCCTGAATGATGCCGGCGAAGGTGATGCTGGACGACTTGCCATGGAACCTAGCCCATAGATCCAGGTAGCCGTCGGGATCCGCCTCGACCTCCCGCATCCGATCATACAGCCACGGGTGGATGATGTCGGGCCGGTTGAGCATCCCCGTCAGCAGGAAGAACCGATCGTTGCAGCCAAGCAGCGCGAGCTCGGTCGGTTTGAGGCGCGGTATCGCCTCCATGTAGAACTGCATTGCCTCGGAAAAGGACAGATACGGGAGGCGGTCGGTTATGAATTTGACGAGGGATGGACTGGCGCCGTTAGCGTAGCGCTCAGCCTTGAGCTTGCGGGTCATGCGCCCAAGGGGCCTCTCTGCCCTTGTCTGGCGTTAGCCACGTAACCCCACCAGCACCCGTAGCGCTCAACGCTCGGTCAAAAGCCATGAGGGCGTAGTCGGCATCCCAATGATGGACGGACGCAATAATGACGCGATCCCCAAACGCGGCCGACAGGGTGAACCCGTAATCGTGCTCTGTGATCGTGACAGGGCTTCTGAGCCGCAGCGCTGCGTCGACGATGTATGGCCCCATGAGGCGCCTGAGATCGGCGCGGGTGCCGCCCATCACACAGACTCCCGGACGCGCCCCGCGATAATCCCTTCCGCGGTCGCCCGGCCTAGTTCTGTGATGATCACCCTGCCACCCTCGCCGGCTACCATGCCGTGAGCCATGAGCAGCATCCAGACCAGCGTATCGCCTGGCATGGGGTGCCGACCGGGACCGACAACAAGGCGGCAATGGTTGTCAAGATCCGCGGCACCCCCTGCCTCGTGGAACGTCACAAGGATGCTCAGGTATGGCCGCGTCAATGGCTTGGTCGCACTGATGGTCATCGTCGGTGTCTCGCGTGTGTGGACTCGTCAGCGGCCTCGATGCCCTTGACGATCCCCTCCCATTCACTGCGGCAACTCTCGCCCAACTGGCGGATGCCGCGCTCCCATTCCGCATCTCGAGCGGCCCCGCCCTGATGATAGGCGACCACAATCGCGATCACGACCGCGACAAAAGCCAGAACGACCTTATCCCCCATGGCATATCTCCTCCTACGATCAGGAGGCTATACACCCAGGTCAGTGCTTTGTCCCGTTGGCCTTGCCGTTTAGATGGCCGTTTGCCTTGGGCGCCAGCACCTCTACCGCCTTGAGGGCATAGCGCTTGGTGATGTCTTCGAGGTGGTCTTCGCCGGTTGGCTGGGGCGTCACAGTATGCTCGATAGGGCCACCGTCCTTGCCGGTGTGCTCCTGCCGATGCACGTCGCGCCACTGCTCCGGCTGTCGGTTCTTGAGCCAGAAGATCATGGCCGTGGTATCAGGCGGGACGTGCTCCCGATACTTCTCCGTGATCACCACGCCCTTGTGCATCATGATCTTCACGGCGTCGTAGTTGTAGCCGACTGCTCGAGCGTAGAGTGACCGCTCGACACGCTGATCCGCTTCGGCACCCGTTATCTTTATGGCCTGACAGAATGCCTCGTGTTGTGCCTTCCACCTATACAGCGTTCGGACAGTCACGCCGAAGAAACGGGCGAGTTCTTCATCGGTTGCGCCCAGCTTGCAGAGATGCACCACCTGCTCTGCGTACTCGGGCTTATATGCGGTCGGGCGCCCTGCAGATCGCTTGGTCTCCGCAGCCTTCACAACGGGCGGATCAATCGGAGCCACGGGGGCAACAATTTTCTCGCCTTTGGACCTTTTGGCAGCCCTGTCTGCGGCGGCTTTGACGTCTGCTTTCTTGGGGCGGCTCCTTGGCTTAGCCATGCTCGCACCACGTCAATTCGCGAAGCCGATGCATGGGGTCGGCTTTCATCTTGCTCAGTTCGCCAACGACGTTCCAGTACAAGGCAACGTCCGACTCAGATGGCTGGCGCTCCTCAATCCATCGGCAGAACGGCTTGACGCCACTAATGGCGTGATCAATCCTGGCGAGTTCGATCTCGTCGGCGGCGCGAATGCCAGCAGATCCGTTACAGATGCCGCTTTCCCACAGTCGAGCGATCAAAGTTCTCTCAAGACAGACGGCGCTGGCATCGTCAGGGCACACAGCGAAGACCACTGCCCGCGGCGCCTTCCCGTCGCGCAATAGATGTTCGATGACCTTGTGCTTCTGTAGGCCCGAGATGCGCCCCTTGCGCGCATCCCTGACGTGGTGAAACATTCGGGTTCCGACACCCTTCCCAACGTATAGAATGCTTGTCCCGTCTGTGGAGACCAAGAAGTAGACGTACTTGCCTGACGGCACCTTGTCCCTCAAAACGATCCCAGAGATGCCCTCGGCATGCTTGGCGTTACCCGTTTCGAGGTAGGCCGATATAAACAGCTCTTGGTTTGGTGTCAGGGCGGCTTTGGGTTTGCGGGCCATGGGCGTTAGCGCCACTCCGACAGGTCGACGCCCGTCAAACCGTGCGTAACGGCCGGAAGCGACGGCTTGCTCAGATCGACGGCGTCTTCCAGCGTCCCAATGAACCCGAACGTCACCTTGTTGTCCGTCATGGGCACCACTGCCCAAGGATACGCGGACGGGGCGCTCGGGGCTGGCATGTGCAGCCGAAGTTCCTTGGCGATCACGTCGTCGAGAATGCTCGCATTGAACGTGCGGCCCTGATCCTCGGCGCTGTCCATGACCGCTGCTCGGATCTTCTTGGCAAGGGCTTCGATGTCCATATTGATCACCTTTGGGTTGCCCCTGGGATTGACGCGGGCTGGATCATCTGTGAGGGTTGCCGCGGGAGGACGGCCAGAGATCGACAGCCCGCGGCGCCGGAGTGCGGCTGCGGCGCCTCGTGAATTGGTCCCGCCGGGAGGATACGCATCCCGGCGGGTGCTTGTTCGGAACAGGCCCGGATCAGGCTGTAGTCGGCTCAGGCCGTGGCAGTGTGCGGCGCCGGAAGCGCTCGATGGCCAGCAGCAAGAGGCGATCGTCCTGGTGCATGCGGGGTTCCTTCAACAGCTACGCGCACGGAACCCGTTGGCTGGGGTCAGACGTCCCAGTCGTAATCGTCGTCTTCACGCCGAGCTTTGATCTCGGTGTATGCGACGCCTCCGCAAACCAGAACCAATGTAGCTATCAGCGCCAGGACAACGGGGTCGATGGCGAGGATCCACATTGGGCTATCCTATGGGGCGGATGCGTGTCCCAGTGCAGCGTCATGCGCGGCAACCGGCAGCGGAGCATCGTGATCGAAACTGCGTCGAATGCTGTGATGCTGTGCTCGGGCGCGCTAGGCAGAAGCCCAGGACAAAACGCAAAACGCCCACTGGGGTTAGCCAGCAGGCGCGAAGCGGCATGTTAGAAATCTGATAGCACAGACGCGGCGGGAGTTGAAGGGGCTTTAAGTGCGACATTTGCGCACACCTAATTGACATGCGCTAATATCTGGCGGTTGGCGCCGCGCGGTGCTGTCTTTCCAAGCTGTCACCGACCCTGCTTGATCCGACCGCTTCGCATTCGACGGCTCGAACGCGCTCGATCTTGGGGCAGTGGAGCCGCCGTCGCGGCCTTGGTTCAATCCCAATCCAGAATCACGATTCTATCTGCTTTCCCCGCAGCTTTGCAACGATTTCGATGCACCTGCGCGCCATCTCCGAGCGCGTGGGAATGTCCTTTTCAGCCCGACGCAGATCGTCAAGGGCTGCCACGATCTCGTCGCTCACCCTCATGTTGAAGACGGTCATTTTGGTCTCCTTCTTGGCCATGCCTTGCATGTAAGACATGATGGGCTTGGCGTCAATTGTGGGTGTATCACAAAGATTTTATCGTAAGACGAGTTGAAATGTCTTACGGATGTGTTATACTTAGATCATGGACGGCAGTGACCGGAAGCCCGGTAGCCCATCGATCCCTAGCGAGGATTGTAGCCAAGCAGCCCAATGGGCCGAGAAATCGGCACCTCGGTTGCGAACCAAGGGCTCCGGGTTAGGTGCAACCAGCAACGGAGCGTTCTCATGGCAACCGCACTTGCAGTGATCATCGTAGCGGGGCTTGCGATCGGAGGCTTGTGGCTGTTCTGGCAAATCGCCAAACACACATCGCCCTGGTTCTGGCTCATGCTCTCGCTGCTCGCTGGTGGCGAGTGACACGAAACCCCGGCCCGAGCAATCGGGCCTAACCCCGAGCCCTTGGATACGATCTCACTCCTTCGGTGGCTAAACCGAAAGGAGACAATCATGCGCAAGACATTCACTTTCACTGCCCCGGACGGCAGCAAGCACAAGCGCACCAGCGACACACGGACCTACACGCATGCGATCCTCGCCAAGCGTGACGGTAAATGGAAGCTGGAGTCGTGCATCGGTCGACCCGAACTCGTCGCCTCACGCCTCGAAACGTGGGGCAAGGGTAGCCCGGACGTGATTGCCGTCCCTTGCGACTGATCCTTCCGGCTCAGGCCCTCCGTGGCCTAGCCTCCAAAGGAGTGAGAGAATACCCCAGCCTTTCGAGTTGGACAGCAACCCCAGCAGAAAGGAAAACCGATGCGACTTGGCTTTCTTGTCGAGACTGACCACGGCAACTGCGCCGGCCACTTCATCAACAATGTGGGCGCCTCTCACGAGGATGCAGCTACCTGGATCGCTCGCCGACAAATGAACCTGCTCCCGCAAGACGCGAAACTCGTGGCCGTCACGCTCTACGTCAACCATGAGATCGTCTATGGGTTCAGGCGCCAGTGACCATCGGGCAGTCGCTCCGGCGGCTGTCCTACTCGTGAGGCTGGATTAAAATGGCATTATAATCGACTGCCTCCTTGGGCCTCTAACCAAGGGAGAGATTGATGACACGGCAATACTGCGAGGCTTATCGAGGTTGGCATATCTGGTTCGAGCCCGACGGCGGATACGTCATCTGGGACGACAAGCGGACCCCTCACAACGCGGAAGGCTACTACGGTAGCCGGGAAGATGCCCGCAAGGACATCGACTGGCACGTCAGCCGGCCGCGCGATGACGTTCCGCCAGACACGCCAGCCCTCGACCCGCCTTGGTGGGGACACCGTTGACATCGGTCCGGCTCGAAAGGGCCGGTCCAAGCAAGGGGCTGAATCACGTCTACACTGTTAGCAATTTGCTCACGGAGGACCGCATGCAATCCTACAACCGACAGCGGGATCTCCCGCGAGTGTATTGCTTATGGCAGGACGAGCTCGGAGATGACTTGCCGTCTCGAGTGAGGCTGATCCCAAAGCTCGAACGGGCTTGCCAATCAGAGCGTCAGCGGGGCCTCGCCAATCACTGGGCCTATGACCTCTCCCGGCACAAGGCAATGCTTGCCATGCTCAATGAAGAACGACGGGCAGTCATTGCCATGTGGCAGCGCGATCATGCGCTGTGAGTATTCGGCCTTCGGGCCGGCTTTGTCGATTTCATGTCGACCCGCGCAGCAACGCGGAATTTCAATCGATGGGGTGAACCAAATGACAGTCTTCGACCAGATGCAGCAATGTCGCGAAACGACCAAGGCCGGCTTCCAGGCCGCAGTCATGGGACTTCGCTACGCTTTCTGCTCGATCGACATCACGGGCACCGGGCGTCTTATTCTCGTCCGTGCCGGCGATGAACGCGGCCCGCTCGTCGGGTGGCGCGAGGACTATTTGGGCAGTTCGGCCTTCTACATTCGGCCGCGCTGAGTAGCGTTCCAACCATCTGGCTTTTCCGGATGGTTGGCGCCCTGCCCAGCAGGAACGGCGGCGCCAACGCCGTCACAGAAACAAGGCCCCTGTTGGCCCTCACGCAGCAACGTGAGGCAGGGGCCTGACATCGGGGGTAAACCGATGCGATTCTCTACCACGGCATGGCAGGTCGTTGCAATCGTCCTGGCGATCGCAACGCTTGTGCTCCAGATCTTCCTTGGCCTGGAGCATCTGGAAGGTGCCTCGACCGCCACCAAGGCGTCGATCGTACTCGTCATGATGACTTTGGCCGTGCTGCCAAAGATCATCGAGGTTGCGGCAGGTGCACGTATGTACGCCCTCTCTGGCGTCCTGCTGCTGGCCTTCGGAGCTTGGCTTGCCTACTCGCTTCCCGCCACCGTTGGGCGGACGGGCGAGGTGAAGGAAGCCCGGCTTGCGGAGGTGAAGGCATCCGGCGAGGGGCGCAAGCTCCTTACGCTTGAGCTTGAGCGAGCTCAGGCCCGCCTCACGATGGCGGAGTCGGACGTCAAGCGACTGTGCAAGAACCCGTACAGCGACAACTGTACGTCTGCCCGTCTCGTCGAGCGCGAGCGGCAGGCCCGTGTCGACCAACTCCTCGCGGAGATGATCGACCGGAAGGCGGCGCCAGTCGGTGACGTGGCAAGCGATCTCTTGGCCTGGGCTCTGTCCTCGGCCGGGCTCACTGCGGACGCTATCCGCAAGGGATCGGTGCTGGCCTTCGCGCTTGGCCTCGATTGCCTCATCTGGGCATTGGTTTGGTTCGGGACAACTGACCGCATTCGCACGCGGTCGGAAGTGTCAGCCGCCAGCGCCACGATCGTTGCCGCTACGGTTTCCGCCTCTCCGTCCCCTCCGGACGGCGGGCAGAAGGTTGCCAAGACACTTTCCGATGATGATCGGCTTTCCGATATCCGGCGGGAGGTTTCCGCCGGTCGCCACCACGGGGTCGTCGAGTACGGCACCCGCTGGGGCGTGACGAAAGGCGAGTCGTCCAAGACGATCTCCGCTCTTGAGGAGAAGGGCGAGATTACCTGCACCCGTGCCGGGCACCAGAAACTTGTCACCGGCATCAAGCGGCGACTCACGCGCGCCGCGTAACTCAGAAACCCGGCTCGGGCTCATCCCCGCGCCGGGTTTTTTCGTATCTGGATTCCGAAAAGTTTCGGGGAAACCGGAAACTTTGAGGGAAACTGGCACTCGCAGGTTACATCAGGCAGATGACCGATCCAAGTTACACGCGCCACTTGGCTGCAAGCCGCCGTCGGATCGCGTCGGCCAACCGATCGGGATCGGCCGTCACTGCGGTTGCCTCGCTCACGCACATCAGCGACCAGTCAGATAGAACAGTCACGCGGTAGCCGCGATGTTTCCACCAGTCGATGACGTGCTGTTGGTACATGATCGGCACCCTCTGCCCTTGCTGCTGGATACTGGCGGCAACCGTTGCCTACTCGCTCGACACCTTCAACGCTTCCGGCAGTTCCGGTGCCTGATACAGCGGGCACCGCTCGCAGTCGCCGGAGCGGATCTCCAATCCGTGAGTCCATCTCTCGACTGCTGGCGGTAGTTGGAATTGATCGAGATAGTTGCAGGTGTACTCGTCGGGCTGCTCGATGCACGCGCCGGCTTTTCCGGTCTCCGCGTCAACCGCCCACTTCTGTTGGACTTGTCGTGCATGTCGGCAAGTGCCGGACCTGTCGGGCTGATGCCGCATGTCTCTCGTCCTGATCCATACGCCAAACCCGTCTGATGCAACACGTGCCTCGATGACTCTCAGTCCGTGATCCTCAACGCCAGCAGAAATCAGCGAGTAGCCGGCGTCAGTCATGCGCTGATGTTCGTCGTCGCTCACGACTTCGTCTCCTCTTCCAATTCCTCCGCCATCTCTTCGAGCTTCTTCGCTTGATGATCGGCCTTTGCGCGTATGTCAGCAGCCCATGCCCGAAGGCCGGCAGGGTTCATACTGAACCGCGCCTCGCTAGATTCCAGATTCGCCGGGCGCGCTCGGTCGCGTCGAAGCACGGCACCCCAATCGCCGTCGCCGCCTCGTTGAACATGATTTCCCATTGCCACGGTTCGAGGTCGATCCAATTGTTGAGGAGCTTCTCGCCTCCGACCTGATGTTCGATCCATGTCTTTGCTTTCTCCCCGTGACCTGCTGTCGGCCAGAACACATGCGCTTGCGTGTGATAGAGGGCGCCGACTGAATGAATGCCTCTGTTGAAGTTGTCGGCTGCTCGTTTTGGATCCTTGGTCGTGACGACCAGCCTTGACGGATGCACCCCTTGGTTATCCCCGAAGTTCCTCGGTTGCCGGTCAAATGTCCCCACGACGCAAAGCGCAGCTATCCCGCACGTCTCCTCCGCCTTCTTGAAGGCTCGGGAAGATTGGAGACGCTGCCAGGCGCCTTCGATCGGTTGGACTTTCGCCAGCATTCAGTTCCTTCATCACAAAGGTTCGAAGTCGGATTGCCGAAACGGTTCGATCTCGACGCCGTGCGTGACATGCCACTTGCCGTTAGCGCGCGGGATGCTGGCGACAATGGCTGGCACAATCTCTCGTTCCCAGTCGTCAAAACTGCTCCAACCGGACCCATTGCCGGTCATATTGATGTCGAAGATGCCATGGCCCCGTTCGGGATGCTTCCAACTCGCCACCCAATGCGTGTGCCAGTAGGCGGCCTTGGGATTTACGCCGGGCGCCGTCCATGGGCCTTCCCATTGAATGCGAGCGAGGCCGAATGTCGGCCACTGCTTGCCGATCTTGCGCCATGGCCTACCGATGCGATCCAGAATCTCCCACATCAGCGTCGGGTTCGTGTAGCGCTTGCGTTCGAAGTCGCCGAGCAATGGACGCAGCTTGTCGAGACGCATGTTCATGATCGCGGCAATCGCGCCGGGGCCGCAGTTGCAGCCCCATTGCTCGTAGGCGATATCCGCCTCGGCGCTACCGATCAGCCCGACAATCACCGCCGGTCCTCCACGATCTCATACCTCTGCATCACCGGGCCGTCGTTCTTGATCCGACGCAAATGCCCGTTGCGTGCCAAGGAACTGATGCAGTCTGCAACAGACCCCGTATTCTTCCAGCCCATCGCATCTGTGATCTGACGTGCTGTCGGCCATTGGCCAGTAGCAGCGATGGAGTCCTTGATGATCGCTAGAACCTTGAGACGCTGACGACTCATGATGATGACTCCGTCACCAGAATCTAACGATGAAGTGCGCGGCGACGTAGATGACCGTGAGCCAGAAGATCACGATGGCACCGCAGGCTCCAAAAAACATGATGTCGTACTTCGTCACGTGCCCCTCCTGTGTTCTCTATTCCGCTCTTTCAGTGCCGCAATCTGATCGATGACTTTCCTATCTGGATAGGCTTGACCGCCATTGGCTACGCGGTGGCACATCTCCATGCCTCTGACGTACAACTGACGCGCGCGGGGACCGGAGAAACGCATGACGGCTCCAATGTCCTCCCAACTCAGAGGGATTGTGAGCGTCCGCATCAGCATCACCCGCTGGACTCGATTGAGAGCCCATGCCTCTCGACGAGGCCCCCAGTTCTCAGGCGGGTTGATCGAGCCGAACCAGCGCATCGCGACCGGGAAATCTTCATGGTCTCTCGGCAAGGGTTGGAACCGCGGGAGATTGTGCAGACGGGCCGATTTCTCGGCTTCGGCAAGGGCTGCCTCGCCGGAGGCAACCTCTGCCATCCTGGCAAGGAGTGACCCGACCGTGGTTGTCCGCAGCGTCAGGCCCTTGCCAGCGCCACACCATGCCAGCGCCCGGAGCATCCGCCCCTCTGCCATCTTCGGGCTGACCTCGCCGGCCGGCTCGTATCGGATGTTGGTGGAGTCCACCCACCAACGAACCTCGAATGCCTTCGCGTGGCCGCTGTTCTGCGCTCGAGCCGTTTCCCGATCCGCCTCCATCTCCCGCGCCATCTCGGCTGCTTCGGCATCGGAGACCGCTTGCATCCGTGCCGTGACGCCTTCAAGCCTTGGCACCAGATGCGGCAGCAGCGGCTTTGGCTCGTCCCCCGGCCATGTCCAGTTCTCGGACGCTGGCTGCCAGCAGACGGGCTCAGGAGCCCACGCCGCCTTGTCCCTGCCCCTTGGCGGGAGTTCGGCGTAGACGCCATCCAATAGCGTCGTCCAGCCCCAACCCTTCCGTGGCTGCCAGGAGCGCATGACTTCCAGTTCCCGCGGCAATCCATGCACCATCCACCAGACGCGGACGTGCGCCCGGACTGGAGGTAGGTCGGCAAGAGAGTACCAAGCATCAGGCATGCGCGCGTCCCCGCTCTGCCCGCTTCTTGGCCTTGTACCGCAGGACCGAATTCTTCCGGCGCTCCCGGAACTCAGGGTCGCTATGGTAGCGCAGATGAAAGCGATCCTTGAGGCGCTTCAGATACGCGGCATAGCGCTCGGCGTCGGCCTCCCGGCGCCTCCGGTAAAGTTCATCGACATTGGAGCCGACAATGCGCCTCTGATAGACGGCCCGCACGAATGCCGTCTTGCATCCCATTTTTGCGGCAATCTCTGCCCTGGTCAGGGTTCCTGCCCGCAGCAGAGCCTCGATTTGATCGGACTTGCTCGGCATCCTGTCTGCATGTGCCGCGCCGACCGCTACGGATTTTGAAGCAGATCGCGCCTCCGCCAGCTTCTTGCGGGAGCGCGACGCCTTCTTGCTGGCGGCCGACCGTCGTTGTGCCGGTGTCATGTGACAGTCCGATGTTTCACGTAAGAACGTCTCAGTGATTCGTGCGACTCTTTAGACTATGCCGAATTGCGAGCAAAATCACAACACACAACTCAAGCCTTCGGATCAGCTTTCCTGCTGCAAATCGCAATCGCATCACTCGATTTGCAAGGCCATCTAGTGACGTGGCCGCAATGCTCACAGCGCTTGTCCGTGAGCAGTCGCTTCTTCTTGCGGACCACGGTCGGCTTCGGAGTGACGGCCTTGCTCACTTGATCGCCTCCACCATCTCGATCCGTCTGCCGATCCAACGCATCACGTTGACGGCCATGCTGTTCCCCAATGCCTTGTAGCGGGGACCGTCCGGCGTCCAGTTACTTCTGCGATACGGGACGTTCGTATATCCGTCAGGGAACCCCTGAAGCCTTTCACATTCTGTCGGAGTGAGGCGACGAACCCGCCAGTTCGAGAAAATGCCGATGGTCGATCCATCGGTGTCCAGTGGATGACTGACCGGGCCGCTGTCAGGGTCTTGTCTTGCGTTGAAAGCAATCGTCGGTGCCCTTGCGCCAGCCGCGAGCGGGTGAGACGGATCACCCGCTAGCGGCTGGCTGCGGTTCGTCTTGCTCGTGACTTGCGTCTCGTCGAAGCATATGGCTCCAACTCCTATGCCCGCTCGACCTCCATTTGGTGTCAGCACTGCGTTGGCTGAGCCATCGGAGCTATACTCTAACTGGTGACTATCTCCGCGCCCTCTTATTGCCAGCGTGAACGGATGCTCTGGCACAATGGGCGTCCCGCGCCCCGTTCCATCTTCCGACGCGTCAAAACCTTCTGCGCGCAAGGCGTGAGCCACGTACAGCGGACAATCTTGCTGTATGTGTTGGTTCTCCAACCCACGCTTCGATCCGTAATGAGCGTCCAGGGAACTCGCGACAGGAGCTACGTCAAAGCTCCCTCCATTGACCGGAAGCAGGGTCTCTGTCTCGTAGTCCAGGCGTCCTACCCCCCCCCGCCGCATTCAGTGTGTGTGCTATGCACGGCGCCGATCCGGATGCGCGGTCACTAGCTGTCGATAGCGTACCTGCTACGTCGCCTCCACATTCAAGGTTTGTCCCTTGACCTTGGAAGTGGATTAAACCCCCGTCGCAATCGAAGTCGGTTCCGAGTCCGCCACCGCCTTTAGTGCGCGCTGCAAGAGTGGGGGCAGTTCCTTTCCCCGCTTCTCTGCGCGGCGCAAGATTCCCCTGCATGCTCGCGCGCTCAAATAATACTGCGGCGGCACGCTGCCAGTTTCCTCCAAGATGTCCGACAACGAACACACGCCGGCGTCGTTGAGGGACAGCCCGTCCAAACCCGTCCACTCGGACAAACTGAGCGTCCAGCACTCGGTAGGCGAGACCATACCCGCATTCTGCCAGCCCTCCGAGGATGGAGGCGAAAGCTCGCCCGCCGTCCAAGCTGAGCACACCGGGGACGTTCTCCCAGACGATCCAGCGGGGGCCAAGGCGGCGAGCAAGGCGGCAAAATTCGAGCGCCAAGTTGCCACGCTCATCATCCAGTCCCGCTCGGAGACCTGCGACTGAGAACGACTGGCATGGTGTTCCGCCGACGAGAACATCGATAGCTGCATAGTCGCCCTCGCGGATGGTGGTGAAATCGCCGTGCAACGGTACGTGCGGGTAGTGATGCGCCAGCACGGCGCGCGGGAACGCCTCGATCTCGGACAGGAATGCCGCACGCCAGCCGAGCGGATGCCAGGCCGCCGACGCGGCTTCGATTCCAGAGCAGACGGACCCGTAGATCACGGCGCGACCACCAACGATCCATCCGGCTCCATCCATCCTGCCGATGTAACTCTCTTGACGATTCTCGGCATGGCTCCGTGATGAGGCGCTGGAGGTTGCTGCTCTGGCTGAGCCGGCGCTGGCCTCTCCTTGGATGCCAGTATCTCCTGCACGCGCCGGATGATTGCCGATCGAGGACCGCCGACGGCGATGTCTCGCTTTGACTGCACGATCCCCCACCACACCGTCGTATGTTCACGCCCGAAGGCTTTGCCGATGGCCGTGTGCGAGTTGAACGGGCCACCGTCCAGTGCCATCAGGTACTGAGCCGCTTGCCGGGCTGGAATGACAGCGTGATATCGGTGCCGACCGAGAATGTCTGAGACGGGAACCCCCGTCGCGGCAGACACGGCGTTGACGATCTGGCGCTGGCGTCGGGTCATGGTGCGTCATCCTCTCGCCAGTCGCCGGTCTTGGGGTCGTATATCTCCACCCGGCCCTCTACGATTCTCGCGGCGAGCCGGCAAGGACGACCACCTAACTGCCACGACTTCCCTCGGCGCTGGAATGGTATGGGCTGGCCCCTCTTTGGATCCAGACGGCAGGGTTGTTCGTCTATGATAGGCACAGTGCTTTCTCGCTAGTTTGACACGGTCTTCACAATCCCAGCAGCGCTTTTTCTTCTCGGACTTCTGCTGGCCACACGCGCAAAAAGACTTCTCTCGACGCGACATTTGCAAACTCCACTGACTGACAGATACACAAACGGGCGCCGGCCAGGAGCGGCCTGACCGGCAGCCCAGATCACGCTGCTTCTTCGAGGTCTTCTTCGACGACCGGACGCGGCCCGAGCCCGAGCGCAGCCCGGATGAAGATCTCATCCGTCTCGTCGTCTCGAATGGTCTCTTCGTCTTCCCAGATCGGAAGGCCGGACGCCGCGCAGATGACCGGCTCGTCGTCCCACGTCGTCATGATCGCAGGCCCCGGTGCTTCCTCGTAGGCTTGCGCTGCGGCGTCAGCCTTTGCCTTCAATGCCGCCATGTCGGCAGGCTCATATTGCCGCCTGATGGCATCGATTGCCATGCGAAGCTCGTCGCGCAACTTGTGCTGGTCGAGCGCGTACTTGTCCTCGAGCTCATTGATCTTAGCTTGGGCGTCTTCCGGCAGTGTGCCGAACATAACCGAATCCGCCGCTGCGGCTGATGCAGCCTCGCTTTCCTTGAACAGCCGCAGCGCATTGCGGCGGATCTCGGCATCTTCTGGTGTCCATGTCATTCGCATCTCTCCCGTGTGAATGAATGTCTGGCGCGGGGCCGGTTCCCTATTCGAGCGAAGATCGTACCTATCGCCACTAGACCGGCGTGGCTCAACGCTCGCGCGCCAGGTTCCGTTACTTCTTCTTCCCGCCCTTCGAAGGCGCAGGCTTCCCTGCTTTTGCTGGTGGCATTGGTGCGGGTGCTGCTGGTTTCTTTGAGCCTTTGGCCATTGATGGTTCCCTATGTTGGTTCGCCTTCACCGTCGTACTGCATCAGGATTGACCAATGGCCGTGCGAGGTGCCGACCAAGTCGTCGCTGATGCTCCAGCCCTTGGCGAGATAGAGCAGGATTTGAGAATGGGGGACGTAGCGGAGCCAGATCATTCGGCGGCCGTCATGATGTCGAGCAGCGTCTTGTCGCCGGTTTGGGCTTCTGCCTCTTGGCAGTTCTTGACCGCCTGCGTGAAGTAGCTCGGCTTCAACTCGGCACCGATTGCCTTGCGCCCCATTTGCAGCGCAACGTAAAGCTCGGAGCCAATGCCAGCGAACGGCGAAAACACAACATCACCGGGGTTGGACCAGAGATCCACGCATCGACGGATGACCGTCAATTGAAGTGGTGAGATGTGGGCTTCATCTGGCTCGTCCCGCGCGTCCTTGCGGTTGAGGACGTCGCCTTGCGCGATGTCCATCCAAACGCTCTCGGCGTAGCGCTGCCAGACAGCGACTGAGTACCAGGGAGTTCCCGGCTTATCCCATGTTGTGCCGCGATAGTTGCTCTCGCTCTTGAGCGCCCCGTCCGGTTCTGCCTCGCTCCCATAGTAGGCATCAAAGGGACCGGACACCGGCTCAGCGTTCTCTCCGGGCTTACGAAAGATCACGACGTAATCGGCCAGCGCCATGCGGGAGATCGTCGAGTCCTTGCAGACTTGCTTATGCAGGAGCCCGATCGATTTCGACCGCTGCATGGCCGACACGGGATCTTTGCGGATCATCACTTCCGAGTGGAAGATGAAACCCGCATCCTGGTGCGCCCGCACAACTTCGCCCCGGAAGTCGCGGATGCCGATAAACCCGTCTCGCGTCTTGCTCGTGGGAAGCTGCATGCAGTGGACACACACGAGGCGCCCCGGCTTCGTCGCGCGGAACGTCTCATCGATCAGGAACTTGAAGTGCGTCCAGAATGTATTTTTGTCCTGGCAATTGCTCATGTCGCGGGGATCGTCGCTGAACGTATAGAGCGACTCGAACGGCGGCGAGTAGATCGTCAGATGCACGCTTTCGTCCGGCAGGCCCCGCGCGACCTCGACGCAGTCGCCGTTCCAGATTGTGAAGTTTTTCCCTGACTTCTGATCATTCACGCGAGCCACTGCGGAATCTCCATTTGTTTGCGATGCTCCACTGGCGCCTTGGCGGGTGCTCCCCTCAATGCGCGCTTGGTCAAATCCTTCATGTGCTCTGCCATCTGTGCGAGCATGTAATCGGCGGCTTGTTCTTTGGCTTCGAGATTGGCGACGACAGCGCCCTCGGTCTCGGCGGCAATCATGTAAACATTGACCGGCCGTGTCTGGCCGAACCGCCAGCATCGGCGGATCGCCTGATACAGTTGCTCGAACGAGTTATTGAGCCCGAGAAAGATCATGTCGGAACAGATCTGGAAGTTCATGCCGAAGCCGGCCAGTGACGGCTTGGACACGAGCCGCGCCACGTCGCCGTTCGCAAAGCCGAGCAGGTGCCGGGCCTTCACGTCGGCATCGTCCGATCCTTGGACGTTGACCCCGCCAATGGCGTCCGCAATCTGATCTGCCTCGTCGTTCAACTGGCACCAGATCAGCCACGGGCGATCCGGGTTGTCGTTGACGATCTTCGCGGCGGCCGCCACGCGATCTGCGATGGACTGTCGGCTGGCCTGCCGCTGTTCTTGCAGCGTCACCGCCTCAGTCGGGAACAAGAGCCCACTGTCAATGTCGGCCTTGTACGTCACAGGGACCGTGATCTGGTGCTTGTGCAGCGGCGGCAGATCATAACCCGCTTCTTCGTAGCCGATGTCGCGCGGGTGCCGGATGACTACGGCCCATGTCGAGATCCAGCGCCAAAAGTCCCGCTCGGCATGGCGCTTCAATCGCCAGTCCGCGATCGGCTTAGATCCGTGGTTGCTGACGTTCGTCGCCCGGATTGATCCATCGTGGATGAACCATGTCGCCAGCATTTCCTTGGCGGTCAAGATGCCAAGAAACTCCGCATGGTTTCCGAGTTCGACGTAATCGTTCGGCGCTGGCGTGGCCGTGCAGCACAGGCGATAGGGGATGGTCTGGCATAACTCGATCAGGAGCGCCCGCGTCTTGCTGTCGTGGGACTTGATGATGCTGGACTCGTCGAGAACGATGCCGGCGAACTCCGCCATGTCGAACTTCTCGACTCGGTCATAGTTCGTAACAACGATTTGGCTTGTCGCTGACGCTGCATCAGCCGCATAGGCTACCGATTGAATGCCGAACTTGATGGCCTCTTGAACTGTCTGATGCGCCACGGCCAGCGGCGTCAGGATCAGCACCTTGCGCTTGGTGTGGCGTCGGATCGCATCGGCCCAAGATAGCTGCTGCAGCGTCTTGCCGAGGCCGGTGCCCGCGAAGATAGCGCAGCGGCCCTGCCTCAGAGCCCACGCAACAATGTCGCGCTGAAACGGATTCAAAGCGGCTGGCAGCTTCGGCGTTCTCGCCAGTCCTGCTGGCGGCAACGTGCGAGACTTCTGCGCCAGGAACTCCGAATAGTCCACGGTCATCGCCTCCCGCTCACCCCTGCCCGTTCAAATGCCGAGCCCTCTCCGCTTCCCAGACGGCTCTCTCATGAGCTTCTGCCAGTTGGGCAGGGGTTGGCGTCTGTGGTGGCAAGGGTTGCCCTTGAGGCATGGTCTGCAAAGGCACGGGTTGCCGCATCTGGCGCAGCGTATTGCCGAGCGTGATGATTTCCTGCTCGGCCATGCCGTAGCGGTGCAGCGTTCCCGCGATCTCAAGCATTGCCGAGTCCACTGGATTGAAGCCGGCGCGAACCTCCGCGATCAGGCCGTCCAGATATTCCCTGAGATTGTCGACGTTCATGCCGCTTGCCTCATCTGTCTGTCGTCCAGCGCGGCTGCCTCTCCCTGCAAGCCTCGCTCCCTTACTCGTCTCTCTGCATGCAATACCGACGTGTGATTCATCGTGAAGGCGTGCGCGATTGCGAGCGTCGAGTACCCGCGCTGGCGCAAGGCGTACATCACGAGGTATCGAGCCTTCACAAACGGCGCCAACTGCGCATGGCTGAATACGTCCACGCGATAGATGTCAGCAGCGCGCTTTGCCAGCCGACGTGCATCGGCCAAGCATTGCACTCTCATGACGTGGGCTTCGCGTTTCGATGACATTCGGCTCCTCGTCGAAATGGATTCTTCATCCGCTTCGAGGAAGAGCCGCGCTGCAAGGAAGACCCCAGGGCAATGGGCAAGCAGCGCGGCGCCGGAGTTCACGCCTCCGGGTTCGTGATCAGAAGTTGATGCGGCTGCCGATGATGAACATCGAGAAGTCGTGCATCTGCGCATCGATCGCGAGCGAGCCGACGCCCGTCCACGTTCCTGCCAGACGCGCGTCCGCCTCGAACTTCTTGTAGGTCAAGAACAGTTCCATCGCCGCCGCATCGATATGCTGAACGACGCCGAGACCCATCATGGTCGCTTCGGACTCGATGCTGCCGTTGATGACGGGACCGACGAGATGGTAGCCGATCATGTCGTCGGCCTTCTGGTACTCGGCAAAGAGGACCGTGTTGCCGATGCCGAACACGTTCTTGCTCCAGCCGGCCGTGACGTGCCAGAACTTCGCGTCCTTGGCCGAGAGCGTGTGGCCGAAGGCGGCGACCGACCAGTCGATCTCGCGCTGGCCGGCGGCGCCGTTGACGAACAGACCCGACTGCAGATGCAGGACCGAGGCCGAGCCCATCGTCGTCGTGATGTCGTTGGCGACAAGCAGCGGAGCCAGGATGCCCCAGGTCGGCGCCTCCTTGTCGACAGAGCGACCGAGACCGGCAGCGACACGGAAGCCAGCAAACTCACCGGCATAGCGGATGGCCACATCCCAGAACTCGTTCTCCGCGACCGATGCTTGGAACGTGAAGCCGGCGAGCGACGGCGTCTCATAGAGCACATGGTTGCGCCGGGCCGTGTCGAAGCTGACGCCGCCGTTGAGGAACTGGTTCCACGTCAGCGGCGTGAGAATGCCGCCCGCCGCCGGGATTCCGACGCCGTTGACCGACAGAGACGACAGCCGCGTCAGGAACCCGCCATTGTAGAGGCCGATGTCCGGAGTGGATGCCGCGCCGAGCCCGCCGAGATCGATCAGGATGAGGTTATCCGTGGCCGTCGAGCCGTGGCCGATCTTGAGCATGCCGAGGTTCTTGTGGCGGAGCCAGACCGTCGAGTCGCGAAGCATCGGAGCAGCCGAGCCGCCGAGATCATCGCCACCGTTGAGTTGGTTCATCGAGCCGATGGCATTGTTGTTGATGCCGAACTCGTAGGTGAAGCCGGCCGTCAGATCGGGATTGATCTTGGCCTCGCCCTTGAGGCGAAAGCGCGAGAAGATGTTGCCGCCGTCGCCGATGTACATGTCGGACTGGCCGCCATCGTCCCAGAACATGACCTGATGGCCGACGTGGCCGGAGATCGAGAGCGTGACCTTCCGGTTGCCCTTGCGGACGGTCGTGGCCTCGAGCTCGGCAATCCGCTCCTCGAGATCCTGGCAGCAGTTGCCACCGAGATCAGCCGCCTTCGCATTCCAGGCCCATCCGGCAACCGCAAGTGCGGCGACCGAGGCCCCGATGATCCAAATCTTCTTATCCATCTGTCCTGGTTCTCCCGTTGATGTGAAATGACGGCTCCACGCAGAACCAGCTATGTTCACAACACTACCGTCATGTAGGTGGATTGACAACACATTGCCGTAGTCATTTTGCTCACATTGCACAAGTGCAATCAGATTTGATCGGTGTCTTGGGTGTGGGTGTGTGGCGGGGATGTGACGGTCAGGACTTGCGCGCGGCCTCGATCAGATCGTGCAGCCGATAGGCCAACAGCAGTTGGACCGCCGCATGCGTGAGTCCGCCGTACTCCTCGTCACCGTAAGCCGCGTAGGGGTCTGCCACGACCTCCACAAACTGCGCGACGATTGCCTCGTATGCTTCCCACTTCGCGTCTCGTGGCGGTGGCTCAATCGGGCGCCGCTTGGCCATATCGATCACGGCCTTGCATCGGCGGCGCTCGTGTGCGGCCCTTGCCTTCCAATGCTCCATTTCCCGCTCGGCTTTCTCTTGGCGGGATCTGGCTTCTGCGATCAGATCGAGCGCGTCTGGCATCAGAAGAACCTTCGGACGAGGTTCTGCAACTCCCTCTGAGCCCATGAGATGCGTTGCGCTTTGGCGCGGCGCACGTTCTCACGATGGAATAGAACGGCGCGGGCGCATGGCGAGATCGAGCGGAGGCTGTCGTAATGCTGCGCGACGAACGGAGTGCCGCTCAATGTGTCGCGCTCGTAGTTCTCGTCCTTGCCGTCGATGATGTCTTGGAGAACCTTGCGGCGATGCTCGCGCCACTCCGCGTCACCGATTGGCTTGTTGGACGGATACGGATCTTGAACCGGCACCGCGGATGCCCAATGCAGCGTGCCAGTGTTTGCCATCTTCTCCGCCGCTGCCAGCTTCGGCGCCTCTGAGACAGCAAGAGGAACGGCAGCCATTGCCTTTCCGAATAGGCGACGTGACAAGGGTTTGTTCATGCGGCCAGCTCCGCTTCAGAATAGAGGTCAGCAAACGTCGGCTCGCGCGTTAGTTCCGCGTAGGCGTCAACTACCCATGTGTGTGAGTTCGGAGAGCAGTCCGCGACGAACTTGTCTGGCATCGTGTCATAGGTAACTTGCCTGCGGAGTTCTGCCTTGGTTTCGTACCGACACTGTCCGAGATCCCACGTCCAGTGGTCGCTACCTACACTCTTCTTCTTGTCGCAGATCAGAATGTGATTCCCCTCGACGCCCACAACGACGAAGTATGGGCAGAACATTTCATGCCAGTAATCGCCGGGCTTAGGGTCGGCGATCCGCCGCTTGTTCCGGTCATGCCTCGTCTCGTGGTCGGCGCCCGGATGATCCTCCCATATGCGTGCCATCACTTCCCCCTCTTGTACTTTCGCTTCGGGTTCTTTCTGTCCGCAATCTTCTGCGAGACAGACCGATACTTCTTCTTCGGAACGACCTTGCCGTCCTTGACGTCGATGTCTGAGATGCGGATGCCGGTGTGCTTCATGGACTGTCCCCAATTGGAGCGCACATCTTCTCTGTGCGGCATCCGGTAGAGAACTTTGAACCGCGACAGGAAGTCGATGATCGATAGATCAAGCTCAGTGTTGATGTCGGACAAACCTCCAGTCGAGGGCTTGTTGCGAACGACCTTGGTGCGAGCCGTCACAAGCGCATCTCCCGTCTCGGCACCCCAACAGCCTTAGACACAATCCTCTCAACATCTGAGACTCTGACCTTCTCGACTCTCGCTATCAATTCGAGAGGGAGATGAGAGAGGTAAGAGTGGATGATGCGGACTTCGATGGTGTCAGTCATGGCGTGGCCCCGCCCCATCGAACACCATAAAGATGCCGACCCACAGACACGCGACCGTTGTCCAAACCGCGACCACCTCATGCGATGGAACGTAATTGCCGAATACCTGCGCCACCCAAGAGGCGAAATGTATGAGTATCATCGCGATGCCGGCCGCTATCGTCACAATCCGTAAGACCGTTCTCACGCTGCGATCTCCCTCACTGGCGCATCGATGTTGCGAAGCTCAGGCTTGAACGTGACGGCGACGATCCACGGATTGTCCGCCCATGAGCGCCCCGGCTTCTTGCCGTTGATCGAGTCCCAGAGATCACGGAACAACGCGATGCTCTCGCCTTCATACCGAGACAGGCCCCGGCCGGTGACGCCTTCGGACCAAGCATCAGCGTCGCTGATATCCTGCAGCCTCTGCACTCTTACGTCAGTGACGGAGAGAGTGATGCGGGATGCCCAACGAGGCATGAAGATGGAAGGACGCCACTTCGCATCGGGCAGCTTGCCGTCTGCCCTGTATATCCAGTCATTGTCGGGCGGCTCGTCGTAAAAGTCCCAGGCGCTGGCGAACGTCTCGCGCACCCACAACGAGTCCCCAACCTGATATGGCAAGTACGCTTCCCATCCCTCGGCATCCGATGTCGTGCCGCGGTATCGCCCCTTGCCAACGTCCAACAGCATCGCGCTCGGTGGGAGCCAATCGTTGTGGCAAGCAATCTCATGCAGCACGTCGCTGTAGGCGTAGCCATTGACGTATGGCTGCGGGTTCATGTAGCGGCGCGTCTGTGTCTTCCCGGTTCCCGGCTTCTTGCACTCGGCAATGAGTGACCGGACCATGGACCCACTGAAGAGGATTGGACGGTCGGGCATCACGCGACCTCCCCGACTTCCGCCCCATGCCGTATCGCTTGGATTGCCTCAGTCCCGTAGCTCCGCAGAGGAAGGATCAAAGCCATCCAGCCGGCGCCCATGAACGAGACAGCGCCGTAGTTGAACCGATTGGGATCGTACTTGTCGGGCTCGGGATCCGGGACACTCCAAGATAGAGGCCCCGGCAATGCCTGGATCTTCTGGAGATAGCGCCATTGAATGGCGAGGTTGCCGCCGAGATGGACGCCACGTTTGTCAATTTCCTTGCCCGTGCCGTCGCAATCGAAGCAGAGATGAGCGCCGGATTCCGTCGCCTTCGCGAAGATCGCCCCGTGGCCATCGCAGGCCCCGCACTGATGCTCGCATCGGCAAGACTCGTGCGAGCAAAAGTGTGCGCCCGTTCCTTCGCACGTCTCGCAGTCGATCACGTATCGACGCCCCTTGCAGACCTCGCACCGATCCAGCTTGGCATCCTCTGCCGTGACAATCTCGAACTGCCGATAGGGTCTCGTCTCAACCGCTTCGAACATTCCGACGATGCTCGGGACATTCTTGAATTGATCGACCTCGATCAGCCGTCCCGGCACCCGGATCGCTATGTGCCCGTTGGTGGCATAGGTGAATTGCCCATCCCCGATCACGAACGGGGTCGACAAGTAGGACCGACCGCGTTCGACGGAGCAGAACGGCAGGAGAGCATCGAGTGTGAGATTTTCCATCACACAGTCTCCTTCGCTCTAGGAAGCCCGCCAGTTGCGTTTTCATTGGCTGGGGTCTGCACCCTACCTTCCGAACCGGAATCGTTATCAGCGACCACAGGGATTGATCTGGCGGGGGTTCCGGGAGTACGGCTCGGCTTCGGAGGCTGATAAGCTCGGCGGACGTGATGCTCGCAGTACGGCAATCCCGTCACCTTGCCCTTTCCGCAGAAATGGAAATCCGGCTCACGGGGATCATTAATCGGCCATTTGCACTCGCCGGCCTCCAGCTGCAGAACGCCCTTCCGATCCTTGACCGGGATGAAAACTTCCTCGACGGGTTCAATCGGCACGGCATCGAAGACCAGTTCGATCATGGATTTTGCCTTTACGCTTGGCTTCGCTCGAGCGGCTGCCGCGGCGCGCTGGCGCTCGCGGCGTTTGTTGAGCGATTTCGTTCGCCCACCAGATGATTTCCGCGACGACACCAACCGCTCGGGCAACTTCAACCGCGTCACCTTCCCGATGACGGCATTGCGAGTGACTACGCCGAGTCGGTTGGCGATCTCGCTCGCACTGAGTCCTTCAGCCCAGAGCTTCTTCAGCAATTCGACTCGTTCATCGTTCCAGCTCATGCCCGAATCCTCAGTTGCGATTAACCATACTACCAAGCGTGATGGAAAACACAACAGACTAGGCGCGCAGTCACCCTCGCGCCGGCTGACGCTTCATCCCTGTCGCGTCGTAGATCTCGGTCAAACGGTCCTCGATGATGACCTCTTGCGGCACCACGCACCCTTTGTGGCCAGGCGGCGGGCCGAGCATAGCGGTTGGCCAAACGCCGTTGGCGTGTGCATCGATCGCCCTGCGCCAGCGATCCGGAGTAATCGCTTTGACCTTGTCGGGATCCTGCCACCAGCCGGTCATCTCCTGATCTGCCGAATAGGCTTCGAACCGACGCTGCTTCAGGTAGCGTTCGGCATGCAGCGGTCGATAGTCGGGATGCGCGCGGCAGTACGCCGTGTACGCGGCCAGCGACGCGATGGCTGCCGAGCGGTCATCTGCCGACAGGCGCTGCCACGCGACGAACGCCATCGCCTTCGAGTTGTTGGTCTTGTCGGGGTAGCCGACCCAGAACTGCTCGAAGTTGGCCGGGTAGGCCGATTTCTTGCGAGGCTCGGGAGTCGGAGCGCTTGCGTCCGAAACGGCGCCAGCCGGGTTCGGACAAGATTCTTCTACTTTGTTTCCTTGTATACTTGTTAGATTCTTGGTGTTGGCTTGGTGTTCGCTTGGTGCTGGGCTGGTGTGTGCTTGGTGTTCGCTTGGTGTAGGTTGCTTATGCGACTTCTGATAAACTGAATAATTACATACAGTTATTATCTGAATTTGGTTGGTGCGATTTCGCGGTTGCTCGTTCGTGAAGCGCGTGATCATCGCTTCGTTCTCTAAACGTTTCAGGAAATACCGCACTTTGTCCACGGACCACAGCCAGCGCTCGGCCAAGAACCCGTGCGCAGCCATCAACTGGCCAGGATCGATCACGACCGTCGTGCCCTTGTTCGGCACCTTCCGCGGCGCGTAGGCGGCCATGGCGATCAGGCTAAGCCACGCCTCGAAATCCGTGTACGGGCGCCCGTGAATGCCCACGATCGGATGGTTGAACGTCTCGCGCGAGACGGCAAACCAATTGGTGGCTCCGCCTGCTTCGTAATCCTCCCCATTGTGCTCGTAGATCTGAGGCCCGCCGTTGTGGTTGCGAGGGTAGGACATGGTCATTCCCCCTCGTCGCGGAATGCCGGCGGTGGCAGGTTGATCGGCGGAGCTCCGATCAGTTCCCGTGTCTCATGGTCTGTGATCGTAATGATGAACGCACGCTCGATCACGGCGATGGTATCGTTCATGTAAATGACGTGACAGAGCCCGTCCGCTTCCTGTTGGCGGATCTGGGTCTTGAGCGATTCGAGTATCCTCGCATCACCCCCGCTGACCTCGCCGAGAAGGCAGACCTCGGCCGGCAGCATGTGTTCGTCACTGAGGATCATGAGTTGCCCCCTTGGCCAAATTCCCGAACCGCGTCAGTTCGGCTTGGAACGACAACTCAACTAGACCAGTCGGCGCATGCCGATGCTTCGCGATGATAACCTCGGCTTTGCCTGTCGCGTTGCGGATGCGCTCTTCCCACTTCAAGTGGGCTTCGAAGTCCGTGTCATCAGGCTCTTCGCGGGACAGATAGTAATCGTCCCGGTAAACGAACAGCACAACGTCGGCATCCTGCTCGATCGAGCCAGACTCCCGCAGGTCGGAAAGCTGCGGGCGCTTGTCAGAGCGCTCTTCGACGCGACGTGAAAGCTGCGACAGAGCGATGATTGGAACGTCGAGCTCCTTGGCCAAAGCCTTGAGCCCCGTCGTTATCGCCGTGATCTCCTGCACTCGGTTCTGATTGCCCGACCCTCCGGACATCAGTTGCAGGTAGTCGACGATGATCAGCCCAGTATCGTATCGGCGCTTGATCCGTCTCGCCTTCTGCGCCAGCGCCGATAGCGTGATGCCGCCCGTCTCGTCGATCGTCATCGGCAGGCGGCTCAGTTCTTCGCGCCTTCGGTGGATTGACGTGATCTGTCCTTCGGTGACTTCGCCGCGGCGGAGTTTGTCGCTCGGCACCTCAGTCAGTTCCGAGATCACGCGCAAAGCGAGCTGCACAGCAGACATCTCTTGCGAGAAGAAATGCACATGCCGCGGTCGATAGGACTCGCCGGTTCTCGGATCGTGCCCGGCCCCGCGCGCCGTGGTTACGGCAATGTTTGCTGCCATCGCCGTCTTGCCCATTGCGGGGCGTCCGGCAAGAACAACCAAGTCCGACTTCTGTAGGCCGCCCATCTTCCGATCAAGATCAGAAAGACCAGTAGGCAGACCGGCGAGGCCGCCCTGCCGCTCATAGGCAGCATCGGCTTGCTTCATCGCCTCTTCGAAGGCTTGGGCAAATGCGAGTTCGCGCGATCGCGTGCCTTCGCGGAGCAGCGCCTCAAGATTGGCAATCACTGCCCGCATATCGGCTTCGAACTTGTCACCCGTTGACACGTCTAGCGCTTGCTCTGCGGCATCCGTTGCCATGACTGCCACTCGCCTTCGCAGCGCCATGCGCCGCACTTCTGTCGCGTAAGCGCCGAGGCTGGAAGGTGAGCAACCGTTGGCGGCCAGGTGCCCGAGATAGGCATACGGCGTCATGTCCCGGATCAGGTGCCAGTCCTTGACGTGCGGGCGCAGCGTGACGGGATCCGCTCGGCCATTGCCAGCGAGCACGTCACAGATCAGCGCCCATAGTTGTTCATGCAGCGGATCGAAGAAGTGATCCGGTTGGATGTCGGCAACGTGCTCGTGCAGGCGGTTGTCGAGAAGGACGGCGCCGATCAACCCTTGCTCGGCGCCTATATTGTGCGGTGGCGATGGATCGCTCGTCATGAGCGCACCGCTTGCTCATTGAACTGGAACACAAGTCGACCCTTGGTGTCGACCGCGCGGCATTCGATCAAGGGACGGAGGTCTTGCAGCACGGTCGTTGGATCAGAAAGATTCAAGAACCGCACGCTCTGCTTCAGAAACTCGGGTGACACTCTGGCTCGCCCGGTCTTGTCGCACGCCAAGTATATGGTTCGCGCAACATAAAGAGAGGGGCCTGATCTGGTTTGGTCAATGATCTTCATCGCCTCCCAGGCATGCGGAGGAGACTCGATGGATTGAACCCAGTCATGATCGGAATGGTGCACAATCGATACGTAGACTTCGTGAGCACACATCTCTGGAGATCGCCAGATCTCAGACCCGGTAAAGCGCAGGACGCGAATGCCGTCGCGCACGAGTTCCCGATCTCGAAGTTTGTCTCGCTGCGCTTGCTCTTTCGTCTTTTCGTGAAATTCATGGCCGTCGCATTCAACGGCAAAGGCCATGCATGCGTTAAAGCCAATCCGCCCCAGCGCCATGAAGTCGACTCTGTACCTGCCGCAAACAACCTGCGGAGCTATGACACATGAGGCTCCCGGCTCATCCGCGAGCGCTCGTTCAAGATCGGCGATGGACAAGCCAAGCGTTGGGATGCGCAACGCCCACGGCATGCAGATATTCGCGGCATCCCAGAACATCTGTTCGATGGGTGTCATCGCGCACCCCCGTTCGCATACCAGATGCAGGGGGTCGTGGGCAAAACCCTAACAAGGGGCTTGTGTAAACAGTGGAAACAATGTATGAGCATTCTTGTTTTCTCCGGTTGAGTTCTTGTCGTCCTTGGTCGGGGAACTGTCGCTCAGGAATTTCCGCCCGGAAACTTCCCTCATCAGACGCCTCGGACCCAGCCAGTCCGGGGCGTCAATCTTTTAGTGTCGCGCGCTCGGCGCACCAATGCCGGCCGCTGACCAGCCGCAAGAGCACTCCACATCCCACATCATGTGGTCATGGCTCCACTTGATGGGAACAGGTCCGAAGCAGGACGGGCACTCGGTATTGTCTCCGACTAGGCCACTCATCATCGTCTTGGCCTCGTCTGCGATCCGTTGAACGGTGGCCTCGACTTCGCTTTCATTTACGCCCAACGCATCGGCCAATTCGGATCTCGTCATCTCTCTTGGGCCGCTCATTTGCATACTCCATGATGGGAGCTTTTCATCCGCCACAAAACCGCGCGAATGCTGCGGTAACTCGTGGAAACCATCGAGAACCGTGACGGTTTCCGGCAACGATTGAACGCAGGGACGGTTCGCAGAAACGTCTTAGCCCCGGACGAGGACTCGCCCGAGGCGCCGAGCTGGCGGAGGATGTCGTCGGCGGTCATGCGGCGAGCCTCCTGTCCTCAACGATCTTCGCCAGCGAAGGCTTGATCGTCCAGATCGTGATGCGCTTGCGCTTCGGGGCGCCCTCGACCTTCTCCTGGCCCTTCTCGACGCCAGCGAATGTCGCGAGGTGGTTGCGCATGTGAGCGTGTGAGGACTCGGCGCGGCCGACTGCGAGACAATGCTCGCGGTAGATCTCGCTCAAGGTCTCGTCCGTGTAGCGCCCCGTGCGCGACGTGGTGCGGAGCCAGGACAGGAACTGCCGGGCTGCTTCTGCTGGCGCCAGCGGCTCGAGAATGACGCGCGGGGCGGGCTCTTTGAGTGCGTTGGCGCAGGCCTCCACGGCAGCCTCAAATTGTCGGCGGGTGCGATAGGATGGGATTATGAGGCCGCGGAGTGCGGCCTTGCTCTCGACCTCGATGCGCCATGCGGGCACCGCGTCCTCGTCGTCCGGCCAGATGCCAAACGGCAAGTCCGGGCGTTCTCCCGGATCGATCGGCACGAGATGCAATGACACAGGCGCGGCCGGCGGAGGATCAGGCTGGATTGCAGCCGTGCCTCGCCGGAGCCGCGTCGATAGCGAACCCCAGATCCCCATAGTGCTCTCCCGTCTATTCTCTCCCTAAAGAGGCGCACGCGGGACAGTTGCGCCAGTCGAAGCTCAGGGAGGAAGCCGCTACCAGTTCGGGATAGCGGCGCACAACGGGCCTAACCCGCTCTGCGCTGCCGTCTCAACGTGACGTCAGTTCCGGTGCCAGCAGCCGCGCTGGCAACTCAACGCCTTGACTCTTCGCGTACTCGATCAACGCTTCCCAATGGCGCCGGGGCACCTTGCCACCCGTGCCGCGGCGCTCTTTCGGCAGCGTCCACTTGTGCACCTGCGATCGGTCGATACCGACGACCTTAGCAACAGCCGTCGGTCCCTTCAGGAGTTTGATGACCTCCTTCGCAGGGTTGTCGGAGCCCGAGTCTGCATTCACTTTCGCCATTCTTGCATGTTGGCGAAATCATCACGCCATGTCAAGGTCACAGGTGGGTGGTACGCGACGGCATCGGCATGCTATGAACGTGGCACAGTTGCAACACTCGGACCCAGGTCGATGGCCAAAGAGATCGATTACGGCAAGTGGATCGCAGACGCGATCGACAACAATCCCAGGCTCAGCCGGTCGGGACTGTCCCGGCACCTCGGCCACGGCAATGACCGCGGGCGCGTGATCCGCATGATCAGCGGCGACAGGAAAATCAAAGCCGGCGAGGTTGCCGAGATCGCAGCCTACCTTGGCGTGCCCCCGCCTGGCGCACCTGGCCTGATTGCCCGCCTGGACGTCGCCGGCATTATCGATCCGCGGGTCTGGCGCGAGGGCGGGGTGGAAGTCCCATCAATCGAAGCTCGAGTTCCGCCGGTTCCGGATCCTCGTTGGGATGCACGGCTGCAGTCCGCCTATCTGATGGCCGTCGAGTGTGGAGCCCCAAATGTCATAGCCGGCGATTACCTCATCACCGTCCCGCAGACGCCGAAGACCTTGGAGCCGGATCGCCTCGTGGTCGGGCGCCGGGAGCGCGCGGGCCTCGTCCAGTTGACCCTATGCAACTCTCTCACTGTACGAGGGACGACTTTGGTGCGAAGCCTCTTGACGCCAGACGTCAGCGAATCAGTCATTCCCGTTGGGCTCGTGATAGCTGTTTATCGTAGCCTGATACCGTAGCACCAATCCGGTGAGTGACCGTGCCGTTGCGTCCTCCTGCCCATACAGTAGGGGACGTGCATGGCACGCCAGACGACATCCATGAACCGAATACGGGAGCTTCGAGAGGCCGCAGGCTTGAGCCACGCCGAGCTCGCAGCGCGCGTCGGCACGTCCCCGCAACAGGTCTCGCGGCACGAGCTCGGCCAACGCCGACTGACGATTCAATGGATGCAGCGCTACGCCGTCGTCTTTGGCGTTTCGCTCGGCGCCCTGATCGCAGCGCCCGAGTTGTCCGAGGCGAGATCCGACGTCGAGCCGGCGACGATCGAAGGCATGCCGTGGCTGTCGCAGATCATCGCGTCTCGAGGTCTGGCCGTCTATCGCGTGATGCACTCACGGATACCAGACGCAGGAATCGTGGTCGGGCAACTGATCACGGTGGATTCAACCGCCGAGGCCATCCGCAAGGCAGAGCCGTGCGCCGCGGTCCTGGCGCGTATCGTCGGGACCGACCTCATCATCCTCCGCCAATACCTGCCACCGCAGGCGCTCGTCACCAACGAACCAGGCCAGCAGAACGCCATCCTACGGCTTGATGATCGGTCGGTCCAAATTGAGATCATTGGGGTCGTAATCAGACAGGACCAGATCGGGGCGCCGTAGCCTGTAACCCGAGATGGCCGCCGCCTCGACCGCGTCCAGAAAACCCGCCTCGACGCCGGTCCAGCGACCGGAGTGCAGCATGTCACGCACGACCCAAGCCAGCGTAGGCGCTGCCTTTTTCTCGACCCGCTGGTTCATGTAAAGCCGTGCGTACTCCCGGCCAACGTCCGTATCCTCGAACCAGTCCCCGCCGCCCTGGACGAGCCAGAACGATTTGTCGTTGGGCGGCTTGTGGCTATCGACGAATGGCAGGATCTGATCAGCCGGGGGCGTGATCGGGCGCTCGGGCGTTTCGGGGTAGCGTCTCGCTACGGCAAAGGCCGCCAGGAAGTTGGCAACGTATGACAACCCTTGTTCTGGACTTGGCCAATCCAGGGACCAGTATGGGGCGCTGAAGAAAAACTCATGCCCGATCATGGCGAGGAATGCCGTGATCAACCCAGAGCGCAGGCAGACCCGGTTGGATACGAGGGCGCACAGCGCCACAAACGGGCTGGCGTAAATGCTCTTGACGAGACCGATCGAGAGAATGGCCTGTCCGGCCAGGATCGCCAGCCCCATCGCCATGAATGGAACAATGATCGCGCTCGCTATGTCCACGCGGACATAGGCGTATCGACATCGCACGAACCGTGGACGCATAACCTACCCCCGCTGCCGCCTGCGATCGAAGTCAAGTGTCGATTAGGAATTTATTCATGGTAAATCACGAATTGTTACCGACTTGCAACACG
>JACCDT011960770.1_pt1 | contig 38896 bp, 60 predicted proteins | sample 7446291 | NCBI WGS metagenome assembly JACCDT01 (sample SAMN15323446, study PRJNA562643) | freshwater metagenome | isolation source: river surface water | place: USA:Blue River Watershed | collected 2017-08-17
ATTTGGTTCTGTAAGAAAGTTGCGATTCCGTTTGAGGTTTATGCCTTCACCAGCGATTATCCTCTGGTGAGGTATGATGAGGATGGTAAGGCAAACCTTCGTGAACTTGCCTATAAGAAGAGGGATGGTCTTGTTCAGGTTGGTGAATGGTTCTCTATGATGAACCTTCTCACCAGCAAAGTGAATGCAAACACTCTGGAAGAACAAATGAAGAATATCTTCCGTCTTGCTAAGTCTTTCTGTTATAACTCTAACTGTCGCTATTCTGCCCCTCTGGGTATGGGTCTTTCGGGCACTCCCCTGAATGAGGCGATGATTTCTCTTCATCAAATTCTGCCTAAGTTCCAAAAGGAGAACAAACTTCAGAAAGTTCAGTGTGTGGTTCTGACTGATGGTGAGGGTTGCCTTGTGAAATATCATCGTGAGGTTCAACGCCGCTGGGAAGATGATCCATATATGGGCACTGCTCACATTGGTTTCAATGCCTTTCTTCGTGACCGTAAGACTGGAATGACTTATTCTTGTGATTCTGAGAAGCAGGAATTCACTGAGGTTCTTCTTCACAATCTGCGGGACAAGTTTACTGATATTAACTTTATCGGTATTCGTGTTCTTGAATCCCGTGATGCTGGTCAATTCATTCGCCGTTATTGTGGATATTATGGTTCGGAATATGATAAGGTGATGAATGCTTGGAAGAAAGAGAAGGCATTTACCCTCAAGAACTCTGGGTATCATTCCTATTTCGGTCTGTCTGCAAGCACTCTTTCTCAAGAATCTGAGTTTGCCGTTGCCGACGATGCAACAAAGGCACAAATCAAATCTGCATTTGTGAAGAGTCTCAAAACTAAAAAAATGAACAAGAAAATTTTGGGTGAGTTTGTGGAATTGGTCGCCTGATAAATATTTCAAAGAGTTATACTAAGTCTAATGAGTAGATTTACAGATTTACTTCAGGAAACATCACCTGAAGTAGCACCAGCTCCAGAACCAGTCAAGGTTGAAGAAGTTGTTGCTGAGAAACCAGCAAAAACAACTAAAAAGAAAAAGTTCACTATGGACACTCCCTGAACCACTTTCCAAACCGTCACAAGGGGCACTTGGTTGCCCCTTTTTTGTGTGTATAATAAGTCTGTTGAAACAAACCACCTAACTACATTATGCCTCGCAAATCTTCTGTGAACGACGCTCAACTGATTGAATCCATCAAAGAACTGTACGGTTCTGAAATTACTTCTGGCGACCTGAAAGGTTTCTGTGCTTCTCGTAGTCTCAACTACCAGACCGTGACCCGTCGCCTGGAACCTTTCAAGACTTCTCGTGGGCGTTGGAATCTGGAAGTGACTCAGGAACGTGTTGAAGAAATTGAACGCTCCTATAGTGCTCCTGCTGCTCTCCCCGCTGTGGAACAAAACCTTATTCCTGATAAAGATGATACCTTCGTCAAGTTTGGTAATTTTACTGATATCAAAAAAATTGTTCAGTCCCGTCTCTTTTACCCTACGTTCATTACGGGTCTTTCGGGTAACGGTAAAACGTTCTCGGTGGAGCAAGCGTGTGCTCAACTCAAGCGTGAACTGATTCGCGTCAACATCACGATTGAGACTGATGAAGACGACCTTATCGGTGGTTTCCGTCTTGTGAATGGTGAGACTGTTTGGCACAATGGTCCTGTGATTGAAGCACTTGAGCGTGGTGCGATTCTGCTTCTGGATGAGATTGACCTTGCTTCCAACAAGATTCTGTGCCTGCAATCTGTTCTGGAAGGTAAGGGTGTCTTCCTCAAGAAAATCGGTCGGTTCGTGAAACCCTCCGCTGGATTCAACGTGTTCGCCACCGCCAACACCAAGGGTAAGGGTTCTGATGACGGTCGCTTTATCGGCACCAACGTGCTGAATGAGGCATTCCTTGAGCGTTTCCCTGTAACCTTTGAGCAATCCTATCCCGCTCCTGCTACTGAGCAGAAGATCCTGGAAGGCATCGCTCTGGATCTTGGTGTGGAAGACCGCGACTTCTGCAAGCGTCTGGTGGACTGGGCAGACATTATCCGTAAGACCTTCTACGATGGTGGTATTGAGGAAATCATCAGCACTCGTCGCCTGACTCACATTATCCGTGCCTACAGCATCTTCCAAGACAAGGCAAAGGCAATCCAAGTGTGTGTGAACCGCTTTGATGATGAAACCAAGCAAGCATTCCTTGAACTGTACGATAAAGTGGATGCTGACTTCCAAATGCCTTCTACTGGTCCTGAACTGACTGTAGAATACGTTGACCAACCCGCCCCTTTCTGATATAATTGGGGAAGGTAAAAATGTGCCTTCCCTTCTTATTATGGACGAGTATCCTTATCCTGATGGAATGACCCCTTGGGGTCACAGTGACTATGAATTTTTGATTAATAACCCTAAAATGAGCGAAACAACTAATCATCTCTGGAAATACAACGAAGACAAAATCCTCAAGGATGTTGAAGATTATGTGACTAGTACTTACGGCAGTCACTACTGTGGACACAATCAACAGTATCAAGATATTCAAACGATTGACCTGATGGCAGCAAAAGATCTTGCTCCTGGTTTCTGTCAGGCAAATATTCTGAAGTATGGAAGTCGTTATGGTGATAAAGATGGTCGCAATAAGCGTGACCTTCTCAAAGTGATTCACTATGCGATGCTTCTTCTCCACTTTGACGGGCATTATTCCCGCAAAGATAACGGTCTTACCGAATTTCGTTGATTATTATGACTCAAATTATGAAACTTTCTGACAATACTCTTGCTCTTCTCAAGAACTTTGCTGGTATCAACAACTCTATCCTTGTGAAGAGTGGTAATCGTCTCCGTACTATTTCTGTGGCAAAGAATATTCTTGCAGAAGCGGAAATTACTGAAGAATTTCCCCGAGAATTTGCTATCTATGATCTCAACCAGTTTCTCAATGGTCTGAGTCTTCACCAAGATCCTGATCTTGATTTCAACGAAGAATCTCATATCACTATTCGTGAAGGAAAGCGTCGTGTTAAGTATTTTTATGCTGATCCTAACGTAATTATTTCCCCTCCAGATAAAGAAATTCAACTTCCTTCTCAGGATGTTTGTTTTCAACTCGATAGTGTTACTTTGGAAAAACTTCTTAAGGCAGCGGCAGTTTATCAACTTCCCGATCTTTCTGCCGTTGGACAAGCAGGAGTGATCCGTCTCGTAGTTCGTGACAAAAAGAATGATACTTCTAATGAATATTCGATTGTTGTAGGTGAGACGGATGCAGAATTTACTTTTAATTTCAAAGTAGAAAATATTAAGATTATTCCTGGTGCATACGATGTTGTAGTTTCATCGAAGCTTCTTTCTCAGTTTACTAATACTAAGTACAATCTGAAATATTATATTGCTCTAGAACCTGACTCTACCTTTTCTTGATGGAATTTCTCCTTTATTTGGATGCCCAAGGAAAACAAATAATTCATGACATGATTTCTGCAAAATTTCATATTCATGAAAATATTGGTCTTTGTCGCAACAAAAATGTTTTTGGTTATACAGATATTCCAAAGAAATTTGTAATCTGTACCAAAAACATCAAAAATGGTGGATGGAATATGAATCATTATGTCTCTGAAACTGTTTATCACGAAGCAATTCATGCTGCACATATTTGCAATCGAAGTGAACCTTTTGGTTTATCTGCAAAGTCTATGCCGTTACCTTCCAATAAATTTCAAGATATTCAAAATTCTATAAAAATCACACAATCTTACAAAGTAAAACAAAAGGAACATGAAGCATATTATTTTGAAGACAAACCAGAAAAAGTTCGTTATTATATAAGAAAATTCTGTTTCTAATGAATATCTTTGTAACTTCTCCTTGGCCAGCTGAAAGTGCTCTCTGCCTTCCCGACAAACATATTGTCAAAATGCCTCTTGAATGCTGCCAAATGCTTTCTATTGTGGCATCTGAGAAATGGGGTCATGGTTACGGCAATCTTTATAAGACTGATAATACACCTTACAGAACTGAAAAAGGTGCGTTTCGTAATCATCCCTGTACCAAATGGGCAATGGAAAGTATCCATAATGCTTATTGGTTGATCAAACATGGATTGAACTTGTGTGATGAATATACTCTTCGTTACGGTAAGGTTCATTCCTGTTACAAGACACTCGTAGATGCCTTTTATTTGTTTCCCCGTGGTAAAATAGATAAAGTAGAACACTTTGTTCGTGCTATGCCAGATGAGTATAAACTTGACACAAGCATTGACACTTTTACTGCTTACAAGATGTATATTGCATCCAAACCTTGGGTTGCATCTAATTATCTTCGTATGCCAGAACGTAAACCTGACTGGATCTAAATTATGAATAGTGATTTTATCTGGGTTGAAAAATATCGACCTAAAACAATTGAAGATTGTATTCTTCCTGAAAGCACCAAGAAGACTTTTCAGGAATTTCTAAATAAGGGTGAAATTCCCAATATGCTTCTTTCTGGTCCTCCTGGTATTGGTAAGACCACAGTAGCAAAAGCACTGTGTAATGAACTTGGAGTAGATGTTTATGTCATCAATGGATCCGACGAAGGTAGATTCCTTGATACTGTCCGAAACAATGCGAAAAACTTCGCTTCGACCGTATCGCTTTCGTCAACTGCTAAACACAAAGTCGTCATCATTGATGAGGCAGATAACACAGGAAACGACGTTCAACTCCTCCTACGGGCGTTTATTGAGGAGTTTGCTGGCAACTGCAGATTCATCTTCACCTGTAACTATAAGAACAAAATTCTCGAACCTCTTCATTCTCGATGTGCCGTCGTTGAGTTTGGAATTAAGGGCAAAGACAAAGCAAAACTTGCTGGAACGTTCTTCAGAAGACTTCAACAAATCCTGGATACGGAAGGTGTGGAGTATGATGAAAAAGTCCTTGCGGAAATCATCAACAAACACTTCCCTGATTGGAGACGAGTTCTCAACGAATGTCAAAGATATTCAGTAAGTGGTAAAATTGATTCTGGCATTCTTGCTTCTTTTTCTGACGTTTCTGTAAATGAACTTGTTAAATATCTCAAAGATAAAAACTTTACTGAAGTCAGAAAGTGGGTGGTCGCCAACTTGGACAACGATGCTTCTTACCTACTTCGCAGGATTTATGACTCCTGTTATGATTGCCTTTCGCCCCAGTCTATCCCTGCTGCCGTTCTTGTTATTGCTAAGTATCAATACCAATGTGCGTTCGTGGCTGATCAAGAAATTAATCTCTTAGCAGCATTGACCGAAATTATGGTAGAGTGTGAATTCAAATGAATCCATATAAAATTTCTTATAAAGAACTGAAAGAAGAACCTATCAAAACAACTCCAGAAAATGTAAAGGAGGCAAATGAAGGTCTCTTTCGTGCTAAAATGACTCTTCCTGCTGCCGCAAAACATTGTGGTATGACACAGAAAGAAATGAAACTAACTTTTTGGGAATACTTAAAGTATAACAAACCTGATTATGAAAATAATGATTATGGGGAAATTGAATGGCAATTAGTCAAAAACAACTAAAAACCTGCTTGAGGTATCCAGGTGGTAAGTCTCGTGCTTGTGAAAAGATGGGACCTTACTTTCCAGATCTTCGCAACTATAATGAATTCCGTGAACCATTTCTTGGTGGAGGAAGTGTTGCGATTTACATTACCAAGAAATATCCTTATCTGGATATTTGGGTAAATGATTTATATGAACCTCTTGTAAACTTCTGGCAACAACTCCAGATGTTTGGAAATGATTTGAAGAATGAACTAGTAGATTGTAAACTTGCTTACAACACTCCAGATTTGGCAAAAGAATTGTTTCTCAAGTCAAAGGAGCATATCAATGATCAAACTATGTCAAGTCTTGATCGTGCTGTTGCTTTCTATATTGTCAATAAGTGTTCATTTTCTGGTCTCACGGAAAGTTCATCATTTTCTGCTCAAGCATCACAAAACAATTTTTCACTGCGAGGAATTGAGAAACTGCCTGAATATTCAAAACTAATTTCCAAGTGGCTTATAACTAATTACTCTTACGATTATCTGATGGATGGAAACAAAGGTGCTTTTATGTATCTCGATCCTCCTTATGATATTAAGGATAATCTCTATGGCAGAAAGGGATCAATGCACAAAGGATTTGATCACGATAAGTTTGCTGCTGATTGCGACTCTAACGATATGGATCAGTTGATTAGTTATAACTCTGATCAACTTGTAAAGGATCGTTTCAGGAACTGGAATGCCGCTGAGTTTGATCTGACTTATACCATGCGTTCTGTTGGGGAATACATGAGGGAACAAAAACAGCGTAAAGAATTATTGCTCTTTAATTATAATTTTTGCTATGAAAATAACATTTGAATCTCATAAGTTAGACTCTCCTGGATATCTTAGTTGTGATCTGCCAGAAGAGATTATAACTGAACTAGAAGAAAAAATAAAAGAAGTAGAAAAAAATAAAAAAGAATTTGAGGATGCTAGATCTCTTCTAGTCGGACATTTATCAGAAGAGTATAAAATTAATGGATGTTCAAAACTAGAAAAGTGTGTATTTTCTATTTGTAAACAATACGATAAAATTTTTAATGTAGAATACACTGCAAAATTTTCCTTGGATCGAGATAAAAAATATGAATTTTCTATGCCATCGTATTGGATAAATTATCAAAGAAAAAATGATTTTAATCCAGTACATCATCATAGTGGAGTATTCTCATTTGTTATTTGGGTAAAAATACCTTACAATTTGGATGAAGAATTGAAAATGTATAATAAATCCTCTACTCCACAATCTTCTTTATTTTCTTTCCATTATTATGATTTTACAGGGCAAAAAATTAGGCATCTTTTGATAGATAAATCGTGGGAATGGAAAATGGTTATTTTTCCATCCTGTTTATCTCATTCTGTAAATCCTTTTTATACTTCTGATGATTATAGAATTTCTATTGCAGGTAACGTAATTCTTAAAGAATGCCATGACGATTGAATTGAAAGATTGGTTGAATTCTATCAATCAAACGAAGAAGAATTTAATTGAAGAAGACCCTTCAGTTGAGAAGGAATATGCCCCTTATATTATCAATCGCTGTCTTTCGGGGCACATTGATTGTATTATGTTTGCAAACGAAATGAATCGGTATCATTTTCTCCCAAAGAAAATGCAGTATGACTTTTTTATAAATAGTCTGAGGAAAAAGAAGAGATATTCTCCCTGGCTCCGACAAGATAAAATCAAAGATCTTGATTATGTCAAACGTTATTATGGTTATAGTAATGAAAAGGCAAAACAAGCTTTGAGGATTCTTACTAAAGAACAACTAACATTTATAAAATCGAAATTTGAAACTGGAGGAACAAAATGAGTGTCGTTCAAGAACCTGAAGTGAAGTGGACGCCCGACCAAATGGTGGAAGTGATCCTTAACGAACCTGATGATTTTCTTAAGGTTCGTGAGACTTTGACCCGCATCGGAGTTGCTTCAAGAAAAGAAAAGAAAATCTATCAATCTTGCCATATTCTCCATAAGCAAGGTAGATATTATCTCGTTCATTTCAAAGAACTGTTTGCTCTTGATGGCAAACATGCAAATCTTACTGTAAATGACGTTCAACGTCGCAACCGTATTGCCCAACTTCTTGCTGATTGGGGATTGATTGAGATTGTAGATGTAAAGAAAATTCAGGACATTGCTCCTCTCAATCAAATCAAAGTTCTTGCTTATAAAGATAAGGGAGATTGGATTTTGGAGACCAAGTATAATATTGGATCCAAAAAGAAGAGAACGGACGAGGAAACCGAATGATAATGGGCGGGTCTCACGACCCGCTTTTTTTATGAAAGTATTATAATTATATACGGATGCCGAAAGGGTCCACAAAACACAAACTCGCTTTTCAAGGAGCTACCATAATGACTAACCTTACAAGGTATACTGCTGCGGATCTTCCTGCTTTGATGGAAAGAATCACTCGCAATAGTATTGGAATGGATGAATATTTTGATCGTCTATTCAATCTTCACGAAACAACTTCTAATTACCCACCATATAATCTTGTACAAGTAAGTAACGTAGAATCACGTTTGGAACTTGCACTTGCTGGATTTAAGAAGGAGGAAGTACATGTGTACACAGAGTATGGAAAACTTTTTGTTGAAGGACAAAGGGAGGATAAGGAGTCTGATACCCGTTACGTCCATAAGGGACTGGCTCAACGATCTTTCAAGAGAGCATGGACAATGGCAGACGATACAGAAGTTAAAGAAGTCAGATTTGAGGATGGTCTTTTAACTGTAGAATTGAGAAAAATTGTTCCAGAACATTATTCTAGAAAAGATTATCTATAAATATCTCTGAATATCGTCGTCGCTAAGCCATGGGAGGTAACTGGCAAAATCCAGTTGACACCTCCCCTTTTTATTGATATAATATCATGAGGAGGAAAACTAAAAATGTCAGTTAAACTTGTTTTATTGAAGTCTGGTGAGACTGTTATCGCTGATACGAAAGAACTAATTTCTGATGATAAATTGTGTGGATATCTGATGAACAATCCACACTCAGTATCTATTCATTCGAATGTAGTACTTACAAATGATCCTAAATCGGAACATGATGGTACTATAGAAGTTTCTTTTACACCTTGGATGCCTTTATCTTCTGAAAAAAATCATCCAATTCCTACGGATTGGGTTGTGACTATTGCAGAACCATTGGCGAATATTGTAGAATTATATGAGGAGAAAATCAATGGAGAAGATAGTAAAGTGTCTTTTACTGAAAGTTGATAATGTTTTAGTTACTGAAATTCAAGAGATTCCTGCTGAAATTGGAGAACCTGATTGTAGGATTATTAATCCATATAAAATTGATAGCAATGGATTTCTTACTCCTTGGCCAGAAGTTACTGATCAAAGAGAAATGATGATTCATTCTGATAGTATTCTTACTATTGTAGATCCTAAACCAGAAGTTATTAAAAAGTATCTTGAATTGACTAAAGAATGAGATTTTATACTAACGTTCAAATGGTCGGAGATCAATTTCTCGTCCGTGGATATGAAAATGGAGAACATTTCATGATCCGTGAGAGGTTTTCTCCGACTCTTTTTGTGCCTTCAAAAAATAAAACAAAATATAGAACTCTAAGTGGTGAATATGTTGAAGAAATTCAACCTGGAAGTGTTAGAGAATGTAGGGATTTTATTAAGAAGTATGAAAATGTAGACGGGTTCAAAATTTATGGTAACGAGAGATATATTTACCAGTATATCTCTGAAAAATATTCTGAAGATGAAATTAAGTTTGATATTAGTAAAATCAAACTGATGACTTTGGATATTGAGGTTGCTTCTGAAAACGGATTCCCTGATGTAGAGTCTGCTGCTGAAGAAGTTCTTTTGATTACCCTTCAGGACTACACTACAAAAGAAATCAGAACATGGGGATTTGGTAAGTTTGAAAATAAACAATCAAATGTTAGATATCGTTCTTTTAATTCGGAATATGATCTTCTGAATGATTTTGTTCATTGGTGGATGGATAATACTCCAGAAGTCGTAACTGGATGGAATAGTAAACTTTACGATATTCCATATCTTGTTCGCCGCCTGGATCGTGTTCTTGGTGAAAAGTTGATGAAACGTATGTCACCTTGGGGTCTTGTTACTGAGGATGAAACATATATTTCTGGTCGTAAGCATATTTCTTATGATATTGGTGGTATCTCACAGTTGGATTATCTTGATCTTTATAAGAAATTTACTTATAAGGCACAGGAATCTTATCGCCTTGATTATATTGCTGAAGTTGAACTTGGACAGAAAAAACTTGATCACTCTGAGTTTGATACCTTCAAAGATTTCTATACCAAAGGTTGGCAGAAGTTTGTAGAATACAACATCAAGGACGTGGAACTTGTTGACCGTTTGGAAGACAAGATGAAACTGATTGAACTTGCTCTTACTATGGCATATGACGCCAAAGTAAATTATGAGGATGTGTTCTTTCAAGTTAGAATGTGGGATACGATTATCTATAACTATCTAAAAAATAGGAATATTGTGATTCCGCCGAAAGAACGTTCTGGTAAAGATTCCAAGTATGCTGGTGCTTATGTAAAAGAACCTATTCCTGGTAAGTATGATTGGGTTGTGAGTTTTGACTTGAACTCTCTATACCCTCACCTTATTATGCAATATAACATCTCACCAGAAACCCTTCTGGATGAGAGACACCCAAGTGCATCAGTTGATCGTATCTTGAATGAGGAAATCAACTTTGAAATGTACAAGGATTATGCGGTTTGTGCAAATGGAGCAATGTTTCGTAAGGATGTGCGAGGATTTCTTCCAGAACTGATGGAGAAGATCTATAAGGATCGTACCATTTACAAAAAGAAAATGCTTGCTGCCAAACAAGAATATGAAAAGAAAAAGACGAAAGAGTTGGAAAAAGAGATTGCTCGATGCAACAACATTCAAATGGCGAGGAAGATTCAACTTAACTCTGCTTATGGTGCTATCGGCAATCAGTATTTCCGCTATTACAAACTAGCAAACGCTGAGGCAATCACCTTGTCTGGTCAGGTTTCTATCCGTTGGATTGAGAACAAGATGAATGCCTATATTAATAAAATTCTGAAAACGGATGGAGTTGATTATGTTATTGCTTCAGATACTGATTCTATTTACCTTAATATGGGTCCTTTGGTTGAAAGTGTATACAAAGGAAGAGAGAAAACTACTCAAGGCATTGTTTCGTTCCTTGATAAGGTCTGTAAGGTGGAATTTGAGAAGTATATTGAAAGTTGCTACCAAGAACTGGCTGAGTATGTAAATGCTTATGACCAGAAGATGCAGATGAAACGTGAAAACATTGCCGAGCGTGGAATCTGGACAGCAAAGAAACGTTACATTCTCAATGTCTGGGACAGTGAAGGTGTTCGTTATGAAGAACCTAAACTTAAAATGATGGGTATTGAGGCAGTAAAATCTTCTACTCCTTCTCCTTGCCGTAAGATGATTAAGGATGGACTCAAACTTATGATGAACGGAACTGAAGAGGATGTAATTGATTTTATTGATAATTGTCGTGATGAATTTAAGAAAATGCCTCCAGAAGTTATTGCCTTTCCAAGAACTGCTTCGGATGTTCGTAAATATCACTCTTCTTCTAACATTTATGCACCAAAAACTCCAATCCATGTTCGTGGAGCACTTCTATTCAATTATTACATAAAAGAAAAAAATCTTACCAATAAGTATTCACTAATTAATAATGGTGAAAAGGTTAAGTTTATTTTCTTGAAAAAACCAAATATCATTCAAGAAAATGTGATTTCTTTTATCCAAGATTTTCCAAAGGAACTTGGACTTGACAAATACATTGATTATGACCTACAATTTGAGAAAAGTTTTCTAGAGCCTCTGAAATCTATTTTAGATTCTATTGGATGGAGTGTAGAAAAGACAGTAAACCTTGATTTATTTTTTGCCTAATGGATCTACCTATCAATGATGAAGAACTGAAAAAAATTGTAAATGCACTTGGTTTTGGTGGAGACGCTGCTCTATATCACAAACTAAAACTTGTCAAAGAATTGAGAGAACAAGGATTGCCTTATAAAAAAATACTTCGTGAGCAGTATGGTATTGTGGCATAATGGCAATTCAACTTCCAATTAATGAAAAAGAACTTGATATAATAATCAAAAACTTAAAGGGATCTCAACCAGGTCTTTATGCTAAACTTTGGTCCTATAAAATGAATATTATTAATAAGGAGAAGAATAATGGACTTTCTTAAAGAAATTGTAAAAGAAGTTGGTGGAGAATATACCAAACTTGCTTCTGACATTGATGAAACAGAGACTTATGTTGACACGGGTTCGTACATTTTTAATGCACTGGTTTCAGGTAGTATATTTGGTGGCGTATCTGGGAATAAGATTACTGCTATTGCTGGAGAGTCTTCTACTGGAAAAACTTTCTTCTCTCTCGCTGTGGTTAAGAATTTTCTTGATAATAACCCCGATGGTTATTGTCTCTACTTTGACACTGAGGCTGCCATTACTAAGTCACTCTTGGAGTCACGAGGCATCGACACATCTCGTCTTGTCGTGGTTAATGTTGTCACCGTAGAAGAGTTCCGTGGTAAGGCACTCAAAGCGGTGGATATTTATCTTAAGAAACCCGAAAGTGAGCGTAAACCTTGTATGTTTGTGTTAGACTCTTTGGGTATGCTCTCGACTGAGAAAGAGATTACTGATGCTCTGAATGATAAACAAGTTCGTGACATGACTAAATCGCAACTTGTCAAAGGTGCTTTCCGTATGCTTACTCTCAAGCTGGGTCAAGCAAATATTCCAATGATCGTTACCAATCACACTTATGATGTTATCGGTGCTTATGTTCCTACAAAGGAAATGGGCGGTGGTAGTGGTCTTAAGTATGCCGCTTCTACTATCATTTATCTCAGCAAAAAGAAAGAAAAGGATGGAACAGAAATCGTTGGAAACATTATCAAGGCAAAGACTGCTAAATCGCGTTTGAGTAAAGAAAATCAAGATGTTGAAGTTCGTCTGTTTTATGATGAACGCGGTCTTGACCGATATTATGGACTACTTGAACTTGGAGAGATTGGTGGACTTTGGAAGAATGTTGCTGGGCGTTACGAGATTGATGGTAAAAAAATCTATGCTAAGCAAATTCTCTCCAATCCAGAAGAATACTTTACTGAAGAAGTAATGCAAAAACTTGATGAGATTGCAAAACAAGAATTCAGTTATGGATGAACTTCTAGATCTAATACATGTTCATGAAAATGTTGTAGATCCAAGTGTGTGTCAATTTCTGATTGACACCTTTGAAAATCTTTCAGAAAAACATGAATTGGTTAGTCAAAATAAAAAACCAAACTTTACTCAATTTAATCTGACAGAAAATAGAGATCTTAGCGAACAAATTAGTAATGTTCATAATCTCTTTATTCAACAAACAATTGGATATCGTGATAAGTACTATGAATTTGTAGACAACAGAGTTTTTCCATCTCAACACGCATTTGAACAATTTCGTATAAAGCGGTATAATGTTGGTGGAGATGAAATGTTTGATACCCATGTTGATGTTATGGATTATTCATCAGCAAGAAGATTCTTATCTTTTCTGTGGTATCTAAATGATGTTGATGATGGTGGAGAAACTGTCTTCAAAGATATTACAATCAAACCAAAGGCAGGGACATTATTGATTTTCCCTCCACTATGGATGTATCCTCATCGTGGTAATCCACCAATTAGTGGTCCAAAGTATATTATGAGTACCTATTTGCATTATAAGTAATGGAACGTCTTGAAGTTACAATTCTAAAAAATTTAGTTTACAATGAAAACTATGCGAGAAAAGTTATTCCTTTTATTCAACCCGAATACTTTCAAGACAAATCTGATAAGGTAGTATTTGAAGAAATTGTAAAGTATATTGTCAAATATGGATCTTCTATTTCAGTTGAAGCACTTGGAATTGAAGTCACTAATAGAAATGATTTGAATGAGACTGAGTATAAAGAAATTTCTACTCTTATTTCTACTTTAGAAAATACTCCATCAGATAATCAATGGTTACTTGATACTACTGAAAAGTGGTGTCGTGATCGTGCTATTTACTTGGCATTGATGGAGTCAATTCATATTGCTGATGGCAATAACGAGAAGAAAAATCGTGATGCAATTCCAAGTATTCTTTCTGATGCTCTAGCAGTATCGTTTGATAACAACATTGGACATGATTATCTTCAAAACTATCAGGAGCGATATGAGTTTTATCACCGTAAAGAAGATAAGATCGAGTTTGATCTGGAATATTTCAACAAAATCACAAAGGGTGGGATCCCTAATAAGACTCTCAATATCGCTCTCGCTGGCACGGGCGTTGGGAAATCGTTATTCATGTGTCATGTGGCTTCTTCCGTCTTACTGCAAGGCAGGTCCGTTCTCTATATCACTCTTGAAATGGCAGAGGAGCGAATTGCGGAAAGGATTGATGCAAACCTTCTCAATGTACCGATTCAGCAACTGGTTGACCTCCCACGTCAAATGTTTGAGAACAAAGTAAATAGTATTGCGAAGAAGACGCAAGGTTCTTTGGTAATCAAAGAATACCCAACTGCTTCTGCTCACGCTGGACATTTCAAGGCACTTCTCAATGAACTTGCTCTCAAGAAATCATTTAGACCTGATATTATTTTCATTGATTACCTTAATATATGTGCTTCCAGCAGGTATAAGTCAAACCTTTCTGTCAATTCATATTCATATATCAAAGCAATTGCTGAGGAACTTAGAGGACTTGCAGTTGAGTTCAACGTACCCATCGTATCTGCTACTCAAACCACTCGTAGCGGTTATGGTAGTAGCGATGTTGAACTTACTGATACTTCTGAGTCCTTTGGTCTCCCTGCTACTGCTGATCTTATGTTTGCCCTTATTAGCACTGAAGAGTTGGAGCAGTTGGGACAGATTATGGTAAAACAATTGAAAAATCGCTATAACGATCCAACGATTTATAAGCGTTTTATTGTTGGTATTGACCGTGCCAAAATGAGACTATATGATTGTGAACAGTCTGCCCAAAATGATATTTTAGATAAAGGTGATTCTTCTGAAGAAGATGATAATAACTATTCTTCATTTGAAAAAATGAAGAATAAAAAATCATTTGAGTCTTTTAGTTTCTCATGAATAATCTGATATATATCAGCGACTCTTTTTTAGAGGAAGCAACTCAAATAAATCCCCTATCTGAAATTAGGGTAAGGTATAAAAAATATTCAGATTCTCATGGATACTGGATTGTTGAAAATTTATTTTCTAATATATCTTCATTTGTAAAATTAATGGAATTATTTCCAATTAGTTCTCCAGTTTTTGGATACAATATCAATCCTTTTTTTGTTCAAAAAGTACCAACATATTTTTTTGATAAAATAAAACATTTTATAGGACTTTTTTGCTTTGATGTCTTGCAAACAGATGTAATCTTTACTGATAGTTTTGATAGAGGAAACATATATCAACACGGTAAAGTAAAATGTACAATGTCGTCTATTTTGCCACATGTTGATTATTCTCAGTCTTCAAAAAATTTTTTAGTAAGTAACATATGGCTTAGTGAGGGATATAATGGGGGAACATCTTTTTGGAAGTATAAAGATCAATACGTTTATTTTGATCAATATTCACAAATATATGAGAATCTACCTTTAGATAAAGTAGAATATTATAATTTTGAAACCAATGATGTATTTACTGAGGTTGAGAGAGCACCTGCAGAGTATGGGACTATGAGCATGTATATGTCAAATCAATTTCATAGTGCATATGTCAATACTGATCCAAATCATCTTAGGTGGTCATATGCCATAATGAGTCACCAGAAACCAGAATAACCAACGGACAAGTTGACAAATTTTGACTAGTATTTTATAATAGACTGGAGAAATGAAACAAAGAATGGAAAACGCAAAACACGTTGATTTTGATAAGTATGCTGAGTTTGTAGATGCTGTAACTTCTGATGCATCTAAAGACTTCCTTGCCCTTTCTGACCGTCTGGTTGCTCTTGATGAGAAAGGTGCTAATATTGAAAGACTCTTGACTGCTTCTGTTGGTATCAATGCCGAAGGTGGTGAGTTTATGGAGATCGTCAAGAAAATGATTTTTCAGGGTAAACCTTATAATGAGGACAACCGTGAGCACCTGATTATTGAACTGGGTGACATTATGTGGTATGTTGCTCAGGCTTGTATGGCATTAGATACTACTCTTGATGATGTTGTTGCTCGCAACGTCCAAAAACTTCTCAAGCGTTATCCTGAAGGTGCTTTTGATGTTTACTTCTCTGAAAACCGTGCTGCTGACGACCGATGACTAAAGAAAAACAAGTAACCCTAAAGTTGGATATTCGCACTGCAGCTGCAGTTCGTCAAATTCTTTTTGATGCTCAAAAAGGATATACTTATGATGAAGTAAGTATTCCTCCTCGCATCACCGATATTAGAAATGTAATTTTTGATCTTGATGATAAAATTGGTTCTCTTGTTGGTGAAGAATAAATAATCTTAAAAAAAATGTCTTTACTTGGCAGAAAAACAGGAAGAGCAATAAGTAGAATTCAATTTGATAACATCTTGAAAAAGTTTTTGGTCTTCCTAAAAAGGGAACTTCATTTAAATTATGATATCCCAATCATTCTTATAGATGATGCCGATTTTGCTAAAAAAATTTCCGCATTTGGGGAAATATCTGATAAAAATATAATCCATCTCAGCATTATAAATCGTCATCCTATGGATATACTCAGAACTCTTGCCCATGAATATGTTCATTATAAACAACATGTTGAAAAAGGAATTCATCATGGAAGCTCTAAAGCAGGAAGTTTATCTGAAAATCAGGCAAATGCAAAGGCAGGAGAAATAATTAGAAAATACGGTGTTCTTCATCCAGAATTATTTGATCTAATGGCAGTTAGGTAATATAATTCTTTTTTGCCCGTGTACTCCAACGGTAGAGAGGGTGGACTTAGAATCCATACAGTGGAAGTTCGAATCTTCTCACGGGCACTAAATAAAAATAAAAGTTCTATGGCTACGTTAAATCCAACTGAACTTGCTAAGAGAAATAATTTTAATATATTTCTTACAAGAATTAGGACTGAAAAAGATTTTACTTTGTCGGAATCAAATGGTCAAAAAGTAAAATTAGATAAGTCAATATTGAAACAATTAAGTTCAATCAGTCATTTTGAAAGATTTAGAGTTGGAAGATCTATTATGCTTCCAACTGCATCTGGTCAATTTATAAACTTAACTCAAATTTATAAGGATTCTGAATTTTCTGGAAGAACACAAGCAACTACTGCACAAGAAGATGCTCAGATTATAAGAATCAATCAACAATTAGATACAATTTTTGATAAATTAGGTACGGAAATTATTCCTCTAAAAGTTGGAACAACTATTTACCAAGTTGGAAAATGTGAAAGTACTCCTGGAACACCAAAGTGTGATTTTCACTTCAGGGGAATTGGTGGATATGTAGGACATGTATCACATAAGGCTGGTACTGGTCCAAAAGCATTTCAACAATGGGCAGGAACATCACAAAGAGTAGAACCTCTCATTTATAATCACCCAGAAACACAAGCATTTATCAACACTTTATTGGGATTATTCCCAAATGGAATACCACCAGCAACCACAGTTGGTAGAAAAATACAAGATCAAAATCTCCAAAAAATGGCTGTATATGGAAGTGGATTTGGTAGTCAGGTAAAGGGTGAAAATAATGTAGATGTAACAATGCAAGGAATATTGAATATTTCTCCAAGAGGATCTCATTATGAATTAACTTGTACTGGGCATAGACTCAATAATGGTGATAGAATTTCTGGAAATTATGAACCTGTATTTTTAGCAGTATATAAAGGTGATAGAAGCGACCATGGTATAAGAGGTGCTAGAGTTATTATTCAACCCGTTGGTGGAAGAACTATACAAAGATATGTCTAGAATAAATATACAATAGAACAAATAATTTTGAAAATAATAATATCTAAAATAAGTAATGAAAAATTTTTTCCAATTTCTAACTGAAGCAACTGGTGCTGCCGAACAAGCAAAGCGTCTTGGTCTTGTCGGTGATGGGCACGGTGGATGGTATGATAGGCAAGGTGAATTTGTTGCTAAGACTGAAGGTGGGAAACTAAAGTTTTACAATAAGAGGCAGGTCGTTGGTGGCAAAGATAAACCATCAACTCCAAGAGAAAAGGAAATTGCATCTCCAAGTTACAGAGATCCTAATGCTGTAGATCAACAACCTACACAACAAGCACCTGTAGAACAACCTCCAGTTGAGCAGCAACCTGCTGCAGCACAAGAGCAACCACCTGCACAGTATCTTCCTGTTCCTAAAACCAAAGGAACTCTTACAGTTGCATTTGGACGTTTCAATCCACCCACAATTGGGCACCAACAACTAATGGATGTTGCTGCACAATCAGCATCCCAAGATAAAGATGGAGAATATCTAATTTTCCCATCCAGAAGTCAGGACAAGAAAAAGAATCCATTAGATCCTGATACTAAGATTGGTTATATGCAGAAGTTCTATCCACAACATGCTGGAAATATTGTAAATGATCCAAATACCAAGACTATTTTTGATGTCTTGAAAATGGCTCATAATAATGGATACTCTGGTGTAAGAATCATCGGTGGTGCTGATAGAGTAAAAGAATTTGAGAAACTCTCTAATCAGTATAATGGTCAACTTTATAACTTTGATAATATTGAAGTAGTTTCTGCTGGTGATAGAGACCCTGATGCTAAGGGTGTAGAGGGAATGTCTGCATCAAGAATGAGACTTGCTGCAGCAGAAAATGATTTCAAAACTTTTAGATCTGGTCTTCCTCCAGAAGTAAAACCAGCAGAAGCAAAAGAACTTTTCAATATTCTTCGTGGTTCAATGAATGTTAAAGAAGATTGGAATATTTGGGAAATTGCCCCTAAATTTGATTATCAAAATCTTCGAGAGACTTATATTCAGGAAGGTATTTTTAGAATTGGACAATTAGTTGAAAATCTAAACACTGGTCTTGTCGGTCGTATCATTCGCAGAGGAACTAATTACCTCATTTGTGTAACAGAGTCTGGTCAGATGTTTAAGTCTTGGATCAAAGATCTTACGGAATATACTGAAGTTAGAATGGATAGAAAAATGAGACTTCCAGGTAAACCAAATACTCTTATTGGAACTTCTGGTTATTTCAAACATGCATCAGATATGACTCCAGGTGCAGTTGGAACTGGAGAAGAGAATCTTCAGACTGGTGGTAAAGCGTATCGTGGATACAATATAATAGATTTCATAAATAAGTATAGAAAAAGTAAGAAGTAAAATTTACTCATGAAAAAACATATTGCTGAAGAACTTCCAGCAAGAAAGTTCCCACAGGCTGCTGCAGGTGGAAAAGATGCAGGTGATAAAGAAGATAAAAAGGGTGGCAAAACACCAGAAGAAAGAATTCGTCAAGCTGTTTACGATATTCGATATCGTGCCAGAAGAGAAGAAATTCCTCTCACACAAGCATTTTCTCAGTACATGCAAAATAGCAGCATGAGTCAGGTTGAAAAGACCGCAGTAAAAAAGAAACTAGCAGGAAAGGATGGTACAATGAAAGAAGATTACAATATTGAAGAGTTTGCATCAGACAATGTTGTAGTTGCCTATCATAAGGTATTTGTTGAAGGTGTTTCTCTAAAAGAAGAAGATGTTGTAAGTGCAGAAGAACTTTACTTTGAAGAAATTGGTAAAGTAGCAGATAGAAAGTATAAAGTAAGAGTTACTGGAACTGATGGACGTTCTTATGTAAGATATGCTACCCGTGAAAAAATCAATCAACTTCGTGCAAATCCAAATATTGAGTCGGTTGAAATGACCGAATATGGCGAACCTTACGAGGGTGAAAAGAAGAAGGGTGAACAAACTGCTGCTGCAAAGCGTGGTGATAAACTAGATCCTGTAGGTCATGAAGATAGTGATATTGATAATGATGGAAAAGAAAATACTCCAAGAGATAAGTATCTCAAAAATCGTAGAGAAGTTCGTGGTGCTGCGATTGCTTCTAGAGGAACTCAAAAAGAAGAGTTTCTTGGTGAAGTTAAAAAAATAAAAAAGAACAAAGAAGATAAGAAATTTGATGTAATGAAGGGTTCAAATAAAGTGGTTACAATGCCACCAGAATCCAAAAGTATTGGTGAAGAAGTACAACTTGATGAAAAAACACTGACTGGTGCAGAAAAGGCAAAAAAAGAAGAGATTGTTAAAAGTCTAAAGAAAAAATACGGCAAAACCGCAAAGACTTATGCCATTGCAACTTCTGTAGCAAAGAGAGTTGCAGAAGCAGCAGAATGTGGATGTGAAGATGACGAACCAAAACTCAAGAAGAGTGAAGGTTCTGTAGATGACCCAAGAGCAATTCCTACAAAAATTAATATGATCAAAAATAAGATGAGAGCAATGGGTCTCAAAATGTCTTATGAACCAGAAGGTGAGCAAATTGATGAAGTATTGGGTGGACAATCTGGAGATGGATATATTGGGCATCCAAGACTTGGTATTAAAAACCCATTAGCAAAAAAGCAGACAACTACAAATACCGCACCTAAAAATACTGGGATTGCTGGAAAACTTGGAAATAGAGCTTCTGAAATGGAAAAAATGATGAATCAAATGAATTCGTATGAAGTGGAAGGTGAGGTAGTTTCTGAGGAAGAATCTGATAGAGAATCTGATAGAGCTAGAGAAGCAGGAGATTGGAGATCAAGAAGTCAAAGACCTGTAAGACGCAGACCTTCTGTATCAGATGATCCAAGATATGGATCTATGTCTGATGATGAGTGGTCGAGATCATCTCACAATCCAGCAAACAAGCAAAGACCAAGACGTAGATATTATAGATAATAAATAGGCTGGGACACTTTTTATACGGAGGTTATTATGTCTGCTCTAGTAGCATGGTGTCTTGCAAATCAGGCTCTAATTGCAACAGTTTTGTTTGCACTTTCAGAAGCACTGGGAGCAAACCCAAAAATCAAATCAAATGGTATTCTTTCACTTATTCTCATTCAAGCTCAAGCAGCTCTGAAAAAGAAAGGTGCTACTGATTTGACTCCATAATCTAATAAAAAATAATAACAAAGAAGACCAAAGTAAAGGTCTTCTTTTTTTATAAATATGAATATAAGAATTTTATAGGTAAGGAAACATGTCTCTTTGGGGCAAGAAAGATTCAGTTTATTCGGTAGGCACAATTGCCGTCGATCTTGGCACCAAGACTGTAACTGGTACAGTTGGTGTTGTTACTTTTACAAATGCTGGAATTAATACTGGTGATGTCATTAGTGTTGGTGCAGGAGCAACTTATGGTTATGCAGTTATTACTGGATTTACCTCCACAACAATTTCAATCGCAAGTACCGCTTACTTTGTTTCTGGTCTAACCACTGTTTCTGCTGGTGCTGCATACAATATTTCTGAAGAACCAATTTCCACTCTTGGTAATTCAGTTTATCGAGCACCAGAAATGAAGACTACTGGATTCTCAACCAGTAAGTTCTTTACTGGTGTATTTGGTGTAGATACAACTGAAGCAGGCGTTGCCCGTACAACTACTGTTGGTGGTAAGGCAGGTGCATTTGGAGTTACTCATTCTGGATGGGTAGGAGTAACAACTTATGTTGATTGTCACGGCAATTTCAGAGTTAAGACTGAAACATTAGTTGCTGGAAGTTCAATCATAACTGATGCTGCTGACGATACTCAATTCCCAGATAGCTGATAAGATTATATGAGATTTGATGAATTGAATGAAAATAACTATTTGTTATTTGCTATAAAATTCTATAATAATCCTCAGTCTTTAACTAAAGAAGACTTTGAAGATGATTTGAAAAGAATCAAATACATTAAGAGGCTTTTGAAAAGATATAAAAACACTGGTGTTCTCAAAGTACACCTAGTTCTAAATCATTTGATTGTATTATTTAATGTTTTTGATGATGCTGCAGTTCCTCTTTTATTCTATAATTTAGAAAAAGATCTTTGGCCTTCTTTGAAAAGTTTTCTTCTCTTTCTGAAAAGGATACCAGAATATCCAAAAACCCAAATAAATCAAATTGAAGAAGATTTGTACTGCTCGGAAATTTTACAATCGATCTAATGGATAAAATAGATAGGATTATTTCTATAATTCGTTATTTAAAAGAAGAGGGTATTCCAACCATGAATACCAGCAGTACTGCTGGTAAAGCTGGATTTGGGGGAAGTTCTCAAGGATTTGATCCTGGTCCAACTGCAGGATATGATAAATTTTTATTTGATGGTAGAAGTAAAATCGCTAGAAGACTTCCTCCACCTTACAAAAGTGCATTAATAAAGACTAAGACTAAGAAAAAGGGGAAGTAAAAATGTTTTCGCAAGAATCAAAATTAGCGGTTCTTGAATCTAAACTCGGTATTTATGAAGACCTATCCCGCGAAATGCTTGCCAAATTGGAGGCAGCAGTGGATAAAATATCAGAAGGTAATTCAAGGATTGCTACAATTCTTGCAAAACATGATGAAAGAATCGAACAAAGTATAAAGACTGATGAACTTTTAATTAGAATGATTGATGATTTGAAGAGAGAAAATAAAGAAGATCATAATATTGTAGTCAAAAGAATAGAAACATTAGAAAAAGTAGTAGAAGATCTCAAAAAATTTAGGTGGCAATTCGGAGCGATTGTCGCTACTGCAGTAATAGTTATCAATATTATTCCAGCAATCAAAAGCTTCTTGACCCCAGCACCAACACCTGCTACAATAGAGAGAACGAAATAATAAACCACATCATAATGGATTTGATTGACTCCAAGTATATTGGACTAGTTTCGTCACGATTGCAAAAATTCAAGAGGGTCAAGGCGGATCTCTACAATTTCCGCTGCCCTATTTGTGGTGATTCTCAAAAAAACAAAAATAAGACTAGAGGATACCTATACCCAGTCAAGAATAATACAAATTTTAAATGTCATAATTGTGGAGCAAGTTTATCTTTTAATAATTTTCTAAAGGAAATAGATCCAAATCTTCATAAGCAATATACCTTAGAAAAATTTAAGGAAGGTCATACTGGTAGAAATTTTGTAGTTGAAGAACCAAAATTTGAGTTCGTCAAACCAACCTTTACTAAAAGAAAAAAACTAGATTTACCTAAAGCATCTGAAAATCCTATTTGTAGAGAATATCTTGAAAAAAGAAATCTAAATCCAGAAAAGTTTTATTTTGCTGACAAATTTAAGGAGTGGACGAACACCCAAAAAGTTACATTTGACAATGTAGGTAGGGATGAGAGTCGTATTATTATACCAATGTATGATAAGGACTCTAACCTGATAGGATTTCAAGGGAGAGCACTAGGTCCATCTGCAAATAAATACATCACCGTGATGTTGTCAGATGAATCGCCTAAACTTTATGGACTCGATCAAGTGGACTTTTCGAAATCCATTTATATCGTTGAAGGACCATTCGACTCCACATTTGTTGAAAATGCTGTTGCTATGTGCGGGTCCGACATTGATATTAGGTCGTTTGGTTGGAGCGATTATATTTGGGTTTTTGATAATGAACCACGTAACAGAGAAATCGTCAACCGAATATCAAAAACCATCGATAGAGGAGAAAAGGTGATTATTTGGCCAACATCCATTGTTCAAAAAGATATCAATGATATGGTACTCGCTGGACATAACGTTATGGATGTGTTAAAATCAAATACATACTCGGGTTTAGAAGCAAAAATTAAATTTAACATTTGGAAGAAAGTATGAGTAACGGAACAAAAGTTGTCAAAAGAAACGGTAAAACAGAAGCACTTGATTTGAATAAACTCCACGTTATGGTGGAAGAAGCCTGCAAAGACCTAGCAGGTGTATCAGCATCTCAGGTAGAGATGCAATCGGGCATTCAATTCTATGATGGCATCACCACTGCAGAGATTCAGGAGATTCTGATTCGTTCTGCTTCTGACCTGATTGATCTAGACCATCCTAATTATCAATTCGTCGCTGCTCGCCTGCTTCTGTTTGCTCTCCGTAAGCAGTTGTTTGGACGGATGCATGAGTGCCCAACTATCAAGCAGCATGTTATCAACTGTGTTGATAGGGGAGTATATGATCCTGAAATTCTTTCTCTTTATTCTGATGAAGAATTTGAGAGACTTGAATCTTTTATTGATCACAGTAGGGACTATTTGTTTACTTATGCTGGTCTACGTCAAGTCGTTGATAAGTATCTTGTGCAAGATAGAAGCACTGGAAAACTTTATGAAACGCCACAGTTTATGTACCTTTTGATTGCGGCGACTATCTTTTCAAAGTATCCAAAAGAAACACGTTTAGATTACGTGAGGAAGTACTATGACGCAATCTCAAAACACAAAATCAACATTCCCACACCTATCATGGCGGGAGTGCGAACTCCACTTCGACAATATGCTAGCTGTGTTCTTGTTGATGTTGATGACACCCTCGATAGCATCTTTAGTTCTGATATGGCTATCGGCAGATATGTTGCACAAAGGGCGGGCATCGGCATCAACGCAGGTCGCATCCGTGGCATCAACGCTAAAATCAGAGGTGGAGAAGTTCAGCACACAGGTGTTGTCCCATTCCTCAAGAAGTTTGAAGCAACTGTCCGATGCTGCACTCAAAATGGCATCCGTGGTGGATCAGCAACTGTCCACTTCCCCATCTGGCACCAAGAAATCGAAGACATCCTAGTATTGAAAAATAATAAAGGTACTGAAGATAATCGTGTTCGTAAGTTAGACTACAGTATCCAAATCTCTAAACTGTTCTATGAACGATTCATTAAGAACGAAGAAGTTTCACTCTTCTCGCCCCACTCAGTTCCTGGTCTGTATGATGCTTTTGGAACTGATGCTTTTGACGAGTTATATGTACGTTACGAACGAGATGAGTCTATTCCTAGAAAGACTATCGGAGCTCAAGAACTCTTTCTGGACCTCTTGAAAGAACGTGCCGAAACTGGTCGTATCTACATTATGAATATTGACCACTGCAACTCTCACTCATCTTTTATGGATAAAGTTGAGATGAGCAATCTGTGCCAAGAGATTACTCTACCTACTAAACCAATTCAACATATTGATGATACTAATGGTGAAATTGCTCTTTGCATTCTTTCTGCTATCAATGTTGGTAAAATTAGGGATCTTGAGGATCTTGAAGTTCTTTGTGATCTTGCTGTTAGGTCTCTCGATGAACTTATTGATTTTCAAGGATACCCCGTCAAAGCAGCAGAAATCGCTACAAGGGCACGTCGTTCACTTGGGGTAGGTTTTATCGGTCTAGCACACTATCTTGCTAAGCATGGGGAGCATTATGATGATCCTGGTGCCTGGAAACTGATTCACGACCTTACTGAAGCATTCCAGTATTATCTTATTGATGCTACAGTAAATCTTGCCAAGGAAAAGGGTGCTTGCGAATACTCTAACAGAACCAAATATGGCAATGGTATTCTCCCAATTGATACTTATAAAAAGGATGTTGACGAAATTGTACCTAATGAACTAAACTATGATTGGGAATCACTACGGGAGCGTGTTAAAAAGTACGGAGTTCGGAACTCAACATTGTCCGCACAGATGCCATCGGAGAGCAGTTCCGTTGTGTCAAATGCAACCAATGGAATCGAACCACCTCGCGGATACCTGTCCATTAAAAAGTCGAAGAAGGGACCTCTCAAGCAAATTGTTCCTCAGTATCAAACTCTTAAGAATAATTATACGCTTCTGTGGGATATGCCTAGTAATCGCGGTTATATCAATGTTGTTGCTGTTATGCAAAAATTCTTCGATCAAGCGATTTCTGGAAACTGGTCATATAATCCAGAACATTATCCAGACAATGAAGTTCCTACTTCGGTAATGGCACAGGATCTACTGACTACATATAAGTACGGCTGGAAAACCAGTTACTATCAAAATACACACGATATGAAAAATGACGAGGTTGAAGAAACCCGACAATCTCTTGATAATTTAATTTCCAATATTCTAGAATCAGAGGAGGAAGATTGTGAGTCTTGTAAGATTTAAAACAGGTTTAGAAGAAAAGAAATCAGTCGAATCTATGACAGTTTTCAATTCTAACGAAGTAGATACTAAAAAACAACCAATGTTTTTTGGACAACCATTAGGAATTCAAAGATATGATTCTTACAAATATCCAATCTTCGACAAACTAACAACACAACAACTAGGATACTTCTGGAGACCCGAAGAGGTCTCCCTCCAAAAGGATAGGGGAGATTATCAATCTCTCCGTCCTGAGCAAAAGCACATCTTCACAAGCAATCTGAAGTATCAGGTTATGCTTGATTCCGTTCAGGGTCGTGGTCCTGGTATGGCGTTTGCTCCATACTGTTCCCTTCCCGAACTGGAAGCGTGTATGAAGGTATGGGAGTTTATGGAAATGATCCATAGTCGCTCATACACTTATATCATCAAAAACGTTTATTCAGATCCTTCTGAAGTATTTGATACGATTCTAAGAGATGATCGTATTCTAGAACGTGCTGTCAGTGTAACTGAATCGTATAATGACTTCATCAATAGTGCTCAACATTATGGTTCAACTAATGAATGGCTTCATGCATTAGAACAAGTACCATACGCACAAGAAGCAAGATATGAACTCAAAAGAAAACTGTTCAGAGCAATTGCAAACGTTAATATTCTTGAAGGTATTCGCTTTTATGTCAGTTTCGCTTGCAGTTTTGCATTTGGCGAACTCAAACTTATGGAAGGAAGTGCAAAAATCATCTCACTAATTGCTAGAGATGAAAATCAACATCTGGTCATCACTCAGAATATTCTAAACAAGTGGAAAGAGGGTGACGATCCTGAAATGGCACGTATAGCCAAAGAGGAGGAACACTGGTTCTACAAGACCTTTGAGAATGCTGTCAACCAGGAAAAACTTTGGGCAGAATATCTGTTCAAAGATGGTTCTATGATTGGTCTCAATGACAAACTGTTGCAGCAGTATGTAGAATGGATTGCTAATCGTAGAATGAAGGCAATTGGTCTTCGTCCACTTTATGATATTCCAGCAAAGAATAATCCCCTTCCATGGACAGAACATTGGATTTCCTCTAAGGGACTTCAAGTTGCTCCACAAGAAACGGAAGTTGAGTCCTATATCGTCGGAGGAATCAAACAAGATGTTACCAAAGATACTTTCTCAGGATTCCAATTATGATGAATGGTGCGAACAGGAAATCCTGAACGCATATAAAGATGCTGCAGAAGCAGATCTTTTTTTATTTGGTGATTATGATTACTCATATGTTTGGAAAGATTCAAAAAGTAATGATGTTTATTAAATGTGTAGGAGGGTCCGAATTCGGACCCTCTTTTTTATAAATACCTTTATAAAGATAAAAAAGCACATGGATAGACTTACATCAAACGAAATTTCTGATTTAATGGAGGCATATAGTGAAGTTTATGCCCCAAAGGAAGAAGTTGTAGAAGAGAATATTGAGCAACTTGATGAATATGCTGCTGGTGGAGTTCCTGGTTCTGGTGGTGCAGTGAGAATGTATTCCAGACCTGTTGCAAATACTGGTTCTTCATATCAATCTAGATTTGCTCGCCCAATGAATGCGGGAACTCCTCAAAGAACTGGTAGAGCAACTCCCGTTTCAAGACCACCAATTGGTGGACTTCCTTCTAATTACAGAGGACAAGAACTTCAAGCTGGTGCTAGAGCATCTGCTTCTCAAGTAGGAACTTCAAGACAAGGTTCTGCTGGTACTAGTGCTGCCCCATCAGCAGCTGCTCCTCGCCCTGCAACAAGACCTGCACCCGCTCCTGTAGCAAGACCTACTGCTGCAGTAGCACGACCCGCTGCTGCCCCAGTAAGACCTGCTACCACTGCAAAAACATCGCCAGTAGCAGCACCAACAAGCTCCACTACTACCGCAGCACCTTTAGAGAAAAAACCAAGCCTTGCTAGTGGATTAGCAGATCTTCGTAAAATGAGAATGGCATCACAAATGCGTCAAGCAGGTGCAAATGTAACTAGCACACAACTTGCAAGTTTTGATCCTTTTGATATTGTAAAGGGATATCTTCTTGACGAAGGTTATGCAGATACTGAAGAATCTGCACTTGTAATCATGGCAAATATGAGTGAAGAATGGAGACAGAGTATTCTTGATGAGTTTTGATAATTTTACTTTTAAATCAATGTGCAATAGAGGGTCTTCGGACCCTCTTTTTTTATAAATAAATTTATACAGAACTAAAAAAATAGTAAAAATGTCTAAACTTACAGCAACTGAAGTTCGTGGAATGATGGAAGCATATTCTCAAGTATATGCACCTTTACAAGAGGAACTGGATATTGAAGATCTTGGCATTCAAATGATTGAGAATGCTGCTTACATTCTTTTTTCTCAAGGATATAACGTAAATGACGTAATTTCATACTTTTCAGAAGCTTCTGAAGATACCATCGTAGAAGATTTTGTTAATTTTGCAGAAGAAAATCTAATTATTGAAAATGTTGTAGTTTCTGACGAGTATATCGAAGAGCAATTTGAACAACTTGATGAAGTTGCAGGACTTCTTGCTAGAGGTGCTGGTTTGGTTGCTAAGGGTTTAGGTGCTGTAGCACGTACCGCTGGTGCTGGACAAAAAGCAGCAAAAGCAACCCAAGTTGCTTCTAGAGCAAGAAATATACAGAATATAAGAAGTGCTAAAAATCTTGTTCCTGCAGGAAGAGCAAGAGTAACTACTAGTGGAGCGAAACCTGGATTCAAACTTCCTGGATCTGGTCCAAAAATTACAACTAGCGGTGGAAAAGCAGCAGGTCCAAATATGCTTCAAAAAGCTGCTGGTTGGGCAAAGACTAGTCTTGGAAAACTTCCTGGTGCCAAAGCAGCAGCGAATGTATTGAAATCACCTGCTGGTAAACTTGCATCTAAAGTTGGTGGAAAAGTTATTCCTGGTGTAGGTGCTGCTTTATATGGTGCAGATGCTGCAGATAGACTCAAAAAAGGTGATTGGGGTGGTGCAGCATTGAGTGGACTTGGTGCAGCAACTTCATTTGCTGGACCTGTTGCCGCTTTAGCTCCACTTGCTGTTCAAACAGCAACAGATGCTATGGGTCTTACTGGTGATAAGAGCAAGAAAGGTCCTTCAGCTAAAACTGCACCTGCGGGAGCACCAAAACCAAAAGGTGGTGCTGGAATGGTAAACGTTCAAGGAAAAGGACAAAGATATTATGCATCATCTGATAAAAAGTATTATAAGAACTATAATGATGCTCTAGCAGCAAGAAATTCGCGTCGTGGTGTAACAGCACCAACAGCAAAGGCAGCACCAGCACCTGCTGCTCCATCCACTCCTGCAGCATCTTCTGCAGCACCAGAAGTAAAAGCAACCAATGCTATTGCAGCTAAACCATCACAACCTGCTGTGAAACCCGCTGCAACTCCACAACTATCACCTGGTGGTAGAAGAAGTAATGCAGAACTTGAAGGTAAAACATTTTCTACAGGAAAAACTGCTGGTGGTACTACCTTTGAAAGAAGAACACCAACTTCTGCAGAGATGAAAGCAGCAAAAGCTGCTGGTGGTGGAGAAGCAGGAGTAAAAGCTGCTGTAGAAAGAAGCAGCAAACTAATGGGTGGTCCAGAAGGTCCTGGAAAGGTTGATACTGCAAACGTTCAAGCAAGTCTAAAAGACACTCAGGAAAGAGAAAAGAAAAAAGCACAGGCTGCTACAACCACTGCAAAACCAGTAGGGGAGTCATATGATGCTTTTGACATTGTTCTTGAGTATCTAATTAATAATGGACATGCTGAAACTGTAACTGAAGCTGCGTATATCATGACTGAAATGGATGCAGAAACAATTAGTGATATTGTTGAAGCAAAGTATGTCACTAAAAAGTGATCTAATTATAACATATTCTAAGCACCTCTTGACAGGGGTGCTTTTTTATTGCTAGAATCGCTTTGCTAGGGTTGAAGATAAATAATAGCTCTATAAGATTACTATATGAGTTATGAAAACCCTTGGAGATTCAATGGGGAAATTTTTGAGTCTTCTGATATTCAAGATAATTTTGGTTTTGTATATCATATTCATTGCAATAAAACTGGTCGTAGTTATATTGGTAGAAAATATTTCTGGTCATACCGCACACCAAAGGGCAAATCTAGAAGAGTTAAACAAGAGTCTGATTGGAAGCAATATTACGGATCTTGTCCAGAACTCAAAGAAGATGTAAAAAAATACGGAAAAGAGTTTTTCAATAGAGAAATATTAAGTCTTCATAACACAAAAGGTGAGTGTAACTATGAAGAAACAAAACAACTTTTCCTAAATAATGTATTGAAAGAGTCACTTGACGATGGAACGCCAGCGTATTACAATAGCAATATTCTAGGACGCTATATGCGAAAAGATTATGGTAAATTTGGAACAGACTCTTGAAAAAACACATGATTGGGCAGTTGACCGCATTCATATTCTCTGTGAAGAAAATATTGAGGATGCCCGTGCGATTCAATCTGAGTTTAGTGAATGGTTGAATCCTAATATCCTAGATCATGATATTTTCTCATTAGAGTTTATAGGAGAAGAGGATGACATTAGATCTTCATAACTTTTTTAAGTATTATGATGATAGTAATGCGAATCATGTAGCAGCAGTTCAATGGTTGGAAGATAATCTTCCTGCAGAGTTTCTTGATGATTCTGAGACTGACTGGATTGGTATCTACAGGACTAAACCACCAACTCCAGCAGTACTTGATGTTCCGTATTTCAATCAAGTAGATAACTACAGAGATGCACATAGAACTTGCAATAGTTCTTCATGTGCTATGTGTCTTGCTTTTCTAAAACCAGGAAGCATCAAAGGCGATGATGAATATGTCAAGAAAGTATTTGCTATTGGTGATACAACTGACCATGCAGTTCAAACAAAAGTTCTAGCAGGTTATGGTGTTAAATCACATTTTAGTTATAATTTAAGTTTTGCTGATATTGATAAAAGTCTTGATAGAGGAAAACCAGTTGTTATTGGTATTTTACATCGCGGTTCTCTATCTGCACCTACTGGTGGTCATATGTGTGTAGTAATTGGTAAGACGCCAGATGGAAAAGGATATTATGTCAATGACCCATACGGATCATTAAATGATAATTATACGGGTCCTGTAACTAACGGTAAGAAGACAATCTATACAAAGGCAGTTCTCAAGCATCGTTGGTGTCCAGGAGGAAATGATGGGTGGGGAAGGATCTTCGACTGAGTTCAAAAAGAAAATTATGGAAGAAGTGAGAAAACTCACAAATCAAGGGCGTCATAAAGAAGCAAACGAATTGTTTCAGATTTATTTTCCGAATATAGGAGGACAAAATGGCAAGAGTTGATCTGCACAATTTTTTTAAATTTTATGATGAAAAAAATCCAAATCATGTCAAAGCGATACAATGGTTAGAGGATAATTTACCAGTCAAATATCTTGAAGATACTGTTGATTGGGCAGAGATTTATCGTGGAAAAAAGACTAGTGCTGGATCGGTACCTGCTGCTCCAGCTGCTTCTGTTTCCGTATCTGGTGGTGATGATGTACCAATGATGGGCATCAAGTTGATCAAAGAGTTTGAGGGATGCCATCTAAAGGCATATCCTGATCCTCTTACAGGTGGTCTTCCAATCACAATTGGTTGGGGATCGACTCGTAAGAAAGATGGATCGCCATTCAAACTTGGTGATACTATTACTCAGCAAGAAGCAGATGATCTGCTAATCAGTCAGTGTAAGAATCAGTTTCTTCCCGCACTTCGTAAGATTCCACACTGGAATGAAATGTCTGACGGTAAAAGAGGTGCTTTACTTTCTTTTGCCTATAATCTTGGTGCTGGTTTTTATGGTGGTGACAATTTCAATACCATAACTAGAGTACTGAAGAATAAAGAATGGGACAAAGTTCCCGATGCGTTATATCTCTACAGAAATCCTGGTTCAAATGTAGAAGCAGGACTTGCTCGTAGAAGAAAGGCTGAAGGTGAATCTTGGAAAAAAGGTTAACTTCACATAAAGAAAAAAATGGAAACTAAAAAAGAAAAGTGTATGGGACAAGTTATTCGTGTTGCGATTTTGAGTTGGAGTGCCGCTTTACTTACTGCCAGTTATGCTGGTATGTTATCTAAAATGGATCCAACATTTATTGCAACTGTATTTACAGCATCTGCTGCTACTTTTGGTATTAATACCATGAAGAAGGGAGATGACAAGGACGAAGATGCCAAACCAAATTCCAATCCTTCAACCACAACAGTTGAACCAACTCCAGAGCCAGAACCTCCAGCAGAACTCGTTGCCGACAATTCAGCAACCTCGGCTTGCCCAAACTGCGATCCAGGGGATTCCCCAGACTACAGTAGAGCAGCTGCCCGCCCAGAGGTTTGAAATACCTGTAACAAGGGGTTTGGCACTTCCAGTATTTGAGGTGCCAAACCCTTCTGTAAAGTATCCTGTTATTAATGTACCTACACAGGAAGAATTTGATGCTGCAGTAAGAGCGGAAAGAGAAAAGCAATCTGAAGAACCAGAAAAAACAAGAGGACTTCCAGATCCTACCCCTACCCCTCAACTTTCTCAGATTGCTCAAACCTCCCCTACTCAACCGCCTATTGCAGAAATTCCAGCAAGTAAACCCACAACAACCTTTACAGTCGGTGGAGTCGATATTAATTTACCTGATCCTTCTCTTGTTGCTACGGCTGGTGCTGTAGCAGTTGTTACTACTGCATCTACTATGGTGGCAACAACTATACTAAATGCACTAAAAAATGCCGCAGAACCTATAATTAGGGAAGCGACTAAAAATAAATTTAAAATAAAAATAAAACAAGTTAAACCAGTTCTTCACTATGTTCTATCAGATGGTGGAAATGTTGATATTTTTGAGTACTCATCTGAAGGAACAAAACTAATTGGTCAGACTGACAATGTTGAGCAATATATACGAGATCAAGTGGAATCCAACGCACTTTATGAGATCGATAATAAAATTATCATTGATGATGTAATATCTAATAAATTTAGTAGAGAGGGTCAAAAAAGATTCAAACCTTTATTTGCTCCTGCTAAAAAAGTTGCGAAGAAACTTTCTGCTCGTTTATCAATCTAAAAATCTAACTGAGAAAGGATCCAAGAAATAATTGTAACTGGCAACCAAACAATTATATTGTAAATAGAATCCGCAAGAAGATTGTCAAATCTAGATGGTTTCTTTTGTTTCTTTTTTGTTTCTTCTTGATTATTAGATTGAACGGTTTGCATTTCTTTTTGCCTCCAATAAAGCAAAATCTTTTTTCTTCGTTCCACCATCATATTCCCAAGCATATCCTTCATCAATCATTATTTGATTGATAGATTTCTTCTTGTTCACTGCGGATACTTCTTTATCCCCAATAAAAAGATGTCCCAGTATTCTTCCGTATTTTTCGGTAGAATCTGGGAGTTCTGTTTTTACAATAATATCAGTCTGTCCTTCTAATCTCTTTTTGAGCCATTCTTTGACTTCTAATCCCAATGCTTTTTCTTTTGTATCGGTAGTACGACTTTCTGGTGTATCAACGCCAGCAAGGCGTATTCGCTTGCTAAGAGAAATATCGAAGCCAAGATCAATATCTGCATCGATTGTGTCTCCATCGACTATTTTATGTACTGAGCGAATACGGTAAATGTAGGGATCCTTGTCCATCAGAAAGGTAAACCGAACTTCTGTGTATTTAGTTTGGGAATAGGTAGTTTTTCAAAGGCTTTGGTGACCTGTTTCTCTACAACAGCACCAACAAACTCTTCTGGATTGTTGAGAATCTTTTGTGCTTTTTGATAAGTAACATAAGCACCATAACAAAGTGCTCCACTAATTGTCAGACTCGTCGCTGACAGAATGAGTGCTAGGTTTTTCATCTTGCATCTCCAAATATGAGAGTCTTAATATGTAGTAAATGACATATAATGTGAATATAAGTCCACATGATAAAATAATTGCAACTCCCCATGGAAAATTATTCATCTCACCATCCTTCTTCTTTGTGTATCCAAATTTTCAAATCTTTTATATATTTTCTTAATATTTGTGCTTGTTCTTCATGCCAATAATCACCAGTTTCCATCCACAATCTTGTGTGGTTATCTACGGCTTTGAGTATCTGATGGATGGGAGCATTCCAACACTCCCTCTTTGGAGTGTTCCATTCTCTTGGCATGGGATGGTTATTGATTGAATATTATTATACGCAAAATATTCTAATTGACATTCTCCAGGACTTACCTCAGAATATCCAACAATCATGAAGGCAATCAACTCAATCACTTTTTCTTACCACCATTTTTTGCTTTTTTAGCAGTAGCATTTCCACTATTCTGCTTTGCATTTGCGGATTTACCTTTCTTATTTTTTGGTTTGCCCATTTTTTATAGGTTGAGGTAACTTAGTATTTAGTGAACCTGTAGGATCAATAGTAACAATTTTTGGTGGTTGTATTATCACATCCGCACAAATACTTGAATATGGGCTATTTGGGTGAAAATCAATACCAGATTTTTTTGCTTCACCACACTTCAATAATCTTACTAGCTCAAAATCTAGTCTTGCTTTGTCTGCTTCAGTTTGCTGTCTTTTTATTTCTGTTCTTGCTCTCTCTTTACACAATTCAGTTAGTCCACCATCCAATGGAAAATTGAATCCTAAACTTATACCACCATTTCCAGTGTATGATTGATATGTTTCTGGGTCTTCGCTTCCATTTGTATTTCCCAAAAGAAATGGTGAAATACTCATTGTTGGACCTTGACAACTAACTCCACCACCATAGGTGTTCATAGCATAAGGACCTTGGAGAACTTGAACTGCTTGATTGGTTACATTTCCAGTTGCAGATGCAGAAGGTCCTGCTATGTTTGTATTTGATGGTGCTTGTTGTGCCATTGCTGGCAACATTATTGAGTAAAGACAGACACTGAGTTTGTAACAGAATTTGATTCCGTAGTTCGATCTATCCATGTTTCCTTTGCCACTCCAGGACCGAGATATGTTTCACTGAACTGGAATGGAGCACCATTGTTCATAATACTGTAGTTTGTTCCTTGTTGTGGAGACCCAGGAATATTGATATTAGTTCCAGTCACAGTGTATGATGTGCCAGTTGTGTATTCCACCTGGCGTATTGTTTCTACTATTTTTGTCTGAGTTTCTGTGGTCGCAGTAATCGTGCCCCTGGTAAAATTAGGCACAACACTTTCAGCATATGCAGGAGTACAAATGACTCCCGCTGCTAAAAGCAAAGCGGGAGTTATATATCTCATTTGAATACGCTTAGTTCAATAGATCTTTGACCTGTAGCAGTTGTACCAGCACCACCTGCGGTAACTGTTGGAACACCCGATGGAGATAGAGTTCCAGCGAGAGAACCTTTATCACCACCAACTTGAGTTACGCTATCACCATAAAGATTTGGTGAACCGATAACACCACCACTAACTGTTTGAGTAGTTACAGGGGTATCTGCAGCGTTGAAACTTTCGCTGAATGAGAATGCTTGACCAGAATTATTAATATCGTAAGTTCCAGAACCACCTACACCACCAAAGGATGTGGATTGAATGTTGGTTCCAGATGCGGAGTAAGAAGCACCAATTCTTGTAGATTGAACAGCAGCACCGTCAACTTTCAATTGAACAGAATCAGTAATTCTTGATGTAATTTCAGCGGCATTAACTGGAATTGCGAAGAATAACGAAAAGGCTAGTAAAAGTCTTTTCATTTTTCTTTTGATAAACACCTATCTTATTTATTACATTTCTTTATCTATTGACAAACCTAAATAAACCCTGTATTATGGAAATTCCCTATTTGGGAATTATATCATGAGTCCTTGACTGTGACACCTAGAGCCGTGGAAGGTGCCTCCCGAGAGGGTTGGTGTACCCCCCTTCTAAACGGATGCCGAGTTCAATTTATCTAAATGCTAAAAAACCTAACAAATGTAACCGTAGCTCTTTTAGGTGCGGTTGCAACATCAGCGGCAACACTGCCAGCACCGAGTATGGCAACATCTTCAGTACAACCACCATTTGCGATTGTTCCTGAAGGTCCTACTCAAGAGACAGAGACCAAAGAGGTTGTTCCCGAAAAACCTAAAGTGAAACGATTAATTTGTGAAGGATGTAATACTAATGAATCCCGAACACTGGATTTTCTTCAGAATCGTGGAATCACTGACAAAAACGCCCTAGCAACCATTATGGGCAATATCCGCCAAGAATCTACCTTCATTCCCAACATTTGCGAAGGTGGTTCTAGAACTTCCTATCCTAACTGTGGTGGAGGGTATGGTCTTATTCAATGGACTAATGCTCCTCGTTTTTATGGACTAGGAAAACATGCTGCTCGTATTGGTGCCAATCCTTCCTCACTTGATGCACAACTTGACTATATGTTGCATGAAGGTGATTGGAAGATGATTGAACCTTATATGAAGACTCCTGGTGGGTCTATTAATTATTATATGCGTCTTGCAAGTAAGTGGATCCGTTGGGGACATCATGGAGCAAGAACAGATTTTGCCTATGATTACTCAAAGCGATTAGTTTTGACTGAGGTTTGACATAATAAAATAAATGAAGGAGGGTCTGAGTACCCTCCTTTTTTATAAATATCTAAAAATATTTCTAAAATTAAACTGTTCGAAGAGATATAAGAATATGATTAATTTTGGAAAAAAGAAACCAGACATAAAACAATATGCAATTATAGGGATTGTATTATCCTCTATTATTGCAGTACTCTCACAATGCACAGGAGTTTCTGAAAATGGACTTTGGGATTTACTGGATGAAATTCAAAGAAAATATTTCCCACAAGGTATTCTTAATGAGTTTATACTTAAAGATCCTGAAAAATTGAATAGGAGGATAAAAAGAGACGTAGATCAAGCACTAGATGAAGCGATTCCAGAATATAATCGCATCATCGAAGAAGCGGATCAAAAATACAAACCAAAATATATTGAAGAAAAGAATGATGAAAGTGTATGTTATACTGATCAATGCAAATCACTTGCTCCTCCAATGAGAATTTGTTCTGCTTGGGTGGAAGATTGCAAATAAACTTGTCTATATAAACATATCTTATTTTTATTGGAGATTATTATGTCTGTATCACAAGAACTACTGAGTGCTGTTGAAGCTTGGAAAGTAGAAGATGAAAAATTTGCTGGTGGTAATAATGCCGCTGGTACTCGTGCCCGTAAGGCACTTCAGGAAATCGCCAAACTCGTCAAGGCACGTAGGACCGAGATCACTGAAGAGAAGAACGCCCGTAAGGAAGCAAAGGGTTGACAAGAGGGTTCTGATACCCTATACTAGTTTCACGGGTGGAGGAGGTCCAAACTTCTCATAAATCCCAACCCTCCCATGCCTCTCAACGATGCACAAACAGGGAGGTCCCTTTATGGGCAAGTAGCATAATGGATAATGCAGCATCCTTCTAAGATGTCGATTGGGGGTTCGAGTCCCTCCTTGCCTGTTGGTTTATATATAGATTAGAATTATTCATTCTAATTTATGTCTAAACCATATAAACTGATGACGGAAGAAGAGAAATCTGCTTTCAATCAGTATTGTATTCAAAGATGGCGTCAAAGAAAACTTGATGCTGTAGAATACAAAGGTGGAAAATGTGAAAGATGTGGATATGATAAGTATCCAGATGTTTTAGAATTCCATCACCTTGATCCACAGTCCAAAGAAGCATCTTGGAATGAGATGAGAAAATGGAATTGGAATAAAGTCTTGACAGAGATAGACAAATGTTCTATACTTTGTGCAAACTGTCATCGTGAAGTTCACGTAGAACTTCGCCAGGGGAATTAGCTCATTTGGTAGAGCACCGCCTTTGCACGGCGGGGGTGAGGGGTTCGAGTCCCCTATTCTCCACTTGACTTTTTGAGAAAAAAGTCTTATAAATAAAAACACTTAGGTCGAAAACAATGTCTTATCCAATGCCCACAAAACAGTTTAGTAATCTCGATTGCCGCTATTGGCATATTGAGGGTACTCCCCTGTTTGCGGATATGGAAAGACATATGTAAGATGTAATCCATAAAAGCAAAAAGACAGGGGAGAGAAACCAAAAGTTTCCTCCCCTTTTTTGTTGCCTGTGACAGTTTCCTAAGTGTCCACCAACCTCCCCCCAGAGATCAAACGGTGGTATTCTAATCAAGTGGTCGAGAGAGACCACACCGAACCTAGACAACTGAATATTTATCCATATTATGAATGGGTCTGTAACTCAATGGTAGAGTAACGGGCTTTTAACCTGGAAGTTGTGGGTTCGAGCCCCACCAGACCCATTTGGGAGAGTGGCTACTGTTGGCAATATGTGTGGCTGCGGTCTGTAAAACCGTTACATCGGAACCATCGGGGGTTCAATTCCCTCCTCTCCCACTTTATAAGTTTCTAACTTATAAATAATAGTGACACTTTTTTGTTTCCCTACTATGGTAAACTGTAAAACTTGTGGTGTAGAACTCACTGAAAATAACACCTTCAGAAGGAGTGGGCGAAAATCAAACTTCCCAGTTGGATATTATAGACATTGTAAAAAATGTTATAATGCCAACAGGTTGGGTAGAATGGTAGAAAACAAAAAGAAGCAAGTAGAATTTTTTGGTGGAAAATGTAAATTGTGTGGATATGATAAATGTCATAACGCACTTGAATTCCATCATTTAGACCCTACTATCAAGGAAGAAAGTCCATCTTCTTTGAGGCAAGTCACTGATGAACTTAGATGGAAAAGTGAATTGGAGAAGTGTATTCTTCTCTGTTCTAATTGTCATCGTGAAGTTCACGCTGGATTACATCCAGATTACTTGGCCCTATAGTGAAGTGGTCTATCACGCCTACCTGTCTAGTAGGAATCTGGGATTCGAATTCCCATAGGGTCGTTGAAGGTAAGGAAAGTAAAAGGAGCATGGGAGTCGGTGACACTTCTGAAACGCACGACACATACCGCACCTGCCTTCACGCATTTCTTAGAGTTTGCCAGTGTGTAGAGAAATGTTGTAGCAAGAACTGGAATTGGGGAGGGATTTCTAACCACCATCGGATGATGGCAGGATTCATAAGGCTACG
>JACCDT010205922.1_pt1 | contig 38891 bp, 73 predicted proteins | sample 7446291 | NCBI WGS metagenome assembly JACCDT01 (sample SAMN15323446, study PRJNA562643) | freshwater metagenome | isolation source: river surface water | place: USA:Blue River Watershed | collected 2017-08-17
GCATAACCATACTCATCCTTCTCAAAGTTGTTACGAACTTCTTCTTCAAGTTCATCAGCAAACTGGGATACTTTATAGTAATCATATCCACAATCTCCAAAGTGACCACCAGACATCAGTTTACCTCCTTACAATCATCAAAGTCAAACCATTCATACAGAGAGTTCATTGCACCTTCAACAACACAATCAATCACAGCATCTTCATGAGGATTCTCTACGTGTTTGTGAGCACGATTGTATCCATAACGGACACCTTCTTCTAACGCCATTTCAAGAACTTTACGAAAGTTGGGTTTCATACAATTACATCCTTGATTTCAGTGATAACTTCCCAGTGAGCATCAGACTTATCACCGAAGCGATTGCTGCCAGTGCGAGTACTGACCCAGAAGAAGTATTTGCGATTCTCAGCAGCAAGGAACAACTCACTGCCAGTATCCTGCTCTACAATACAGACAGGATTGCCTTCCATACTGTTAGCTAGACGGTTCTTCGCTTTGCTGCTTTTGGGTTTTACGACTACTTTTCTCATTTTGAATCTCTTGTTTCAGTTTGCGAATACTAGTAATAAAGTAAGCAAAGTCACGGGTTTCGGTGATAGGTTTGATTTCTCCACACACACCACACTTAGACTCATAAACGGAGGAGCATCCTACAGAATACACTCCATACTTCTTCCCGCAATCAAAACAAGTATTGTACGCAGTCTCAAGTTTCTTGAGTAGTGCCTTCTTCTCTTTGAGGTTCATAGTAGAGTTCTACTCCGTATTTGTTTTTGAGGTTGTCTGTGAGGTAATCATACAGCATCTGGGCAAACCCGTAGTGGGGTCTTGTGCCAGTTTCAATACTGGTTGAGGTTGCCACCGTCCACATAATATCCAGTGCTTTCTTATCTGGGAATGATTTATTTTTCATAATACTCATTCCTATTTCCAGAGATCAATTTTACTTCTGCCCACTGATTTGGATAAACAAGTAGACAAACATCTCTCAAGGGATTTTTGTTTGTATTGATGCAAATTGTAATATATTCTTCATTTACAAATTTAACAAAACCAGAAAATTCTTTATACTGAACTTCCAATCCTTCATAAAAAGAGTCAATTTTCATGTAAAAAATTCTCCAATTAGATTACCAACACCAACTAACTGCACTATATCTTTTTCCTTTTTTTGCTTCAGTCACACCATGTGGAAAAAGAAACAGAGAAGGAAACATAATAATATCACCTTTTCCTAGAGGTACAATATAATTATCCCAAAAAAATAAGTCAGCTCCCTCATAATCATCATTGAGATTAATGATAACACTCAAAACAGGAATACCTTTGTCATTTCCATCAAATAAACTATGAATATGATCATGATGTTGTCTCATCATTTGTCCAGGAGAATATCTATTAAAACGTACTGAACAAAACTTGTGCATGATGCCCATAGTTCTTTCAGAATTATAATGGTATTTTTTATTGTATAGGAGACCTGCTTTTGTTATGTAAGGTGTCAAAAGGTTTTGATATTCAGGAATAGTAAATTGAATATCTAATTCCATATTTTGTTCTGAACCAAATGATTTAGATTCAGAATTATTATACCAAACGTGAGAACTCCATTCTCTCTTCTCTACTTGATCGACAATATAATCACAAAGGTTAGAAGGTACAATCCCACGTTCAACATGAATTAAATCTTTTAGTTGTGTGTTGGGATTGTTCATTTTACGAATCTAAAAAATTTACACAAAAGCGGAAATCAATGGATTTTGCTTTAACTGCATTGCACTATATGGAGTAGTATCTTCAATTTTTACACACTTACCAACGGTCTTACTATTGATTGGTGCAAAGTATTCTTTTGTTTTGGTGTTGTAGAATCCCCATATACTGCGAGCAGTCCCACCATTATTGTAACTAAAGATCCTATGATTATGAATCCAGATTGCAATAACGTTGCGTTTGAATGAAACTTGTTCATATGAATAGCCTTTAGGTGCAGTATGTGGAAATTCAATAACCATGATCAGGTGGTGAAGGTGTCAACAATACGGGATTCTTCTTCATCTACAAGAGCAAACTTATGAGCATTGACTACTCTTTCCATGATGCGATTATCAAATTTACTGTTGTACTCTTCACGCCAATCAAGCAGAAGATCATGGACCTCATTATCATTCTCCCCAATTACGCTAATTACGCCACCATATTCGGAAGAAGGAAAAGGAACCCAATAGTCAACCAGATAAAGATACTTCATTGTTAGTTGTAAATTACTCTTTGATTTTAGATGAATGTGTGAGATTTGTCAACTGACGTTTGAGTTCAATCTCAATTTGAATCAGATGAGAATAAAAGAATTGTTGATACTCATTACCTTCAAGTAATGAAGTCAAATTATCAATTTGTTGTAGGGCAAGAATGAATTTGGTTTGCTCATTCATTGGGCTTTCTATCATAATGATTCTTGGCAGCAGTCATCACAATATCAGTGACTGCATAACCAAATGCAAACCAGGCGGCACCAATAGTTAGAAAGGTAAACATTAGACAAACTCCTGAATGTAATAATCTACAGAAATATCCAACTCTGCTGCTTTTTGTTCGTACAACAGTTGGGTATAGTTTTTTGCTTCTTCCCACTTTTGATGGGAATCAATTTCGGTGTCGGCGTGTTTCATAAAATCAGAAAACGCCAGAATAAATTGAGAAATGTCTTCGTCGTTCATTTTTGGTTGTAAGGGCAATCGGGATGATTTGTGTAATGAGCACAGGCATCATATGCCTTGAACAATTCACGATCACGGTGAATCAGAAATGCGTTCCACATCAGAACAAATGCAAAACAACAAAGACCAGTGGCAATATATTTGGTTTTCATCAGCAAGCACCTGCCATAGGATTCACTTTGACTGCTTCAGTATTGAAACCAGTCACTTCATAACCAAGTCCGATACGCTCTTCACACTCACGCACAAAGTCACGCTTGGTGATACACTTGGTGCTCATGGTATCAACACCTTGAAACTTCAGCACCTTGTAGAGAAACTGAGTGCTGCCAGCGATGGGGAAGTAATCCACAACCATCGTGCCAGTGGTGGAGGTCAGTTGCATGGGGTGTCTCCCGATTACCTTTGTATTATAGGTCAGAAGGACGGCACCACATCGTACCGTAGACCAGTTTCCGATCTGTCCATTTGCTCAAACACGGTGTAAAGTTTATTATACAGTGCAGAAGCACTTCCGTATTCTCTTGCAATACGATTTTCCTCACGGAGATCTAATTGTTGCAGTGCAGATAAAATTATACCAATTTCTTGCACGTTTAGAGATAAAATTGTTTCAGTCATTTGATCAGTCCCAAGATACATTTTCGACAAGAAAACCAGGCATTACGTAAGTCCACCCAGTTCCACCAGGTTTATAATCCCACTTATATTCAAACTTATTGTGACTATCCCAAGTTAAATATCCTTTCTCTTTATCAAAACGTCCTTTGATCGTCAGACTATGCTTATTAGAAAAAATATTACGGGTGCGAAGTGCTCCACCCTTTTCACGGGTTTCAATCACCACACAAACATCAGGATAGGTTTGAATACCATACTCAAGAATACAATTCGTTTCATATCGAAAAGGTCGATATTCTTTCTTTTCTGTTTGTGCAAACGTAGGAGTCGCAAACAGAAGTGCAGCAGCAAGAAGAAGTTTTTTCATCCAATAACCCTCCAACAAACAGTAGCGTTTCCTTTTTTAGTAGATTGAATATGTGCAAATGCAGAATAACTCAAATCCAGATCTGCATGAGAATAAGGACCGCGATCATTCACTCTAACAATTACTTGTTTACCATTGTCCTGGTTTGTAACCCTAATTTTACTTCCCATAGGAAGGTAAGGGTGAGCAGCAGTCCAACGGTAAGCATTAAATCGTTCTCCATTTGCAGTAGTTTGTCCGTGAAATCCATCACCCACCCCATAGAAGGTGGCAATCCCACAAGTCAGTCCAGCAATCAAAGTTTCAATCATTTTCAATCAAAGCGATTCAATTTGTACCAAAATTCTGTTGATATCTTCTGGTGTACAATTTCCAATAACATCGGATGTTATTGGGGTACTGTAGCACACTTCCCATTGATTTGACTTCTTTTTTAAGACTGCAACTTCAAAAAGACCATTTTCCCATCCATAAGATCCAGGACGACGAATTACTGAAATTCCATATCCGTTATCAAAATAATGATGTGCCTTTAGACCATTTGGTGTAGATCCAAACATCTCAAATCCAGATACTGGACTTGGAAGAAGTTCAAAATCAAGGTCATCAAAAGTCATTTTTCAATTTCAAAAACAGTATCTTGAATAATTTCTTGAGGCAAATAGATAAAACCGTTTTCAGTGTTGAGAGACAAGAATTTTGAATCAGTAACAGTGTTCATAAATTCATACAATTTATTATATTCTTCCTCACTATAAGGAGTGGGTTTTGTTTCAAACTTACCGTATTTTGTGTGTACAATGATTTTCATAGTGTTTTTTGTCAATAAGTGTATTATAGCAGATTCATAAAGGTTTCAAGTGACATGTGTGCCACTTCCGAATCTGGTTCTTCGGTATAAAGTGGATTTTGTTCCCTAATACGTTCAATTGACTTAGAGTAATACTCTTGATCACGTTCACATCCAACGTACTTGCGGTCACAGCGGTCTGCAGCAATTGCCGTGGATCCCGATCCCATAAAGATGTCCAGAACCGTGTCTCCTGGGTCTGTGTAGGCACGAATCAACCGCTCCAGCACCTCCAGGTTTTTGGTGGTGGGGTGCCATCCGCAGAAGTCTTTTGAAGTAGTATGGTTGTTCTTCTCCCAAATGCAAGTTGGGATGGTTCCTTTCTCATAAGGTTGCCCAGTCCGAAGGTTCTTTGATACTTTTCGCTCAACTCTTACGTCATCGTCATTAAAAAGGAACTCTTTTCCCTTTGACCAACACCAAGCATACTCATGTTTACGTGCAAAATTATTCTTTGCACGTCCTCCCCAGTTATAAGACCAGATAATTTCGTTCTGGGGCGTCAGACGGGCATCAGCACTGGTCTGCAACTTGTATTTGAGGAAAGTTTCGGTTTTCAGGGTTCCCCATACAATTAGCATACGATTGGGTTTGAGAACCCTGATGCACTCTTGAGTCCAGTCTGCACACCACACCAGATACTCATCTTCACTCTTCCATTGGGAATCCCAACCTTTCCCACCATCAAATCCAATGAAATAAGGTGGATCGGTCAGAACCAGATCAACACTATCATTTTCCAAAGTCTTCAGGTATTCAAGACAATCTTGGTTTACAATCATAGAAGTTTAATCATCAAATTGATTTTATCAGAAATAAAGAGGAGAGTCAATGACTCTCCTCGAAGTTAATCAAGCATTTGCAGGTCTTTCAAATCTTTTATTGATTTTTACTGCAACCTTGTATGTTTCATCACCAATTCCATTGGTTTTGATGTTATTATTGGAACAATAAATCTTATACTTGTCCAAAATGTTCCAAAAGATATATCTTGGAGCATTTGCATCAATAAATCCCTTACACAAGGTTGTTTGATTTTCAAGCGAAGGAAGGTGATAAATGAGATACTTTAAGAATTCTTCCTTTCTACCATTTTCAAGAACTTCATCTACAAATTCAGAGACAAGACACAAAGCACGAAGCATTGGTCCAGTAACATAATCAACTTGACGGATATGATTTCTGAACATCTTTTTCCAGAGATCATATCCTGCTCTGATTTTATCAAGACTATCGTGATAGTCTGAAGTTACCATAATAAAAAATTGGTTGAAAGAACGCAATTCAACTGCATCTACTTCTTCACTACCAAATCCATCAGAGGTAAGGTTCAGAGTTTTCATCACAGTTTCAACCCATTTTGAAACAGGATCATTAAAAACTACACCAGAACGAATTTCATCAATTTTACTTAATTTCTTTCTTTGTGTATTAAGTGAATGAAATATTTTAGATTCAATCGCTTCACATTCTTCTAATGATGATTCTTCGTTGTGCTCATATACCATCGCAGGCATAGACACTCCAGACTCTTCAGACTGTGATAGAAAATGCATCACAGATTTATGTTGCCCATCAATAAGCCAATCTCCAGCATTTGCTCCAAGAGATTCGGGGCGTCTAGCAACTACAGCAGGAATAAGAAGAGTTTGATCTAATTTCTTGTATTTCTTGAGTGCAGACTTACTAATAAGTCTTTGATACAACTTAGAAACCTTAAGATTTGAAGTATTGCTTATTTCTTCATATTTAAGTTTTTTTCCAGTAAATCCAGGTTCAATGCAATTTTGCAATTCGAACTTTTTAACGATTTGATCGACTGTGTTATAAGACATTTTAATTTCTAAAATAGTGTGTTTGTTTGTCGCTCGTTGTGCGACTCAAAAAATATACTACATTTTTGGATAAAAGTCAAGTCAAACTCCTTTCAATACAAGACGTTCAGAAATACACATAGAAAGTTCGGCAAGAACCATATCATCCACATCACCAAGTTTATCGCTAATTGCCTCTGGAATCAACTGAACCATCAAATCAAAGAACTCGTGATGATCACTGATATATTCGGCAACATCCTGAGAGAGTGCATCAGACAGTTTGATGATAGTATTGGTGGAGAGTGCCATGATTAGAGAGAATTGAGAATGTGACGACGGATAGAATATGCTTCAAACTCAGAAGCAAATGAACAAATAGTTTGATCGTTGTCACGCCAGTAGAGATACCAACGACCTAGAAACTGACGAACACCAATTGGACTTCTTGTTCTCTGAGAGTGTGTCATTTGAATTGAAGTTTATACTTGTCAATCAGCAAGTCACGGACAAGTTCACGGTCAATACTATCACCACAGAACTCTTGCCCCTTGATTTGAAGGATTTGAATCAGGTCTTGAGTTGCCTTGCGAACAACAGTCAAAGTAGCACCCATCGGATAGATGCCATCGGGACCGTAGAAGGAAAGAACGTAATCGTAGAATTCGGTCATGATCAGTTACCTTCAGCGATTTGGTTGAGAACGTTGCGGGCAAACTTCATAAAATCATAGGCAGTCACACCGCCTTTATGATTATCAACGGCATAACCATCAAGGACATCAGATTGATTGTAAGTATTCACAATCAGCAGGCAGGCATCATACAGTGCCGCCTGGTGTTCCTCTTTGGAACGAAACTGAATGGCGTTGTAGGAGGGGAGAGTCACGGGCGTCGTTCCCTTGATTACCTTGTAATTATACTGCCTCCATCAGGCGATTCGGGAAGTAGTATGCCACTTCCTGAACTGGACCACACCCCCTGTCTTTCAGGTACTCCAGATATAGTGTCTCTTCCTGTTCCCGTGCCTCTATTTCGTGTGGTTGATACCAATACTCATAATTTTCAACAGGTTCTTTACAATAACACATTTTTCCGTAACGGACTCGCAGCGAACCGACCACCCACTGCCGAAGATGGGTCAGTTCGTGCAAAAGAGTTTTTATATACGTTTCCTCATCCATATGAGTATCCAGTTCAATTAGGAACTCACGGGGACGATAAGAACTTCCCACATAATCACAATAACCATAAACCTCCTCACGTTTCAGACCACGATGCAGAATCTCCACATCAATCTTATGGCGTGGTAGAAACTTATTCAAAAACCAAGTGGCAACGTCTTCACAGAGGCGTTTAGAATAACCGTATCCAGAATACGTGACGTAAGACATTGACCCCAGTGCAAAAACCAAATAAACGAAGAAATGAAGATCAGTTTGTCAGTCTTGGTCATCTTTATTAGAATGAAGACAATAGTTGAAAAATACTGAGAAACAACATAAAATTACCCACCAAAAAATAAAAGTCATCATTAGCAAGCAAACGTCAAACCACCAATAGATGCACCAAGTGCTGTTGCCCAACCATAGTTATTTGGATAATTACTAGCAGCGGCACGACCAATTGCACCACCTAGAACAGATCCAAGAATAGTTCTAGCAGGGTTGCAATTAGGATTTGTTGCTCTACCATAATATCCACCACCATTACCATAATATTGGTTAGTTGGTCTATAACCTTGATTCACGTTATTGCAGGGAACATTGTATGTTTGAACACTTACACCACCAGGAACATAATTACCGTACTGATCATATCCACCAGGTTGATATACTTCCTGATTCTGAGTACATACAGCAAATTGATTAACTTGCTGTGCCTGAATAGATGTGGGAACAGAAGCAAATGTCAGAGGAATAAGGAGAAAAAGTTTTTTCATTGTTCAACGCATATAAAGATAACTACCAGCCCAATCAGCATTCTCAAGCAACCATTCACGATCAGAAATCAGACGGAGATCAAAACGAACACCTTTAGCAGGAGACTTCCAACTGGCAGACTTATACACTTCACCAGTCTTCTTATCAACAAAAGCATGTACCGAACGCGAACCATTCGCACTCATAATGATCTTGTGATATTTACGACCAGTTTCAGGGTAGAACTCATAACCACAAATACCCTTGCGAAGGTCTTGGATGCAAGCGATGTGATAGTCAGAACCTTCACCCTTCTCAATAGCACGTTTGTGCATTTTGATGCTGTACTCAATGAAGTTCTGACGAAGTGCCTCACAAAGGGCGTAGGTGTGCCCCAGAACGGCAGTAGCGATGTCCTTCCGTGCCTCAGCAGCGGCGGCATAGTCAGCGAAGGTCGTGGTGGTCATGGGTGGTTCCCTTTGTCTATGAAACTATTATAGGGCACGCTAGGGCACCCTGAGAGGTCAGTATGCCAGTTCCCGATCTGGCACCCAGTAGTCATCATCATACAGGTATCCCATCCAATCTGCAGGTTCAGAACCATAGATTTCAATTTCCCGCAGTTCTTCAATCAGTTCAGACAAGTCCACAGTGAATCTCCCAGTAACTTATCCATCATAACAAAAAACCCCCTTGGGGTCAAGAGGGAATTAGATGTGTTTTCTCCAAATAAATTGTTTGTTCGGAGATTGTTCTTGGGGAGAAGCATCAGCACCACTGATAAAATGCATTGTTTCCCAAGTAAAAACACTAACAACTGCAGAAATTGCAGCAACAATAATATAGTTTTTCATAACGATCAGTGAGAATGGCAAGTTTTATCTGTGTGACAATGAGGAGTATGGGAACTGAAATGTAATTGTCCGTGATAAATTCCAAATCCAATGATTGAAAGAAATGCTGGAACGAAAACAGCAATAGCATAAGGAGTCAAATTGTCCTTAATTTTAGCGATAGACTTCATATTTCTCAATAAAGAGTTTTCGCATTTATTTATTCATTTGCAGAGTAGGCACAGGCATACCACCTTCGGTAGGCACATAAATGGTCACATTACCATTCTTGCTACCATCTTCAAGACCAGTGATGTACAGATACTGAAGATACTCACGGTTATCTTTCAGACTATCACCGATGATTTGGTTTGCCTTAGCAACACCAGTAGCACGGATGATTTCAGCATCGGCAAGTTGTTGAGCACTATCTTTCTTTGCTTGTGCCTCCAGAACTGCCACCTGGCGAGTGTACTCTGCCTTTTGGAGTTCTGCCTTACCAGCAAGAGATTGTTGCCACACATTATACTGGGGGCCACCGATAAAGATGAGACCACCAACCACAATCACACCAACTGCTACAAGAGCAACACCAGCATCAATAAATCCGTTTTGGTTTTTCATAATTTACCTCAAATAAAGTTCAGGGAATAATCCAATCGTAACCATCGGGTTCTACAACACTCTCATACCCATCATATTCATCAATACGATAAGGACCAGAGACTTCGGCAATAGCAAGTTTAGCATACGAACCATTTGCTTTGTCACCCAGTTCTTCTACAACTTGAACAAGGATGGGGTCGTGACGGCAAACATCACGATCATACCAAGTTTGTTCGGAATGCTTTTTGTTGAAAGCAATACGTTCTTCAGGTGGAACCAACCAAACATTGAATCCCCACGAAGAATTTTCAATCCAAACTTGTTGACCTTTGATTTCCCAGTAACGCTCACACGCTTCACGGGACAGACTAAACCCACCGTAGCAGGCATTATATACTACTTTAGTCATAATCAAAGTTTGAAAGGTGAAACAATAATGCGGGGTTCAACATAAACAGGACGGGTTTTGCCACTGCCAGAAGGATCAGAACACAATACCCAAGTTCCTTCTGCACTATCAGGAGAGAACAGACCATTAGGATCTGCCTGAGGGAGAGTTGTCCCACTCATTTCATATTTTTCTGGATTGGTGTATTGAGTAGCAGCAGGAAGACCATAACCAATAGAGTTGCACAGAAACACAGGACGACCAGTAGTTTCGGGAACAGTATAAGTATAAGTCACCAGACCATCCTGGTCACGCATTTCGATAATCTGCTTCAGCAACTTACGTTCACGGAAGTTTTTGATGGCAGGCATACCAGTTTGAGCAGTTGCCTCTTGAAGAATTCGTTCTTGCTGAGAACGTTGAGTATCATCAGAACTATCTTCAATGCAACCAGTCAAAGAAAGACCAAGAGTAGCAAGAATAGCAGCAGAAATAACAGTTTTCATTGAGGGAGATTAGAGATAAAGGATTGAAGGTCAGAAGGCATTGCATCAGCAGGAACTTCAACAGCACGATGCCGAATAATGTCTGCAAGTGCTTTTTTATGTTCGGGCGATGCTTTCAGGTATTCAAACTGCATATTCTGCAGTTCTTGAACAGCACCAGTTCGGAAGGACTTTGATTGCTCAAAGGTGCTCCTGCGAACATTCTCAAACTTAGGAGCAAAGAATGACGTAAAGATCAGTTCGTGGTAAGCAATACCCCAAGTCAGGGCACCCAATCCAACGACACCACCGACAATAGCAAGAATAGGTTTCATTTAGAAGATACGTTGGTTTTGAAGATAGCGTTAGCAAGGAAGATGATAGCAAAGTTCTGCCAGAAGGTCAAGGATACACCAAACCAAGACAGAATGAGACCAAGCAACCACGCCTCAAAGAAGAGACCAGCAACAGCAAGGACAATTACACCAAAAGCAAGAGTAAGGATTTTCATAATACCTCAGAGATTTTCAACTTCATAGAGGAGGACTTCAACTTCTTCCTCAGATAGATGCCCAAGAACATCATCAGTGATAGGAGTATCATAGCAGATATTCCAATCATCTTCAGTTCCTTTGATGACTGCTACCTCATACAGTCCTTCATCAGCACCATATGAACCGCCAAATCCAAAAGGACTTGTAAAACGGACAACACTTACACCATATCCATTATCAAAGAATTGACGGGCAGCAATACCACGATCAGGATAGTTAGTGTGAGGTTGGAAATCAAGATCAGAGAAGTTCATAGTTCAAACAGCAAGAGCAGCAGAGGGAATTTCAACGACTTCGGGCAGCATATTGTCATCAAGCTGGTAGCACACCCATTCACCACCACGAAAAACATATGCAAACTCTTCGCTGTTTTCAGGCAGAAGATACTCACACAGGTCAGCATCAAGGCGAGGAGGGAAATCTTCACCACGATAGGAGTAATAATTGGGACCGTAAGAACCATCACCACTATTATCCCAGCGATCATCAGTCCAACAGCAGGACATGCCACCACCATCAATCAGTTCGGCAGCAAGTTCTTTACTATTGTAGTGCGTCTTCAGAATGCGACCCAGCCATTCGGGATAACCGTCCCAGTGGTGGTAGGCAGAGAGCACAGAACCGTCAGCGAGTTCAAGACCGATGCGAGAGCGGGTTGCCATTGCAGAAAAAGTAGAGGATCTAATGCAGGTTTTGCGGAGCGGTTTCCCCTCCACTCATCTAATATACAACAAAAAAGGGGGCGTGGAATCCCCCTTGTGCCAGTTTTCTAACTGTCCTCAATCCTCATAAATTCTACACTCTGGTGCATCAGGATGAGTATCACAATATAGTTCTAGTGGAGTAGGATCGTGAGAATCTTCTGGATGATTTTCTTTATATGTCTTAAGTGCTTCTAATTCTTCTTCAGTATGTCTCCTTGCCTGTGGAGATGTTTGTGGATTATCTAAAATTTCTTCATCTTTTTGAATATGTTGATCGATGTTATCCATTGTTTTGTATCGAGTTGATTGTATTTATTTTATCGTGGAGTGCAATCACCTTTACCTTCCAAAGATCTTACCATCAATTCTGCAAATTTTTCCATTTTTTGTGCAGAAACAGTTTGTGGGGAATATGTAATTGCATCTTTGAGTGCAATAAGTTCATCCCACTCTTCTGTTGAGAGAACTTCAGTGCCAGTTTTTGCGAGTGTCATAAGTTTCTTGCGTTGTGACTCAATGTTAGCATTTCATCATATAACTATCTAGAAACTTTATAATCTCTTCGGGATTGTGTCACATTACTTCACAAATTTATCAAGTGCCTCAAGGTCATCTTTGAGTTCTTTTTCTTTTTTCTGGTCGTGATAATAACTCCAGAGAGCATTATGCACTTCCATCAGATGATCAACCCAAAAACCTCCAGGATAGATTCCTAGAGCATCTTGAAGACCGCGATGACTAGTGCCTTCTGATTCTGCCTTACACATAATGTAGCAGATTGCCTGAACCATGTCAAGTTTATCCTCTTCGGAAAGCATGAAATACTTTCCTACTGCTCGTTGTTTTCCTTCTTCAAGATCCTTCTGAAGTTGTTTGCAAGCATCAGAATCCCACCATTCTTGAAGTGCTTTACCAAGTTCATTAGGTTTAGTCATCATTCTCCAAACATAGTACCAAAGAATCCAGAATCTCCTGATTTACGATTTTCCAGTTTATCAAGAATAGAATCAGTAGTTTGCAGTGTCTCAATACGGGAAATCATATCAGCAATTACACTACAAACCATCGGTCGTTCTTGACGAGCAGCATATGCTAGTGCATTACGCAATGCTGCTTCTGCTTCTTTCAAACTGGTTTCTACACTTTCAGATAGAGCCATTTTTTAATCTTTCCTCACATTTAGAATAAAAGGTTCCATTCACGTAACAGGATTTACCTGGTTGATAATATTTTACTACAGGTGGTTGATGGTTTTGATATTCTACCACATTTTTTACGTGACAGAATATATTATAACCACAAACAATGGTTTCAATCATGCTTTGCGGAGAAGATATGATCCATCACCTTGATCTACCCATTCTACTTGATCACCTTCTTTCAGATCTGCTGCTTCTAATAGATCATCAGGGAAAGTTACAAAATATTCTTCCAATCCAGTTTCTGCATTTGTTGTTTCGTCAACAGGAAGAACCCACTTTTTCACTTTATCTTCTTTGACTCCCCTAAACCAGAAACCATCAGCAGTCATTTCCCAACCATCAGCAACAATTTCTTGATAAGTTGCAGGTTGTCCTTTATATGTCCACTGTGAAGACTCCTTACCAAGAGGAGTCTGAACACTACTTACGGTTGAACCCTTGTGTTCTTCAGGGTAGTATTGTTCTTCCCAAGCATCCCATTTTTTTACTTCATTTTCATCTGCAACAGGTCTCTCACCATTTAGAAGTGCAAGAAGACCGTAGGCACGACTGGCGTGATCTTTATAAGAATGATAATCTTCACGAACCGCCTCACGAATCGCAGAATAGATTTCGTGTGGTGATGCTTCACTAGTGCTCAGGGCATCGTGAACCCATTCCTGAAGTTTTTCAAGAGAATATTTTTTATAATCAAAGTCAGAGTTCATCAATTTTGCTTTGAATTGCTTGTTGTACTATAACCTGAATTTCCTTAGAAGTCAACCCATTGAGCCACTTCCAATTTGGGTCTTCTGGATCCCAGTCCATCGTAAAAGACCCATCTTCATTTTGTGAGATTTTTAGAGAATCTTCCATTATCGTATAAAGTAAATTTCAATAAGTTTAGCAAATTCAATTACTGCAAAGAAAGTACGGAGTGTCATCATATCCCACATTTTTACTCTATAAAAGTATGGAAATGATATGATATTACCAAAAAATCTACAATAGATTCCTAATTCAACATTAGAAAAAAGAATAACAGCATACCCAAATAAAAAGAAAATATTTCCAATAATTCTTAGAATACTCAAAAATGGATATTTTGGGTGAATCAATCTATCAGTGTTTATCATCAATCTTTAGGTTTTGGTTTATTGCAATCGTTACAATAATAAGAATATCCATCACGGAAATACTTTACAACTTGAAAGTTTTCTTTCAGTGACTTTTCAATTCCACATTTATCACAAATCCTTGTCTTTTTTGAGAGACTTTCGGATTCGTTTGAGTTCTTTGAGTTCCATTTTAATATTTTTGTAAGCAGTGTCAGCATCTAGTTTTCCTCCCATTTCAAGAGCAACAATGATTTCAACTCTTGTGCCAAAGTGTGTAATTGCTTTTTCAAAGTTATTAAGTTCATACATCGTAATCGATTCTGCAACGTTCCGCAAGAATATCTATGCGTGAATCTAAAGAATTTTCAAGACGATAAAGTTCATTTGTTGTCTCAATATTTTCTTCTTCAAGTCTTTTAACATCTAAAAGAAGTGCTTGATACTTTTCTTCTAGTTCTAGAATTTTATCATAAAAATCAACATGCTGTTCCGTGATTGGTTTTTTTGTATTAGAAAAAAACCATCTGATAAACTTAATCATTTTTTGTTCATCCTCATTATTTCACTTTGGACCCAGAGCATATCATCTTGAAGTCTTTGGATTCTTTCATCGAATGATTTTATCCATTCAATAATCATATAATTTTCTCCAGTTTCATCATTTTTTACAGTGTAATAATAATCAGATGAATCTTCTTTTTCATAAGGATACAAAATTTGCTCCAAGTGTGAAGCAAACTGCCAAAGTAATATTCTAATTTTTCTCAAAAGTATCCCCATCACAAAACACCAACAGATTTTAGATATCTGCGATATGCCATAAATCTACCATTACTAGGTTGTCCAGGAACATCTAGTTGATGGCAGATTTCACAATATTGTAAGTATTCATACCATGGCGTAGTTGGATCTAATACATGGTATGGATAATTTTTATTTGTAGTAGATTTGTCCATTTTCTTCGAAGGTTTCTATTGTAATCCATCCAGTAATAATATATTTTGTATTACTAATTGGTGGAGCTCCTTGATGAACATATGTCCATGTAGAAGGAAAGATAAGAAGTTTACCAGTTTCTGGTTTTATTTTTGTACCATCAATAAACTCAGTATGCCCCCCAACATGAACATCATTCAAATACCAAATAAAAGATAAGAGTCTTTCTTTATTTTTATTGGATAGTGAATCATGATGCCATTTATAATATTCACCTGGTTTTGTTTTTTGCATCATGTATCCAGTATCTCCAACTTCACCAAAAGAGTCAAAAAAACAAAAAGATTTTCTGTATTTTTCTCGATACTCTTCAAATTTTTCTTTTATATTTTTTAGGAGATACTGATCTTCATAATTCCATATTGGATTTCCAGATATTTGTAGATCCGTAGATCTTTTTATATCCAAATTTAACCCAGATAAAACTCTACCAACATCTTTTTTAGGATCTGATTCGAATTTTAGAATACAATTCTTACAAAAATTTGAGTCTAAAGAATTCTTATATTCATAAATCAAATCCTTGAATTGATAATTTTCCATGTACTAGAGTAGTTTTTCAGAGTTTTCCGCCTACTGTACCTTCATGAACTTTTTCGGGTTGAGGCCAACCTTCCTGCCGTCCTTTAAGATAAAAACGGGTTGCTGCGACACATTGCTCTTCAGTGAGAGATGTGACCAGTCCCTTTCCTTCAAGATCGATCGAATACCAGAGTCCATACTTTTTTTGCTCCACATAAAAGCAATCGTCAATTAGTTTCTTTTCGCTCATTTACTTGCTTTACGGTTTCGTGAAGTTGCTTTAGTGCCTCAATCGTTTCTGGAGTCTCTTCCCACTCCCAAGAATTTTCATTCTTATCAATAAAAGTTCGCGTCGTCATAGAGTAATCCACCTCTTGTTTTCTAGAGTCCAGTTAGTAACTTCTGCAATGCGTTCCCGAACAGATTTTCCAGGAACCCATCCAAGTTGCTTCATTTTATCACCATCCAGAGCATAACGCAAGTCATGTCCAGGGCGTGAAGAATGAAAGTCTACAAGTTCATAATTCAATTCTCTTCCTTGGGCTTCGGCAATGATTTGTGCCAGTTCCAAGTTGTTGAGTTCTTCCGAACCAACAATGTTAAACTTAGGGCATTTAGCGTTACCCCAAGTAGGTTCAAACTTACCCTCATAATTCAGCAAGAAAAGAATAGCAGAAGACACATCTTCGGCGTGAATGTAATGTCGTGACCCAGGAATAGTTCGCGTAGAATCACTATGAATTGTTACAGTCTCACCATCACGAATCCTACGAATACACATAGGAATATATTTTTCAGGATGCTGACGCTCTCCAAATACATTCATCGTGTGAGTGACATACACAGGAAGACCATAGGTATTCTCATACGCTACGGAAAGTTCCTCACCACCTGCCTTAGATGCACTATAAGGATTGGTAGAATTGTAGCGATCATTCTCTTTATACTTGATACCATCAGGAGCAGGTCCAAACACTTCATCAGTGCTGAAATATACAAATCGCTCCAAATTATCTTGAGTACGGGCAAACTCAAGAATGTTGCAAGTCCCAACTACATTGTCGAGAACAAACTCCATAGGATATTCAATACTTCGATCAACATGAGACCCAGCAGCAAGGTGTAGAACATGGTCAACCTTTCCGATTTCAGAACGTACTAAAGGATTTAGTTCTGCTTTGAGGTCATGATGAACAACCTTCACACGCTTACGAACTTCTGGATCAAAAGAAAGCATCAGATCGTGAAGTCGATTGAGATTCCCACTATAATCAAGACGATCAAGAGTAATGATATTCCAATCAGTAGTTTTTAGAATTTGACCAATGAGGTGATGGGCAATGAATCCAGCACCACCAGTGATGAGAACATTTTTCATTTCAGATGTTTATACAGTTCAATAAAATTTGCATGACCTTTGTACAGTATACCAGCAATTCCAATTAAGTCAAGTAAAAGCAAGAATGCTAAGAGTAGGCATACTTTTGTAGTTTCATTCATTCTTATAAATTGTTTCTTTTAAGAATTCATAAGTGGTAGGAAGAGTTTGGATATATGATTCAACATTTTCAAAGTGTTTATCTAACAAGATTGTATTTTTTTCATATTCTTTTATTTTAGTTTGAAGAGATGGATTATTTTCGGATAATTTTTGTAGTGTCCTTTTCCATCGTGTTTGCAGAGGATTATATCCCATTCCAGCAAGAATATAATTCCATCCATCATTATCTGGTCCAAAATACCCATCGGTTCCCAAAATATGCATCTGAGACTCAATATAATTGTAAAATGTCTTAGAATTTAAAGATCTTGGTTTTCCATCAGTTTCAGTTTTACTCCTGTATGAAATTTCTTCAGTAACATACTTCCAATATGGAGTATCATTGCGATGAGATAATGCATAATGTGCAGAAACAAAGTTTTTGAACATATCAAGTTCTATTTCTGCAGAATAATTGAAAGTGTCAATATCAAATCTATTGACATTCATTTTCCTGGAATCTAATAAATCTACAAGTCTAATTACATTATTATGTGTTGATACTAATCCAGTAGATTCTAAAGGTTCAACAAATCCATATGCAAGCCCAATTCCTATTACATTTTTGACCCAGGCATTCTTTCTTCTTCCGTGACGAATATTAATTTTTCTATATTCAACGGAATCAACATCTACTAAAGGATTTATAGATTTTATGTAATTTTTGAAATGACTTTCTGCTTCAACAGAATCGGAGAACTTGCTAGAGTAAACATAACCCAACCCAATCCGATTCCATAGTGGAATGTACCAAATCCATCCAGAGTCTATCGCAGTACAATTAGTAACGTTTAGTAACTGTTCTTCTTTATTGAAGTATGGAATAGATGTTGCAATGGCTTTATCATTTAGGAGATAGTCATTATAAGAAATAAACTCAGATTCCATTTGACCTTCTAGAATAGAAGAACGAAATCCAGTACAATCAATGAAAAGGTCTGCAAAATATTTTTTTCCAGACTTTCCAACTACATTTACCAAATTACCATTACTGTCCTTTTCATATGAAATAATATCATCTTGATGATATTCAAGACCTAAAGGAAGGCAAAACTTATTTTTTAGATATTGACCAAACAATTCAGCATCAAAATGATATGCAACATCATCTTCAAAATTGAAATTTGAAATTTTTTTATCTTCGTTTTTCGAGCATCGGTTATATTTTGCTAGAAAAGTATTTCCAGAAAAAATTTCAGCAAACTTGTCGGGACCCCAAGATTCATTGAATCTATCAAGTTCAGCCCAAGTCATTGGTCCTGCTGGAGTACTATTTTGATTTCCACCAAATGGATATTCAAAAACAGTACCTTTTTCCCTAAAATCAGTGAATCTAATTGAGTTTTTATAAGTTGCATTACATTCTTTCATCCAATCTTCATCTTTTAGTTGAAGATAATGAGTCAAGAATATATTGATATCAGCAATCGTCGATTCCCCTACACCTATTTTACTAATAGCATTAGATTCAATCAAAGTAACACTAATATTATGGTGTTTCAAACACTTGAGTATAGCTGCTGATGTCATCCATCCAGATGATCCACCACCAATAATAGTGATACTATTGATTTTCATACTTATAAGATGTTGTATATTCTTTTTTCTTCAGATTATACTTACTAATATGTTTTTTCATATGGTCTTCAGACTGAAAATAACAAGTTCGCTTTTCTTTTACATCTTTATGAACCAATTTCCAAGGAAATTGGTCATATGGAAACTCTTCGGGAACTTCTTTACCGTTTTTTTTGCTGGCCATAATAAAAAATTATCATCGATGGTATTATACACGGATTCCTGCCGTATGGCAAGACTTGGTTGGTTTTCAATTCAAATCTAAACAATCCGATAGATAAGATCTTTCCAACTCCTCAAAATGTTCATTGTCGTCCACAACAAACCATTGACTATAGTTTAGATCCAAATATTCCCAAACAATTGATCCATCTACTTCAGTTCTCTTATAATCTTTTCCATCTCTTCCCGTTACATAGTTTCCAAAGAATGGTTTGCAAATAATCATTTTTTGATTATTTTGCTCATTTACACCCTCATCATATTCTTTTACTTTTTGCAAAAGTGTTTCAAATCTTTTTTGAACTTCTAGCAATTCAAGTTTTAGTTGATCGATTGTATTTTCCATAGTTTTATTTACTTAGAATTAATAGTTTCGGATGGATCTCATCCAACCAGTAGCAATATATTTCGTTTCAGATTTGGGAGGAATTCCTCTATGTACATATGTCCAAGTTGCTGGAAAAAATATCAATTTTCCAGTTTCTGGTTTTATTTTTATGCCATTAAAAAATTCTGTCTCTCCATCATAATTTATATCATTAAGATACCATATGTAGGTTATGGTCCTAATACCAAAATCTAATACATAATTTGATTTATGTAAAGCTAAACTAAGATCACAATCAGTATGCCAATTGTAATATTCTCCAGGTTTTGTTCTTTGTACCTGATATCCAGAATCTACTGTTGATGTTTCATAATAATAAAATTTACAAAACTCGGAAAAAAGAGAATTGATGGAATTGAGATGATCTAGATATTTGTTATACCCTTCCTGCAAACTGTTGTAAAAAATTATATCTTCCTTTTTCCACTCAGAAAATCCAGATATTCCAAGGTCAGTAGATTTTTTAATAGAATCTTTTACTTCGCTATCATCAACAACTCCAGGAATTTTTCTTGGATCTTTTTCAAATTTATCAATTACGTGTTGACAAAAAGTTTTCGTCAACGAATTGGGATATTCCCAAATCAATGGATCCGAAAAGTTCATATATACAATAAAAGTGATCTTTATTCAGCAATAGGTGGTACGATACTATCGTCTTTAGTTACTACTAACAAAGATCTCAACAAATCTATATTGAGACCTAAATCAGTAAGTTTTTTATATAAACTATCTAATTCTGAATTTGTAGAATTAGATTCTACCTGAGAAGGATCACTTTGTAAAGAGTCTTTGAACAAATCATAATCAATACCAAGAGACTTAATTCTATCAATAACTGGTGCGTAAGTTGTAGAATTTACATTTTCAGTGCTATCTACTGATGGACTTGTTTGTTCTGCTACTTGAACATCTTGATTTTCATCTTCATCGTCTATCACAAAAGTCCACCTACCAAGATCTTCACTATATTGCGGTTTGTACTTAACATCTGGTGATGGGAGAACTTCTGGAAAAATATTGGAAACTGGATAATCACCTTCAGTATACTGAACTTCTATTTCCCATTCATCAGTTTCTGAGTGATAAACCAAGTCTGGAATATGATCTATGGGTGGTTTTTTTCTTGTTGCCTTTTCTGGAGGATTTTTAGGATCAAAATGTTGGAATTCCACTATTTTTTCTGTACCATACCAAGTCCCTCTTTGATCTTCATAAACTTCCCATTTATTAGTATTTTCATTAAAAATCTGAACCTCACCATCCTTTACCAATGGTGGTGGAGTTCGTGTACCATTTGCTGGTACAATAAAAACTCCAGGTTCTAAAGGAGATTCAAAAGCTTCACTAAACCCAACATAATTTTTATATTCTGGATGATAATTATAAATGTATACTGTTTCCATATTTACCTCAGAATTTGATGAAATATCTTAGTGCAATATTTCTTGGTCTTGCTTCAGTGCCACCATCAGCAGCAATATTGTGAGTATGGTCATTACTCACGTTACCTGTGTTGAATCCATGAAAGTGGTTGTTATTGATTCCACCAGTAGTTTGGTTTGTTCTACGGTTAGATGTTCTTCCACTGTCAACTGTCCAGCTTTGTGGAGTGAAAGATGTTAAAAATTCAAATCCGTAACTAGGTGTATAGTTATGTGAGTGGTCATTACTTACGTTACCTGTGTTTCCACCATGAAAGTGGTTAGAATTAATACCACCCATGTTGTGTCCATGAGATACGTTTTGAGAACCCTGAAAAGTACCAAAACCTCTACCAGAGTCTACACCACGACCATTATCAAATCCACGAATAAATTCACCTCTCAAATCAGGTACATTGAAAGTTGTTGATCCATCACCAACACCAAACACTGTACCAATAGCAGAAAATAAATCTGCATATGTAGTTCTACTATAAGCTCCCCCATCGGCAGGTAAAAACCCCAATGGAGTCGTAGTAAAACAGCAAGTAATAATTGTACCTGCTGGACAAACGTTAGTTATAGTTGAAGTAGCATTACTGAAAGTAATACCATCATTTGTTAATATTGCTGGCATTTAATATAAATCATTATAACTCCTATGAATTATATAGTTATATTATCCAGAAGAAGTCAATAAGGAAGAGACTTGAGACCGTTCAAAACTTCTTGAAATCGTTCTGCACGACTTTTATGATGTTCTACATTTTCTTCAAGAACACTGACAATATCATCCAGAATAACATCTAGAGATGCATCAGTGTTGAAGTATTGTTGGATTGCTTCGGCAAGATAACGCCGCCGAGTCCATTCCATACTATAGGGTTTGTAGTTCATGATAAAAGGTTTATATGAGAGTATTATAGGATATTTTGAATCGTCCGTCAATCCTTATTTTTTCTATCGTATTGATGATACTTGCACCACCCATCAAGAGAAATCTTACCCTTTACAGCAGTGCATCCGTGAGGTGGTCTAAACATATTACAGTTAGAGCACTTCTCATTGCCCTTTGGTTTGTTCTGATAGTGAGCAGTTGCTTTGGATGCTTTTTCTTCTTCAAAAAGAAATTCTTGAAAGGATTTCATCAGTCTCTTTGCCTCCAATCGGTTTCATCATCATCTCTTTTGAACCAGTCAACAATCTCATCTATACTGTCAAAACCACTTTTACCAAATCTTTCATGCCCCAATCCACCAATATCTAGTTGATTGAGAAAGTCATCCATACTTCCTTCAACCATGTCTGGATTCTCTGCTTTTCTTCTTGCTTGGCGAAGAATCGTACCTGCAGTACGATTTGCTTTTGCAAGTTTCTCTGCCCAAATCATATCTTCTAGACTGACTTCTTCATGAAGTGCAATCTTATTACAAATTCCTTCAAGACGAAGACGATATTGTGTAGAGAGCATGTGCAGTCTCCATATAGGGTTATTTAGCATTTGATTCTAACTCTTTCTGCAGTTCTTTTGCAAGTTTATATGCCCGTCTCCACATCAAATACTTCACAATCGGATTTGCTGGATTATGAAGTATCCACCATTTGGTTTTTTCGTATTGAACTCTGGCAAGTTGAGTCAGCATATAAAATGCCCGTGCTATTGATTGGTCTGTGATAATCAAGTAAGCAATGCAAAAGAAAATAATGAACCAAACATAAAAGGTATTCATTTTCTTATTGTTTTAAGATATTCTAACACATTATCACGAACTTCCATAAGTTCGTGATAACATTTTTGTTCATGTGCTGCTTGTCTCAATTCATGATCTGGTTTATGAACCGATTCAATAAACAAGTCTAAACCATGATTCCATTTTATTTCTGAAGATTCGTTCATAAGTAATACATACAAATCTATACTATTTACTAAAGAATTTTTCTACAGAATTTACTTTATTTTTTGAGTTCTTAGAGTTCTTAATCTCTTTTTGTATGTAATTTCTGGCAGATTTGTAATTATTAGCAGTATGAACTTGTTGTCCGTTGTGAATGATTACAAACTTTTTACCGAACGGCACTGCTGCCCACATTCCATCTTTAGTCACATAACCATTAGGATCTCCTGGAGTAGGATTCAGGAGACCCTCGTTTTGAATATTCATCCGAAAATACCAGTTACACTCACAACCTTAGCAGTAGGATTTCGGGCGAGAGCAGTACGCTTAGCGTCATCATAATTTTTTGCTTCTACGATCTCATCAAAGACCTTACCAGCAACGTAGAGTTGAACTTTGCAACGCATCAGTGGATTCCTCCGTGAACAATAGTATTATAAGACATTTATAAAAAAGTCAAGCATTAGATGTGACAGTTTTCAAACTGTCTGCCCTTTTCCTTTTGGCGTCTTCAATTGAAATGTCAAATTCATCAACACACGTTTCAGTAAAGTCTACCAGACATTTTCCAGAATCAAAAATTTCTTTGATATAAAGGCAGGTTTGCCACCCACCTTGATTACCCCCATTTCTTTTCAGTTTCCACCCACCTTTCCAATTTTTCTTTGATTTGTCGGGGTTTAGATACCCACAACCGTCCTGCCACTCAAAATCCAAGTTTTCGTATTTTAGTTGCTCTTTGACGAACAAACGCACATTGTAGTCATCACCAATTCGATTGTGAATAACAATTACGTCCATCATTTGATCAAGACCAAATTCTCTAAAGCTTTCTTCCCTTTTGTCAACCAAGGTCTTGATAATTCCATTACCAATATGACTCGTTTCATCCAAAGGACAACGACACTGAACGTAACTACAGGTTTGTATATTACCCTTGGTGAATTTTTTTAGAAGCGTTTTGATGTTAAGACCGACTTTATCCTTGTGTCCATCTGCCATAAAAACATCACCAGGAATGTGAGTTCCACCGACAGACTTACAAATGATTTTCTCCCAAGTATCAGGAGTAATAATCCCTTCCCTAGCACCATAATGCCAGACAAGGGATTTCAGACCTTCAATATCAAAGTTCATCGCTTCACCACCGAAATGGCAGGTTGACCCTGATTGAACACGGTGTCCACCACCGCCTGCACCTTCTTAGCGGTGCTGATGCCCACAGAAGAGTACACAGGGATGCAGACCAGTCCAAAGGACTTGGTGTAGTCTCCAAGGGCACCAGGGGCGATCCTGCCGCTCCTGAGACCCTCTGCGTCGTCCTTATGCAGGCGAATGACCCTACCGATGGTCTGGGAGATACCGATGTAGTCCATGGACCGCATAAACAGCACTGCCTCCAGACCAGACACGTTGATACCTTCGCTCAGAATGCTGTGGTGCAGAACCACAAACTTCTTAGAGTCATCCTTACCCCAAGCACTCAGGGTATCAAAGAACACCTCACGGTTGACCTTCCGACCATCGATGATAGCACCAGTCTTGGAAGTGATATACATCCAAGAGAAACCACGCTCCTCCAGTTGCTTGCAGAAATCAGTCTGAGAAACCAGAGAAACAATCTGTTTGGTTGCCTTAGAACAAATCAGAACCTTAGAAACCTCCTGAGCATCAATCGTCGAAATCAGATTCTCACAGTCAACGTCAGCAACAATCTGACCCTTAGAGAGCATCTCAAACTGCTGCACCACAACCTTAGGAGGCACGATGAAACCACCCTCCACAAGTTCAGGAGCAGGAACATTGCAGATCACTTGACCATACACTGCACCATCATTCATCCCAGGTTTGGAAATAGTAACAGAATGCTTAGGAGTAGCAGTGAAGAAATAGCAGCGGTCAGCAGTAGCAGCGAAGTGCTCCGTAGCAGGGAAAAAGTGACGTTGAACACTGTTATGTGCCTCATCGAAGTAGATAGTATCAACCTGAATATCTGCCTGCTGCAGACGCTGCAGAGAGTTGTAGGTGGTGAAAATCAGTTGATGCTTATAAGCACGACGGCACCAGTTATGAATCTCAGAAGGTTTGGTCGTACTTTGGTGATTAGTCTCACCACTATGAACGTGCAGAACAGCAACGTTAGTGATAAACTCAAGAAACTCAGAAGACAGTTGCTCAGCAAGCAGAATGCGGGGAGCAACCACTACAATAGTCTTAGGAGCATCAGATTGAAACTCACGCAGAGCATCAAAGATAGCAACGTTGGTCTTGCCGCCGCCAGTAGGGATGATAATCTGACCCTTACGATACTGCAGCAGGGCATCCAGAGCACGTTGCTGGTGAGGTCGGAGTTGAATCACAGGTCTCATCGCGTATGAAACTATTATAGCAGAAAACCGCCCCTGGTGCGACGCAGTGGACGGTTCTCAAAGTGTCCTTGAAAGAGCTTATATTCTCATCTTCAACCCAGACAAAGGTAGTCTAGGGGTATTTGAGGATTATGTCAAGTTATGCTGTCGTTCCTATACCAACCCATCCAGAAGCAATGTAAAGTTCAAGTCTATTAGTGGTAGTATTAAAGATTACTGCTCCTGTTTCTGCACCTATAGAGTTTCTTTGTGTTGTTGTTAGATTTGGGAAAACTAAAGCACTTCCAGTAATAGCAGATAAGTCTGGTGCATTTGAGAAATTGATAGCACCTGCAGTTAGAGTTCCTGATGCTGATATATCTCCACAAGTTACAGTACCAGATCCAATGTTCAGAGAAGTTCCAGATATTGTTGTTCCACTAATAGCACCACCGCTGATTGTTCCAGAAGATACTGCAGTAATAGAAGAACCAGAAATAGCACCACTTGCGGTTACAATTCCACTTACATTAATATTTCTTCCAGTAAAATCACCTTGTGTTATAATCTTACCAGTACTATCAATACCAACTCCACCACCAGATGAATCTGGATTTGTACCAACTTGTAAAGGATATGTTGATGATGTTGTTCTAATTCTGAGATCTGAAATAGAAGCAATTCCAGTTACAACACGATTTGATGCTGTTAGAATTCCAGGAGTGTTGATATTACCAAGAGCTGAAATAGCGTTTCCAAAGAAAGCAGATTGTGTGATGGTTGAAGTACCAACAACATGAAGGGTATTTGTTGGGCTGGATTGGTTTATTCCCAACTTACCATCATAAGTCAAGGTCATTATCTTAGATAATGTTTGACCGTAAATCCAGTTGAAGTTTCCAGTTCCAATGCCTATAGAACCATTGTGAATATAATTGTTGATACTACCAGTATCATAGTTGATAATATCAACGGATTTTTCTGTACTATCGGGGAAGGATCCATTAGTATTTCCAAATCTAATTTCACCATTACTTCCAATACCAGAAGTACTTCTACCAAAGATAATTCTAGAAGGGAAAGATCCATCACTGACCATTACAATAGAAGTAATTCCAGACCTTCTAATAGTAATATCACCACTTACATTTGTTGTACCAATAGATATTGGTTGACTATTTGGTAAAAATAGCTTACTATAGATTGTAGAAACACCAACATATTGAGATTTTGCATCAATATTATTAACAATAACATTAGATGATGATGTTATTCCAATTGCGGTACTAGCAATACCAACTAAATTTCCAACAAAACTAGTTTGTGCCGTTATAATACCAGATACACTAATATTTGAAGGAAGTCTAGAATTATTGAGTGTTCCTGTAGAAATATTGGAAGCATTGATTCCAGTAATACCTGATCCAGATCCAGAGAAAGTTGCTGCCGTAACAATTCCAGTCGCTAGAATATTACCTCTAGAGTTTATACCTACACCACCAGTAAATCCAGCGAGACTAGTTCCTCCCGATCCACCAACTTGGAAATCAAATCTTGGATCATTTGTACTTACCCCAACATATCCTTGAGCATATATGCTGGTAAATCCTAGACCAACATCAACGTCTAACCACTGAGATGTCGGTAGATTCAACAGTCTTCCACCATCACCATAATAAGTAACTACTCCAGAAACTGCAGTTATAATTCCAGAAGAAATACTAGTTATTCCAATATTAATATTCTTAAGATTTGAAGTTCCAGTAACAGTTATATTAGTTGTAAATACACTCGAACACGTAACTAAACCAACTACTTTTGCAGTACCTCTAACGTCCAAAGTCTCAGTTGGAATTGAGGTTCCAATACCAACCAATCCATTAGAATTTACAATTAGATTATCATCATCAACCTGGACACCATTTCTAATACTAAATGACTTTCTTATACTTGCCATTGTATGACCGATTTATAAGTATTTATTTTAGATGATTCTCATAATATAGAAGAGTGCATAATATGGTGGTAGATTCGCATTAGTTGCACTAGATCCTTCAGTACTAACATTCATTACGTGAGTATGTGATCCATTTCCTTGAGCATTGTGTGCGTGGGCACCCGCACCACCTGTTCCCTGGTCAGTTCTACGGTTTGATGTTCTTCCAGGGTCAACAGTCCAGCTTTGTGGAGTAAAGCTGGTCAAGAATTGGAATCCATAACTTGGTTGATAATTATGAGCATGATCTCCAACACCATCAATAACGTGAGAGTGGAATCCAGCAGCATCTGTACTAACAGTATGAGTATGAGTTACTAAGTTTGCATCTTTAGTTCCACCAGCTCTTGTAGTTCCTCCAGTGACAGTTGTTCCACTGTTTGCTGCAGAACCAATTAAGAATCTATCAGTAAGGTTTGGTATAGCAAAAGTGGTAGCAGCTCCTACTTGATCTGTGACTCCAGCAACGTAAGCGGTTCCACCATAAGTATTTGAAAGTACAGAGTGTAATTGTCTGTAAGTATAAGTATTCAATGCCTGACCATTACATACTGCCCAACCTGATGGGAAGTTTGTAACTGTTCCAGACCATATAACAATTCCACCAATAGGAGTGATGTTAGGAACATCGAGATATCCTGCAGTAATGATACCAGTAACATTTAGGTTTTGATCAGTGTAAATGCTCTCTGTGGATCTTAGTTCTCCATAAACTTTTGTTCCATTGGCGAAGTCTTTATTATAGTTTAATGAAAGAACATTGCCGCTATCCTTTACAAGTGCTCTAGATAATCCACTATTACCTCTTGATACTTGATCTTTATTACCAAGAATAAAATCAAATCCACCATTGACTAAATTATTTGATGTGAAAATATTTGACGAAGATGTAATAATTCCTGTAGAAGTAATTTTTTGATCAACAGTTATTGATCCAGCAAAAGTTGCACTTCCTTTTGAAATTATATTTGTTCCAGTATTATTCAATCTGATTACAGAATTATTTCCAAAAGTTACATTACCTTTTGTTCTAATATCTTTATTGAAAGTTACTGGTCCATCAAATTGTGATAGAACTGTTCCAGAATCACCACCCTCAACTAGAAGTTTTTCTTTGATCGTTACTTCATCAAATACAGCACTCAATCCAGATTCTTGTTGTCCAGTAATTGTTGGTGTTGGAATATCAAATGAAATTGTTTCACCACTTGAAGCGGAAGTTTTTGTATTTCCACTGAATACATCACCACTATTGTTCATTCCTGTATAAACTACAGAACCACCTGATCTTTCTTGTGCTTGTGAGAGGAAAGATTCTGCATCAGAAAGAGTTCTGACCTGAACCTGTGGAAGACTAGTTGAATAGTTTCCTGGTCCATAACCAAGATATTCAAATGTATGACCAGATGCACGTACAATAGAAGGTCTTCTAAATTCTACTGCAACAGGTTCAATTTTTCTAATAAGTGAAAATTGTTGATGACTCTCTTGACGTGTTCCAAGAACTCCACGAAGAACGTTGATAGTTGTGTCATTATTAGTGCTAGAGATTCTCATAATCTCGTTATCAACTTGGATATAATCTCCAAGTTCAAATCTCTTAGAAGTTCCTATACCTGCTGGGCAAGAAATTGTTAGAGTTGTTTCAGTTGTTATTGCAGTTTCTAGTCTTAGATTTTCTCTTCCGTACAGATAAATTCCTCTTGTACCAAGATTTTCTCCACTTTGATCTGAAATAGCATTATTTCCAGATAATCCATGTTTTAATACATAACCACCAGAAGAAACTGATTTATTAGTTACGGCAGTAAATCTATAATAATCTAGTTTCTCTTGGACAATAAAATCTCCAAGATTATTATTGCTACTATCAATAATTCTAAACTGATTACCCTCGATCAAACCGTGAGCAATATTTTGAGATGCTGTTCCGCAACTAAATGTTGTTATTCCAGTTACAGCATCATATGAAGTGCCCTTAACACCTACAGATTGACCTACAATGAATGCATAATGATTGGTTGTAATTAGAGGATCTCCAGAGGTTCTTCCAACTGCAATTGAAGTTTTTGATGGAATTGAAGTAATTCTGTGATAACAATCTGAAGTTGTTCCTGCACCTGTAAATTGAACTACATCACCAATGCTTGTTGAAATACCTGCTGTTGTAATGACAAAAGTTGCTCCAGTTCCATTTCCAATTCTGGATGTATCAAAATATAGAGTACCTGAAGAGTAACCAGAACCACCAGAAACAATACTTACTGTAGTGACCTTACCAGCGGCGACAGTTACGTTTGCTGTAACACCATTCCATTGAGTTAGAATAGAATTGCTGAAAAGTTTTACGTTATAGTAAGTTCCATTAGAATATCCAGAACCACCACTTCCTCCAATAGTACCAGTTACTACTCCACCAAGAGTATGATTTCTGGAGAAAGTAACCGTAGAAACACCTGATATATTAGTAGCAGAAGATATATCTAATCCAATACCAAATGCCTTATTAAACTTATCAACGGTTTCTCTAGTAAGACTTTTCTTTCTATCATTGGTTACAACTTCTCCAAGTGGAGAACGTTTTGCAAAAGTCTTAGCTGATGGTGGATTATAATCTAAATTATCTCTATCTAGTTGTGGATAAAGATCTACTGGAGATTGTGAATATTCGAGAGTTGTAAATGTATCTGTAATTGCATTACTTGCATTCAAAACATAGAAATGATATATTCCGTCTTGTATTCCCTCAATATATTCCGAAATAATTTCATTTCTATAAATGTATAGATTGGATTGTAGATTATTTCTTGTAAAATAAGGTATACTAGATAATGTTCTGTTATTAATATTATTTGCAAAAGATCCAGTTACATGACCAGTTCCAAATATATCAGTTGTTGAATATGTGAAAGTTAATTCATCTGGAACTGAGGCAACAGTAAATTGACCATTATAACCTTGATCTGGTTCTGCAGTAGTGTTTACACTATCATAAACATTATTTACAATGACAATATCTCCGACTTTTAGATCGTGAGGTAATTCTGAAATAACTGTTACAACATTTGCTGCAGCAGAACATGTAGTGATGAATCTTGGATTTCTATTAAAATCATAATCATCTGAAGTAATAATGGATCTAGTAAAATCTGCTGTACTTCTTGCTCTTGTTGAAGATGATTCTTGAATAATAAATCCACCTTCTGGATTCTTTGAGTTTGCTGCTTCTTTTGGAATAACAACTCTTAGTTTATAAAGTTTCTCATCAATACTTCTTTCATCTGCTATTCTCTTTATAAATGAAAGGTCAGTCGTCTCTCCAAAAACTGCAACACCATTTGTTTGCAATGCTGTATAAATTTCATTACTTGGATCGACATATACGTACCAATTATTATTAGTAGAATCCCATTGAATAGGTGATCCAGGATCACCAGATTCTTTGTCAGAAACCCTACTCCATACTTTCAGTTGAGATCCTTTATAAACCGTAATTTCTTGTCCAAGTAAAGCATTACTGACAGAAGATGCAAGTTTGAATTGTGTAGAATTTACCTTTATTACATAATATAATGTATGTGCTTGAATATTTTCTGGAAGATCTCCAATATCACTAGATAAAAGGACACTTTCTCCCGTTTCTAATGAATGTGCGATTGAAGTTGTGAATACGTTACTTGTTGGTTCTCCAGAAATAGAATATACTTTACTTCCAGAAATGGAAGTTCCATGCATGTAAATCTTTGCAGAATAATCAACACCAGAGAGATCAATATAAAGTTCATCATCAGTTTTTGCACCAATTCTATATCCTTGTGTTAGGGATGATGGTAAAGATGAAGTTTCAGATGTGTATCCGTAAAGATAAAGATGTGAGGTAATTCCAACAGATGTAGTTAGACCAACATCAATTGATAACCATTGAATATCTTCTTCTGTAGATTCTAAAGCTCTAGGAGAAATAATAGAAGTAACATACGCAGTATTATCTTTATCAAATGCAAATTTTCTAAATCCTGAAGAGTTTAGTGAAATTTGACCAAAGTTTGAGTTTGAGTTAGTAATCGAATAGTCACCGCCAGATTCTGCATCAAAGTGCTTGTTGAATCCGATAGCAAAAACCGAAACTACCTGAATAAATGCATCATCGGAAATTTTTACGTGACTTGTTTCCCATCCTGGTCTATAGATTGCATCAGGATCTAAGTGATAAATTAGTGATGGAGAAGTCTGAGATGCTCCTGCAGGAAGTGCTGATCCATATGCAATTTCAATATCTACACCATTATAAGTTCTAGAAACAGGATCATACTTTACAAATGCACGGTCGTCTTTTTGTAGAGAAACTCCAGTAAACTGGGCAACGACCATTGATTTGAATCCAGATGCTTTGGATCCATTTGCATACATCCCGTTCATGCCCCAAACTGAACGTAATGAACAGTTGAAGATGTATGGAGATGCACCTGTAACAGTATCAGTTTCAATTGTTACAGTTGACCCAGAAGCACTAGGATTTGCATTTAAGTTTGCTGGGAAAGATGGTAATAGGTAAGTAAATGTTGTTGAATCAATAACTGTTTGAACTTTTGTCGATACGTTATAAGTTTGTTCAGAAACACCACGAATTTTAATAGGAGTTCCCGCATTCAAATTATGCTCAATTTCCGTTGTAACAGTGATTGTGCTACTTGCGGTTGTTCCATTTCCAGAAAGAATCGAACTAATTTCAATAGGATCTGACTGGAAAGCACCAACAATTTCCCATTCTGGAGTTCTCTTCGAGAATCCAAGTGGATCTGCTGGGAATTTGTCTAGAATTTCACGTACATTATTGTAAGCGTTCGAAAGCTTACTATAATACATATCGAGATCAGTTAGTGCATATGGTGAAACTTTGTTTACACCATCCACATATTCAAAACATCTTAGTTTGTGGTGACTGAAAAGTGGTACGGAGGTAAATTCCTCGTCAAAGAATGTTGGGTTTGTATATACTGTACCAGTTTCATCACCATCGAAGAAGGAAAACTGCCAGAAATAGCAAGCACCAGTAATTCTGAAAATTGATGCTGAAGGAACTGCAGGATCTGTTGGGTTTGGAACGTACTTAGGACGAATTTTTGTTTTTCTGAGATCTAAACCAACAAGAGAAGTTCCTCTAGGAACAATAACACCACCATAAAAACTGTTGAATTTATAGAGGATATTGTCTTCTTGATTTAAGTCGAAAATAGAATCGAGACCTAAAGAAAGAACTCCCTGTGCAGGAACTCCATTTCCACCAGTTCTAGGAACGGCATATGCTGCACCGTTATTATTATAAATTGCCCAACCTGGGCGGTTATCAATAACATGTTCTCCTGGGAAAAGGAGAATAGTTGTTTTTTCTGTAATATCGTTATCGTTACCTCTTACATAAGAAAATCTTGCTGCTTCGATCAATGCCCTTTGAATTGTTTTGAATGGGCGAGCAAGAGAATTACCTTGGTTATCAATAGCATCTGAAGAGTCTAAATCACTAGGATTAACGTAGAGAATTCTACCCTCAGTATTCTTGATAAAATTGTCCAGCTTATTCAGTGGCATTGCTATATTTTCTGCAGAATTTGTCTATGTTTTATTTAGCTAGACAAATCTTCTTCATTATATTCAAATTCTATATCAGGAGGCATGTCTTCTGGATTTTCTAAATCCACCTCAAATAAACATGGATGTACCTGTTCGTCTATCAAATAGAATGAATTTTTGTATAAATCTTCTGGATCAAAAGTGCGATTCTGATCTGCTAATCGCATCATTTCTGGATCAGTATTTGCAATTTCTGGCAGTTCGTCAAAAGTGAAAGGTATATGATTTATAAAATACATTTTCACAATCATACTACCATTATTATACCAGCAGTATGCGTGATCTATACGATAAGACATAGGAATTGCTCCCATATCTTAGTATTTATTTTTTATAGCGGTGGTGGGATTCGAACCCACACTATACGGATTTTAAGTCCGCTTCCTCTGCCAGTTGGGATACACCGCCTTATAAGGTTGATTTCTCAACCAAATATATCAGAAGGGATTACTATAGACCAAAGTATCTTCGTCAAGTTGAGTGCGGACAACTTCGAGAACATTCATAAACTGTTCCACAGTTTCACACTCTACAGTACGCTCATCTCCTTGGTTAGAATAGAGATAAAACTTCCTTGCAAGAGTGTCTACAACACAACGAGTCAAGAACTCTTCGGTTTCGATGGTCATTCGGGGTCTTCCCTTGATTACCCACACAGTATAGCAGGATGGGAGGGGGGTGTCAAGGATGTGGAGGATTTTCTCTCAATGCTTCGTCAATAAGTCTTTCAACCTCTAAAGCTTCTGGTGGTAACCCACCTTCACAAACACTACAACCTTCTGTCTCAATTCTTATTGTTCTTTGTTTTGCAGTCTCTATAGGGGAACTTAGAATAATTTCATCTTTACTTGCGGGAATAGATTCTACTGTTGGATCGTTGATTAATCTTTCCGTTTCTAACTTCAACAATTCTTCGATTGCTGCTTCTGATCTAAAATCAATAGCATTCTGCAACCAATCCTGTATATCAAACATTACATGTTCTAATGCTCTTTTCTGAACATCAGTAATAGTTACTTTAATTTCCATTTTTTAATTCCTCCAAATTATCCACCAACTAAGTATCCCATATATGTATTATGAACATTACAGCATCTTGTACCGCTATTTATGTTAAAAACCCTAACTGTATCATTTTGCTCCAAATAAAAAGTAGCAAATGCTGTCATTTGCTTATGTCCAGACCAGTTTCCAGAAAATCCAGCACCATAATTGTCTGATGTTGCTCCATTAATATACCACCTTAGATCAATGCCAGTAGCATCATTTGGTGTAAGAGTTTTGCAGAAGAATGCATAAAGACCTTTGGAAGGAGCTGTGGCAGTTCCTGAAGGACCATTATACCAGTTTCCTCTATTTGCAAATACACTATCAGTACCAAAAGTCATGAAACCACCACCTGTTTCATCTGCTTGACCATTTCTTGTTGCAACAAAATAAGGAAGATTTCTTCTAAAAAATCTCCCAGCAGAATCTATATTAATAGCAGTTTGTGGTGATGTAGTATACAAGGCATCCGAAATAAAAATCGGAGAAGTATTATGTGCCAGATTAGTAGTTTGAACTGTAGTTACTGATAAACTTGACATAACTATCCTACCAAATATCCCATAAATGTATTATGAACACTGCAACATCTTGTTCCAGTATTGATATTGCCAACTCTAACTGCATCATTTGCAGCTAGATTGAATAGTACAAATCCTGCCATTGTTTTATGTCCAGACCAGTTTCCAGAATATCCAGCACCATAGTTATCTGATGTTGCACCATTTATATACCATCTCAAATCAACGATTGAAGTATCAGCTGGAGTGAGGGTTTTACAATAAAATGCATAAAGACCAGCGACAGGTGCTGTAGCAGTTCCTGTAGTTCCGTTATACCAACTTCCTCTATTTGCCAAAACAGTGCCAAAGGTCATGAAACCAGTTCCAACTTCATCTGCTTGACCACTTCTAGTAGCAAGAAAATATGGAGTATTTGGAGTAAAAAATCTCCCACTACTATCAATTGTAGCTGCAGTAGTTCCGTTAGTGTGTTGAAGTGTTGTTGTTAATACTGTTGTTGCTGATACTATACTCATTGTTCTTCTTGATTTTTTTCAGATAAAAGTTTTGCAAGATTTTCATCATGAAGTTCTTTCGCACTTTTGATTGGTGCGGCAAGAACAATATCATCTTTTGTTCCTCTAATCTCTCCACCATCTGAAGTAATTCTTTCTACTTCTGCTGCTACGATTTCATCAATAGCGATTCTGCATCTATTATAAACAGCATTTTCAATCCATTCTTGTGGATTATATGCAACGTGTTCAAGTGCTTTTTGTTGTGCGTTTGAAAGTGTAATTGTATAATTCATAATTTTATCCTAATAAAAATCCAGAAAATTGAGAATGTCCCATGTATATGGTAGAACCAGAAATTGATTGCCAATCACCAACAGTAACATAATCATTTGCATTTAATCTCATAATTGCTGATTGTGACCAATGACTAGTTGTATTTCCAAAGTTTGCCTGTAAATTATTATATGATGTACCATTAACTTTTATAGAAACTCTTCCAGCTCCTCCATTAGTAAACAATGATACAGTAAACAAATAAAACCCTGTTACTGGACAAGTAAATCTATAAGTTCCAGTGTTATAGTGACTTCCAAAATTAGAAATTGCATTATTAAATGGTATATCTGCACCATTAGTTGTGGTATAGTTTGCTTCAGCACCTCTAGCATAAAACATAGGAGTCGCTGGTTTAGTTACCCTACCAACACTGTCAATCAGCATGGCATCAGTGCCATTAGTATGTTCAATTGTTGTGGCTTGTATTATATTAGCAACTAAAGTACTCATAAGATATCAACTAATTTTTGGTGGTTTTGGATACTTCATCTTGATTTCATCAATCTTTGCTTTCCATCCATCATATCCTTCATGATATAAAGTATCTAGTTGTTCTGCGATACTTGGATATTCTTTTGCCCTAAGACGTTGGTATTTATTACGTTCGTCTTCTTCTTGAAGTCTTAAAACTTCATCGTAAAGTTGTTTTGGTGTGGGAGTTGTCATCCCCACAGGTATTTTGGTCCACTGAATTGTGGAATAATCTTCACCAAAAAGAACAAATTCTGCTCCTGGACATAAAGATAAAAGAGCCTCAAGAACAAAATTCTTTTTATTGATATTGGGTCTTTCCGTCATCCTGCAATCTCCATTACCATAAATTCATTTACACCCCAATCTCTACTTATCACCGCAGTACCACCCCATTGATTGGAAAAAAACAAAGTAAAAGTCGTTGTTGCAGTACTATTTGCATTTATATAGTGCATTATTGACATTGGCATATGTAAATTATTTGTATTTGAATCACTTCGATACATTAATTGATCACCAGCCCTTGGACTAAGTGCTGTACCATCTCTGTAAATTTTATAGCTCGAACCATCATCACCAGACCCACCAACAAATTTTGCATTACCCGTAAAAATAACAAGTAACTTTGAAGATGCTGAAAGTGGTGTAATAGATTGACTTATTCCTGTAGAAACATAAGTTGTTGAAGTTGTTGTAATTTCTCCAGAAGATGCTGTGGTATCCGAAGCAACAACTTGAAGAATACTTCCAGTAGTTCCTAACAGAGGTTTGCCAGTTAGGTCTTGAATTGCATTAGTTCTTAGAGTACTCATATCAAATAATCACCCATCTTGCTCCACTATTAATTGTAACTGTGACTCCTGCATTTATAGTGACGGGACCAACACTCATTTCATTGTAGGAATTTGTAATCGTATAATTTGCAGCAACTGTAGTACCAGTTCTAAAAAATGGTACAGAACTTGCAGTAATAGTTCCGTTCACATCAAGTGCTGAAGATGGATTATTTTTTAGAATACCCAACCTATCATTACCAATATCGGCAAAAGCAATTCCATCAGAAACAAAGTTACCAGTATCTCTTGGTTTTGCCATCTCAATTACCTCCTCCTAATCCTCTATTTTCGTATTTAGCATTCAAATCATCAACTTTTGTATTAAGTTCTTTGATTGCTTCAATTAGAATCGCAACTATGTTCTGATAAGCAACCGACTTCAACTTGTCTCCCATAACAAGTTCTGGGAAAACTTTCTCAACCTCTTGAGCAATAAGACCGATTGATTTTCCTCCATGAGACTTATACACAAACTCAACTCCTCTAAGTTTCATAACTTTTTCTAGAGGATCACTAATTGGAGTGATTCTTGTCTTGAGTGCCCTATCAGAACTTGCCGTTACGGTTCCTGGAACAACAAGATTTCCTGTATTTGGAACAAACGAGAATGCAGTTGCTCCCGATGTTCTAACCTTTACACTTTGAGTTCCAGCACCATTTACAAAGACTGGATAATGTGTTGTTACAGATGTTGAATCATCAATATATGTGAGTGTTGATGTAGATCCTTGAGGTCCTACAAATCCTTGAGTTCCTTGGAATCCAATCCGACCCTGAACACCTTGAGTGCCTTGTACACCCTGACCAGTAAATGCACCAGCAACACCTTGAGTTCCTCTTACAAAGTTTCCGAGATTGAAGTAAACGACTTCTACAATGTCACCAGCACTTGCTCCAGTTGAAAGAACAACAGTAGTTCCACTAGTTGCAGTGTAATCAGCATTTTCTTGTAGATGAGAACCGTTTAGATATACAAGAACGTATTGAACACCATATGAAACTGAGAATGTAGTTTGTCCAGCAGTTGCAGTAAATACTGTCTTGGTAATTGTAGATGGTGTAGTGGTTACAACTGAACCTTGAACACCTTGTTGACCTATGAGACCTTGAGTACCTTGTCTTCCCTGAGTTCCTTGAGAACCTTGAGTTGTTCCTGCAGTACCTTGAACTGATAGACCTTGAGTTCCTTGTATACCTTGGGTTCCCTGAGCACCTTGTCCAGCATTTGATCCCTGAAGACCTTGATTACCTTGTAGACCCTGAGTTCCTTGGCTACCTACACCTTGAGTACCTTGGGCACCTTGAGTTGTTCCTGCAGCACCTTGAACTGATAGACCTTGAGTTCCTTGTCTACCTTGGGTTCCTTGTAGACCCTGAGCACCTTGTCCAGCATTTGATCCAGCAATACCTTGAGCACCTTGGAATCCAACACCTTGGGTACCTTGGACACCTTGTACACCTTGTGGACCCTGAGTTGTTCCTGCAAGACCTTGTAAACCTTGAGTTCCCTGAACACCTTGTCTACCTTGTAAACCTTGAGAACCTTGTCCACCAGATACTCCACTGAGACCTTGAACGCCTTGAGTTCCCTGAGCACCAACACCTTGAGTTCCTTGAACACCTTGAGCACCTTGTCCAGCATTTGTTCCAGCAATACCTTGACTACCTTGAGATCCCTGAACACCTTGTCTACCTTGTAGACCTTGTGTTCCTTGGATTCCTTGAACTCCCTGGTTTCCTTGGACACTAATACCTTGAGATCCTTGAATACCTTGGGTTCCTTGATTACCTTGTATTCCGATTGGACCCTGAACACCTTGTCTTCCTTGAACACCTTGAGTTCCTTGAGAACCTTGTCCACCAGATACTCCACTGAGACCTTGAACACCTTGAGTTCCTTGAGTTCCTTGGAGACCTTGAGTTCCTTGAGTTGCTTGAGTTCCCTGAACACCTTGATTAGCAAGACCCTGAAGACCCTGTAAACCTTGTGTTCCTTGAACACCTTGATTACCCTGTAGACCTTGAGCAGATTGAGTTCCTTGTGTTCCTTGGGACCCAACACCTTGTGTTCCCTGAAGTCCTTGAGTACCTTGATTACCTTGTATTCCAATTAGACCCTGAACACCTTGTCTTCCTTGAACACCCTGAGTTCCTTGAACACCTTGATTACTTAGACCTTGAGTACCTTGAATACCTTGTCTACCTTGTAGACCTTGAGTAGCTTGAGATCCTTGTGTTCCTTGAAGACCTTGAGATCCTTGGAATCCAATACCCTGAGTACCTTGAGATGATTGAGTACCTTGTAATCCTTGAGTAGCTTGAGATCCTTGTGTTCCTTGAGATCCAGAACCTTGGGCACCTTGTACTCCCTGAATTCCTTGATCACCTTGAACCCCTTGTGTTCCTTGAGTACCTTGAGCACCAACACCTTGAGTTCCTTGGACTCCCTGAATTCCTTGATCACCTTGAAC